>Ga0302324_100012516_pt1 | contig 17297 bp, 11 predicted proteins | sample Palsa_T0_1_FD_201949 | JGI IMG/M metagenome (GOLD analysis project Ga0302324, IMG submission 201949) | Peat permafrost microbial communities from Stordalen Mire near Abisko, Sweden - Palsa_T0_1 | ecosystem: Environmental > Terrestrial > Soil > Palsa > Peat permafrost | place: Sweden: Abisko...
CGATCCAGGAATTCGGGTTGGTAAACTGCTGGCGGATGATGAAAACGCGTTCCGGAAGGCCGCCCACCTGAGGCTTCATGTTCTCCATGCCATCGACAATCAACGCGCCGGCCGCACCGCCATTGACCTGCAGCGTGGTTTCCCCGTGCAGATGGGGGTGGTACCAGTACATGCCGGGCGCGTCATTTTTGGGGATACGAAATTGATACGTGAACGCCGGGTCGGTGTTCTCGATATCGGTAGTGATAATTTCGTCCTGATGGCACACAGGAGGAATATTCAGCCCGTGGAAGTGAATATTGGTGGAGGTGGCAACCATGGTCCCGCCGGTACACGGATCGTGCGCCGCCGCAGGCTGCGCCATGCCGGGCATATTTGCCATGGCAGACGTCGGCGAATTTTGCGACGGCGGCGGTGGCGGCACGTACGTCAGGCGATTGGTCAGACTCAAGTTCAGCTGGTCGTTTGGTTTGAGGTGCAGCGTCGGCGCTTCCACGGGACCGGTGCTGCTTTGGTAGATGTAGCACTCCTCCAGATAGTCCGACAGCTCGCTGCGAAGCGTAAATGCCGCGGTGAGCACATCGTTGGTGCTGTACAGGTCCAGCGGATTGCTCACGACGCTGCCCGGCGACGGACGTTTAGGGCAGCCGGCGGCGCTGTGCGCTACGGGGCTGCACAGGCAGGCAGCGCATATCAGCAGCGCCAATGCGAATTGGTAAAGCCTGTCCCTACTCATCATAAATAGTTGCCTCGTGCATCGTTGCCGGTTCTAGAACGGCCTCACCGGGTAGATGCCGATCGAAAGCAGCGCCGAAGCATCGTTGTTATCGACGATGGGCGAGGTTGAGAGCTCGCTCAGCGTGCAAGACTTGCCCGTAGAGTTGAGTTGCACCACGCCAATGGAGGAGAAGCCATTTGACCCGAACTCCGGAACATAAATCAGGCCACCGAGGGACGTCGGCAGTTGCAGCGCCGCGGCTCCGGCATAGGACCACGACGTGTAGAAGCCGCTGAGCGGCCCGGAAGTGCAGCCGGATGCGATCTTTCCCGAGACCTTGTTGAACCGCAGTGCGGTGACCGCGCCGCCGGAGTTGTTGGTGACGATGATCATCGATTCATCCGGAGTCAGCCTGACGCTGCTGGAGTTCCAGCCAGGGCCGAGGTCGTAGACCAATGTGGGCGTCAGCTTTCCGGAAGAGATGTCGGAAACTTCAACGCTCGTCGTGGTAGAGGCATCGCCGAAGATGGCGTAATGTCCATCCGCCGTGATATCCAACCCATTGGGTAGATGATCTTCGGCGGAACCTGTCGAATTCTCGGCATCGCCATTCGACACCGGCGCTCCAGCGGCGATATTGAAGGACTCGATCGAGCCGTCGCCAAAAGTGACGATCATCGTCGGGCCGTGGATTGCCATCCCGGCCACCAGGCCGTTGTTCAGACCGACCTCGAACAGGTCACTGACGAAGCTCAGCAGACACCCGGATTGAACGGAAAAGGTGGCGATGGTGCTCGAGCTCGAAAAGGCGGCATACAGATAGCTGGCATTGGCCGCCAAGCCGATGCCGTTGGCGGTAGCCGTGTCGGTCGATGATGCGGCGAAGTTCCCGGTCACCGTGAGGCTCGTGGCGCTGATGCCGGCGATATTCGCAGTCGGTGCGGCATTGGATGCGAATACGCATACATCGTCGCCCTGCGGCACGATTGCGATGCGGGAGTAGGCGAAGTCTCCGCCTCCGACACCAATGCCGCCGGTCGCAACCACAGTCATGCCTGTGACAGCCCCGTCCGATCCGAGCGCATAGAATGTCGCTGTGCTTCCCGCGGGACCTACTGGCGGATTCGCCTTGGGCACATCATTATTGGTAACGAGAAAGCTGCCCACGGGGCTTGCCGCCGATACCGCCGCATACGCGCAGATCGCGATAGCGAAAATTTTCTCCCCGCTTTTCATTGTCTTCGATTGTATTCCTGGGGCGGCACACAAGCACGTTTGGCTGGCGCAGGTGCAGTGACTGCACACTATACTAAGGCATTATTAAGGCACTAACGACGCTTTACATAATTGTGAAATTGTAGATTTTATCGTGCGACAAGCTCGTCTACATGCCGAGGGTTTGTGCCGACAGTCGCTCCGAAAGTTTCAAAGAATTGCGAAAGCATCTTGACTAGTTTCGCACCGGGCGTATTGTTCACAGTTAAGTCAAACAACACAAATGAAGCTGTGCCGCAGGAAATCGGCCAGCGGTAAGTGATGGGAACTTGCCGAAACAGAACGTGAGTCTATAAACGTCGATCCACAATCAAGAACACCGAGGCTACGCGCGATGAAAACTCCTTTTTTGCGTCTCAAAGGCATGATGGTGCTTGGAGCTGCCGCAGTCGTGATGCTCGCGACGGCCGAGAGCCAAGCGCAAGCGCTCAAAGTGATCCCTCCGCCGATGGCCTACCCGAAGGGACAGGTCTACAAGAATAACCCGGTTGCCTGGAATGAATTCCTGGCGACGTTGCCGCACCGGACCTACGACGCGAAGACTGTAGGCGCGGATGCGCCGCCGCCAACGTCCGGGGGAACCTGGGCCGAAGTGACGACGAACACCGACTCCGGCGTTGCCTCCAACGGACTCAGCAATCCGCGTCTGCTGCAGGACGGTACCGTCCTATTCCAGGAAGCCGGCACGCAATATTGGTGGAAGCTCACCCCTGACAACATGGGCAACTACGTCGATGGCACCTGGACGCAGGTCGCGACGCTGCCGGTCATCAGCGGGACGCAGTACGCTCCGCTCTATTTCGCCTCCGGGGTGCTTCCCGATGGCAAAGTCATCATCGAGGGCGGCGAGTACCAGGATTTCACTCCGACCTGGACCAATATGGGCGCCATCTATGATCCGGTCGCCAACACCTGGACTGCCGTCTCGCCACCCTCAGGCTGGGGCTACAATTCCAGCGGGGACGGTGTGATCGGCGACTCCGAGAGCATAGTGCTGAACGACGGCACCTTCATGCTGGGCGGTTGCTGCAACTACCCGGACACGACCACCGGCAACGCGCTGCTCGACGAGTCGTCGCTCACCTGGACCTTCACCGGCGCGCCGAATGCCGGCGGCGACTATCAGGATGAGCAGGGCTACAATCTGTTGCCCAATGGCAATGTCCTGACAGTCGACATCTGGACGTACTACCCCGCGAATGAGAATCCGACCAACGCGGAGCAATACGACTACTCCTCGGGCACCTGGATCAGCGCCGGCAACACGCCGGTGTCGCTGGTTGATCCTGCCAAATGCGGAACTTTTGAGATTGGGCCGGCGGTGATGCGTCCCGATGGCACCCTGCTCGCGTTCGGCGGCAACACGGGCTGCAAAGGTGTGCCCAGTTTAGACCCGACCGCGATCTACAATACGGGCTCGGGTACATGGACCGCGGGCAAGAACGTGCCGGCAGTCTGCGGCAGCGGGAAGACAGCCTGCGATCTGGCTGACGCTCCGGCGGCGACCATGCCCAATGGCAACGTCCTGTTTGCAGCAAGCTCGGGATACGGCGATAGCCCGACGCACTTCTTTGAATACACCACCACCGGTGTCATCAAACAGACGGGCGACACGTTGTTGTATGCGAGCGAATCGGGTGCCTATTACTATGACTTCCTCGTGCTGCCCACTGGCCAGGTTCTGACCACTGACTTCAGCAACACACCGGAGGTTTACACACCCGTCGGATCTCCCAATGCCGCTTGGGCCCCCGTCATCACCGAGATCAATGGCAAGGCGCCGCCGGGGAACGTTACTCATGGGGATACGTACACCCTGTCAGGCACGCAGTTCAACGGGCTGACGCAGGGCGCCGCCTTCGGCGATGACGAGCAGGGCGCGACCAACTACCCGATCGTGCGTTTGACGAACAAGTCGAGCGGGCACGTCTTCTACGCTCGAACCACCAATCCCAACACGGCATCGATCGCGCCGGGGGTCGCGACCTCGGCGAGCTTTACCGTGCCGGAAACGATGGAATTGGGACAGGCCGAACTGGCCGTGATCGCCAATGGCATCGCGTCGAAGAACGTGCAAGTCGTTGTGAAGTAACAGCGGGGCACGCACGAAGCACCACTGGCAGGCGCGTCACCTCTTAACCGCACACGCGCGGTTTCGGTGACGCGCTCTGCCAGCACCACATTTGAGGGCCGGGGGCCTTGGCCCCCGCGCCGACTCAGCTGATTCTTGGCTGGGGGTCCGGAAAACGGGCCGCGGGAGGCATGCCGTCACGCGGCAAGTACCTAAGCCTTCCCGAGGCGCGCAAAAATAAGCAACTAAAGCGCTTTGCTGAGGAGCATCCGTCCGAAGGCGATGCCACCAGCTTGAATCGCTGATCGGTGCCTTGGAGACACCGTAGTGCAAGGCTTTACGTGTGTTGAGGGGATAAATGCCAAACTACATTCCGACCCAGGAGCCGCGGTCATGAGCGAGAGTTCGAGGGAGTGGGGGAAATTTCGGCCGGCCCTGCAACCCCTGCCGGATATCGACCTGGCCAAACTCGTCGAAATACTGCAGCAGCGAGGATTCCACGCCACGGAAGCTCAGGAAGCCGCAGAACTTATTCGAGATCGAGACGCTTGGTATTACCGTATCCAATTTCCCCCGGATCTATGGACCACAACCTTTCGCTTCGAAAGTGTGGCCATCACTCGAACGCTCCTGTCCCGTGCTGGACTTCGCGGTGCTTCAGTGCTGGACATTGGGACTATGGAGGGAATGATTCCCATGCTGGCGCGGGCAGCCGGCGCGAACCGTGTGGTCGGATACGACCGGCTACGTAATGGTCGCAACCGCGTAGCCCTCGTTCAGCGTGTCTACGGACGTGAGTTCGAACATTCCACCGGGCAATCGCTCGCGGACTTTCGCCGTCAGAGCGACGAGCAGTTCGATGTCGTAGTCTTTTCCGGTGTCCTTTGCCACATGTTCGATCCGCTCGGCGGCTTGGCGCTCGCCGCCAGCTTTGCCAAACCGGGCGGCCTTCTGATTTTCGAGAGTTCAGCGATAGTGCGTGAGGATTGCGCCCTGCATTTCAATCGGCGGGGACGGTACTATCCGGAAGCGAACTTCTTCCAGCCCACTGCGGAGGCGCTCGATCATTTTTTCCGGTTTATTGGCTTGGCCGCCATAGACGGCGAGTACTTCATTCAGCGGACGTTTCCGGCGCCGCTCATCAGGATCGGTGTAACTTGTCGGGTCACCGCCAAGCCTCTGCCCAGCCCCGGCGATTCCTGGATGAAGCAGGGGTTTGAAGTTGACTTTGGCGAGTTCCGGCTGGGGCGACGCAACAAGAATATCGAGGTGCCCGATCTGATTAAGTACGTCGGAATCGATCGAAGTAAGGCTGTCGATCCGCAGACCGGGACCATGAATATTCCTTGGTTTATCGAGCGGTATCCGGCGTTGCGGATCTCTGCGGCAATGACCGAGCTTTCGCTTGCCGCGGCAGCTGTCTCTAATCCACCGGCAGCCTCAGTGCCACTGTGACGCTCCAGTACTGAGCATCTAAAATTAGCTGCGCTACAGTAGTGGCGACGCGGATAATGGACACTTAAAGAGGTGCGCCCTGCCTGTTCAAAGCAAGCCAAGGTTGACAATGACACGCTGAGAGCGCGAAGCGGGAGATGACAGTGAAATCAATACCGAATTGGTTGGGAATGCAGGCACTAGCGGCGGTATTGGCTTCAGTGTTCATGATAAGCCAGTCACCTGCGGCGGACACTTTCACGACGATTTACAGCTTTTGCACGACCTCTCAGTCCACGTACTGCAGCGCAGACGGCCAGTTGCCCGTTAGCCTGATTCAGGCCAATGATGGGGATTTCTACGGGACCACTGACAACGGCGGCACTGGCTCCTGGGGCACCGTCTTTAAGATCACCTCCGGGGGAACACTGACCAGTCTCTACTCGTTCTGCTCCCCCGATACTCATCCTAACTGTCCCGATGGGGATGTGCCTGCACTGCTGACTCAATCGACCGATGGGGACTTCTATGGGCTGACAACCTGGGGCGGCTCCAAGGGCGATGGCACCCTTTTTGAGATGACTCCGGGTAGCACCCGAACCACGATTCACAATTTTTGCTCCCGCGCCGGATGCACGGACGGCGACAGCCCGAGTGGCTTGGTTCGGGCGGTTAACGGGATGCTCTACGGGACTGCGGGAGGCGGGATCAACGGCTATGGGATTTTGTATAGGATTGACCCTAACGGTGGACTCACCACGCTCTACAATTTTTGCTCGCAAACTAATTGCACAGATGGAGGCAGCCCTTTCACCTTGATTCAAGGTGCTGATGGGGACTTTTACGGGACAACCAGCGTGGGTGGGACGGGTGCAGGCGAGCCCAGCTCGGGGGGAGTAAGCGTCGGCGGTATCGTATTCGAAATCACCTCCAGTGGTGTGATGACAACGCTATATAACTTCTGTTCTCAATCCAATTGCACGGACGGTAGATTTCCGGCTGGCTTAATTCAGGCCACGGATGGGGACTTTTATGGAGTGGCGCTTGAAGGCGGCGCGAACAACTACGGTTCGGTGTTCAAACTCACCCCTGGTGGCGCCCTGACCACGCTGTACAGCTTTTGTTCCGAATCAACCACCAAGACCAAATGCACGGATGGAGGCACTCCCACAGAAATTATCCAAGCGAGCGATGGGAACCTGTACGGGACAACACGAGCAGGGGGAGCTATCGATGGAGCCGGTACCGTCTTTAAAATGACCAGGAGCGGCGGCAAGCTGGCTAAGCTTTATACCTTCTGCACGAGGTCCAATCATCGGGGGTGCCCCGATGGCGAAAGCCCCGATGTATTGATTCAGGCCACCGACGGAAGCTTCTACGGCGCAACGTATCAAGGCGGGGCCGTAGGCGCTGGCACGATCTTCAACCTGTCCACGGGTCTCGGTCCATTTGTGGAGACGCAAACCTCCGCCGGGGCGGTCGGATCACCCGTCAACATTCTCGGGAACAATCTGACCGGCGCAAGCAGCGTCACGTTTAACGGAATTGGAGCAGCCTTCACGGTGGTCTCGGATTCCGAAATAACAGCCACGATTCCATCAGGCGCGACCACAGGCATAGTCGAGGTGACGACTCCCGCCGGCACTCTCGAGAGCAACAAGAGATTTATGGTGAGGCAATGAAAATTGGGACCGCCGCGGCCCACCGTTATGCACCGCTTGGGGGCTCTAATGCGCCCGCGATCGTTGCTTTATCGCGGCATTGTCCAAGATCGTCGTGCCATCGCGCCCGTTGAGAAATTCACCGACAAAGGCCCGAGCGATATCGTCCTGATCGATCGTCCCAAACGATCCTGGAACGAATCGCCCCAGGAAGGCAACAAGCCGTGGAGTGTGCGCATTACCGGCAATGATACCGGGGCGAAAAATTGCTAAACGTTTAAATCCGAGGCTCCGCACCACATCTTCTTTTTTGCCCATGATGCGGGCATAACGAATCCAGCTCTTAGCGCTACTCCCGGCCGCCGAAAGTAGTCCGAATCGTTCGATTCCCGCCGCCAGGCAGCCACGCGCAAACGCGCCGACCAGGCCAATTTCCAGCTTCTTGATGTCCTGTTCGCTCCATTGCTGACTTCCCTTACCGATGCCGATACATGATGCGGCATATAACGGTTCACCCAGCGCGCTGCAGGTCGTGGCAAGTTCGGCGACCTCACTGGCAAAATTTGCCGCACTGGTATCCATGATCACCTGGCGCAAACGCGCATCGCCAGCACGAGGAATCGTCCGCCGATTGACCATCACTACTTCCGTGCACGAGCCAGTAGCGAGCAAGGCCCGCACCAGTCCCGACCCAACTTGCCCGGTGCCACCGACGACCAAAGCGCGAAAACCCATGCTCTGCCTTTATCCGAGTAATCTCGTTGGCGGTAATTTATAGCGCGATTCCTACTCACTGAGTGTTAGACGCGCAACGCCTATGTTTGACGACGTACAGACATTAAGCGACGGCATGGGCATAATCGTTACTGGTCTGGCTCCGTTGATTGCACTGCGTCTGGAACGTTATTGCCAAGAGGGCCACGAACATGAATAGAGTGATTACACGGCGTACGCTGGTGAAGGGCGGCCTGATAGCGGGCGCGCTCGTTCCAGTTGCAGGCCTCTTTATCAGTCGCGCTGCTCAGGCCGACTTGCCGGCACTGGATCCAAATGATCCGGCCGCGAGAGGGCGCGATTACGTTACAAAATCGGCAAAGTCCGACGCATATTGCGGCAATTGTGCACTCTATAAGAAGACGGGAGATTCGATGGGTTCCTGCACGCTGTTCACGGGAAAGAGCGTAGCGTTCGCCGGATGGTGCAGCGGGTGGGCGAAGATCCCTTGACGTAATTTGACAGCAGCCGAAGTACGGACAACTGCCTCGGCCAGCGCCCGGTTGTGTGACGGCCGTCAGCCCGCCGAGGGCGGCCGGGCCCGTTGCCCGTCGTCGCCCAGCATCCCCTGGTGCAGAATAAAATCCACCACGGTCTGAAGCCCCTGCCCGCTCTTGAGATTGGTAAACACGAACGGCCGCTCGCCGCGCATCTTGCGCGCGTCGCGCGCCATGACTTCGAGCGAGGCGCCCACATGCGGGGCCAGATCGATCTTGTTGATGATCAGAAGATCCGATTTGATGATGCCCGGGCCGCCCTTGCGCGGAATCTTGTCGCCGGCGGCCACATCGATCACGTACAGCGTCAGGTCCGACAGCTCAGGGCTGAAGGTGGCGGCCAGATTGTCGCCGCCACTCTCGACGATGATCAGATCGAGGTTCTTGAACTCGCGCATGAGCGCATCGATGGCGGCCAGATTCATCGATGCATCTTCGCGAATGGCCGTGTGCGGACAGCCGCCGGTTTCTACGCCGCGGATACGCTCGGCCGGCAGTGCCTCGCTTCGGATCAGGAACTCGGCGTCCTCACGCGTGTAGATATCGTTGGTGACTACGGCAATATCGAGCCGGTCGCGCAGGCTCTTGCACAATAGGTCCACCAGTGCGGTCTTGCCCGAGCCCACGGGACCGCCGACGCCGACTCGCAATACTTCAGCATGCCGCCCCGAGGCCCGGGTGTGCGCGCTGCGCGCGGTGGTGCCGCTGATAGCGCTGGTAGTCGTGATGCCGGCCGCGGTTTCCATGTTGCTTCCCGATAGTTGGTGGGTTCAGCTCACGTCGAGATAATCCAGTATGCCGCGCGCGGCCTCGCGGCCTTCGAACACGGCAGTCACCACCAGATCCGAGCCGCGCACCATGTCGCCGCCCGCGAACACCTTGGGGTTGGTGGTCTGGAAGGGCCGCTGTGCCGCGGCACTCACGCGCACTCGGCCGCTGGTATGCACGGCGATCTGGTGCGCATCGAACCAGGGGGCCGGACTGGGCTGAAAGCCGAACGCGACGATCACGGCATCGGCCGGAATCACGCGCTCCGTGCCCGGCACGTTCTCGGTCAGGCGCCGGCGGCGCGGTCCGGGCGGCCCGAGCCGCGTGCTGACCACCTTGACGCCCTCGACGCACTGCGAGCCCATGATTTCCACCGGCTGGCAATGAAACAGGAATTCAACACCCTCTTCCTTGCTGTTCTTGTAATCGCGGCGCGAACCGGGCATGTGCTGCTCATCGCGCCGGTAGGTGCAGGTCACCGACTCCGCTCCCTGGCGAATGGCCGTGCGGTTGCAGTCCATGCCGGTGTCGCCGCCGCCCATGACCACCACGCGCTTACCTTTGAGATCGATGAAGCGCTCGCCCGCGCCCGGCAGACCCAGCTCGCGATCGATGTTGGCGATCAGATACGGCAAAGCCTGGTACACGCCCGGCAATTGCTCGCCCGAGAAGCCGCACTGGACGTAGCTGTACGTGCCCATGCCCAAGAACACGGCGTCGTACTCACGCAGCAGCTCATCGAATGAGATCTGCGCGCCGATCTCGACTCCGAGCCGGAACTCCACACCCATGCCTTCCATGATCTCGCGGCGCGTCTCCACCACCGTCTTCTCGAGCTTGAACGGCGGAATACCGAAGGTCAGCAGGCCGCCGATGCGCGCATAGCGATCGAACACAATGGGTTTGACGCCGTTGCGCACCAGTATGTCGGCACAGCCCAGGCCCGCCGGTCCGGCGCCCACTATGGCCACGCGCTTGTCGGTCTCGCGCACCCCCGACATGTCGGGCCGCCAGCCCTGCTTGACCGCCTCGTCGGTGATGTACTTTTCGATCGAGCCGATCGTGACCGCGCCGAGTCCGTCATTGAGCGTGCAGGCACCCTCGCACAGCCGGTCCTGCGGGCAGATGCGGCCGCAGACTTCGGGCAGCGAGTTGGTGCGGTGGGACAGCTCGGCGGCTTCGAACAGCTTGCCCTCGCTGATCAGATTCAGCCAGTTCGGGATGTAGTTGTGCACCGGGCACTTCCACTCGCAGAACGGATTGCCGCAGGACAGACAGCGGCCAGCCTGCTGCGCGGCCACTTCGGGCTCATAGCGCGCATAGATCTCGTTGAACACCTGAATGCGCTCGGCCACCGCGACCTTCTCGGGCTCGAGGCGCGGGAACTCCAGGAACTGCAGCGTCTTGTCGACCATTTCAGGCCGCGCGGCGCAGGTGTTCGATCAGCGAATCGATCGAGGCGGCTTTGGGTTTGACCAGCCAGAAGTGACCGATGAAAGAGCGCAGATCATTGATGATCTCATCGCCCCATACGCTGCCGGTCTCGGCCACGTGCAGGCGCATGAGCTCCTCGAGATGCTGCACATTGTTGAGCATGTCTTCGTTGGTGAGCCGGTGGATGTCGATCAGCTCGTGGTTGTAGCGATCGACGAAGGCGTGATCCAGGTCGAGCACATAGGCAAAGCCGCCGGTGAAGCCGGCGCCGAAATTCAGGCCCGTGCGCCCGAGCACGCACACCACCCCACCGGTCATGTACTCGCAGCAGTGATCGCCGGCGCCCTCGACCACGGTCAGCGCGCCCGAGTTACGCACCGCGAAGCGCTCGCCGGCCTGGCCGGCCGCGAACAGCTGGCCGCCCGTGGCGCCATACAGGCAGGTGTTGCCCATGATCACGGTATGGCGCGCCACATAGCTGGCAGACCTGGGCGGCCTCAGCACGATGCGGCCCCCGGCCATGCCCTTACCCACATAGTCGTTGGCATCGCCTTCCAGATACAGGTGCAGACCGCCGGCGTTCCAGACCCCGAAGCTCTGGCCGATCGAGCCGGTCAGGTGCACCACCAACGGCGACTCCGCCATGCCCGTGTTGCCCCAGTGCCGCGCGATCTCGCCCGAGATGCGCGCGCCGATCGAGCGGTTGAAGTTCTTGACCGGGTAGCGCCACTCGCCGCCCGACTGGCGCGTGATCGCCGGCAGCATGTCGGCCAGCATGCGCTCGGCCAGCTCGCCTTTGTCGAACGGTGCGTTCGAGGGCAGCTGACAGACGTGAGAGCGGTCGTCCACCAGCCCGGAATCCGACAGCAACGGCCGCAGGTCGAGCTTGCGCTGCTTCGAGGTCTCGCCGGGCAGTATCTGCAGGTACTCGGTGCGCCCGATCAGATCGGCCATGGCCCGCACGCCCAGGCTCGCCATCAGCTCGCGGCATTCCTCGGCCACGAAGCGGAAATAGTGCATGACCATCTCGGGCATCCCGAGGAAGAACTTCTGCCGCAGCACGGCGTGCTGCGTGGCCACGCCGGTGGCGCAATTGTTTAAATGACAGATGCGCAGGTACTTGCAGCCCAATGCCACCACCGGCGCGGTGCCGAAACCGAAACTCTCGGCGCCGATGATGGCCGCCTTGATCACATCCAGACCGGTCTTGAGTCCGCCATCGGTCTGCACGCGCACGCGATGGCGCATGTCGTTGGCGCGCAGCGTCTGGTGGGTCTCGGCCAGCCCGAGTTCCCAGGGTGTGCCGGCATACTTGATCGAGGACAAGGGGCTCGCGCCCGTGCCGCCGTCGTAGCCGGAAATCGTGATCAGATCGGCATAGGCCTTGGCCACACCTGCGGCCACGGTGCCTACGCCGGGCTCGGCCACGAGCTTGACCGACACCAGCGCCGTAGGATTGACCTGCTTGAGATCGAAGATCAGTTGCGCCAGATCCTCGATCGAATAGATGTCGTGATGCGGCGGCGGGGAGATCAGCCCCACCCCGGGCCGCGCGAAGCGCAGCTTGGCGATCATCTCGTTGACCTTGTGCCCCGGCAGCTGCCCGCCCTCACCGGGCTTGGCCCCCTGCGAGATCTTGATCTGCAGCACTTCGGCATTGGTCAGGTACTCGGGCGTGACGCCGAAGCGCCCCGAGGCCACTTGTTTGATCTTGGAATTCTTCTCGGTGCCGTAGCGCGCCGGATCCTCGCCGCCTTCTCCCGAATTGGAGCGCCCGCCCAGGCGGTTCATGGCAATGGCGAGCGCCTCGTGCGCCTCGGGCGACAGCGCGCCCAGCGACATGCCGGCGCCGTCGAATCGCGCCAGCACGGCCTCGATGGGCTCGACCTCCTCGATCGGAATCGGCGTGGTCGCCAGGTTGAAGCCCAGCAGATCGCGCAGGGTCGAGGCCGGCCGCCCGTTCACGAGCTGCGCATAGACCTTGTACTGCTCGTAGTCGCCCGAGACCACGGCAGCCTGCAATGCCCCGATCACATCGGGGTTGTACATGTGGTACTCGCCGCCGTGCACGTATTTGTACAGGCCGCCCTGCTCGGCCGTCGAGCGCGGATTCCAGGCCCGCAGCGCCATGTACTTCTTATCGTCCTCGAGGTCGGTGAAATCGGCGCCCTCGATGCGGCTCACGGTATGACGGAAGCACAGGTCCACCACCTCGCTCGACAGGCCCACGATCTCGAACAATTGCGCGCCGCGGTAGCTCGCGACCGTCGAGATGCCCATCTTCGACATGATCTTGTACAGCCCCTTGCGTATGCCGCGCCGATAGCTGCGCCCGAGCTCGCGCCGCTCCTGCCCCGGCATGTGCACCTGGCCCTTGCGCATCATCTCGTACAAGGTCTGGTAGGCCATGTACGGATACACCGCGGTCGCCCCATAGCCGATCAGGCAGGCGAAATGATGCGCATCGCGCGCGCTGCCGGTCTCGACCAGAATATTGCACTTGCAGCGCAGTCCGGTCTCGACCAGGCGGTGGTGCACGGCGCCCGTGGCCAGCAAGGCATGCGCCGGCAGCTTGCCCTGCACCAGGTAACGGTCGGACAGCATGAGCACCAGCTTGCCGTCGCGCACGGCCGCCTCGGCCTGATCGCAGATACGCCGCAGCGCGGCCTTGAGCCCCTCCGCCGGCTCATACTGCAGATCCAGGAACTCATTGGCCTCGACCACATCCTCCGAGGCCAGGACCTGGCGCAGTTTGCGCTGCGACAGAATTGGCGAATTCAGCACGATCTGGCGCGCGTGCTCGGGCAGCGGCACGAACACATTGCACTCGGGGCCGATCTGGGTGGACAGCGACATGACGATGGATTCGCGCAACGGATCGATGGGCGGATTGGTCACCTGGGCGAACTGCTGGCGGAAATAGTCGTACAGCGCGCGCGGCTTGTGCGACAGCACCGGCATGGGCGTGTCATCGCCCATGGAGCCTATGGCCTCGCTCTCATCCTCGGCCAATATTCGGATGATGTCGTCGCGCTCCTCGGCCGAGATCGCGAACATCTTCTGGTAGATGGCCAGCGTGTCGCGATCCATGGGCTCGGCCGCGAGCCGCGGGTCGATCAGATCGGACTCCAGGTAGCGCACGCCCTTCTTCTGCCAGGCCTTGTACGGATGCCGGCTCTTGAGCATGGCATCCACATCGCGCGTCTCGAGCAGGGTGCCGGTCTGCAGATCCAGCGCTACGATCTCGCCGGGTCCGAGCTTGCCCTTGCGCACCACGTCCTCGGGCGCGTAGTCCCAGACCCCGGTCTCCGAGGCGATGGTCAGATGCCGGTTCTTGGTGATCACGAACCGGGCCGGACGAAGGCCGTTGCGATCGAGCGTGCAGGCCGCGTAGCGGCCATCGGTCAGCACCAGGCCGGCCGGACCGTCCCAAGGCTCCATGTGCGCCGAATAGAACTCATAGAACGCGCGCAAATCCGAATCCAGCGTGTCCACGGCCTGCCAGGCCGGCGGAATCAGCAGGCGCAGCGCCGCCGGCACATCCAACCCGCCCATGAGCAGCACTTCGAGCATGTTGTCCAGGCTCTGCGAGTCCGAACCCTCGAGCGACACCAGCGGCAGGATGTCGCTCAGATCCGGCAGCAACGGCGAGCGCAGCAGCGGGCCGCGCGCCACGGCCCACTGGCGATTGCCATCGATGGTATTGATCTCACCGTTGTGCGCCAGCAGCCGGAACGGGTGCGCCAGCCGCCACTGCGGCAGCGTGTTGGTCGAAAAGCGCTGGTGAAACACGGCCACCGAAGCCTCGAGCCTGGGGTCGGCCAGGTCGGGATAGAACTCGGCCAGATGCTGCGGCATGACCATGCCCTTGTAGACGATGGTGCTGGCCGAAAGGCTCGGGCAATAGAACTGCGGGTCCACGCCCAGCGCCTTTTCGGTGCGGCGCCGGGCCAGGAACAGCTTGCGGTTGAGGCTGGGCTCATCGATATCGCTTATGCGGCAGTTCACGAACACCTGCTCGATCAGCGGCAGGGTCTTTAGCGCCTCGGGACCGCAAGCCTCGGGCACCGTGGGCATGTCCCGAAACCCAGCCAGCACCAGCCCCTCGCGCTCGAGCTGCCCCTTGAGCTCGGCACGCGCGAGCGCCGCCAGCGCCGGATCCTGGTTCAGGAACAGCAGCCCCGCGGCAAAACGCGGGCTGAGCTTGATCCTGGCGTCCTTGGCCACGGCCCGCAGGAACTTGTCGGGCTTTTTGAGCAGCAGGCCGCAGCCATCGCCGGTCTTGCCGTCGGTAGCAATGGCCCCGCGATGGGTGAGCCGGTTCAGCGAAGAAATGGCCGTTTGCACCAGCCAGTGGCTGGGCTTGTCGTCGAGGCTCGCGATCAGCCCAAAGCCGCAGCTGTCGCGCTCGAAGGATTCGCGGTACAGGCCGCGCCCGGTGTGCTTACCCATATATATAGAGTCCCAGTCCAAAGCTCGAGCCCCTAGGGGCGAGCCGACCTCACACCCCCGGGGCGGGATCCCCTAGGGTGACTCAAAATCGATAGGGAGGCGGATCGTCCGAGGGCCCAGTCTGGGCGCCTTCGAAAGGGCGCCCGCACTCACGCCATCCCAATATACCGGGCGCGGGCGCAGGGTCAACGGCCGAATGCGGGGGAGTCAGGTCAGCTTCAGCGCGGCGAACAGGATACCCAGGCTTACCACCATCATGGAACCGAGCCGCACCAGGATGGAGGAGCGGAGCAGCTCGAGTTCCTTGGAAAACAGCGAGCGCGTGCTTTCCAGGTCCTGGCGCAGCAGCGCGAAATCACTCTTCGCGGCCGCTCGCGACCCGTCCATTTGCTGCAGGACCATGGCGATATCGCTCTTGGCGGCCGCTCGGGAACCCTCCAGGTCCTGCCGCAGCATCGCGATATCGCTCTTGGCGGCCGCTCGGGAACCCTCCAGGTCCTGCCGCAGCATCTCAATATCGCTCTTGGCGGCCGCCCGGGAACCCTCCAGGTCCTGCCGCAGCATCTCAATATCGCTCTTGGACGCCGCTCGGGAACCTTCCAGATCCCGCCTGAGCATTTCAATATCGCTCTTGGACGCCGCCCTGGAACTTTCCAGGTCTTGCCGCAGCATGGCGATGTCGCTCTTGGCAGCAACTCGCGAACCGTCCAGATCCTGCCTGAGCATCGCAATATCGCTCTTGGTAGCCAGTAGGGCGGTCATGTCCCTTTCCATCGCATCGACGACAGCCCTAGCCTTGTCCGCGGGAACGTCGATGCTCACCAGAGCATCATACAACGAGTAAAGCGCGTTCATGTCCGCAAGTCCGTTTCAATGGATGGGTACAGCGTAGGCGTTGGCCGTCCCAGGACACGAGTGTCCATACGCGGCGCAATTGCCGCGATTTGATCGCGCACGACCCGATGGATGAATCAGTAATCGACTTCGAGATCTGAATACGAAATATGAGAACGCCATTCAGGCGCGATTCATCTGCGTCGATTTATTCTTGATCCCGACGGCGCAGAACTGGCCCCGAGACTCCCAGCAGCACTTTGCTCTGCTTGGATTTGAGTGTCGCCCCACGGAAGCGTCCGCCTCCCCCCGAAACCGGCGGGTCTCGTGACAAATGCGCGCGAGCCCGCCGGGGTCATTTTCAACTGGCGGCCGCGATTAAATAGTTGATGGTCGCTCTTTGGCGACATTGCGTTTCGGGCGTCAGGCCGGTGGCGGATATTGCTTGGCGAGCGATTCCGCCGGCGTAGACAAGCGCACGATTGCCATCGTCGAGAATTTCAGCGCGAACAGCTCTTCATTTGCAAGGCGCCAATCCACGCGGCGACAAAAGAGTGAAGCCACAGGAGCAGCCGGTGGACATGACCAATCCTCAATGGGCTGGCCGAACGCCGCCTTCAAGGAAGTAACTACGCTCTCAAAGTCCGCGGTTGCGAGCGTCATGGTTACTTTTATTACTCGACCACTCTTCCCCTCGATGGTCAATCGTACGTCGGTAGACAAGTAGCGAGTCGTTCCGGTGCAGGTCTCATCCGCGTCGGCGCATTTCACGCGCCGCGTCTCTAGAACCGTCGGATATGCCAGGGCCTGCTCCAATCTGGCCGAATCCCACTTATCTCCAATATGGATTCCATGAATGTCTATAGCGTGCGCCTGCTGAAAGACCAGCATGAGCGCCAGCGCCTGGGCGCTTTTTCGAAACCGATTGTTCATAAAATTGTCGACCAAGACAAGTCCGACGCTTGCTCTGATATGCAATGAAGAAGTCTTCATGACGTATGACCCTGCACGTCCTTGTTGGGTTTTGTTCTTGGCGCTCTCGACGGTAACTAACCGTCGCATACTGTTGGCTGATGGCAATTGTGGAAGCCATCGCACCCAGATCACCGCGCATTTTCAACACAAAATACGCCCGGCCACGTCCAAGTCAAGAGTTTTCTCCATCGCCCACGTGGCAATGGAAGACAAAGGCGCGGGCCATTTCGGGCTACGCTTGAAGCTGGCCGCAGCGCCAGTAATTTGCCCGCGGCTAAGTACCCGTGCCGCTGAGCGCCACGCTTTGCGTGCCGGCGCTGCCGGCGTTGATGACTACTGCCGCCGTCGCCGACCCCGTTACTGTCGGTTTGAACACTGCGCTGATGGTGCAGGCCGCTCCCGCC
>Ga0302324_100012520_pt1 | contig 17294 bp, 12 predicted proteins | sample Palsa_T0_1_FD_201949 | JGI IMG/M metagenome (GOLD analysis project Ga0302324, IMG submission 201949) | Peat permafrost microbial communities from Stordalen Mire near Abisko, Sweden - Palsa_T0_1 | ecosystem: Environmental > Terrestrial > Soil > Palsa > Peat permafrost | place: Sweden: Abisko...
GCCGGGTATGCGCGTGTTCTGAGCCAGACCAGCACCCACGACAGCTCCGTCTCGCTCACCATCGGCGCACACAGCTCCATCGGCATGAAGGGCATCTTGCTGTTCGGGACGCCCGAGCAGCGCGCGCGCTACCTGCCGAAGCTCGCAACCGGCGAGATGATCGCGGCCTTTTGCCTCACCGAGTCGGGAGCCGGATCGGATGCGGCCTCGATTCGCACGCGGGCTACGAGGTGCGCCGACGGAACCTGGACGCTCAACGGTGAGAAGATCTGGATCACCAACGGCGGCATCGCCGATCTCTACACGGTGTTCGCGCGCACCACTTCCGAGGCGGGCAAGATCACGGCGTTCATCGTGGAGGCGAGCTGGCCCGGCGTGAGCCACGGGTCTCACGAGGACAAGATGGGTATCCGGGCGTCCTCGACCACGACGGTGAGCTTCGCCGACGTCAAGGTGCCGGCCGGGAACGTGCTCGACGTCGAGGGCAAGGGCTTCAAAGTCGCGATGGCCATCCTGAACAACGGCCGCACCGGGCTCGGGGGCGGCGCCGTGGGCGGCATGAAGGCCCTCATCGCGCTCGCCACCCAGCAAGCCCTCGCGCGCAAGCAGTTCGGCGAGCCCATCGCAGGTTTCGGTCTGATCCGCGAGAAGATCGCACAGATGACGGTGGAGTGCTTCGCTGCCGAGAGCGTGGTCTGGATGGTCGCGAACTACATCGATTCGGGGCTCGAGGACTACTCGGTGGAAGCCGCCATCAGCAAGGTGTACGCAAGCGAGGCCATCCAGCGGGCGGCTTACGAGGCGTTGCAGATCGCGGCTGGAAACGGCTTCATGCGCGAGCTCCCGTACGAGCAGGCGACGCGCGATTCGCGCATTCTGTCCATTTTCGAAGGCACCAACGAAGTGCTGCGGCTCTACATTGCTCTTTCGGGTCTGAAGGAGATCGGCAAGTCCTACGGCGAGCTCAGGGCGGCGGTCGATGACATATTCAATAGTCCGATCAAAGGTTTCGGTGTGCTCGCGGACTATGCCGAAAAGCGCCTGACCCGCGCCACGGGGGTCGGCCGCGACAAGATCCTGGGCAAGATTCCGCCGCAGTTGCGGGAGGCCACCACGACGTACGAGAAGTACACCGTGGAACTTGCGAAGGCGTCCGACTATCTACTACGCAAATACGGCAAGAGCATTGCAGGCCGCCAGCATGCCTTGAAGCGGGTGGCGGATATGACCATTGATTTGTTCGTCGGCCTTTGCGTATTGTCGCGGGCAACCTCCCTCGCGACCGAGGGAGGCCTTTCCGTCGAGCCGGGGGAGGAGGGCGCGCAGGCCACGGTCATCGCACACGCGTTCGCGCGGCAGGCGAGGCGCCGGTTGGCCCAGAACGTGCGCCGGATCGAGCGCAATGAAGACGAGGAGATGGACCTCTTGGCGGGCTTCATCGTGGACAGAGGACGTTATCCGTGGGACATCGTTAAATGAGCATATCGTGGGACGAGCGCGGTGAGGTGCCCGTGAGCGCCGCGGCGCCCGCTAGGGGGTCGTGGCTCACGCCCCACCGAGTCATATTGATTTTTGCAGCGGCCGTTGCGCTCATTGCCGTTGCCCTCGCGGTTCGGCTGACGCAGACGCTCGCAGTGAAGAAAACCGTCACCAACCGGATCACGCCGGCGGTGACCGTCACGGAGGCGGGCGAGAGCGCTGCGCCGACGACGGTCAGCATTACCGGCACGATCGGCGCACGCTACGACACGCCGATCGGCGCGGAGGGCGACGCGGGCCGCGTAGCCGCCGTGTACGTCGAGGCCGGTGATCACGTGAAGCGCGGACAGGTTCTCGCGCGCATCGATACCGCCGTGCTCGTCCCGCAAGTCGCCAATTTGCAAGCGGCGTTCGACCTCGCCCGCGCCGAGGCCGATCTTGCCGCCGCGGAATACCGCCGAGCAGTGGCCGTTGGCAAGTCGGGCGCGCTGTCGGCCGAGGAGACCGAGCGCCGCCGCTCGAGTGCCGTTACGGGGGAAGCCAAGGTCAAGGTCGCCGCGGCCCAGCTCGCGGAGGCGCAGGCGCGCCTGGCACGCGCCGAGGTGCGCGCGCCCGCGGACGGCGTCATTCTGACGCGCTCGGTGGAGGTGGGCCAGACGGTGAGCCCTGCCGGCACCCCCTTGTTCCGCATGGCGGAGGGCGACGAGGTGGAACTGCGCGGCGATGTGGCCGAGACGGACTTGCCGCTCCTGAAAGTGGGCCAAGCGGTGGACGTGCGGCTGACGGGTTACGCCAAGCCCTATCCGGGACGGGTGCGCCTGCTCGGCGCGGTCATCGATCCTCAGACCCGTTTGGGCATGATCCGTGTCTCGCTCGCACCCGATCCGAACCTGCGTCCCGGCGCTTTTGCACGCGCCGAGGTCACGGTGAGCAACGCACTGCGCATCGTGCTGCCGCAGACGGCAGTGCTGACCGATGAGAAGGGCAGCTACGTCTTCGTCGTGAATGCGCAAGACAAGATCGAGCGCCGGCCGGTGCACGTGTCGGGCATGGTGGAGAACGGCGTCACCATCGCGGACGGCGTGAGTGCCACGGACCGGGTCGTGGCCACGGCCGGCGCATTCCTGCAGGTCGGCGAGAGCGTGAAGCCGGTGCCGACCGCCGCGGTCTCCGCGCCGGCGCGCGCCTCCTGAGGGCGCATCTCGTGAAGGGCGGCCGCTCGTGAAGAACATTTCCGCATGGGCCATCCGTCATCCCGTGACGCCGCTGGTGCTGTTCGCCGTGCTCACGTTCATGGGCGTGGTGGCGTTCATCCGGCTGCCCGTGAATCTGAATCCCGATATTTCCTATCCCATGGTCAACGTCACCGTGACGCAGCCCGGCGCCGCGCCGACCGAAATGGAGACGCAGATCGCACAGAAGGTCGAAGGCTCGATCGCGAGCATCGGCAACGTGCGCAACATAACCACCTGGATCATCGAGGGCCAGGTCTATATCAACGTCGAGTTTCAGATCGGCACGCCCATCGATCGGGCCGTCACCGACGTGCGCGACGCCGTCACGAAGGTACGCAACGATCTGCCGCAAGGGATCATGGAGCCGCTCATCGAGCGGGTGAACGTGGATGGGGACGCGATCGCCTATTATGCGGTCACCACCACCTCGCGCACTCCGGAGGAGCTCAGCTGGTTCATCGACAACACGGTCACCAAGCGCTTGCTGGCGGTTGCCGGCGTCGCACAGGTGTCGCGCAGCGGCGGGGTGAGCCGCGAGATCCGCGTCGAGCTTGATCCGGCGCGCTTGCAGGCTCTCGGCCTCACCGCGGTCGAGGTGAACGAGCAATTGCGCGCGCTGAACCTCGATGCCGCGGGTGGCCGCGCCGAGGTCGGGGGCGGCGAGCAATCGATCCGGGTGTTGGGCGGCGCCAAATCGGCGGAAGATCTCGGGGACACACAGATCATCGCGCGGGGTGGGCGCTTCTTTCGCTTGCGCGACGTCGCCGAGGTGCACGACGGCATCGAGGAGGTGCGCTCCATCGCCCGCCTGAACGGCCGTCCCGCCACCGCCTTCGGCGTCTACAAAGCCAAGGGCTCCTCGGACGTGGCGGTGGCGAAGGCGGTGCAGAAGGAGCTCGACAAGATTCACGCAGAAAATCCTTTTCTGCAGATCACGCTCATCTCGACCACCGTCGCCCACACGCTGCGCACCTATCACTCCTCGCTCAGCGCCTTCATCGAGGGCTCGATTCTCGCCGTGGGCGTCGTGTGGCTGTTCCTGCGCAGCGGCCGGGCGACCATCATCGCGGCGCTCGCCATTCCGCTGTCGGCCATCCCGACGTTCGCCTTCATGCAGTGGATGGACTTCACCCTCAACCAGATCACCTTGCTCGCCTTATCGCTGGTGGCGGGCGTGCTGGTGGACGACGCCATCGTCGAGATCGAGAACATCGTGCGCCACATGCGCATGGGCAAGAGCGGTTTCCAGGCGGCGCTCGATGCAGCGGATGAGATCGGTCTCGCGGTGGTCGCAACGTCCTTCAGCATCATCGCGGTGTTCCTGCCGGTGAGCTTCATGGGCGGCATCGTCGGTCAATTCTTCAAGCAGTTCGGGCTCACCGTCGCGGTGGCGGTGTTCATTTCGCTCATGGTGGCGCGGCTCATCACGCCGGTGCTCGCGGCTTATTCATTGAGCGGCGACTCGATGTCGCAGCAAGAGTCCGACGGGCCCATCATGACGGCGTATCTGTCGGCATTGCGCTGGTGTGCCCTGAATCGCTGGAAGACCATGGCTCTGGCTTTTGTGTGGATGGCCGGCTCCGTCGCCGTGGCGTTCCTCGTGCCGTCGACGTTCATGCCGCCGGAGGACTTTGCCAATGCGCAGCTCTCGATCGAGCTGCCGCCGGGCGGCACGCTCGAGGACACCGCGCGGGTGTCCGCCGCGGCGAGCGCCATCCTGCGCACGTCGCCCGAAGTGACCAACCTGGTCGAGTTCGTCGGATCGTCCGATGGACTCATTCAGAATGCCGTCATCTACGTGAGTCTCGTTCCCCGCAGCCAGCGCTCGATGAGCCAAAAGCAGTGGGAGCAGCGCATGACGCCCCTGCTCAACCAGGTGCCCGACGGGCAGCTGTATTTTTCCGACAACGGCGGCGGGCGCGACCTGCAGTTCTACCTCACCGGTGACGATCCGCCGCTGGTTGAGGAGACCGCACACCGGGTGATCGCCGATATGCAGGATGTGAAGGAAATCCGCGGCCCGCGCATCCGCGGCGACTTGCCGCGTCCCGAGATCATCGTGCATCCGCGCTTTGCAGTCGCTGCGCAGCTCGGCGTGAGCGTGCAGGCCATCAGTCAGACCATCCGCATCGCGACTTTGGGCGATCTGCCTCAGAACGGCGCCAAGTTCTCGTTGAGCGATCGGCAGATTCCAATCCGTGTGAGCTTGGTCGAGAGCGCGCGCCGCGACCTCACCACCCTCGAGAACCTGCCCGTTCCGACCTCTTCCGGGGGCGCGGTACCGCTCAAGACCGTGGCTGCCTTAAGTTTCGGGCAGGGCCCCTCGGCGGTGCGCCGCTACAACCAGACGCGGCGCGTGTTCATCGAGGCGGATTTGAGTCCGGGTGTGCAGTTCGGAACCGCGAACAAGAAAGTCTACGCCCTGCCGACGCTCAAGCACCTGCCGCAAGGGGTGCACCTCGTCCCCAAAGGCGACAGCGAGTATTTCGGCGAGATGATCCAGAGCTTTGCGCTCGCGATCGGGGCGGGCATCTTGATGGTGCTGGCCGTCCTCGTGCTCCTGTTCGTGCGGGTCTTCCAGCCCTTGACCATCCTGTCCGCGCTGCCTTTGTCCCTGGGAGGTGCCGCACTCGCGCTGGTCATCACGGGACAGCCGTTCTCGCTGGCCGTGGTCATCGGCTTCCTGATGCTCATGGGCATCGTCGCCAAGAATTCCATCCTGCTGGTGGATTTCGCGATCGAGGAAATGCGCGCGGGCAAATCGCGCATGGAGGCGTTGATCCAGGCGGGCCACAAGCGCGCGAGGCCGATCGTGATGACCTCCGTTGCCATGGTCGCCGGCATGCTGCCGGTGGCAATCGGCTGGGGTGGGGACAGCGAGTTTCGGGCACCGATGGCGATCGCCGTGATCGGCGGACTGCTCACCTCGACCGTGCTGACCCTGGTCGTCGTGCCCGCCGTGTTCACCATTCTCGATGACTTCGAGCGCTGGCTGGCGCCGCGCGCGAGCAAGCTCCTGGCGCCGCCCCCGGGGAGCGTCGCCGGTGAGGGCACCACGCCCGCTCCGGGCCCCACCGCGGCCCGCGCGCCAGGCGCAGGCACCGCCGGCTGAAGGCAGGCGGGGCGACGCGGTGCAGCAAGAGGCGGCAATGAGCCGAGGACGACCGCGGCGAGCGCCCTCTCGGGAACCTTTGAGCCCGGACCGCGCTCATACCGATCATGAGGGGCATACCGTTGGGCTCGTTGTCCTTGATCCCGATGAGGCGATTCGGCGATCCGGCATTGCCTCGCCGGTCGATTCTCGACGGTCAGCAGCTCGCCCCCGGCGATCCCGCGATTTACGCCATCACCGATTTCAAGCGCGATTATCCGATGACCGTGGAGGCCGAGCGTCAGATCGACGATGCGCTCACCGACATGATTCGCTTAGGGGTGCGTGCGCTGCTCGTCGCCAAGGAGCAGCGCCTGGTGGGGCTCGTGACCTCCTATGATATCCAGGGCGAGCGCCCCATCCAGTTCCTGCAGTCCTCGAACTATAGCCGTCACCAGGACGTACGCGTCATGGACGTCATGACGCCCTGGGACGAGCTCCTCGCGCTCGACTGGGAAAACGTCGAGTCCGCGCGAGCGGGCGAGCTCCTGACGGTGTTTCATCAAACGAGTCTCACGCATGTGCTCGTCGTCGAGGTCGACCGCAAGACCTCGCACACCGTGGTGCGCGCCCTCGCATCCCGCGCACGCTTGCTGCGTCAGCTCGCGGGCGCCGGCTCAGCTCTTGTGAAACCAGGCCACGGTGCCGATGCCCGCGAAGGTCATCAGCAACGCTCCGATCAGGTGCGCACCGATCGCCATTAGCGCGACGCCACGAGCGATCTCCACCAGATCATGCCGGGGCCCGCTTGTGGCTGAGCCAATATACCGGCGCGCCGATGAGCAGCAGCGCCGCGCCCCACAGCATGGTCGTAAGACCCGCTCCGACGATAGCCCAGACCGAATAGATCGTCGCGAGTACGGCGACGATGGCGATCGCCACCGTCCGGCGCCGGCGTACCGCGCGGCCGGCATCGAAGTGCAGCCGGAGTAGCGCGAGCGAGCAGAGAGCGTAGAGCACCAGACACGCCGTGGTCGACAGCAGCGTCATGAACGTGAACACCTTCACCATCGACTTCTGATAGTTCATCAGGATCAATATCGTCACCAGGCCGCTGGTGAACACGAGCGAGAAGGTGGGCGTGAGGCGGCTCGAATCACGGGCAAAGATGCGCGGAAAGACGCCGTTCTTCGCGAGCACGTTGGGCAGCTCGCCCTGCAGGAGAATCCAGCCGTTGAGGCAGCCCAAGCCGCTGATCGCAGCGAACACGGCGATCACCTTGCCGGCGCCCGCGCCCCAGAAGCGCGTGGCCACATCGACGAAGGGCGCGTTCGAGGAAGCAAGCTGCGCCGGCGGCACGAGCAGGAGCACAGTGGTGCAGGCGACGACGCAGATGAGAGCCGTCACCGCCGTGCCGACCAGGGTCGCCCGCGGAATGGTGCGCCCCGGATCATGCACCTTGCTCGCGGGAACGGTGGCGGACTCGAGGCCGAGCAGCGCCCAGAGGGTTTGCGTCGCCGCCGCGGTGGTTGCTCCGGCCGACAGCGGGATGCCCGCCGTTGCCTTCAGCGTGGTTGCGCGCACCGCGAACAATCCGAGCGCCGAGATCGCGATCAGGGGCATGAGCTTGAGCACCGTGGTGGCGCTCTGCAGCCGTCCGGATTCCTTGAGTCCAAAGCAATTGACGAAGGTCAACAGCCACAGCGCAAACAGCGTCACCCCCACCGAAGCGCCCGGCACGTTTGCAATCCAAGGCATCAGCGGCGTGAGATAGCTGACGGCGCCGGTCGCGATCGCGACGTTGCCCACCCAGATGGATATCCAATAGCCCCATACCGTGAGAAATGCCGTCAACGGACCGAAGGCATTTTTGACGTAACCGTACGGTCCGCCGGCGTGCGGAAAGGATCGACTCAAGCTGGCGAACACGACGGCGAGCAGCAGCGCGCCTGCGGACGTGAAGCCCCAGGCCACGACGCTGTTGAGGCCGTAGGGAGCCAGCGAGGCGGGCAGCAAGAAGACGCCGGAGCCGATGGAATTGCCGACCACCAACGCGACGCACATCCAGAATCCGAGAAGCGGTGGGCGCGCAGGGGGGCTCATGAGGAAAATCGCATCGGCGGGATCGTAATCGGTTTACACGGCCGACGTAAAGCACTGCGGGTGGCGCGCTACGGCACTATCATGGCGTGGTTCGGTCTACTCGTACATGCAGTCGAGGTCGAGGATGAGGGCAGGATGGAGATACGCATGGGTGCTGCTTGCCAGCCTATCGACCCTATCTCCGCTCGCGTCTCGTTCGGACTCCACCGGGCAGCCCCATGCGATCGCATCCCGGATCGAGGCGCATCCGTATCTGCGCATGCCGGCGAGACCGAACGGCGATATTCCGAAGCTCCTGTCGCAGACCGGCGCGTTCAAGGATACCCCGCATCTCGTGCCGAGCGATGAGCTCATACCCTACGATCTGATCGTTCCCTTCTGGTCCGATGGCGCACAGAAGCTGCGGTGGATCGCAATGCCGAAGGGGAAGATCGAAATCTCGCCGAGCGGCGAGTGGATCTTTCCCGCAGGCACCGTGTTTGTGAAGACCTTCGAGCTGCCGCTCGATGCGCGCGATCCTAGCCTCAAGCGCCGGCTTGAGACGCGACTATTGATGGTCCAGGGCGGCAGCCTGGTGTATGGCGTGGTCTACAAATGGAGGGCGGACTTGAGCGATGCGGACTTGCTGCCCGATAGCCTGACCGAAAAGGTGCCGATCGCGAACGCGGCGGGCGAGACTCACTCGCAGACCTGGTACTACCCGAGCCGCAAGGACTGCAGCACGTGCCACACCAAGCTCTCGGGCGGCGTGCTCGGCGTCAAGGCGCTGCAGCTGAATCGCGACTTCGCCTACCCTTCGGGCGTGTCGGACAACGAGCTGCGTGAGTGGAATCACTTGGGGCTGTTCGCGACGCCCATCCGCGAGGACGCTAGTTCAGCGCGGCTCGCCGCGGCGGACGACGAGACACGCAGCTTGAACGATCGCGCGCGATCCTACCTCGACGCGAATTGCTCCGGGTGCCATCGACCGGGCGGCACGGTGGCGGGATTCGATGCACGCTACGATACACCGCTCGAGCGGCAAGGCCTGGTGAACGGGGCGGTGCTGCTCGATCAGGGCATCGATCATCCACGCATCATCTCGCCGCACGATATCTGGCGATCGATCGCCTACATGCGGATCAACACGGTGGGCGACATCCGCATGCCGCCGCTCGATCGCGAGACCATCGATGAGCGCGGCGTCGCCCTGATGCGGGCGTGGATCACAGGCATGCCCGGGCGACCCGTGCTGGCTCCGCCCGCGATCGCGCCGGCGGGAGGCACGTTCGACAAGCCGGTCGAGATCCGGCTGACCGAGAGCCAACCGGATGCGGACATCCGCTACACCTTGGACGGCAGCGTCCCGGGCCCGTCGGACAAGCTTTACGACAAGCCGTTCGTGCTCTCGGATGCCGCCGTGTTGCGCGCGCGCGCGTTCAAGGAAGGATTCACCCGCAGCATCACGTCGCAGGAAGTTTTCGTGGTGCGCTAATCGGCCGCCAGCTAATCGGCCGCCAGCTAATCGGGCGCCAGCTAATCGGCCGCCACGATGGCGACCGACCAGGGGCTCTTTCCGGCCTTGACCCGCTTGATTTCCTGGTTGCTCTTGAGATCGACCACGGAAACATCGTCCGACGGGCCGTTCGCGGTGTAGAGGTACTTGCCGTCCGGCGAGACGGCGATGCCCCAGGGCCGCGTGCCCACCTTGATGTTCGTCACGATCTCATAGGTGTGCACGTCGATCACCGACACCGTGCCCAAGCGCCCATTGCTCACGTACAGATAGCGGTGATCCTTGCCGAGCCTCAAGCTCATGGGACGCGCACCGGCCGGCAGGGTGATGACCTTGACGGGAGTGAACTTGTTGGAGTCGATCACGTTGACCAGTCCCACCGATTCCGAAGGCACGAACGCGATGCCGGCGCTCGGCAGGAACGCCACCGTGCGCGGCCGCGGCTCGACTTTGAAATGACCGACCACCGTGTACCCCGTGGTTTCGATGGCGTACACGTCCCCGCCGCTCTCGCAGGTCACGTAGAATTGCTTGCCGTCGGGCCTCACCGCCACGCCCTCGGGCTCCTGGCCGACCGGAATGATGTGCTCCACCTTGCGCTTGGCAATGTCGACCACGCTGGCCGATTTCGTGTCCTCGTTCGACACGTAGATCTGAGTTCCGTCCTTGCTCAGCGCAAACTCCTCGGGGTCGGAGCCGGCGAAAATCTTGCCCTTGAGCTTGCGGGCGGCGAGGTCGACGACGCCGATGCCGTCGGCGGTCTTGTCCGATTCGCTGTCGCTATCGTCATCATCGCTGCCGCGCTTGAAAATCGGATTGCCGTGGGCGTCGAGCTGCGGGGGCGCGGCGATGGGCGTGCCGCTCAAGGCGACGTATACGAGCTTGCCGTCCGGACTTGCATGAATGCCTCTCGGCCGCTTGCCGACCGGGATGGTGGCGACCACCGAGTAATCGGCGCCGCTGATCACGGTGATGTCGTTCGAGCGCTCGTTGGACACCACGATCTGGTACGAGGCCGCGGCCGAGACTCGCGGCATGCTCACGCCCGCGAGCAGCGCGACGAGGGCCGCGAGAGGCAGCGCCGCGGGCGCCCGGCGCGTGGGTGCCGAGCGGGGGGCGAGAGAACGTCTAGCCGTGGCCATTTTCTATATTTCCCTCGAAATTTACAGGCTCGCCGCACAGAACGGGAGAGGGCTAGAGGGTGCCGTTTCAATCGTTCAATTGCAAGCGCTGCGCGCGGTCCGGGATATAATTCGTCGAGGCCGCGCGTAGCATCCTCGGGCGAGGGAGATTCGACATGAAACGACGTCACATCAAGACCGATTTGCCCGGACCCAAAGCTCGTGAGCTCTTGGCGCGCGACGCCCTCGTGGTCTCGCCGTCGTATCCGCGCGACTATCCGTTCGTCATGTCCCATGGCAAGGGTGCGCAAGTGTGGGACGTCGACGGCAACCGCTTCCTCGACTTTGCGGCCGGCATCGCGGTGTGCAGCACGGGGCACAGCCACCCCGCGGTGGTGCAGGCGATCAAGGATGCGGCGGAGCGCTTTCTGCATATCTCCTCGGACTATTGGCACGAAGGTCAGGTGCGCCTCGCGGAGCGCATGAACGAGCTCGCGCCGATCGAGGGTCCGGTGATGAGCTTCTTCGCCCAGTCCGGAACGGAAAGCGTGGAAGGGGCGCTCAAGCTCGCCCGTTACGTCACCGGGCGCGGGCGCTTTCTGGGATTTCTCGGTGGATTTCACGGCCGCACCATGGGCTCGCTGTCGTTCACGTCGAGCAAATACACGCAGCAAAAGGGCTTCTTCCCGACGATGCCGGGAGTCACCCATGTACCGTATCCGAACAATTACCGGCCGCTGTTCGCCGGCGCCGACCAGGGCGAGGCGGTACTGCGCTACATCGAGGAGGAGCTGTTCGTCCACAACGTTCCGGCGGGCGAAGTGGCCGCGGTGCTGATCGAGCCGATCCAGGGCGAGGGCGGCTATCTCGTGCCGCCGGACGGTTTTCTGGCGGGCCTGCGCCAGCTCTGCGATCGGCACGGCATTTTGTTGATTTTCGACGAGGTGCAATCGGGCATCGGCCGCACCGGCAAGATGTTCGCCGCGGAGCACTGGGGGGTGGAGCCCGACATCATGACGCTCGCCAAGGGCCTGGGATCCGGACTGCCGATCGGCATGGTCGTGGCCAAGCGCAGTGTCATGCAGAAGTGGACACGCGGGGCGCACGGCAACACCTTCGGCGGCAACCCCGTGTGCTGCGCAGCCGCGCTTGCGACCCTCGATCTGGTCGAGCGGGAATATTGTGCGAACGCCGCCAAAGTCGGGAGCTACTTCATGAAGCGCCTCCACGCGCTCGCCCACAAATATCCCGTGATCGGCGAGGTTCGCGGCAAGGGGTTGATGGTCGGCATGGAGCTCGTCCTCGATCCCTTGGGCAAGGCGCCTGCGAAGAAGCTTTGCGACGCCCTGATCACCCGCGCCTTTCACAACGGCCTGATCTTGCTCGCCTGCGGCCAGAGCACGGTGCGATTCATGCCGCCGCTCACCGTCGGCGAGGCCGACGTCGACGAGGCGATCGAATTGCTGAGTCAGTCGCTCGATGAGGTGCTGGCGGACGAGCGGCCGGCTCGAGGCCTCGCCACGATCTAAAGATCAGCCGGTCAATCGCCCGTACCGCTTCAGCACGGCGCGCAGCTCATCATGCGGAAGTGCGATGACCTTGTGGTCGTCCACGCCGACCATGTCGCGCGCGGCGATCATGGCGTTGACGATCGCCTCTTCGGTGGCCTCCACGGTGGCGCGAAACACGGGGTCCAGCACATCGTTCGGCAGCATCTTGAGGTCGACCACGTGGTCTGCGGCGGCCGCTCCGGAGTTTGCCGTGGAAAACGCGATGAAAATGTCGCCGGAGCCGTTGCCCGAGATGCTGCCATTGCGCCCCAGCCCGAGCGTCACCCGGCGGGTGAGCCGTTTCAGCTGATGCGCGAGGAGCGGAGCGTCGGTCGCGACCACGACGATGATGGAGCCGAGCTCCTGCTTATCGGAGGGGATGAAAACGTACGGCTCCGGAGCCGGAATCTCGCGCCCCACGTTGATGCCCGCGATGCGCAGGTTGTCGCGCGTTCCGTAGTTACATTGGACCAGGACGCCGATCGTGTAGCCCCCGTTCTTCGCATCCAGCCGTCGCGAGGAAGTGCCGATGCCTCCCTTGTGACCGTTGCAGATCATTCCGGTGCCGCCGCCGACGCTGCCTTCCTCGACCGCGCCGCCGTGCGCGCCGTCGAGCGCGTGAAAGACGTGCTCGGGCTTGACGTGAAAACCGTTGATGTCGTTCAGCCACCCGTCCCAGGTCTCTGCGACCACAGGCAACGACCACCAGTCGTCGTCCGGGCCCGGATTGCCATGCGCCACCCGCCACTGAATGACCGCATCGCGCACGACGCCGACGCTGTGCGTATTGGTGATCATGACGGGCCCGTCGAGAAAGCCCGATTCCTCCACCCAGGTGGTGCCGGTCATCTCGCCGTTGCCGTTTTGCGCGTACCAGGCGGCGAAGACCGGATTCAAGATCGAGTCGGGACCGCGGGGCAGGAGCGCCGTGACGCCGGTGCGCACCGGTCCCTGGCCGACTCGCAGCTTGCCGGAGCCGGAGACGAGGGTGGTGTGACCGACCAGCACGCCTGCCACGTCGGTGATGGCGTTGAGCGGCCCCGGCGTGCCGTCGAAGGGAATGCCGAGATCGCGCGCACGCGGTTGCGGCGGCGCGCCGACGCCGGCGGTTGCGGCGGCGGCACTTGCGGCGGCGCCCGACAGGGCCATGAGCGCGCAGAGCAGGGCGCGATGCGATCGAGTGAGGCGCATGGTTCTCTCCGTTATCTTACTGATCCGCGCCGGCCGGCCCGCGGCGCGGGCCTCGCCGGCCCGCGTCTCGCCTCGCCGGCCGCGAGCGATGGTACACTCGAGCCGATGCCGCGCAGCCGCTCGCACATTCTCGCAGTACTCTTGCTTTTTGTCTGGGCTTTTCCCGCGCCGAGTCTTGCCGCGGAGGAGAAGAAGCTCTTCATTTACAACTGGACCGATTTCATCGGCCCAAACACCGTTGCGCAATTCGAGAAGCTCACCGGGATCAAGGTCACCTATGACGTCTACGATGCCGAGGAGACCATGGAGGCGCGGCTGCTCGCGGGCGGATCCGGGTACGACCTGGTGAGCGCCTCGAGCGACTACTTCAGTCGCGAGATCAAGGCCGGAGTTTACGAAACGCTCGACAAATCGAAGCTTCCCAACTTGAAGAATCTCGACCCTCGCATTCTAGCGGTCCAGGCGGCTTACGACCCGGACAACGCCCACGCGGTACCCTATCTGCATTCCATCAACGGCTTCGCCTACAACGTCGACATGGTCAAGGCGCGCATGCCGAATGCGCCGGTCGACAGCCTCGACATGCTGTTCAAGCCGGAAGTCGTCGCGAAATTCGCCGACTGCGGCGTGACGTTTCTCGACTCCCCCGAGGACGTCATCCAGCTCGCGCTCAAATACTTGGGTCTCGATCCGAACAGCACCCGGCGCGAGGACTTCAAGGCCGCCGAGGAGATGCTGCTCAAGGTGCGCCCGTACATCCGCTCGTTCGACTCCTCCGAGTATCTCAATGGACTTGCGAACAAGGAGCTGTGCGTCGCCATGTCGTGGTCGCCCGACTACGCGTTGTCGCATGCACGTGCCCGCGCGGCGGGCATCAACGTGAATCTCGCGTTCACGGTGCCCAAGGAAGGCGCGAACGAGACCTTCTCGTCGCTGCTCATCCCCGCGGGGGCACCGCACCCCGAGGCCGCCTATCGATTCATCAATTTCATTCTGCGGCCCGACGTCATCGCCGCGGTCAGCAATGCCATCTTTTACGGCAACGACAACATCGCTTCCCGGCCTCTGGTCGACCCGCGCATACTCGCCGACGAAACTCTCTATCCCACGCCCGAGATCGAGGCAAGGCTCTATAGATCCGCGGAGGTCAATGCGGCGACCGAGCGCATTCGAACCCGCACCTGGACGCGGATCAAGACCGCGAAATGAGGTTGACGTGGCAAGCGACACATCGCACTTGAACCGCATCGTCCGATTCACGCAAATGAAGGACGGGACCTGCGAGGACTACGAGCTGCTCGAGCTCCACGAGCGGCAGTACCTACGCACGCTGCCCGATCGCATCATGAGCGCGCTGAAGAGTCTGAAGACCGGGCTCGGCGGTTATCCTGTCACGCGCCTGGAGCATTCCCTGCAGACGGCGACGCGTGCCCAGCGCGATGGGGCGGACACCGAGATGATCGTCGCGGCGCTCATTCACGACATGGGCGACGACGTGGCGCCCTTCAACCATGCGGGGATTGCGGCCGCGGTCCTGCGCCCCTACGTGCGGCCCGAGGTAACCTGGATCGTCGAGCAGCACGGCCTATTCCAGAGCTACTACTACATCCATCACTTCGGCGGCGACCGCGAGGGGCGCGAGAAGCACCGCGATCACCGCTGGTATCAGGCCTGCAAGGATTTTTGCGCCAACTGGGATCAAAGCTCGTTCGACCCCAGCTATCGGTCGGAGCCGCTCGAGTCCTTCGAGCCGCTGGTGCGCGAGATCTTCACGCGCAAGGCCTATGATCCGAGCTTCGTCGGGGCAGGAGCTTAGCTGAGGCGCGCCGCGGCCGCTCGCTCAGCGCTCGGCCAATTGCGCATCCAGCAGCCGCTGTCGTTCCGTGCGCCGCATCAAGTAACCGGCCACGAGCACACAAACGCCCACCAGGCAGATGATGAGGCTGGCGAGAGCGTTGATGTCCGGGCTCACGCCGAGCTTCACCTTGGAGAAAATCACCATCGGCAGGGTGCTCGCGCCGGGTCCCGAGACGAAGCTCGAAATCACCAGGTCGTCCAACGACAGTGTAAAGGAGAGGAGCCAGCTCGAAGCGAGCGCGGGCATGATGATGGGAAGGGTCGTATCGAGGAAGGCGCGCACGGGGCCTGACCCCAAGTCCATGGCGGCCTCCTCGAGCGAGCGGTCGGCGCTCGCAAGCCGCGATTGCACCGTGATGGTGACGTATGCCGTGCAGAATGCGATGTGCGCGATGGCGATGGTGGTGAAGCCCCGATGCGGCCAGCCGAGCACGTGGAGCATGGAGATGAACAGCAAGAGCTGTGTGATACCGGTGATGATTTCAGGCATCACCAGGGGCGCGTTCACCATGCCGGTGAGCAGCAGCCGTCCGCGGAACCGACTGAAACGCACCAGCGCGATGGCCGCGAGTGTGCCGAGAATCACGGCTCCGGTCGACACGACGACGCCGATCTCGAGCGACAACCAGGCGGCATCGAGGATCTGATCGTTGTGCAGGAGCTGACGGTACCAGCTCGTCGAGAATCCGCCCCAGACGCTCACCAGGGCGGAGGCGTTGAAGGAGTAGCCGATCAGCACGAGGATCGGCAGGTAAAGGATGGCGATGCCGATGCACAGGATGGAAATGAGCAGCGGCGAAGGGCGGTCCCCCACGTCAGGCCTCGAGCTGCTTGGTGCTGTAGTGCTGATACAGGGCGATGGGGCCGACCAGAAGCACGAGGAACGCTACCGCGACCGCGGAGGCGACCGGCCAGTCGCGATTGCCGAAGAACTCGTCCCAGAGCACGCGGCCGATCATGAGATTATCGGGGCCGCCGAGGAGGGTCGGGATGACGAACTCGCCCACCGCGGGAATGAAGACCAGCATCGAGCCGGCGATGATTCCGGGCACGGACAAGGGGAGCGTCACGTCGAGGAACGTGCGCCAGGGCGGGCTGCCTAAGTCCGCCGCCGCCTCGAGAAGCGGGTACTCGAGCTTCTCCAGGGTCGCGAACAGCGGGAGCACCATGAAGGGCAAGTACGAGTAGATGATGCCCAGATAGACGGCGAGCGTCGTGTGCATGATCTTGAGAGGCTGATGGATGATCCCCAGCCACAGTAGGGCCGAGTTGAGAAGGCCGGTCTCGCGGATGATGCCCTCGAGCGCGTAGACGCGCAGCAGGAATGAGGTCCAAAACGGTAAGATGATGATGAGCAGGAGCACGCTCTGCGTGCTCTTCGAGGTGCGGGCGATCGCATAGGCCATCGGATAGCCCACGGCGAGGCAGATGAGGGTGGAGAAGAACGCCGTCCTGATCGAATAGATGTAGGACAGGCCGTAAACTTCGTCGGTGAACAGGTACTGAAAGTTCCCCAGGCTGAGCGTCAAGTGGATGTGCCAATCGGGACTGATCGATAGAATGTCGGTGAAGGGGGGCATGCGCAACGCGGTGTCGGCGAAGCTGATCTTCAGCGCGAATGCGAACGGAATGAGAAAAAATACCAGGAGATACAGCATCGGCGGCAGGATGATGAACCACTTGCCATGGCGCATCAGCCACTCGCCGCGCTCTCGTGGCCTCGCGGTCACCTCCGCGCCTGCATCGATCCCATTGCTCATCCCTCGTCATCCCCCCGCGTGAGTGCACGAAAGAAGAAACCCGCCGCCGGCGGCGCGCCCCCCGCACGCGCCGCGCGCGGCTTGCAACGGCAACGCCTGATCGAGGCTTGCATCTCGGCGCTGCACATTCACGGTCCGTCGCGCACCACGGTGGAAAAGGTGGTCGCGATCGCGAAAATGTCTCCCGGCATCGTTCGTTTCTACTTCGATTCCAAGGCCGCGATGCTCGTCGCCTCTTTGCAGTTCCTCGCCACGGAATTCGAGGAGAGGGTACTGCATCCGGTCGCCCGACTGAAGTCGACCCCGGTGCCGGCGCTCGAGCTTCTGGTTGATCTGTATCTCGATCCCGAAATCGCCAGTCCGCGCAAAGTCTCCGTTTGGTACGCCTTCTGGGGCGAAGCCAGCTCGCGGC
>Ga0302324_100012521_pt1 | contig 17293 bp, 16 predicted proteins | sample Palsa_T0_1_FD_201949 | JGI IMG/M metagenome (GOLD analysis project Ga0302324, IMG submission 201949) | Peat permafrost microbial communities from Stordalen Mire near Abisko, Sweden - Palsa_T0_1 | ecosystem: Environmental > Terrestrial > Soil > Palsa > Peat permafrost | place: Sweden: Abisko...
GAGACGGTCTTTCCACCAGGGGCGGGAAATCCGCACATCGTAAGCAATGTCCAGCGCCTCGATCATCGCCGAGAAGCCGCCGCTGGCCGACCATAGGTATCCCAAGATGCTGAGAGAAAGCACGCCACCACCGTGGGGCGTGAGCACGCTGCCGACTGCTTTCGATACGAACACCATCGCTTCCGGAGGGACAAATGTCGCCAGCAGATCGAGCAGATGATCGGAAACATCGGGAATCGGCAAATAGGCGAGCAATGAGGAGAAGAGAAACAGCAAGGGAATGAGCGACAACAGAAAATAGAACGACAGCGCCGCGGCAACGACGAAGGCCCGGGTGCGCAGCATCTCATTCCAGACAGCGATGGCGAAAGGCCAAAGTCCATGGATGTGCGGGATGCGGCTTTTAATGCGCTTGGTGTCCACGGTCTGCTCCGGCATTCGGGTTGACCCACGAACCACACAACAATCCTATACAGCCGATGCGTACACGGTGCGATGAGGATTATCCCCACGAGGATGCGCGGACTCGAATATCCGCGGATTGCCGTTACACTGAGAACGCAGTTGAACAGGAGACCGCAGTGCGTTACATCATATTCTTTCTTGCCCTGGCTGGAATCGTTGTGTCGAGCCTTGCTTTGCATGTGCACTACTCCACCGATGTGCAGCCATGCAGCATCAACGAGAAGTGGGACTGCGGCATCGTGAACCACAGCCGTTTCGCCGAGTTCGCCCATATTCCGGTTGCCGCGATTGGGATCGCCGGCTACGCGGTGCTCGGTTTGCTGGCGCTGTTGCGATTCAACCGACTGCTGTTGGCGGCGAGCTTGCTGGGCTTGGTATTTGCCTTGTATCTCACCAACATCGAGGCGCACGTCCTGCAGGTCTGGTGTCTCTATTGCGTCATTTCGCAGGCGATCATTGCTTTGCTCGCCGTGTGCACCATAGTTACGGCTCTGTTACCGGGGCGGTCACGTCCGGCTCGATCGGCATCCAGTTTTAAGTGAGAAGGAATCGAGTTAGGTTCCTGTCGCGTTTCCCACTTGCCTTCGCTCGATTTCTCTTGCACCATCCATTCAAGCGGATTTCCCCGCGAAAGGTTTCAACCATGAAGCGACTTCTCCCGATTCTGCTTTTGTTCTCCGCGAGCCTTGTTTTTGCCGCGACGCCTCAAACAGTTTCTTACCCCAGTGGCGACCAGACGGTGCAGGGCCTGCTTTATCTGCCGTCGGGCGGCGGCACTCACCCGGCGATCGTGGTCATCCACGAATGGTGGGGACTGGTGGACTGGGTCAAGCAGCAGGCCAGCGACTATGCCGACCAAGGCTATGTCGTGCTGGCGGTCGACCTCTACCGGGGCAAGACGGCGGCCGACCCTGAAACCGCCCATGAACTGATGCGCGGCCTGCCACAGGACCGGGGCGTTCGCGATCTGGTGGCGGCGGTGACCTACCTGAAGACGCGCAAAGACGTCAACCCCGCTCGCATCGGCGCGGTTGGTTGGTGCATGGGTGGGGGCTACGCGGCGCAGCTGGCGATCGCCGAACCTTCGCTGCGGGCAGCGGCCATTAACTATGGCTCGTTGCCGACCGACCCGGCGTCGCTGAGCAAAATCCACGCGCAAATCCTGGGAAATTTCGGCGGGCTGGACAAAGGAATCCCGCCGTCAGATGTGGATGCTTTTGCGGCCGCCATGAAAGCGGACGGCAAGCCGGTGGATGTAAAGATTTATCCAGACGCGGGTCATGCTTTTGAGAATCCGAACAATAAAGCCGGTTACCAACCGGCCGATGCGGCAGACGCGCGGGAGCGGCTCAGTAAATTTTTTACACAGACCTTAAAATAGAACCAGCGACTTTTTTCCGGGTTGCCAGCTTTTTGCGAGGAATTTTAGGGATACTATCGGCACATTTTGCACAGTACGAAAAAATTGCTTGCTAAATGTACTTTAAGCGTGTTAACCATAGTGCCAATACTTGTCTGCGCTGCAACACCTCGTCTTTGACTGCCTCGCAACTCTCACTGCAAGCAATGTGTGGACGGAAGGCCACAGTTAAAACTATGAAAATCGGAACGACCATCCGTGGATATCGATTACAGAAAGGGTTGTCTCAAGGAGACGTCGAGAAGCGCACAGGCCTGCTGCGCTGTTACCTGTCCAGAGTAGAGAATGGGCATACCGTTCCCTCGCTGGATACTCTCGCCAAAATAGCGCAGGCGCTGGAATTGCCACTCGCCCAATTCTTTGCGGAAGACACTCTCGGCCATGAGATCAACACCCAGAAGCTAACCGACGAAGAGCTTCGCTTTCTCACCCAGATTCGCCGCTACTCCACCAATCTGAACGACAGCGACCGTAAGTTGCTGCTGGCCATGGTCAAGAAGTTTGCAACAACGGCAGTTCGCTAAAAAGACAATGACAAGAAAGTGACGTTTTCACCTGGAAACTCCACCTGAAACCGACAGCCCCGCGGCCATCACCGCAGGGCTGATGTTTTTCCGCCATATTGCAACCCTGTATTTCAACCCCGCTTTCAACCCTGGACGGGCTGAAAGCGGTAGATTCCGTAACCGAGCAAGGCGAGCAGAAAAGCCATGCCCAGGAACGCGACCCATTGCCTGCGGGTAAAATCAGCCCTTGCCGCACCGATCCGGGGAACCAGCGGCACTCCCAGCGCCAATCCGCTCAGAAAGCCTCCCAGGTGGGCCATATTGTCGATGCGAATGACCGACCGAAATAGAAGCGTGGACGCGCCCAGGACAAAGTTGAGTACCGCGAAATAAATAACGCTGCGGCGAAGCCGTTTGAGCTCGAACTCCGGAACCGGGAGCAGTTTCGACTTCAGCAGCACAATCAAGACTCCGGCCAGGCCAAACACAGCCCCGGACGCACCCGCGCCGACTACGGAATTGGGGCCCCCGGGAAGGTCGGGATTGATCGCAATGCTGAGCAGATTCCCGGCTATGCCGGTGAGCAGGTATACGGCGACGGTGCCGATCGGACCGAGCAGCGGTTCTCCGAGCAGGCCGAGATTCCACAAGCACCACATGTTGGTGGCCAGATGGATGACGCCAACATGCACGAAAGTCGAGGTCGTGAGCCGCCACCACTGGCCATATTGCAGGACCAGGCCACCATTGTCCGCACCCCAAACGAGAAGTTGATTCACGGTGGGATTGGTGGTGGAGACGCCGCTGAATGCCATCAACAGGAAAACGGCGATATTGATCCCAACCAGCAGGTAAGTAGCGGGAGCGACCGCCCAACGCCCTCGCGAACGCGGCGCTGGTTCGGCCGACGACCGCATAGAGCTATCACTGGCGACCTGGGTCCCTTGAAGCGGAGGCAATATCTCGGGCTGTACGCTGGCCGGACGGTTTTGCGGCGGATCGTTCGACCAATTGGAATCCATTGTGTACTTAGGCTACCCTTGTGAAGTCCGCAATGACAAATGGCGACGGTGTGCGCCGCATTGCCGCCGATCGGCGATTCGCTCAACGCGGATTTGAAGGAGTTTGGTTTGAACGCTTCGCAGTCTGCTGCAGCTGCCCTCCATCCTGGCCTGAAAAAAGTCCGCCGTGCATTGCTGAGCGTCACCGACAAGTCCGGGCTGGTTGAGTTCGCGACCCAGTTGGCCGCTCATGGCATCGAACTGGTGTCCACCGGCGGCACCGCAAAGGCGCTTCGGGAGCAAGGGCTGGCCGTCCTCGACATCTCCGATCTGACTGGATTTCCCGAAATGCTCGACGGCCGCGTCAAGACCCTTCACCCCAAGGTGCATGGCGGCATCCTGCATATCCGCGGCAACGCCGAACATCGCGCAGCCGTTGAGACGCACGGAATCCAGCCGATCGACATGGTAGTGGTCAATCTGTACGCCTTTGAAAAGACAGCTTCGCGTCCGGGGGCGACGTTTGCCGAAGTCATTGAGAACATCGACATTGGTGGGCCCTCGATGGTACGGTCGGCGGCGAAGAATTTTGAGGATGTGGCGATCGTGACCTCGACGGTCGACTATCCATTGCTGGCTGCAGAACTCGACGCCAACGACGGCGGCCTTAGCCGAGAGACGCGTTGGCGGCTGGCGAAAGCTGCCTTCGCGGTCACCGCGGCCTATGACACCGCAATTGCAAACCTCCTGGAGCAACTTGCCGGCTGGCAGCCCGAAGCTCCGCTTGAGATTGCAAATCCGGCGGACGCTCCCTTCCCTTCCGCCTTGCGGATTGTTTATCCACTGGCGGCGACGCTGCGGTATGGGGAGAATCCTCACCAGCGGGCCGCGCTCTATAGCGACCAAAGCGGTTCGGGCATCGCGGGCGCCGAACAATTGCAGGGAAAAGAACTTAGCTACAACAACCTGGTCGATCTGGACGCCTGCTGGGAGCTGGTTGGCGAGTTCGATGAGACCTTTGTGGCTATCATCAAACACACCAATCCCTGCGGCGCGGCGATCGGCGAATCGGTCGTCGAAGCGTATCGCAAGGCGCTGGCCTCGGATCCGGTCTCCGCATTCGGCGGGGTGATCGGGGTGAATCGCGAAGTCGACGCCGAAGCCGCTGAGGAGATCGCCAAACTGTTTGTCGAAGCGGTCGCGGCTCCGAGCTATTCGCCGGAAGCGCTGGCGCGCTTTGCGACCAGGAAGAACCTGCGACTGATCATCGTCAAGCCACCGATGAAAGCCTCCGGTCCGGTCCGAGTCGTCAAACAGGTTTCGGGCGGACTGCTCTTGCAGGACGCCGATCGCGACCCCATTGCCGCTGGCGACTTGAAACTTGTGACCGCCCGCAAACCGACCGAAGCCGAGATTCAGTCTCTGCTCTTTGCCTGGCGGGTCTGCAAACATGTGAAATCGAACGCGGTCGTCTATGCGCGCGACGGACAAACGCTGGGGGTGGGGGCCGGGCAAATGAGCCGGGTGGATGCGGCGAAGTTTGGCGCCATGAAAGCGGTTTTGCCGTTGGCGAACTGCGTTGCCGCCTCTGATGCATTTTTCCCATTCGCCGATGGTCTGGAGGCAGTCGCGGCAGCCGGAGCGACAGCGGTGATTCAGCCGGGGGGGTCGGTGCGGGATGGAGAAGTGGTTGCAGCGGCGAACCGGCTGGGCGTGGCGATGGTCTTCACCGGAATCCGGCACTTCCGTCACTAGACTTCGATCCTGCAGCCACCTGAAAGCAATCTGCCCCGAAAAAGAAGCCCGAATCAAGTTACAATCGTCTGATTGGTAGAGTGATTGGCAGAGCGCCGTTCCTGGTGGACGGGTTCCGCATCTCGTTCTTAGTAAGGGGGCAGTATCGGGAAGCCGAGCTTTGAGTTGACTGCACCCCCGACTGCACTTCGCCATGGGCCGCGAACCATTTCTGCTTCTCGCCCGAACTTTCCCAGTACGGTTCAATGTTCGATTCAAAGCTCGACTCAAAGTTGGTAGACAAAGCAATGACCATGAACGCTATGCCGATGCGCACTTTTTCCTTCCGTAGGGCTGCGGCTCCCTTGTTTCTCGCAGTCGTTTCCGCGGTCGCGGTGGCACAATCCTCGCCCGCGGCGACAGCTGGGGCGCAAACCGCTGCCAACCCCGCCGTTTCCGACCGCGCGGCCGCCTATTACCACTACTCGCTGGCACATTACTACGAGGACCTGACGACCAATTACGGACGCAGCGAATACGCGACCCGCGCCATCGAAGAATACAAGCTCGCATTGAACGCCGACCCTACTTCCAAATTCCTCAATAATGGTCTGGCGGAGCTCTATTTCAAGACCGGCAAGATCAAAGACGCCATCGCCGCCGCGCAGGACCTGCTCAAGAACGACCCGAACAATGTCGATGCCCATAAGCTGCTGGGGCGGATTTACCTTCGCTCGCTGGGCGACGGGCAGACAGGCGGACCTTCCGGCCAGGTGCTGCAGTTGGCGATTGCCGAATACACCAAGATCGTGTCCCTCGAGCCGGATAGCATCGAAGATCGGCTGCTGCTGGGGCAGCTTTATTCGGTCGACCACGACAGCGCCAAGGCCGAAGAGCAGTTCAAGGCCGCGCAGAAGATCGATCCCAGTTCGGAAGAAGTTGTGCTGAACCTTGCCAGACTGTACAGCGAACAGGGAGACACCAATCGGGCGATCGATGTGCTGAGCGCCATCCCGGAAGACGACCAGACGCCGCGCACGGCCTTTGCGCTGGGCAATGCTTACGACCAGATCAAGGAGCCGAAGAAGGCCATTACCGCCTACCGGCGCTCGCTCGATCTCGACCCGTCGAACCTCGACGCCGAACGGTCGCTCGCCCAGGCGTTGCTGAATGACAACGACCTTGACGATGCGCTGAAGGCCTTCCAGAACATCGCGATCGCCGATCCGCAGGATGCGCAGTCACCCTTGAGGATCGCTGAAATTCAGCGCCGCCAGGGCAATTACGACGAGTCGCTGGCTTCGCTGAAAAAAGCCAAGTCGCTGGCGCAGGAACCTTTGCAAGTCGCTGAGATCAGCTTCAACGAAGCGCTCGCCGACGAAGCGCTGGGCAAGCACGATGAAGCCGCGCAGATCCTGCAAAAGCTGGTGGACCAGTCGGAACACTCTACTGGGCAGTATTCCGATACGGAAAAGAACACCCGGGCATTTTTCCTCGACCGGCTGGCGGTGCTTTACCGCGAGCAGAACAAGCCTTTGCAGGCGGCGGACACCTATCAGAAGATGATCGAGCTGGGCGGCGAGTTTACCGTCCAGGGGTATCAGGGCGAAGTTGACTCCTATAGCGAGGCGAGGCAGTACGAAAAGGCGACTCAGATTGCTCGTGAAGCCGCGGCGAAGCTACCCAAAGATCGTGAAATTACGCTGATGCTGGCCAAGCAGCTCGCCGATACCGGCAAGCCGGATGAAGGCATTGCCCTGGCCAAGGGCCTGCTTGGCAGTTCGGCGATCCCCGACGACCGCGAAGTCCACCTGTCGTTGGCAAATATCTATACCCGCCTGCACCGCTGGACCGATGCGAGCCAGCAGATCGATCAAGCCGAAACACTTTCCAGCAAGCAGGACGACAAGATTTATATTTACTTCCTGCGCGGCGCGCTGGCCGAGCGGCAGAAGCACTATGACGAAGCCGAAACCGAGTTTCGCAAGATCCTCGCGATCGAGCCCGACAACAGCATGACGCTGAACTATCTCGGCTACATGCAGGCCGACCGCGGCGTGAAGCTGGATGAAGCGCTGACAATGATACAGAAGGCGGTCAAGGCGGAACCGCAGAATTACGCCTACCTCGACTCGCTGGGCTGGGCGTATTTCAAGCTGGGTCAATACCAGTTCGCCGAAGACAACCTGCGCCGGGCGAGCGAAAGCAATGCCTCCGATCCGACCGTGCACGACCACCTCGGCGATCTGTACGAGAAGACCGGAAGGCTCAAGCTGGCGGTCGCGCAGTGGGAACAATCGGTTTCGGAATACGACAAGTCGATCCCGGCCGACGCCGATCCGCTGGATATCAGCCGGGTCCACAAGAAGTTGGAGAATGCCTGGGTGAGGCTAGCCAAGCAGGACGCTTCGAGCAGCTCCGCAACGAAGCAGTAACCTTGCTCAGACAGAGGCCACTTCGTCCGTAGGGACGCTCGGTTTCTCTTCGACCCATTCCGGGGGGAAGGTCTCGGCCAGCGTATACGCCATCGTTGTTTCGCAGTAGGGGCAGAGCGCCGTGCCCTCGCTATTCAGCTTGGGATAGCCATAGCCGAAATTCTGGTTTTGAAATCTCAACTTGCAGTTCGGACAGTAGTACAAATATCGCTTCACGTTTAACACTCCCTAATATCCCGATATTCGTTAGAGCGGAAGTACAGTCACTGTAAGGTGAAGAACTCCTGCCAGGCGGGCTTTTTCCTTTAAGAAAAAGCCCACATCGCCAATCTGCCGTACATTACACCAACGGTACTTCTGCATTAGTCTATATCCGCCCACGGAATAACCTGCGGGTTGCGGATGAACAAGTTTGACGAGTTGATCGGGTTGCTGCGGCACCAATACGGCGAGTTGCAGCCGCCCCCGGCGAAAGGCCCCTTCGAGCTGGTCATGTGGGAGAACGCCTGCTACCTGCTGCCCGATACGCGCCGACAATTGGTCTTCGAGGCTCTGCGCCAACAGGTCGGGCTGACGGCGGAGGCTATTCAGCAAGCCTCCGACGAGACGTTACTACCACTTGCAAGGATGGGCGGCATGAGACCGGAGACGCGCGTCTTCCGGTGGCGCGAAATCGCACGGACTACCAAGCTCGAATTTGCGGGCAATCTCGATTCCATCCTCGAAAAGCCTTTTGCCGAGGCCAAGAGGGCGCTGAAAAAATTCCCAAATATCGGCGATCCGGGCGCGGAAAAAATTCTCCTCTTTTGCGGTGTGGGTTCCGGGCTACCACTCGAGTCGAATGGCCTTCGAGTGTTAAGCCGGGTCGGGTGGGGCCGTTCGCAAAAAAGCTATGGCGCCACCTACCGCTCGATCCAGGATGCGTTGCGTCCCGAGCTTCCGGCGACGGGTTTGTTAAGGGCCCATTTGCTGCTACGGGAACACGGCAAAGTGTTATGCAAAACCGATTCGCCGCTTTGCCGCCAGTGCCTCGCTGAGGAAATTTGCAGCTTCGGATCGAGGTATCACTGAGGCGAGATTGAGAAGCGACGGCTTCGGCTATTCCGACTTCATTCGCTCTTTGACACTCTTCGCCAGCTTTTCGATTTCTTCCGCCTTCTTGACGACGGAAACCGACAGCATATCTTTATTGCTCTTGTCGACCTCGGTCTTGAGTTCCTGCGCGAGCTGCACCAGCTTGTTGGTGTCGGCGACGAGGCGATTCTGGCGCTCGACATTGCGTAGCTTGCCGGCCTCTTCCTGCGCATGCCGGGCGGCGGGATCCTGGTTGGTATCCTGCTGTTGGCCAAAGGGAACGCGCGGGGGCTGCTGCCCTATTGGATTCGGAAGCTGGGACGCCTGCTGGGTCCGGCCTGAAGTCACACCGCTGACGATGAGGCAAAGGAGAATGAACCATGCGGAAAACAAACGAGGAGACGGGTACAACTTGCCCGGAAGGCTTCGCATTGGTTCATTATAGGAAAGCGACGGGATAACTGACCCCCGGCGGGAGAGTCTTTTCAGAATGCTTTTGGCCCTGAGTCATACGCCCGAATCCGCCCGGCTATTTTTTCGGGATCTACTCCAGGATTGGCTGGCGACCCTTCAGGATTTTGCCCACCACGACCTGCCGCGGCTGATCGGCGTCATCCTGTTTACCTGGGTGCTCATATGGATGATCAACCGGCTCACGCGCCGCATGGTCATCGTCGCAGGATCGCACGGCCCAGACGGCGCCAGCCGGGCCGCGCAGATCAAAACCGTGGCCTCGGTGCTGCGAGCGACCGCCGTCGCGATCGTCGGCTTCATGGCGGCGCTGCAAATCCTGCGCGACGTCTTCAAGTTCAACCTTGCGCCACTGATCACCAGCGCGGGCGTTGCTGGCGTGGCCATCGGCCTGGCTGCGCAGACGATTGTGAAAGACTGCCTCAACGGCATGCTGATCCTGGTCGAAGACCAATACAAGGTCGGCGACGTGGTGCGGCTGGCGGGGTTGAGCGGGAAGGTCGAATCGATGTCGTTGCGCACCACGAAGGTGCGCGACAACGATGGAACGCTGTATACCATTCCCAATTCGCAGATCACCAGCGTGGCCAACCTGACGCGGGATTATTCCATCGCTACGATCCGGGTTTCAGTCGATTTCTCCGCCGATCCGGACAAGGTCATGCAGGTACTGAAAGACACAGCGATGAGCGTGCGCAACGATCCGGAATTCAGTGGCGTTTATCTTGCCGACCCGACGCTGCTTGGGGTCGATTCCATCCAGGGGTCGCAGGTGATTTATCCGATTCAGCTGCGAACGCTGCCGAACCAGCAGTTCGCGGCGGTGCGGGAAACGCAGCGGCGCATTCGCATCGCGCTGGAGGAAAATGGCTTGCCGCCAGGGGACCCGCTGCGAGTGCTCAGCTCCAGCGGAAGCACGGTGGCTGGGGCAGCGACGGTTCTCCCGCAAGGACCAGGAGCGGCGCTCGATCCTACCGCAGCCAAGGCGAATGAGACGAATCCGTTTACCGGGGAGAGCAGCTAGAGCATTTCCCGTATTACTGTGAACTTTCTGGCTGAGGCCAGGTTGGTCTTTTCTTTAGGAAAAGACCAGGCGAGCGTGTTCCTTTGCTTTACACCTATACGGGAAATGCTCTAACGCATTTCTCCTGTTGCCATACACTCTCCAAGAGTGGTTATGAGCAGCTTTTCCTGAGGGAAAAGCTGCGCCACGATCACGGCTTCGGTGTATACCTACACGAAAAATGCTTTTAGCCGGCCAGGGCCGCCAGCAGCGCTTCACTGCTGCTGACCGGTGGCTGGCAGGTATTGTTGCGGCAGACGACGGCAACAGCTGGGCCTGCACTACTCAGCCCGGGAAGCGAGGGCAGCGTTTCGGCCAGAATCGGCGGCAGGTTTTCGCCCGATACCTGCTCTGACTTCAGACGGATTACACTCTTGTTGACGGCGAATCCTGCGGTCGCTGTGGCTTCGAGGCTGCGGGCCTCGGGGCCGTCTTCGCCGATGATTACGACCTGGGTCGGTGCAAGCAGGAACTGCTCCAGCGCGAGGCCATAGGTCCCGGCATAAAGACCGAAGTGCTCGACGATGCCGGCGAAGTTTTCGAGCGTGTCTTCGGACTTGGCGCGAAGATCTTTGCGACCGTTGAGATGCTCCAATCGCAGCAGGGCGATGACGGCGGAGGGGTTGCCGGCGGGCGTGGGCGTGTCCTGCAGCGGCTTGCGGCGGGCGCTGAGGGCGCCAAGGGCTTTGCCGTCGCTGGGTAACTCAGCGTCGAAGAAAGCTCCTCCGACCGAATCGTAGAAGCGGGTGACCATGGCATCGCCGATGGCTTCCGCAGCCTGGTAGTAGCGCAACTGGCCGGTCGCCTCCCAGGCGTCGATACAGGCGTCGACGGTGAAGGCGTAGTCGTCGAGGACTCCGGCGATGGGCTGCTTCGCGACACCGCCTTCCGAATAGGCGATGACGTGGGCGAGGCCTGCGGTCGGGCTCCAACCTTCATCGAGAATGCGGTCGAGTGTCTTCAGCGCGAATTGCGATGGGCTGGCCAGATTCAGGACCCGTCCTGCGTGGATGTAAGCCGAGATCGCCATCGAATTCCACCCGGTGTAAATGGTCTTGTCGATGAACGGAGCGGTGCGTTGCAGACGCGCGGCGTGGAGCTTGGCCTTGGCCGACTCGATGTGTTGGGAAAGCTGTTCCAGAGTAAGTTTCAGACGCCTTGCGGTATCTTCCATCGTGAAATTGATATGCAGCACATTCTTCTGCGGATTGTGATGCATATCGCCAACACCTCCGAGGTGATAGTGCTGTTCGACGACCAGCATCTCTTCGGCACTCAGGACAGCCTCCGCTTCGGCGCGCGTCCAGGTGAAGTAATCGCCGTCATCATCGAGGGTGACGTCGGCGTCCTGCGAGGCATAGAAGCCGCCGCGCTCGCGATCGGTGAGTTCCGCATCCATCCAACGAATAATGTCTGTGGCGATAGCCGCGAATTCGGGATTGACCCAGGTTTGGAAGGCGTGAACGTAGTTCTTTAAGAGTCCAGCATTGTCGTAGAGCATTTTTTCGAAATGCGGCACCACCCAGCGTTCGTCGACCGAGTAGCGATGGAAACCTCCCGCAAGCTGGTCGTAGACGCCCCCACGTGCCATCTTTTCGAGGGTGACGACGACGGTTTTCCTGGCAGCTTCGTCGCCGGTGCGAGCAGCGGAGTCGATGAGCAGATCGAGCGCCGAGGGATGAGGGAATTTTGGCTGCGAACCGAAGCCGCCATGATGCGGGTCGAACTGGCTGACAGCATGTTGAACGAGCTTGTCTACCAGCGCAAGGCTTAAAGTTCCGGAGCGTCCGGCAAAGGTCTCGCCGTGTTCGATAGCCGCCATGACGGAGCCGGCGGTTTCGGCGACTTCGTCGCGCTGGTTCTTCCATACGTCGGCCATGGTGCGCAGCACGCGCTCGAAACCGGGACGGCCGTAGCGGTCATCGGGCGGAAAATAGGTGCCCCCGAAATACGGTTTGCCGTCGGGGGTAAGAATCGCGGTCAGCGGCCAGCCACCCTGGCCGGACATCGACTGCACGGCTGCCTGGTAGCGCGCGTCGACGTCGGGACGTTCGTCACGATCGACCTTGACGGCGATGAAGCGTTCGTTGACGACTGCCGCCAACGAGGAATTTTCATAGGATTCGCGGTCCATGACATGGCACCAATGGCACCAGACCGCGCCGATGTCGAGCAGGATCGGCTTGTCCTCGCTGGCCGCCTTGACGAAGGCCTCCTCGCTCCATTCGTGCCACTGAATCGGCTGGTGCATCGCGGAACGGAGGTAGGCGGACGAGGCCTTGCTGAGGGCATTGGTGGCGTGGGCGGTGATGGAGTTGGGTTCGGCTGCGGTTTCGGTGGTCATTGACTCAAGTTTACGCCGACCGCATGGATCAAGGCTTCATTGAGCCAGCCGCATTCGGCTCACGAATCTCAGATAGAGTGCCGCGGTCACCGACGCAAATACGATGAACAGCAGCGAGTAAAGCGAGAATAGCCAGTAGTTCAAGAGATGGTCCGGCACGACCAGTCTCCACACCTGGAACTCGGCCAGCACGGCTACCCAGCCTCCGAAACCAGCGAGGGCAACGGCGCGGCGGCGGTGGGCGAGCAGCCATTGTTCTCGGACGATTACCAGAATTGGCAGGCCTCCGCAGCACAAGATTGCGCCGACAACGGCCAGACTCCATGCCACCCAGATCAGCGCACCCATGATGAGGGATATTCCCATGCCGCGAAGGTCGCCATCGGCGCGATGGTAGATGCCCAGAAGCTGCATCGGCAACGTAACGGCGAAGGCGGCGAGCCAGCCGCCGATTGCCGCAATGACCGCCGAACGCAGCCTTGTTCCGATGTGACGGAGATTCATTGCAGCAGCCGCAGCGCAACCTCGGTGTAGAGATCGATCGCCGCGAACAATTCCCGCTTGGCGAGGCGCTCGAACGGAGTGTGCGCGACATGGATCGAGCCCGGCCCGAGCAGCACCGGTTCGCCCCAGTTGGTGAGGGCGGGGATATCGGTGGTGAAGGCGGCGACCATGGTTTCCAGGCCTTCGATTTTTCGCATCCGAATGAACGGAATCTCCAGCGTGAAGTCTACGGTGGCGATGCCGGCGATAGCGGCTTCGATAGCGGCGCGGACTTCCTCGGAAGGCCCGACGAGGCGGATGAGCAGATGCGCCTCGGCGGTGTCGGCGATGACGTTGGGGGCGTGGCCGCCGTGGATCGTGCCGATGTTCAACGTGCCGGGGCCGATGTCGTCGACGAACGGTAGTTCCAGCGCGAGCACTTGCTCCAGGGCATGGACTAACTTGTTGATGGCGCTGTCGCCGAGTTCAGGATAGGCCGAATGCGCCATCTTGCCGGCGGCACGAATCGTCGCTCGCAATGCGCCTTTCGAGGCTAGCGCGAGACGGTTTTCGGTAGGCTCGCCGTTGATCAGAAAGCGGCTACCCCGGGGCTGTTCGTTGGCCAGACGCGCGCCGGCGGAGTCGCGCTCTTCGCCGACGACAAAAAGCAAGCCGACTTTCGCGCCCGCATCGAGCAGACGGACTGCCGCGCCGATTTGCGCCGCGATGATGCCCTTGGCGTCGCAGCTGCCGCGGCCGTAGATGAACTCGTCGTCCTCGCTGCTGGCGAGGAAGGGTGGCACGGTGTCCATGTGCGTCGAGAAGACTGCCTCCGGCGTAGCCCCGGCCGGAGCGGCGTAGAGATTGAAGCGTTCGCCGGTGTGCGGGCTCTCGGGCGGCTGCGGCACCGGCATCCGCTCGACGGCCAGGCCGAGACCAGTCAGATACTGCTCCAGCCACACGCCCACCGCGCCTTCGTTGTAGGTGATCGATTCGATATCGACCAGCGTGCGAGTGAGTTGAACCGGATCGAGGGCCATTACGACCCAGAATACATGGGCGGCCCGGATAGCCCGCGTGACTAGAATAGAAAGTGACGCATGACTCCCACCGACACGATACCTTCTCCCGCTTCTGTCATTCGCACCGTGGACGATCTGCGCGGACCGGCGGGCCAGCTTGAAGCGCTGCTCAACACCGGCAGCGCTACTGCGACGTATGCGGCCGTAGTCGCCCATCCGCACCCGCTCTTCGGCGGCACGATGCACAACAAGGTCGTCTATCACGCGATGAAGGCGCTGGCTTCGCTTGGCCTGCCGGTGCTGCGCTTCAACTTCCGCGGCGCCGGGGTGAGCGAGGGGACTCACGATCACGGGCGCGGCGAGCGGGAGGACGTTCGCGCCGCTATCGACTGGGCCGATCGCGAGTTCCACCTGCCGATCTTGTTCGCGGGATTCTCTTTCGGCGCGAACGTCGGGCTTCACGCCTGCTGCGGCGACAGTCGCGTCAAGGGGTTGATTTCGCTGGGTACACCAGTCCATGCCGAAGGCCGCGATTACCACTATGAGTTCCTCGCCCACTGTCTGGCCCCGAAGCTTTTCGTCAGCGGCAGCCGCGACCCGTATGGGCCGATTTCGCAGGTCGAGGCGGCGGTCGCGTCGGCGCCGCCGCCAGCTGAGTTAGTCTGGATAGCGGAAGCCGACCACTTCTTCACCGGGAAACTGGACGAGATGCGGGCGGCGATCGTTGCGTGGGTATCCGCGCAATTTCCCCTGGGAATATCCCAATGACCGCGAAATCTTCCCAACCCAGCCAGCCGCTTCCGGAAACGGCGCTCGATATCTTCACCACCGCGCTGGAGGAGTGCAACATTGGCGCCGCCTTTGACCGGCACCTGCATTTTGACGAGAACAAGCTAGTGCTGCATCCTTCGACTTCGGGCGATCCCGGGGGCTCCGAGCCGGTCACGATCGATCTGGAAGAGTACAAGAAGGTATTGATCATCGCCTTCGGCAAGGCCGCGCTGACCATGCTCGACGCGCTGCTGGAACGGCTGCCGCAGAAGCTCAATGTGCATGGAGTCTGTTCCGCGCCGGTCATTCCCAAAGAGCACACCCGGCAGATTCGATATTTTGCGGGGGGGCATCCGGTCCCGAACAAGGAATCGTTTGCTGCTGCCAAAACCACGCTGCGTCTACTGAAAGCGGCCCGCAAAGATACGTTCATCTTTTTCCTGATCAGCGGCGGAGGCTCGGCCATGCACGAGCTTCCACTAAACAAGCACATCTCGCTCGAAGACACGATTGCCTTTCACGAATCGCTGGTCTCGTCGGGCGCGACCATCACCGAAATCAATACGGTGCGGAAATACTTTTCGGCGGTGAAGGGCGGCAGACTGGCCCTGGCCGCACCACTGGCGGAGAAGCTCACCCTGTTGCTCGCCGATGTGCCGCTGAAAGACCGCACGGCGGTTGCTTCGTCGCCAACTATCCAGGATGAATCGACTCCGGAACAATGCAGGGAAATCCTCGACCGATATCGGTTGCTGGAGAAGTTCCCGTTCAAGATTCGCGAACACTTTGCAATGTTGGGACTGGATAACGCGGAGGAAACCGACCAAGCCCATCTTGCCGGCAAGCCGCCAGACCGCAAGCACAGCCTAAAACTATCGCTGGCCCGCAAGGAAACCGTCGACCCGGCAGTCGCGTTTGCGAAATCTCGCTTTTACACGCTGCTCTCCAACCATGATTTCGTGAATGCCGCCTGCGAACGCGCCCGGGCGCTCGGCTTCAAGGTCGTAATCGACAATAGCTGCGACGATTGGGATTATGCCCGCGCGGCGGAATATCTGCTGAAGCGCTTTCATGCCCTTCGCCACGAACATCCTCGCCTGTGCCTGCTCTCGAGTGGCGAAGTCACCGTGGTGCTCGGCCCCAATCATGGTTGCGGCGGCCGCAATCAGCAGCTTGCCCTCACCGGCGCGCTCGACCTCGCGCACTATGAAGGGCAAAATCTGGCCTTCCTCAGTGCCGGTTCCGACGGAATCGACGGCGACAGCCCCGCTGCCGGAGCGATCGCCGACACCACCACCATCGCCCGCGCCCGAAGCTACCATTTCAACCCCGAAGAGACGCTCGCCGAGTTCGATACCTGCACCCTTTTCACCGCGCTTGGCGACAGCATTGTGACTGGACCGACGGGGAACAATCTGCGTGATTTGCGCGTGATGCTGGCAGTTCAGGATTCCCAATAATGCGAACCATCCGGCAACTCTTCAGCTTCGTAGTTTTGATTGGATTGGCGACGACGGTTTCGCTGCGATTGATAGCGCAAACGAATCCTAAGCCCCAGCAGCTGGTCATCGTCGACACCGATATCGGCGATGATGTGGACGACGCCTTTGCAGTTGGCCTCGCACTCTCCAGCCCGGAGTTGAAAATCCTCGGCATCACCTCGGCCTGGGGCGACACGGCGTTGCGCGCGCGCTTGCTCGACCGGCTGCTGTGCGAGACTGGGCGCAGCGATATTCCCGTCGCGGTCGGCATCGAGAAGCATGCTCCCGGACAAGGCGCCTTCACCCAGTCTCGCTGGGCCGAGCGCCAGCCGGCACGGTCGCATCCGGCGGCAGTTGATTTCCTGCTTGAACAAATCAAGCAGCATCCCGGCGAGATCACGCTCATCGGCATTGCGCCCCTCACCAATCTCGGCGCGGCGATCGAACGCGATCCGGCTACCTTCAAGAAGCTGAAGCGGATCGTCATCATGGGCGGCTCGATCCACCGTGGCTATGACAACCCGAACTACATGCCAGTCCGCGGCCCAGACGCGGAGTACAACATCGCCATGGACCCCGCCGCGGCCCAGGCTGTGTTCAGTTCCGGCGTGCCTCTTTATGTGATGCCGCTCGACGCGACCCAACTCCCGCTCGACGAAGTGAAGCGGCAACTGATCTTCACCCGAAGCACCAATCTCACCGATGCCCTGTCGCTGCTCTATCAGCAATGGTCGCGCGGCAATAATATGCAAACGCCGACGTTGTTCGACGATGTCGCCGTGGCATATGCCATCGATCCTGCGCAGTGTCCGGTGACTCCGCTGCATATCGATGTGGATGCCAAGGGCTTCACGCGCGAAGTTGAGGGCACGCCAAACAGCTTCGTCTGCCTGCAATCGCATCCGGACCTGTTCTATGACTTTTATATGCCGCGGGTGCTGAATCAGAAGTTGACTGGATCCTGCGTGAAAGAGCCATAGGGATCAGTTTTCAGTAGTCAGTCTTCAGTTGTCAGCTGCTCTA
>Ga0302324_100012523_pt1 | contig 17292 bp, 15 predicted proteins | sample Palsa_T0_1_FD_201949 | JGI IMG/M metagenome (GOLD analysis project Ga0302324, IMG submission 201949) | Peat permafrost microbial communities from Stordalen Mire near Abisko, Sweden - Palsa_T0_1 | ecosystem: Environmental > Terrestrial > Soil > Palsa > Peat permafrost | place: Sweden: Abisko...
TACATTCGACACCGGTGCATTAACGGCGTCGCGCGCCGACTGATCGAGCACACTCGCGAATCGACGGGCTCCGCCCCGGGGCTCGGTCGCGATCGACGCGCCTCGGTCGGCAGTCAGCCCGATCCATCCCGGCTGCGCGCGTCATGCGCAACCCGCGATTGACGACTGCCAGCAACATCGAGAGGAAGAAATGTCCGCATGAACCCCTTTCCCAAGGATATCTTCACCGAGCCGGAGCCCGATCCCCATACGCTGCGCAACCTCGGGCCGCTTGCGCCGCTTGCCGGCATCTGGGAGGGACAGGATGGCCTCGACGTCCACCCGGCCGCGGAGGGAACGGAAAAGAATCGCTTTATCGAGCACATCGAGCTGCAGCCGATCGATGCCCAGACCAACGGCCCGCAGATGTACTACGGGTTGCGCTATCACACGCGCATCGTCAAGCCGAACGAGGTCGAGACCTTCCATGATCAGGTCGGGCATTGGCTTTGGGAGCCGGCGACCGGAACCATCGTGCAGACGCTGTCGATACCCCGGGGACAGGTTGCACTGGCGATCGGCCAAGCGAAGCCCGACGCCAAGACCTTTGAGCTCGTTGCCAAGCGCGGGTCGGTGGTGAACGGAATCTGCTCGAATCCGTTTCTCGAGTACGCCTTCGAGACGCTCGAATATTCAATCCGTGTAACCGTTCATGCGGATGGCACCTGGTCCTATTCCCTGGACACGTTGCTGCGCGTGCGGGATCGTCCCGAGACTTTCCACCACACGGATTGCAACACGCTGCACAAGATTGGCGATCCGACCCCGAATCCGACCGCGCAGGCGGCCGCCGAAGCCCCAGACCGCGCTTAAGTTGACGCCGAAGATCGGCGCCCCCGTACCGGCACCCACCCCGACCTAGAAGGCGAAGTAAGGTCCCATCCCGCCGGGAGTTTGCCTCGTCTCGATTGCCGTATACACGTCGCGGCCATAGAAGAAAGGCAGTCCCCAGGCGAAGGTCGACCGGTCGCCCGCCGGAGCGGCGAGGTCATCGAAGGCATAGAAGCTCGGATTGGCCGCAATCGCCTGGTCGGCATTGACGATGCTGAAATTGGCAGTGCTGGAAATCGCGTTGACCCCTTGCAGCGTCGCGCTGAGCGTTTGCGTCGTCGTCGGACAGTAGAAGCCCGCCGCATCGCGATTACAGAGTGGGTAGAGACTCTCGCCCAGGAAGAACAGGCTCGACCCGCTGTCGATATAGCTTGTGCTGTAGCTCTGTCCGTCGAAGAGCGTCGCGATGTAGCCGGTGTTCGGGTCTGTTGTGAGGACCTTGGCGCTGCCCAGCCCATTGTTAGGCTGGGTCCCGATACCGAAAATAAGTGAACCGGCCACGGTTGCGGCACCCGCGGCAGGGATCGACGGCAGTTCGATGATCGTGCCGTTGTTGTCCACGCTGAACATGCCTACCGGGTTCTGCAGCTGGCGTGCGACGGCAAGTGCCGTCGGCACGCAGCCGGATGCGGGACAGCTGTAGTAAGCGCCCGGAATTGCCTCCTGCGCACAGGCGATCCCGCAATCCTGGAGGAACAATCCGATACCGAGCAAGCCGTTGGCGCCAAAAGTCGGCACGGTGTTCTCGGGAGGGCCCGAGCTCGAGCAGCTGGCCGGGATCGTCGGGAATGCGGGGTCGCCGATGATCTGTACCTGCAGGGAATTCGCCTGTTCGCCCGCGACCTGCATGTCGGCGAGCTTGACCGGCCCCCAGCTGAATCCGTCGGCGAACTGCACGCATTCGACGAGCGGATTGCCATTGACGTCGGTTTGTTGCGGCAACGAGAGCGAAGGCGAAACCACCGATGCCAGCAGACGCAAGCCGGTCGAACCGGTGTCGACCTGCACGTGATCGATGGTCTGGCAGTTCGCACTGCTTCCCGGCGGACAAACGATCACGCTGACGAAAAGGATGTTGGCAATGCTGGCGGGGCCTGCGTTGACGCTTATCGGCTGGACGTTCGCGGCCGTTGGCGTGCCACCCCCGCCCCCTCCTCCGCCGCCACCGCCGCATGCCCCCAACAACATGGCGAGGCCAAGCAGCATAACGACCAACAGGACACGCATCGGCGTGGTCTCTCAGCGGATCGTGTCGGGCGTGACTCCCGCAGGCAACGCCTCCGGAATGTATGCGCGGCCGACAAATGCGCGCATGTGTCCCCCGGATTGCACGATGAGTCCCGGCTGTTCGATTGCTACCGGACCGCGTGCGTTGCGCTTCGAAGCAGCCTGCACGTAGCGATCGAAGTACGTGCCCAGGACCTGGCGCAGGTCGGGCATCGATGGCCCCTGCCAGGCAACGCCAAAAACAATCCCCGCCGGCGAGACGTACTCGCGCACGACGGTGCCGGAAGGGGCCTGCAACTCGTGCACGGTATAGGCCGCAGATGCCAGCAACCGGACGGTGCCACCGACCTGCAGCCGGTCGGTCTCGACGCTCGCTACCGGTTCACCCAGGGCTGCCTGCACCGGGCAGGCAACAACGCCGGCAAAGAGCGCGCCTGCCGCGAGCAATGCTTTGAGCCACTGTGACTGCCGAAGGTCGAAATTCATAGCCTCGATTCTCGCTCGATCCCTGGTGCGCGCCGCACTCGCCACGTCAGTCGGGTCGCTGCAGAGCACCGGTTGGATGCAACCTCACGCGTCGAAGTTCCCCCGGAAGAGCGCTGACAAGCCCCGGCATGCGAGACCGGCGAGAAAATCACAAGACGCATGCCGACCCGCGCGCAGGACAAAATTCGACCTCTTGCGGCTGGTATCGAAGGGGAGAACGGGGCTTCGCGCGTTGCCCATGCGCAACTGGCAAAGCGAAGCCCGCCTCGCTCACCAGCTGCTCGCCAACGTAGCGGCGAGCATTAACAACCAACCAAGTCCGGGCGCGCTAGCGCCCTGGCCTCGGCTGCAGGTTTCTTGCGGCAGTATTAGTTCTTGAGCTGCAGCTTGATACCGGCCGCAGCGAGCGTCACCCGGGCTCCCTGCTGGGTGCCATGCAGGCGGATCACGACGCCGTTCTGATTCTTCATGATCGTGTCGCTAGGTCCGGCGGCAATGGCGATCCCTGCTTCAGCGGCTGAAAAGTTGCCGCTGAAATCAGACAGCTTGTTCAGGTAGAACACCTCGCCCTGCGAAGTGATGGTCGAGATGCCAACGTCCGCGACGCTCAGCCCGTCGACCGAAAACGCGTAGCTCTTGCCTTGATAGGTCAGTGTGCCTTCGCCCGAGCTGACGCCGATCCCGATTGCGACCACCTTGCTGGTCATCTTCACCGATCCTGAGGGCGGCGGGTCAGCGGCCAGCGCCACCGTCAACAATCCGAAACAGCCTAACGCTATCAGCCACGTGGATAACCACTTCTTCATCATTGCGTTTCTCCGCTAATCGTTATTGGACCGGGCAGCCCCGAACCGCAACCTACCCGCCTGGTAGCCAGTATAGCGCGGGGGCCTTGTTGAGCACAACCACGCGGCTTTGGGGGGGCCGGTGCACTGCATCGAATGCACTGCCAAATCGCCCCGCGGCAAAGTATTCCAAACGAGCTGATGTTGCCAAAGTTGTAAGGCAACATTGCGCGGGGCGGCGCTTCTTACATCTGGACACATGTTGCTCTTGCCAGCGCCGAACTGCGGCGCGGCATGGCCGGTCTCATTAGCGTTCCAAATCGGAACGCAAGCCGCAACGGAGGCCTCGCTTGAAACACACGTTCATCACGATATCGAGCATCGCGATCGTCGCTTCGGCGATGGTGCCTGTTGGTGCGGTTGCGCAAACAGCGCTGCCCGCCGCAGTCCAGGCCGATCGCGCCACGCTTGAGCAGGATGGCACCAGTCTGCACAGCGCATTCACGCAGCTCAAAGCGGACAAGGATGCCGGCAACAGCGCCGCGGCGGAAGCAGACCGCACCGCCGTCCAGCTTGCGCGAATGCAGGTGCATAGCGATTTCGGCAAACTGCACCAAGATGCGCAAGGCCTGCTGCAGCCGGATCAAACGAGCTTGATGACAGCGCTCACCCAACTGCACAGCGATCAGGTTGCTGGCAACACCAGCGCCGTTCAGGCGGACCAGGCCGCGGTTGAGAGCGCGAAGTCGCAGCTCAAGGCCGATCACACCGCGATCTACGGCGATCTCGGTACCGGATCGAGCAAGCACCACCGGCACGGGCAGAGCTAGGAAGATGGCGGTCGCGTATCGGCGTATGGCGGATACAGCGACCGCTGGCACCACAGCCAGTGACAGGATGAAGCCGGCAACGGCGACGCTATTCAAACCTGGAGAGTTCTTGCGATGAAAAACATGCTGACGTCCGTGGCCGCGATCGTCCTGTTGTCGTCAGGCGTCGCCCTGGCTGCCGATCAACCGGGGAGCACAGGTCCCCGTGTCGCGTGCAAGCCCGACGCGGATAGACTATGCCCGGGCACTCAACCCGGAGGCGGCCGCATCGTGGCCTGTCTGAAGCAAAACAATGCGCAACTCTCCGCCGCGTGCAAGGAGGCGATCGCCAAGGCACGGCAGAAGAATGCGCCGCCACCGCCCGCAACGCCCGGAGGGTAGGCCTGCACCCGCACGGCGGCGGCTGGCCTCTGACCGCATGACGACCCTACCCAGTGCGCGTGCCGCGGCCTACAATGGCAGTGGCGCCTAACGGATGTCGAACATGCACAACGGTCTCGTTCGGATGGCTTTGCCGGCAATTGTCGCCGCCGCGTTATGCGCGCAGTCAGCCCAGGCGGACATCTACACGTGGGTCGATGCGTCGGGAACGATCAACGTGAGCAATATCGCGCCACCAGACGGTGTCAGCGTGAAGCGCGTTATCCACACGACTGCGCCGGCGGGCGATCCGCCGCACGACGCCCAGGTACAGGCGCTCATGCAGCGCGTGGGGCAGCTCGAAGATGCGGTCGAGTCGGCCGAGCGCCAGGTCGCGCCGCCGATGCCCTACCCCTATGCGCCCATTCCGCAAGCGCCCCTGGTGCAGTACATCGTCAACGTGGCCCCGCCGTTGTCCTATGAGGTCAGCGCCCCATCACCGTCGCCAGCGGGCGGGTGCGACCCGTCGTGGACGGACTGCGGGACCGGCTGGACGCCCGGCTTCTATCCGACCTTCTTCCCCGCGAACCTGGTGGTGCTGCGCCCGCCATATTTTTCACGCCCGCGCCCGATCCAGGGCGGGCACCAGTTTGCGACGCAGCAGCCCATGTATGCCCCCTTCGGAGGCCTTCGCAGGGGCTGACGGGCTTGAAGACCCCAATCGGCTTGTAGCCGCTGGGGTCCACCTCAGGCCGCGTCGTGGCGCGCGACGACGCGGTGCAGTGCAGAGCAGGCTAAGCGCACCTTGCGTCAGGTGCGATCAGGAGCACGCCTTCCCATGATCGGGATGGTTCCCCGCCGCCTTGGCGGCGGCTTCGGTCATGTACTCGCCCTGCTTGGTCTTGCCGTACCACTTGTCTCCCGAGCAGTGGTAGACCTTTGACGAGCTGTTGACCCAGACTTGCCCGGGTCCACCACCGGCTGCCGGCGCCGTCGGGGCAGCGGCGGTCTTGGCCGCTGGAGTGGCCGGTGCAGCTGCGGCAGGCGCCATCGGCGCAGCCGTCTTCGCCGCCGGTGCGGCCGGTGCGGTCGCGGCTGGAGCCGCCGTCGTGGCCGCCGCAGCCGGCGTGGTGCTGTACCAATCCTTCACCCCGCCGTGCTTGGCACAGGCGCCGCGCTTGGTCGCCGCCGACGTGTAGCTGCCATCCTTGCAAGCTCCGGTCGACCCGGCAGGCGCCTGCGCGCTGCCCACCGTCGCTATCAGCATCCCCACCGCAATTGCTACCGACGTCATCAATATTCTCATCGCCTTCTCCACAAGTTGGGTGACTCCCCTGCACTTCGTTGTCCCAGCCCGGCAGGTATGCCGCAGCATGCCAGAAGATCCCCCACGCTCCAATCCCGAGACGCCCATTCACGGTGATCGAGCGCGGGTCCCATTGGCAAGCCGGCGCGGGTCACGCTACATTCCGGCTGCCCCAGCCCACGTCAGGATGTGCCCGATGATCTCCGTTGCACGCAGACGACTACTCCAGTGGTTTGGCGCAATCCCGTTTCTGCCCGCGTGCACGTCGCGCCCGAGCGTTCCGGCCCACGCTGCTGGCGCGGAAGCGCAGGTATTGCGCCGTTGCCGCCCGGGCGATCCCGCTTGGCCCTCCGCGGCAAGCTGGGAAGGGCTTAACCGGGCGGTCGGCGGGCATTTGATCAAGGTGCAATCCCCTTTGAGCGCCTGTGTGCCTGCGCCAGATGCCGCCTCTTGTACGGATCTGTTTCGGGAGTTGAAGAACCCCTACTACATCGGCGACCAGGTCGGCTTGACGCAAACCTCCGGTTGGGTGGATGCGTGGACCTCCACTCCGAGCGCCTACGCCGTTGCCGCGCGCGGTGTCGAAGATGTCGTTGCGGCGGTTAACTTTGCGCGCGAGAACCGGTTGCGCCTGGTGGTCAAGGGCGGGGGACACAGTTATCAGGGCACGTCGAACGCTGCGGACTCGCTCTTGATCTGGACGCGCGCGATGGGTGAAATCACGTTGCACGACGCCTTCATCGGCAGCGGCTGCGCGGGCAAGTTGGACTCGCAACCGGCCGTGAGCATCGGCGCGGGAGCAATTTGGATGCATGTCTACGATGCGGTGACGACCAAGGGCGGCCGCTATGTTCAGGGCGGCGGTTGTGCGACCGTGGGGGTCGCGGGGCTCATTCAAAGCGGCGGCTTCGGAAGCTTTTCGAAAAACTACGGCATGGCGGCGGCGTCGCTCCTCGAGGCCGAAATCGTCACCGCCTCGGGTGCGGTGCAAATCGCCAACGCCTGTACCAATCCGGAGCTCTTCTGGGGCATCAAGGGAGGCGGCGGCGGAAGCCTTGGGGTCGTCACGCGGGTTACGCTGAAGACCCATGCGCTGCCGGAGTTTCTTGGCGCCGTGTTCGCAACCATCAAGGCCGGATCCGACGGCGCGTATCGGCGCCTGATCGCGGAATTCGTGCGCTTCTACCGCGAGAGCCTGTTCAATTCCCATTGGGGCGAGAGCGTGAGCTTCGGCCCGGACAATACGCTGCACATCGGCATGGTGTTCCACGGCCTGAGCCGGGAGCAGGCCGCCGCGGTGTGGCAGCCCTTCTTCGATTGGATCACTCCGGCGGCACAGGATTTCAAAAGCGCCTCCAATCCAGTGATTGTGGCCGTGCCAGCGCAACGTTTCTGGGATGCTGAAAACCTGCGCAAAATCCCCGACGCAGTGCTCGCTGACGATCGGCCCGGCGCCCCGGCAGGCAACGTGTTCTGGGCAGGCAACCTGGGCGAGGCGGGATGGTTCCTGCACGGCTACCAGTCCGCATGGCTGCCTGCGAGCCTGCTCGACTTGGAGCAGCAGCGACGTCTCACCGAAGCCTTGTTTGTAAGCAGCCGGCGTTGGAAGATCGCGCTGCACTTCAACAAGGGGCTGGCCGGTGCGCCGGCAGATGCCCTGTCGGCCGCCCGCGACACGGCAATGAATCCGGCGGTGCTCGACGCGTTCGCGCTCGTCATTACCGCCGGCGAGGGGCCGCCAGCGTTCCCGGGCATCGCCGGCCACGAACCGGACCTGGTTGGCGCGCGCCGCGATGCCGCCGCTATCGACCGCGCGATGAAGGCACTGTTGCCGCTGGTCACGCGTCACGGGTCCTATGTCTCGGAGAGCAATTATTTCGAGTCGGACTGGTCCGAGTCGTTCTGGGGCAGCAACTACACGCGACTACGCCGCGTGAAGAAGACCTACGACCCCGATGGCCTGTTCTTCGTCCATCACGGCGTGGGCAGTGAAGACTGGAGCGACGACGGGTTCACGCGCTTGCCTTCCCCCTGAGCGAGGGGCACCGCGGCGCGTCTATCGCTGCGCGAGCAGAAAGAAGCGGCGGAACGGAAAGAGCGTCACACCATCCGCGCCCGGTGGATAGGCGGCCGCGACCTGGCGACGATAGTCGGCCTCGAAATCACGCGCCTCTGCGGCCGATAGCGCCGCGAGCCAAGCGCCGACGAAGGATCCCTTGCTGAATTCGGCCACCGGGTTCTCGCCGGCGAGCGCCTGGACATATTCGGTGAACCACAACTCCAATGACGATACCCGCGGTCGAAGCAGAGCGTAATACTCGTCTACATCGAGAATGGGGCGCCGGCGCACGAGCCCCTGCAGCCGGTCGCGCCAACGCGTGCTCTCGGCCAAGTCGAAGCCGATCTGGTGCGAGGGCGCCTTGTGCTGCGCGGGCATCTGCACGGCCAGCATGCCGCCGGGTCGAAGATGTGACAGCAAGCGCGGAAAGAGTACGGTGTGATCGTTCAGCCAGTGCAATGCCGCGTTCGATACCAGCAGATCCACCGGCGCCGCCGGTGTCCACGTCGCGAGGTCGTCCTGTTGCCACACCAGTTCGGGCAGCGCGACGCGGGCACGTTCGAGCATCTCCGACGAGTTATCAACGCCGACGATTCGTGCCTCGGGCCAGCGTGCCCGCAGCAAGGCGGTCACCGTTCCGGTGCCACAGCCGAGGTCAACAATGTCGCGCGGTGCCTCGAGCGTCACGCGCGCCAGCAGATCAACCGCTGGCCGCAGGCGCTCACTGCCAAACTTGAGGTACTGCTGGGGATCCCAAGTCATGGTGCATTGCCCTAGCTGCCACCGACTCGCGCTCGCGCGTGAGCGCCGCGCATCGCGAGAGCAAGCGCGAACAGCTGACTGGTTAACCCCTGAGATTGGCGTTGAGGAAGGCGATCGTACGCTGCCAGGCGAGCTTGGCTGCGTCCGCGTCATAGCGCGGGGTCGTGTCGTTATGGAACCCGTGGTTGACCCCCGGGTACATGAACATCTCGTATTTCACGCCATTGGCCTTGAGTGCCGTTTCGAATGCCGGCCATCCGGCATTGATGCGGTCGTCGAGACCGGCGTAGTGAATCATGAGCGGCGCCTTGATCTTGGCCGTGTCGGCGGCGCTGGGCTGACCGCCATAGAAGGGAACCGCCGCCGCGAGATCGGGCAGGCGCACGGCAAAGGTGTTGACCGTCGTTCCGCCGAAGCAGAAGCCCACGGCGCCGACCTTGCCGTTACACTCGGGGCGCGACTTCAGGAAACCGTACGCGGCGACCAGATCCTCGGTGCGTTTGGCCGCGTCGAGTTGGCTGAATAGCTGTAGCGCCTTTTCTTCGTCGCCCGGGTAGCCGCCGAGCGGGGTGAGCGCGTCCGGAGCGAAGGCAACAAAGTTCGCCACCGCCAGGCGCCGGGCGACATCCTCGATGTAGGGACTGAGGCCGCGATTCTCATGGATGACCACCACGCCGGGCAGCTTGCCGTCGGGCTTCGCCGGCCGGGCGAAGTATCCGCGCATGGTCCCCGAACCTTGCGGCGAGGGATAGGTTAGGTAATCGGTCTTGAGGCGCGCGTCGTCCTTGGCGACCTGCTGGGCAAAGGCAAAGTTTGGCCTCAGGCTCTCCAGCATTGCCGCCGCGGTGAAGCCGCCGACGGCGAACTTGCCCGCACCATCCAGGAATTCACGGCGGTCGATCATGCCGTGCACGTAACCGTCGAACAGCTTGAGCACTTCGGCGGGAAAGTCGCTGGCTTTTTTGCGTTCCATCAGAATCACTCCTTCGGGCGAGCTGGCGCGAATGCGGCGATTGTAGCGTGCCTGTGTGACGGCCCAAAGCACGCGCGGCGCTGCCGCGGTCACAGGCCGGAACCCGCGTATCATCGCCGCTGGAACGGACACCGCGCCACAGGCTGCGGTTCCCGTCGCCCGCCACGACGCGACCCGGTTTGGCCGGACGCACATTGTGGCCATCGCTTACCGCCGGGGGTCGCTCATGCTGGTCATCTGGGGCAGAAACAATTCGGTCAACGTGCAGAAGGTGCTGTGGTGCTGCGAGGAAATGGCGCTTGAGTACGAGCGCATCGACGCCGGCGGCAGCTTCGGTGTCGTCAACACGCAAGCCTACCGCAGCCTAAACCCGAACGGCCTCGTGCCAACGATCGATGACGCGGGATTTGTGCTCTGGGAGTCACACGCCATCGTCCGCTACCTTGCGGCAAAGCATTCCGCCGGAAACCTTTGGCCGCAGGACCTCAAGGCGCGGGCTGAGGCCGATCACTGGATGGACTGGACACAGACCACATTCTGGCCCGCCATCCGCACGCTGTTTCTGGGCCTTATCCGTACCGCGCCGGAGCAGCGTGATGCGCGCGCGCTGGAGGAATCGCGGCTAAAAACCGCGGAGGCACTTGGCGTCGTCGAGACGCGTCTGAGCACGGCGCCGTATCTCGGTGGAGAAGACTTCACCATGGGGGACATCGTGCTTGGCTGCGGCATCTGGCGCTGGATGGCGCTGCCCATCGAGCGCCCGCCGCTACCGAGCGTGCAGCGCTGGTTCGAGTCCTTGACGCGGCGACCGGCGTACCAGAAGGTCGTCATGCTGCCGCTGAACTGAATCGATACCCTTGGCGCGGGGTCACCCTCTGCCGGATTGCGAGGAAGCCCGGCGCTCGGCCTCGCGCTGGCTTGCGGACTTGAGCTTGCGCGTCAGCCGTGACACGAGGACCCGCTCGCACACCTTGAAGGCGAGAAAAAACAGCATGCTCAAGTAAGCCGCGAACAGCAGTTCGGCGAGTTGTTGTGCAGCACCGTCGGCCATAGCCATCATGCCGTATTCGAGAATCAACTCGACGTTGGCTTTGAGCAGCACGAACAGATTGACGGAATAGAAACCGAAGAGCAGAAACGACAAGCCCATCATGATGAAGGTAAACGAAGGATGTCGGTAGAGAAAATCCAGCCATCCCTGCGAAATGAACTTCATCGCCTCGAACCCTTCGCTTCGGCGGCCGCCATGGGATACACCTAGCGCTTGTGCCCCGGATCGACGGAAAACACCTCCACCGCGGCGGTCTTGCCCTTGAACGGAACGGGCCCGAGCGCCTCGACCGCGACGCGCTCGTTCAAGGCCGTGCGCGTGGCCTGGTCGATTAAGATGGCGCGCTGCACCACCTTGGTGTGCGTCTCGAGTCGCGCCGCGAGATTGACGATGTCACCGATGCAGGTGTAGGTCGCCCGCTCGTTGGTGCCCGCGTATCCGGCGACCATCTCGCCGGAGGCAATGCCGATGCCGATCGTGATCGGCGTCTTTTCGGCGGCGGCGCGCTCGAGGTTGAACAGGACGATCATTTCCACCATTTCCTGCGCCGCGCGCACGGCCTGGTCCTCGTGGTTCGGGAGCGGCATGGGCGCGCCGAAGACGGACATCAGCCCATCGCCCATCATCAGCGTCACGACGCCGCCATGGCTGCTGATGGCGTCGAACATCAGCGCGTAATAGGTGTTGAGCAGATCGATCGTCTCCTCCGGCGGCTGCGACTCGGCGAGCGTGGTGAAGCTGCGGATATCGGAGAACATCACCGACGCGTGCACCCGCTTACCTCCCAGTGAGAAACCCGAATTCTGCAGATCCTGCGCCACCTCCGGGGTGGCGAAACGGCGCACCAGCTGCTTTTGCTGATCGCGCAGGCGCTTCTTCTCCAGGCTCGCACCGATGCGGGCTTTGAGCAGCACCGGGTTGACCGGCTTGGCCAGGTAGTCCTCGGCGCCCAGCTCGATGCAACGCACTACATTTTCGATGCCCTCCAGGGAAGAGGTGACGATCACTGGCAGGTCATGCAGGTGGCGATCGTTGACCAGTTGCTCGAGCACCTGGAAGCCATCCATCTCCGGCATTTCCATATCCAGCAGCACAAGATCGAAGACCTCGCGCCGCAGCAATTCCAGCGCCACACGGCCATTTTCGGCCGAGGCCACATGGTGTCCCTGGATTTCCAGGCTGCGGGCGAGCAGCAGGCGATTGACCTTGTTGTCATCGACCACCAACAGACGCGCCGCACCGCGCAGGTCACGCATGACGCAGGGTGCCCAAAGCGGCGGCAACGCGCGCATATTCCTGGCGCAGCGCGTCGAGCGATTGCGCGCCGTTCGCGGCGACGTTGGCAGCGCCGGCGAGCTCGAGGTCCCGCGCCATCGCGGCCAACGCGAACGCACCAAAGGTATTGCTGTTGGACTTGAGCGAATGGGCGGCGCGGCGAAACTTGTCGGCATCCAGTGCGGCGAGCCCGTCGCGCAAGGCGTCAAGCATCGCGGGCGCCTCCTGCAGAAAGGTGTCCACCAGCTCCAGCGCGAAATCGTCGCCGGTCGTGGCCTTGAGCGCGTCAAAGGTCGCGCGATCGATAGTTGCTGCGGTCATCATCGGTCCTTGCGCGCGCGCGCCTCGTTAAGCACCTCGACGAGGCGTTCCACGCGTATCGGCTTCGTGAGGTAATCGTCCATGCCAGCAGCCAGACACATTTCGCGATCACCCTGCATGGCGTTGGCCGTCATCGCGATAATGCGCGGCCGCTGTGGTGGCTCCCAGCGGGACGTGATCTGGCGCGAGGCTTCCAGCCCATCCATCTCGGGCATCTGCACGTCCATCAGCACCACGTCGTAGGTCTGCCGCTGCACCGATTCGATGGCCTCGATGCCGTTGGATGCCAGGTCGGCGCGGTAACCCATCTGTTGCAACAGCCGCAGCGCGAGCTTCTGGTTGACCACGTTGTCCTCCGCCAGGAGGATGCGCAGCGGGTGGCGCGTCGCCTGGCCCGGGTCGAGCTGCGGCTTTCCCGGCGTCGCCTCGACCTTCGTGGGCGCGCCGGCTGCCAGCAGGCCGACCAGCGTATCGAACAGATGCGACTGGCGGATGGGTTTGGCGAGGTAGGCATCGAACAATCCCTCGTCGGCGCCAACTTCGCGCCGGCCAAGCGAGCTGAACAACACGAGCGGCAGTCGCGCGTGCCGTTCACGCAACTGGCGGGCCAAGGCAACGCCATCCATCTCGGGCATGTGCATGTCGAGGATCGCAAGGTCGAACACATCACCCTGTTCGAGCCAGCGCAAGGCTTCGAGCGGCGAATCGGTGGCGCGCGAGGACATGCCCCACTTGCCCGTCTGCAGATCGAGCACCCGGCGGTTGGTGGCATTGTCGTCGACGACGAGCAGGTGTTTACCCTGCAACTCGGGCTGCACGCCAACGAAGTCGCGCTGGCGGGTCGGTGACAGCGCGGCCGTTTGCGCCTGTATGCTGAAAAAGAACGTTGCGCCTCGGCCCGGCCCCTCGCTCTCGGCCCACATATGCCCGCCCATCAATTCGCTCAGGCGTTTGCTGATCGCGAGGCCGAGGCCCGTGCCACCGTACTTGCGCGTGGTCGACGAGTCCGCCTGAGAGAACGACTGAAACAGCCGGCTCATGACCTCCGGCGACAGACCGATGCCGGTGTCGCGCACGGAGAAAGCGAGCTCCACCCGGTCGGCAGAAATGGATTTCGAGCTCACCGTCAGCACGACTTCGCCCGCGTCGGTGAACTTCACCGCATTGCCGAGCAGGTTGAGCATGATCTGCCGCAGGCGGGTCACGTCACCGACGATCGCCGCCGGGACGTCGCCTTCGAACACGTAGGCGGTATCGAGATGCTTCTCAACGGCACGCGCGGTAACCAGGTCAAGCGCCGACTCAACGCACTCGCGCAGGTCGAAGGGCTGCGCCTCGATGTCCATGCGCCCTGCCTCGATTTTCGAGAAATCGAGGATATCGTTAATGATAGTCAGAAGTGCGTCGCCGGACTCGCGGATCGTCGAAACGTAGTCGCGCTGCTCGACGTCGAGCTTGGTGTCGAGCAGCAATCCGCTCATGCCGATGACGGCATTCATCGGAGTACGGATCTCGTGGCTCATGGTGGCCAGGAACGAACTCTTGGCCTCGTTCGCCGCCTCGGCGGCGGCACGCGCCTCCTTCGCATCCTGGAACAGCCGCGCGTTCTGCATCGCCACGCCGACGTTGGCGGCGATGGTGGAGAGTAGCCGCTCGTCGTCGACATCGTAGGCACCCTCCGAGTGGGTGCTCTGCACGCTGATGACGCCAAGACTGATACCGCCGACCAGGATCGGCACGCCCAGGTAAGAGAGCGCCTGTCGGCCGACGATGGTGTTGCCGAGATCGAGGCTGCGTCGATCCCTCTCGCGGTTAATGATGAGCGCCTTGCCGGAACTGATGATCCGGCTCGTCAGCCCTTCGCCGTACTTGAGCGGCTTGATGTTGTCGCCGACCTGGTAGGGAAAGTCGATGATGCCGGTACGCCGGTCGTAGACTGCGACATAAGCGATATCAGCCTTGAACACGGTGCGAATCTGCTCGCCGACGAGCTCCAACAGGTTGGAAAGGTCGAGCTTGCCGGAAAGCTCCTGCGACACGGTGTTGACGGTGGCAAGCTCCGCCGCACGCTGCTGCGACTCGGCGAACAGCCGGGCGTTCTCGATGGCCACGGACGCTTGCAGCGACAGTCCGACCAAGAATTCCAGTTCGCTCTCCCCATAGGGGTCGCCCCCGGTCCGCCAGACGGTCATCACGCCCTTGACGCTGCGCCCGGCGATCAGTGGCGCCACCATCATGCGCTCGTGCACATCGATCCCGGTTCCGGGGATCTGGATTGCCCGAGGGTCCGCCTGGGTGTCGTTGATCAATTCCGCGCGACCGCTTTGGACGATGCTGCCGATGATGCCCTCGCCGACTTGAATGACGGTGGACTGGACGGCTTCCCCCATATCGCCGATCGAGACAATGGCCCGGTAGCTTGCTCCTCCGGCGTCCGGCAGGAAGATGGCGCTGCTGCCGGCGTTGAGCAGATCCTTGGCGTGGTGAGCGATACGGTCCATCACCGTGGCCAGGTCCAGCGTCGAAGAAATGTCGCGTCCCACTTCGGCAAGCGCGGCTGTCTCGCGCGTTCGGCGCTGGGTCTCGGCGAACAGGCGGGCGTTTTCCAGAGCCACGCTCATGCTGTTTGCGAGCGTTTGCAGCAGACGCACGTCTGAGGCGCTGAAGGCGTGCTCACGCTGCATGTCGATCAGACTGATGGATCCGCGCGCCTGGTCGCCCGCCACCAGCGGCACCAGCACCGCCGATTTCTCCATCTGTGTGCCGGGCAGAAGCCCGCTGCCGAGCTTCGCAACCACGCCCGCCATGTTCTCGTTGATGACCAGCGGCTCGCGCGTACGCATCACCTGCACGGTAAATCCCTTGTCACCGAGAGGCTCCGACTCGAGGCTGAGTCGCTTCCCGCTTTCGTACGTATAAGGAAAGTGCAGCAGGTCCGTCTGCGGGTCATAGATCCGGATGCCGACATCGGCTTGATTGAAGATTTCACGGATCTTGTCGCCGACGGCGTCGTAGATGCCCTGCATGTTGAGCTCGGCCGCGAGCGCCTGCTGCACACTGTTGATAATGGCGAGCTCTGCCGCGCGTTGCTCACTCTCCTTGAACAGGCGCTGGGTCTCGTCGAACAGTCGGGCATTCTCGAGCGCCACGCTCATCGCGTTGGCCAGGGTCTGCAGCAGGCGCACGTCCGACGGACTGAACGCGTGTTCGCGGTCCACATCGACCAGGCTGATCAATCCGCGCGCCTGCTCGCCCACCACCAACGGCACGAAGACCGCCGATTTCTCGCTCCGCGTGCCTGGCAGCGTAAAACTGCCGTACTTATCGGACTCCTCCTCCATGTTCTCGTTGATGACCAACGTCTCGCGGCTGCGCAGAACATGGGCCGCGAAGCCGGCGTGGCTTAGTTGGCCCGATTCGATCGTGATTCGTCGGCCGTCTTCGTACACGTACGGGTAATGGATCAAGCCAGTCTGCGCGTCGTGGATGCGAATACCCAGGTCGGCTTGATGGAAGATCTCGCGGATCTTGTCCCCGACGGCGTCATAGATGCCCTGCATATTGAGTTCGGCGGCGAGTGCCTCTTGCACGCTGTTGATGATCGCGAGCTCCGCCGCGCGCTGTTCGGTTTCCTTGAGCAGCCGCTGCGTCTCGTCGAACAGGCGGGCATTTTCAAGCGCGACGGTCATGGCGTTGGCCAGCGTTTGCAGCAACCGAACGTCGGAATCGGAAAAACCTTGCTCCTTCGCGCTATACAAGGCGATGACGCCGTGCGCCTCGTCGCCCTTGAGGATCGGCACGCCGAGATAGCTACGCGGTGGGCGAGTTTCATTTTTGTCGCCGATGAAGTGCGAGCCGAGTTCGGCCATGCGTCGTTCGAGATCGTCATTGATGACGAGCGGCGCTCGCGTCGTCAGGACATGGGCGGTAAAGCCCTTCCCAAGCTTATGCGGTGGAATAGGGAAGTGCTCGCCATGCTCGAGGTAATAGGGCATGGTCTGCAGGTCGGTTCGCCGGTCATACAGGGCGATGGACATATCCTGCGTCTGGAAGATCTCGGCGATCTTGTTGCCCACCAGATCGATAATGGCCTGAAAATCGAGCTGCGCCGCGAGCCCTTCCTGGACGCTATTGATGATCGCGAGCTCGGCCGCGCGCTGTTCGCTCTCCTTGAACAAGCGCTGTGTCTCGTCGAAAAGGCGCGCGCTCTCCAGGGCGACGCCCATGCTCGCGGCCACCGTGCTCAACAGCCGCACCTCGGACTCGCCGTAGGCGTTTTCCCGGCCATAATCTTCGAGGACGATCGTGCCCAGCACGCGGTCGCTACCGAGGATGGGAACGGTGACCAGCGACCTTCCCTGGTCGGTGCCAGCCATCAAGGTCATACCCAATGCCTTCATTTCGGCACTGGTGTTGGCCACCAGAGGCTGGCGCGTCTTTACCATCGTGAGGAACGCTCCGCCCGGTGCCGGCGCCACCGAAGGCGGGCTCAAGCGCACGCCGTGTTCATACTCATACAGATAATGAATCAGGTTGGCTTTCGGGTCGTACCAACGGATGCCGATCTCGCCGGTCTTGAACACCTCGCGCAACTTGTCGCCAACCAGATCGATGATGGCTTGGAAATTGAGTTCCGCCGCCATACCCTCCTGGATGCGGTTGATAACGCCGAGCTCGGCCGCGCGCTGCTCAGTCTCCTTGAGCAAGCGCTGCGTCTCGTCGAACAGGCGCGCATTTTCCAGGGCAACGCCCATGCTCGCCGCCACGGTGCTCAACAGACGCACCTCCGCCTCGCCATAGGCATTCTCGTGCTCGTAGTCCTCCATTACAATCGAGCCGAGCACCCGATCGCTGCCAAGTATGGGAACTGCGAGCGCCGACTGGCTCTGGTCGGTACCTTCAACTGCCGTGATCCCCAGCGCCGCCTGCTCGATTCGGTTGTTGGCGACCTGGGGCTGGCGACTCTGGACCATCCGGGACCAAGGGC
>Ga0302324_100012524_pt1 | contig 17289 bp, 19 predicted proteins | sample Palsa_T0_1_FD_201949 | JGI IMG/M metagenome (GOLD analysis project Ga0302324, IMG submission 201949) | Peat permafrost microbial communities from Stordalen Mire near Abisko, Sweden - Palsa_T0_1 | ecosystem: Environmental > Terrestrial > Soil > Palsa > Peat permafrost | place: Sweden: Abisko...
CAGGCAGCCGACGCGATGGTCCGCGGCAGTTTCCGCCATCTGGTCGTCCTGGACGGCAGCGGCGTTGCCGGGCTGCTGTCGATGCGGGACATCGTGCGCTGCTGGTCGGCGCCGCAGGCCCCGCAGACCACGCAGGCCCCGCAGACCACGCAGGCCCCGCAGGTCCCGGTGGGCGCACCGGCAGGTGCGGGCCGCTCGGACGCCCCGGCCTGAGCCAACTGCCGCGCGGCAGTTGCTGGCCGGGCGAAGAGTTCACGCCGCAGTTGTTGCGCCCCGCGTCCCGCCACGCGAGAGTGGGACGCCATGCAGCTTGCCGGCGCGGTGGCGCTCGTCACGGGGGGATCGTCGGGCATCGGCGCTGCCACGGCGCGGGCCCTGGCCGCCGCCGGCGCGCGGCCGCTGGTCGCCGGGCGTGACCCCTGCCGCCTCGATGCGATCGCACGGGAAACCGGGGGCGTGGCGCTGCAGGCTGATCTCGCGGCGCCCGGCGGGCCCGAGAAGCTCGCCGCCGCCGCACTCGACGCGGCGGGTCAGGTCGACCTGCTGGTCAATAACGCCGGCGTCGGCTGGGCAGGCCCGATCGGGCAGCTGACAGTGACCGAGGCCGAGGAACTCGTCACCGTCAACCTCACCGCCCCCATTGCGCTGACGGCGCTGCTCGCACCGGGCATGGTCGAGCGCGGATCGGGCCGAATCGTCTTCGTCTCGTCCATCGCCGGCACGACAGGCGTCTGCCGCGAGGCGGCCTATTCCGCGACCAAGGCTGGTCTGGAGTACTTCGCCGAGAGCCTGCGCTATGAGTTAGACGGCCCCGGCGTGGGTGTCTCGCTCATCGTGGCTGGTGTCGCGGACACCCCGTTCTTCGAGCGCCGGGGCAGCCCGTATGACCGCAGCTGGCCAGTCCCGCTTCCCGCCGAACGGGTCGCGCGGGCTATCGTCGCCGCCGCGCAGCAGGACCACCGGGCGGTTTTCGTGCCCCGCTGGATGCGCATCCCGGCCCGGCTGCACGGCGCGGCGCCAGGGGCGTTCCGGGTCCTGGCGACCAGATTCGGCTACTGAACGGCGCCCGGCTACTGAACGCCGCCCGGCTACTGAACGGCGCCCGACGGCTGAACGGCCCCCGGCGGCGGTCACGCTCAGACCCTGCCCGCGACCAGCCGGCACAGCCGTTAACCTCGTGTGGTGCGCGAAGCTGACCGGCGGGCGGCCGGGTGAGCGGCTACGACGTCGGTGCGTGGGGATCGTTCTTCGCCGCCGAGGTGGGGGGCGCTGCGGCGCTGACCGGGCTGCTGTTTGTCGCCGTCTCCATCAACCTGAGCCGGATTCTCTCCTTTCCCAAACTCCCGGCCCGGGCCGCCGAGACCCTCGGGGTGCTGCTCCTGGTGGTCGTGACCGCGAGCCTGGCCCTGGTCCCCCAGCCGGCCAGGGCACTGGGCGCCGAGGTCGCGGTGGTGGCACTCGGCTTCGGCGGCGGATCGCTGCGGATCCAGATCGCGCACGGCCCGGACAGCCCCGACGACCCCCGCTCGTGGTTCCTGTCAAGGGTCGGCGTGACCGCGGTGCCGTCACTGTGCTTTGCCGTCGGCGGCATCTCGCTGGCCGGCCAGATCGGGGGCGGAATCTACTGGCTCGTTCCCGGCACGCTGCTCACGTTCGTGGGTGCCGCTTACAACGCGTGGGTGCTGCTGGTCGAGATCATCCGCCAGAAGCCCGAGTGAGCCACACGAAATTTTTGGCAAAAATGGCACTGGCTGCCAGTTCAGCACGTTTCACCAGGGCTTTCCTCGTCGGCGGGCTGCGCAACCGCGTAGGCCGTAGGCTGCTGCCGTGGCGGTTGGCGCGAACCAAAAGCCGCTCGTCGCAGGCGAAGCCGGCTCGCCCGCGGAGCGCCTCCGCCGCCTGCGCAGCGGCCTTGGCCTGAGCCAGGAGCAGCTGGCCCGGCAGCTTGGCGTGTCGTTCGCGACAGTCAACCGGTGGGAGTCCGGGCGCACCAGGATGTCGGATCGCGCCAGCCACGCACTGGCGGAGTTCGAGGCCAAGCTCGCTGCCGAGAGCCAGCGCGCCGCGCCGCTGCCGGTGGCACAGTCGAGCTTCGTCGGGCGAGCGCGTGAGCTGGCGGAGCTTGCCGGGCTGCTCGGCCGGTCCCGGCTGATCAGCCTCACCGGACCGGGCGGTGCCGGGAAGACCCGGCTGGCGATCGAGGCCATCCGCCGCTGGGACCGGGCGGCAGAAGTGGTGTTCATCCCGCTCGAACCGGTGCGCCAGCCGCAGTCGCTGATCTCGGTGGTGGCCTCCAGCCTGCGGGTGCACGACCAGCCGGGGGTACCGGTCCAGGAATCGGTCGAGGCGGCGCTCGCCGCCGCGCCGCGGCTGGTCGTGCTGGACGGCGCGGAGCACCTGCGCGCGGACGTCGCCGAGCTGGTCGGCAGGCTGCTCTCGGCGGCGGAGGGAGTGCGGATCGTCGTCACCAGCCGGATCGTGCTGGGCGTTCCCGGCGAGGTCTGCTGGACGGTCCCCCCGCTGGACTGCCCGTCGGCGGCGGCAGGGGTATCCGACATCGCGTCATCGGACGCCGTCCAGCTGTTCATCGCCAGGGCCCGGGAGCGGCTGCCTGGCTTTACCAGCGCCGATGTCGCCCCGCATGCCATCGCGGAGCTGTGCCGCAGGCTGGACGGCCTGCCGCTGGCGATCGAGCTGATCGCGGGCTGGGTCGGCACCTTGTCGATCGGCGAGATCCTGCAGCAGCGGGCGATCCTGCTGGACACCGAGCCCGCGGACGCCGACCAGCCCCGCGGCCGTGGGCTCGTGGACGTCGTGCGCACCAGCTATGAGCTCCTGCCGCCGCAGCAGCAGCGGCTGCTGCCGGCGCTCAGCGTTTTCGCCGGCCCGTTCAGCGTGGACGACGCGCTGGCTGTCAGCGGCAGCGACGGGCCGACGGCGGCCCGGGTGATCCGCGGGCTCGTCGACTCGTCCTGGCTGGTGGTCCTGCGCGGCGGCGAGCACAACCGGTTCAGCATGCTGGAGACGATGCGCTCGTTCGCGGCGGCCCGGCTGGCTGAGCTGGACGAGCTGGACGCCGCGGCGGCCATCCGGCGCCGGCATGCCGTGCACTTCGCCGAGCTTGCCGGGGCCAGCGAGGCGGGCCTGACCGGGCCTGAGGCCGCCAGCTGGACCGCCCGGCTGGAGGCTGCCGTCGCCGATCTCGACGTGGCGCTGCGGTGGGCCGACGAGAATGCCGACGTCGGACTGGGCCTGCAGATCAGCGCTGATCTGTGGCGCTGGTGGCTGATTAGCGGGCGGCTGGCGTTCGGCCGGGGATGGCTGGGCAAGTTCCTGGCCCGCGCTGGCCAGCGCCGGGACGAGCGCACCGGCCGGGCCTTCGGCTCGGCGGCGGTCCTGGCCGTGGAGAACGGTGACTACGGCGACGCGATCGCGCACGCGCGGATGGCGCTGGCCATCTTCGAGGCGCTGGGGCTGCGGGAGCGGATGGCGTTCGCCGCCACCGTGCTCGGATCGGCGCAGCGCAACCTCGGCGACCGGGCCGCCGCCCGGGACAGCTTCCAGCAGGCGATGGACCTGCGCGCAGCGCTCGGGGACCGGCGCGGCGTATCGGTGGCGATGAACAACATGGCGCTGCTGGCGGTAGACGACGGGGACCTGGCCCGGGCGCGCGACCTGTTCGAGCAGACGCTGGTCATCAAGCGCCAGCTCGGCGAGCGCCGCTCGCTGGCGATCGGCCTGGCCAACCTGTCGGAGGTGCTCATCCGCACCGGTCAGCTGGACGTCGCGCACCGGGCCCTGGACGAGGCTGCCGAGCTCGCCGCCGGCCTGGGCAATCCGCAGCTCATCGGCACCATCCGGTGTAATCAGGGCGATCTGGCTGCGCAGCAGCGGCACTGGGCGGACGCCGCCGGGCACTACCAGGCGGCCGTGCTCGCCCATCAGGAAGCCGGCCATGCGGGCGATGTGGTTCTGGCCATGGTGGGTCTTGGCCGCGCGTCACACCGGCTCGGCCATCCGGCCGATGCCGCGAAGCACCTTCGCGCCGCCGAGGCGCTGGCCGACGGGATCGGCAGCCCGCAGCGGCTGGCCGAGGTGCGCAGCGCACTGGCGGACATCGGCGAGAGCGCGGCTGGCGCGCCGCCTGGCGGCCTCACTGCGCGGCAGGCTGAGGTCCTGCGGCTGCTCGCCGCCGGGATGAGCAACAAGGAGATCGCCGCCGAGCTCTACCTGAGCCCGACGACGGTCGAGCGGCACCTGGCCACCGTCTACCGCAAGCTCGGTCTGGGCGGGCGGGTCGAGGCGACCCGCTACGCCGTCGTGCACGGCCTGGCTGGCGTGGCGCGCTGAACCTGGCCGGCCCGGCGCGCTGAACCTGGCCGGCCCGGCGCGCTGAACCTGGCCGGCCCGGCGCGCTGAACCTGCCCGGGCTCGGCGGTGTTATAACTCCCGCGCGTGGCTCGCGCGCGTCCAGGCGGCCAATCGCCGCTCTGGCGGCGGCTCGGTCGCCCGCAGGCCCGGCCAGTTACATGGTTCGAAGGATTCGCGCGGGATCCGCCACGGCGTAGACAGGGGAGCGTGCACCTCCCCGCCCGCGCTCGTCGAATGGAACGGCGATGGAAGATCAGCTTCTCGGCACCACGCTGCCCGTGCTGTCGATCTCGCTCGACCCGGGCGAGAGCGTCGTCGCCGAGGTCGGCGAGTTCTCCTGGATGACTGACTCCATCCAGATGTCCACCCAGATTTCTGCCCAGATTTCTGCCCAGAACAAGATCGCCGGATCATCGCTGCCGCTCAGCACTTTCACCGCGCAGGGCGCGGCGGGAACCATCGCGTTCGCGTCCAAGCTCCCCGGCAGCATCCTGCCGGTCGATATCGGTCCCGGCAACCAGTACACGGTGCACCGGCGCGGTTTCCTGGCCGGCACCACCGGCATCCAGCTCAGCCCGGGCTTCCAGCAGTCCTTCGCTACGGGAATCTTCGCTGGTGAAGGCTTCCTCCTGCAGCGCATCGGCGGCCGGGGCCGGGCCTGGGTCGAGCTCGCCGGCGAGGTGATCAGGTTCGAGCTGTCCCCCGGACGTTCGCTGCGTGTGCATCCAGGACACGTTGGCATGTTCGAATCGTCGGTCGCCTTCCAGGTCGTGCCGGTGCCCGGCATCACCAACCGGTACTTCGGCGGCAACGCGCATCACTTCGCCGTGCTGTCGGGGCCGGGAACCGTGTGGCTGCAGTCGATACCGCTGTCGATGCTCGCCGCTTCGCTGGTTCCCTACCTCGGCACGCCATCCCCACAATCCCGCAACTAACTCCGCAACCAACTCACAGACCAGGGTCACGAAAATGAACCGAACTAGCTTCACCGCACGCACGTCCGCACGCACGTCCGCGCGCATCGCAATCGCCGTCGCCGTCACTGCCGCAGGACTGGTCCTCGCCGGCTGCGGGCCCAAGTACGGCTCCGGCGCAGCCTCGCCGTCCGGGACCGCAACCGGCTCCGGCGGGTCCGGCGGGTCCGGCGGGTCCGGCGGCTCTGGCGGAGGCGGGACTGCATCAGCCCTCATCCCGGTGGCAGTGGGCAACACCTGGGTGTACGACGAGACCCTTCCCACCGGGAAGGGCACCGGGACTAACCGGATGATCGCCGTCACGCCCGCTGCCGGCGGCGGTAACCGGGTGACCATGACTGTCGACAGCCACGTGACGGGGCTGCCTGCATCGAAGGCCGCGAAGGTGACCCTCATCTTCCACCCCAACGGCTCGATCTCCTATCCGCTGACCCAGTTCACCGGCGCCACGGTCAAGGTCAAGTCGGGCAGCATCATCTGGCCAAGCACGGCCCAGATTTCCTCCGGCCTGCCGCAGGTCAACACGCTGGTGATGACTATCACCGAAGGCGGCCAGACCACCACCGTGAAGTCGCACGTGGTCGTCAAGGCCGCTGGCTCGGCAACTGTAACGGTGCCGGCCGGGACTTATAGCACCACCATCATCGACGAGACCCTGAGCGAGAATTTCGACGGAATTTCCGCTAGCACGCTCATTCGGAACTGGGTGGCAAACGGGGTCGGTCCGGTTAAGTCCGAGGTATTCAGCACGGCCGACGGCAAGACTGCCGTGGAAAGCACCAATGAGCTGAAGTCCTTCACCAAGGGGTAGCAGCCATTCCGGGCCGGATCACCGGCCCGGAATGATCAGTGTCAGGGTTGGTGTCCAGCGGCGTCGTCAGTAACGTCCACGTCGGCGGTCGCCGTTGGCGCCGACGCCGGCGGCTCGGTCGGTGCCGGCGGCTCGGCTGGTGCTGGCGGCTCGGCTGGTGCTGGCAGACCCGGGAGAAGGTCTGCCGAAAGGATCCGGGGGGGCGGACGGCCGGCGAGCACGGCGATCGAGGCAACGATGCCGGTGTCCCTGTCACCGACCAGTTCCCACGCCCGCGCGATCCCGATGAGCAGCAATGCGACCAGAACGTTGCTGATCATGTCTCGAGGGAAGCTGTCCTGCGGGTTCAGGATGAGATCAATACCGGCCGCGAGCTCGACGCCGCAGGCCAGCAGCAGCAGGATGATCAGCCCGAGTTGCCGTCGTCGCAGGTGTTGTACGGCAGGGCTGGCAAAAATGGACCGCGCGGCCGCGGCGGTGAACAGGATGCCGATGACAGCCAGGCTGATGGCCGGATACCCGACACCGTTGTTAGGCACGAGGCCGAAGAGCGAGACCGACAGCGCATTGGTGAACGCCAAGAGCGAAGCAGCGGCGCGGACCTGTTGGATGACGGCCTGGCCGGACTCCTGGCTGCGGCGGGGCGCCACAGAGATGGCGACGAACAGCAGGCCCGTCAGCGCGGCCGCACATTCAGCGATCGCTGCGAACAGTTCTCGAGAGCTCCCAACCAGCACCGAAGTGACAGTACCCGGCCCACCCTGATCTGACCGAAGCGGTCCTTCTTAATCCCGCCCCACTCGCTTAATCCCGCCCCACTCGCCCAGGCCTGCGGAGCGGTCAGAATCTATGGCTGGTGTGGCTGAAAGCGCCCTTGCTGAAGGCGAGTATCTGGACCGGAGTTACCGAGAACACGTGGACCTCGTGCGAAAGGACCTCGTCGGCCGGCCGGATGCTGCCGCTCTCGGCTTCGACATCCTGGTGGTAGAAGCAGCCGTCGCGCACCAGGTACTGCCATCGCCCGTCCCACTTCGTGGCCCATACTTCGGCAAGGCGCTTGAGCACATCGTCGTCGGTGACCCGGATGGCATCGCCCTCGACCACTACATCCAGCCCCCGGTCCCAGTCGCTGCAGCCTGTCGTCAGGATCACGTGCGGATTGGTGCGGAGGTTGACGGCCTTCTGCTCGGTGGCGCCGGTGCAAAAGTGAATGGCCCCGCCGAGCCACACGGCGACGAGCGGAGTGACGTGGGGGCGACCGTCGGCCCGGATGGTGGAGATCCAGAACAGCTCGGCCGTTTCGAGCATCTGACGGGTCTCATCCCATCCGGTGGCGACTGCGCCCGGCTCGCTATAACGCTGGTCCAGGGTGGTCACTGGCAAACTCATCGAATTACCTTCTCCGATCATCGGTGGCAGGGATGTCCGCATGCCGGTCGGGCATCGCCTACAGTGTGCTCGCTTCGCGCGGAGGCAAGCTGTCAGAAGGCGCAGTAACGGCTCATTGGTCAGCGGTCAGCGTTGGTCAGCGGTCAGCGTTGGTCACCGGTCAGCGGAAGGGATGCCGCCGTATTGTCTTCCCATTTGCAGCGAAATGCACCGGATATGCCGCCTGATCCCCCTGCTGCAGCAGCCGGTCAGTCACCGTCTGCCGGGTCGGCGTGGGCGCCGTTTCGTCATCGCGAGTTCGCCGCGATGTGGAGCGCGCAGTTCGTCAGCAACGTCGGCAGCTGGATGCAGACCGTCGGCGCGCAGTGGCTCATGCTTTCTCTGACCGGCTCAGCGGCTTACATCGCGCTGGTGCAGACGGCGGCGAGCCTGCCCGTGGTCGTGTTCGCCGTGGCCGCCGGCGCGATCGGCGACCTGGTCGACCGCCGCCGGTTCCTGCTCATCGCTCAGGGATTCATGCTGGCCGCCGCGACTGTGCTGGGCGTGCTAGCGCTGGCCGGGCTGGTCACGCCCTGGCTGCTGCTTGCGCTGATCTTCGCCGTAGGCACCGGCCAGGCGCTGACCGCGCCGACGTGGCAGACACTGCAGCCTGAGCTCGTCCCGCCGGTCGAGCGCTCGCAGGCGATCTCCCTGGGCGCGGTGAACCAGAACCTCGCCCGCGCGATCGGCCCTGCGATCGGCGGGATCGTGCTCGCGGCAACCAGCGCTGGCACGGTATTCCTGATCAACGCGGCGACGTTCCTGGCGGTTCTGGCTGTCATCTACTCGTGGCACGCTGTCCGACCCGTGTATGCGCTGCCGCGCGAGCACGTCGGTGAGGCGATCAGGGCGGGCGGCCGGTATGTCGCGGCGAGTCCCGCGCTGCGCGTCATCCTGATGCGGGCCGGGGTGTTCATGTTCTTCGCTAGCTCGATCTGGGCGCTGCTGCCGCTGACCGCACGCACGCAGCTGCACCTCGGCTCAGGCGGCTATGGCCTGCTGCTGGGCTGCGTCGGGCTGGGCGCCGTAGCCGGCGCGGCGCTGCTGCCGCAGCTGCGCACCCGGCTTACGCCGGGCGCCCAGCTGACCGCCGGCTCACTTAGCCTTGCGGCCGTCGCGCTGGTCCTGGGTTATGTGCACCTCGTCGTCCTGGCCGCCATCGCTCTTGCCGTGGGCGGCCTGGCCTGGATCCTGGCACTGTCCACCTTGAACTCGCTCTACCAGCTGACCCTGCCGCCGTGGGTCAAGGCCCGCGGGATGTCGTTCTATCTGATCGTCTTCCAGGGCGGCAACGCTGCCGGCAGCGCCGTCATGGGCGTCACTGCCCAGCACATCGGTCTGTCGCCGACGCTGCTGGCAGCCGCCGGGGGGCTGGCGCTCGGTCCGCTCGCCGGACTGCGCTACCGGTTCCAGCCGATCCCGCCACAGCAACTGCTGCCGGCCGGCGACTGGCCAGCGCCGCATCTGGCTGCTGCCGACTCCCCCGGTGGCCCGGTCATGGTGACGGTCGAGTACCGGCCCCGAGCGGGACTCTCCGGCGATCTGCTCGCCGCCCTGCAGGATGCCCGGTTCAGCCGGCGCCGGACCGGAGCAAGCGCCTGGCGCGTCTGGCAGGACGCCGCTGACCCGGACCGGATCGTCGAGCAGTTCGTGGTCACCTCCTGGGACGAGCACCTCCGCCAGCACGACCGCGTCACCGGCCGTGACCAGGAACGGTTCGACAAGATCCGCGCCATGACCGACCCTGCTCACCCGACCACCATCACGCACTGGCTGACGCCGCATTCTGGTCTTGGTGGGGAGCCGCCGGTGCCAGACCCGCCCGCGAAGCCGGACCGGCTGGGTTAGCCGGGCTCGTCCCCGTCCTCGAGGCTGACCAGGGGCAGGTCGGTCTGGCGAAAGTCGTTGCCGACGCACAGCAGCCGCTCACCGGCGATGAAAGCAGTCGCATAAGTGCAGCAGTCGCCGAAATTCAAGGCAGCCGGATGCCTGCCCTTGCCGAAGCGGGAGTAAGCGTCGAGCGCCACGGCCGCATGTTCCTCGTCGAACACCACGGTACGGATGGCGTTTTCCTGCAGGAAGCGCGCCAATACCGTCTTCCCGCGTGGGCCTAGCCGCGCCGTCAGCACGATTCCCGTTTCCAGCTGGGTCGGCGCGCCGATCCGGGTCCCCGACGAGGCGGCGAGTTCATGGACGATGCGCTCGTGGGCCGGCTCTTTGCCGATAACCACCAGTACGGCAGAGGAGTCGACGATCACACGCCGTCTCCGCCAAAACCGAGAATCTGCTCGCGTTCGGCCTTGGACAGCGGCTTACCGAGCAGGTCGGGCGGCACCAGCGGCCAGATCTCGTCCTCCAGAAACCGGGTGAGGCGTTCCTCCCGCTGCCCGACAGTCGGGCGGGACAACGACTCAAGCACTTGGCGCAAGGCGTACCGGACGGCTCCGGTCTTGGTTTTGCCCGTCAGCGCGGCAACCTCGGCGGCCAAGCGTTCGGTCTCCGGATCCTTGATGTTCAGCGCCATAGCATTATGGTACCTCAGGGGGTGGAAAGGTACCATCGCTGCTAAGCGAGGTGCTCGTCTAGGGCGTAGCGCACGGCGGCTGCCCGGTCCGCGGAGCCGGTCTTGGCGAAGATCCGGTTGATATGGCTCTTAACCGTGTGGGCACTGAGGTAGAGCTCGGCAGCGATATCGGGGTTGGTCATTCCCCGTGCCATCATCGCCAGGATCTCCGCCTCTCTTCTGGTGAGCCCGCCGGGCAGCACACTGGGAAGGACCGCAGGCGCTTGGGGTGGCGGGGCGCCCCGCGCCGCGGCGGCCAGGAGAGCTGCCCGCACGATAGGGTCCAGGACGGAGAGACCGGAAACGGCGCTGCGAAGGGCGCTGGCGATCTCGACGCGGTCGGCATCTTTGGTGAGATAGCTGCGGGCTCCGGCACTGAGCGCGGCGAGGATAGAGGTGTCGTCGGCGTAGGTGGTGAGCACCACGACGGCGACAGCGGGATGCAGTTCGGTGAGCTGCCGGGTGGTCTCGATGCCGTCCATGGCCGGCATGCGCAGATCCAGGAGGATGGCGTCGGGCTGGTGCTGCGCAACCAGGTCGATGGCCTGCCGGCCGTCAGCGGCGGAAGCGACGACCTCGATGTCGGGGAGGAGCCCCAGCAGCAGGACCAGGCCCTCGCGGACGCTGGCCTGGTCGTCAGCGACTACGATTCGCAGCGGCGCCGGCTGGTCAGTCACTGCGGGACCTGTGCGGTGACGACCCAGTTGCCCTCGTCGGGGCCGGCCTGGAGCGAACCGTCGATCAGCAGCAGCCGCTCCTGCATTCCGGTGAGCCCGTAACCGCCGTTGACTGTCTCCAGTCTCGGATGGCCGTCAGCAGGACCCGGCAGCCGACTGACAATGGTGAGCGAAGTACGACCCTCGTGGTAGCCGAGCCGGACCTCGACCGGTTGATGCGGGGCGTACTTGGCCGTGTTGACCAGGGACTCTTGTGCTGCGCGGGTGAGCGCCAGGCCGGCATCGGCCGACAGTGACCGCGGCGCACCAGTCACCTCGAAGCGCACCTGGGCCCCGTAGCGACGCTGGTGGCTGGCGCTGAGGTCGGCCAGCGCCTCCGGCAGCGGCGGCGTTCCCGCCCGCAGAGCCTGCAAGGCCCAGCGGGTCTCCTTCAGCCCGTCAGCCGCCATTCGCCGAGCGTGGCCCAGCAGCTCGACGGCCCGGTCGACGTCGCGCTGGTCGGTGAGGACGGCCTGGGCGGCTTGGATCTGGACGCCGAGGGCGCCCAGGGAGTGGGCGAGGAGGTCGTGGATCTCACGGGCGATGCGGTTGCGCTCGTCCAAGGTCGCGGACCGGCTCTGCTCCTTGCGGATCTGCTCGGCGTTGGCCAGCAGCGCCGCGGACTGTTCGGCTTGGAGGCGGTAGCCGCGTTCGAGGCGGCCGAAGAGCAGACCGAGGACGAGGATGAGCGGGAAGAAGAACACCTGCCAGGTGGGGACACCAAACGCCAGTCCGACCGACCCAACGGCAACCACCCCGGCTCCGGTGATGGTACTGGCCACGGCCAGGCTGAAGGCGTTCCCCGCGCCGACCGTGGCCATGCTACCCAGGAGACTGAACGGTCCTCCGCTGCTGGTGAGCGCTGCACATCCGCACGCGACGGCCATCGCTCCCCAGGCGAACGGCAGCAGGCCTGCGAGCCTGGCTCGGATGGCGGGAGAGCGCTCGGTCGCCGTCCACAACGCGAGAGTGAGCACGGCGATGGCGAAGGCGGTGACCTCGGAGACCATGTTGCGGGTCCTGCCGAATGGCTGGGTGAACGTCGAGACACCGACGACGGCGAGCGCGACGGATGCGGCTGCCCAGTTCAGCTTCTGCAGCACCAGCCCAGTATCCCTCACCGGCACAGCCCTTCACCTGGCGTGAGCAGGACATCGGCAGATACGCCGGTGTCCTCGCCGACCGCCCGCCAAGACGGCGACCTGCTGGGATCAACGGTAAGGATCCAACAGCGGCGGCGCATCAGCCCGGTGGGTGGACCGGCGGTATGAGATTCCCGCCCGCTTCCCATACCAGTCGCCCACGGACTCATACCGCTGGGTAAGCAGAACCCAACCGGCGAGCCGACGACAGCCCGCCAGTCTGGGCCGACGCTTGTCTCATGACATTCCAAGGCAGCGATGCCGAGAAGGGAGTCTTGATGCCGACGATCACCGTCCCAAGGACCGATGTAGCGACCCAAGAGGTCAGCGAGGTGCTTCGCCATGGGCTCAGGCCCAGGTATAACGTCCTGCCGGGGAAAGGCATGAACTGGAACCCCGTCGGCAAGCCGCGGGCGGATAAGCCTGACAAGGTCGTGGTCGGTACCGGCTCGACGCGGCTGTTCCGTGCCGAAGTGACGATCTCGCGGCACTCCGGCACGACCGATCTGCACGTGATCGCCGGTGGCATCAGCCTGCTGCCGAGACTCCTCAACAGGCTCTGGATCGCCGAGAAGGTACGCCGGGTTCTCCAGGCTGCGCCCAGCCTCCGTTGAGGGAGCACCAGGCTCGGGTGCCGGTCGTCCGGCATGCATTTGCCTGCCCGGGGACTTCCCGGCAGGACACGCGGCAGGAGGCTTCACCATGAACCAGCCCGACGGTTCCGCTGTCCCCACCCCTGAGGCTGCCGCCACGTTAGTGTCGCCGGCTGCGCAGGTGCCGGTTTCCCGCTCTGATCGGGTGCCGCTGCTGGCGTGGGTGATCGGCGCCGTCTTCGTCGCGGTCGAGCTCGCCGTCAGCGGCCGGTACGGCTTCCTGCAGGACGAGCTGTACTTCATCGTGGCCGGGCATCACCTGGCCTTCGGTTACGTCGACCAGCCGCCGCTCGCCCCGCTGCTCACCCGGATCACCGGCCTGCTCGGCGTCAGCCCGACGGCGATCCGGATCATCCCGGCGCTGGCCGGCGGCGCCGTCGTGATAATGACGGCGAGGCTCGCGGCACTGTTCGGCGCGGGCCGTTTCGGCCGGGTGCTCGCCGCCCTCACCATGACGTGCGCCCCGATCCTCCTCGGCGCCGTGCACATTGGCAACACCACGCCGCAGGACCTGCTCGCCTGGACGGCCGTCCTCGTATGCGTCAGCACGGCACTGCTGCGGCACCGGCCGCGCTGGTGGCTCGCTGCTGGGGCCGCGGCGGGTCTCGGGCTTGAGGCCGACAATCTGGTTGTCCTGCTGCTGATCTGCCTCGCCGTGGGCCTCCTCGGCTCGCCGCAGCGCTCTGTGCTGCGGACCAGGTGGCCCTGGCTCGGCGCCGGCATCGCCGCGGTGATCTGGGCGCCGAACCTGATCTGGCAGGCCACGCACGGGTGGCCGCAGCTGGCCATGTCCGCCGCGCTTCATCAGCAGAACACCTCGCCGGGCGATTACGCTGGCGCGCTGCCCGCCCAGCTCCTTTACCTGGGCCTGCTGGTGGCACCGCTGGTCGTCGCGGGCTTTGTCGTCCTGTGGCGGACACCCGAGCTGCGGTTCATCGCCATCACCGCCACCCTCGTCCTGATCTACGTACTGGCCTGGGTACCGGGCAAGGTGTACTACGCCGATGGAGTGGCACCGGCGTTGCTGGCCGCGGGCGCCGCGGCGGCCGAGCGCTGGATTACGCGCGCACGCCGACCGCGAGCACGGAGAGGGCTGGTGGTAGCCGCATCCCTCGTCGGCGTGGTCGTGGCGCTCCCCACCGTGCTGCCTATACTTCCGGTCAGCGACGTGCACGATCTGCCGGCATCGTCTCAGCAGAGTTCCCTCGGGGACACCATCGGCTGGCCGCAGCTCACCCGTGCGGTCGCAGCGCAGGATGCGGCCCTGGCGCGGTCCGGCCAGCCGCCTACCTCGATCTTCACCGGTTACTACGCAGAAGCCGGCGCGCTCGACGTCCTCGGCTCCGCCGACCACCTGCCGCCCGTGCTGTCCGGTCACAACGCCTACTGGATGTGGGGACCGGGGCATGCCTCCGACCGCACCGTGCTCGTGGTCGACGCGCTCGGCCAGCTGCGGTCGTACTTCGCCAGCTGCCGCATCCTGACGACCTACTACGCCCCATACCACGTGCAAAACGACTGGACCGACATTCGGATAGGCGTATGCACCGGCCCGGTGGCCAGCTGGCCCACCCTGTGGCCGCATCTGAGGCACTACGGCTGACAGCAGACGTGGCATCTTGATGCCTCAATTGACCGGCACTATGATGTCTTAGTGCGGACCACCCTGACTCTTGACCCCGACGTCGCGCAGCTCGTCGCGGAGGCCGCCCACCGCGCGCGGACATCGAGGAAAAAGGTGATCAACGATGCCCTGCGGCGGGCGCTTTCCCAGCCGCTGTCGCACCGGGAGCCCTATCACCTTCCTGCTCACGAGGCCGCGCTGCAGCCCGGCTTGGACCTGGCCGGCTTCAACCGCCTGGCCGACGAACTGGAGGACGAGGCGATTCTTGCTACCGGGAACCGCCCTGGATCGTGATCGTTCCCGACGTCAATCTGCTGCTCTACGCGGTCGTGTCGGCCTTCCCGCAGCACCAGGCCGCTCATGCGTGGTGGGAGGAAACGCTCAACTCCGTCGCGGAGATCGGTCTGACCTCCCCGGCCATGTTCGGGTTCATCCGGATAGCTACCAATCCGCGAGTGCTGTCCCCGCCGCTGACGGTCGATGCGGCCACGGGATACATATCCGAGTGGCTCGGCCAGCCCAACGTCAGCCACCTCATCCCTGGCCCGCGGCATGTTGAAATTGCCTTCAGCCTCCTGCACGGTGTCGGGACCGGCGGAAACCTCACGACAGACGTTCAGCTAGCCGCATTCGCGTTCGAATACAACGCGGACATGTTCTCGAACGACACCAATTTCGCCCGCTTCCCCGGCCTGCGCTGGCGCAACCCGCTGGCCTGATCGCCGCACCTCATTTTCGGGTCCGTGACCTGCGCATACGGGCCGATCAGGCGCCGTGAAATCCGCGGTCGAAGGTCCAGCTCGGGTAACTGGTCCTCAGCAGGCTGAGGTGGTTATCCCAGGCCTGCGGTCCCAGGGCCGCCGGCGGCGTGAGGCTGATGTCTTCGGCGGCGATGGTGAAGCCCCAGCTGAAGCCCGCGATCGCCAGGACGCGGGGGGTTATCACGGCATCTGGTGAGACGCACAGGAAACTGTGCGCTTCCCAGTCCATGTCGTCTCGGGATTCGCGCGAAGGCGCGTCGAAGAGCTCGGGCCTGAGGCCGTACCACGGGTAGGGAGTGGCGACATCGCGGTAGATGGGGATCGGATCCATCTCGAACCCGGCTGAGGCGCCGTCGGTCGAGCGGACCAGCTGCGTCCAGCCGAAGAAGGCCGCGTACCCGTCAGCGGGATAGGTCACCGTGGCCCGGCACACCGGGAAGTCCCTGGCAAAGTCCACCGCCAGGCCCCCGCTGATCACGGAGTATCCGATTGCCCCGGGATCTGTGCTGCGGGTGACCGATACAGCGATCAGGCCGCTGATGCCGCGCAGTGAGAAAGCGATGCGCAGATTGCCAGCGTCGTCGGCCATGGCCCCATTCTCCCGTGCTCGCGCCTTTCGGCCCCTCAGGGCTGGCAGCAGGGATCTATCCTGGCCTGGTGCTTGACCTGGGCAGCCTCGACCTGGAGGAGATCGCCAATGCGCTGGCCGACCAGGCCGGCTACGAACATCGGTGGCTGATCAACCCGCAGACCGGAGAGATCGCGTTCTGGACGGCCGACACCGGCATCGACGGCCACACGCCGGTTGACCTCGACGAGCTGGACCTGGTCTGCATCGATCCGCTGCCTTCTTGGGTCTGGTACCAGGACATGGCCGACTTCGCCGAAGCCATTACCGATGAACGCGCCGGACGCCGGCTGACCCGGCCATGTTCAGGCCTGATCTCTCGCGATTACCGCTGATCGCCCGATTGCTGGCCGGCTACTCGGCGGATCCGGAGCATGAGCGTGGCCGAGGGAGTCACCTTGCCAGCGGCATAGGTGGACAGCCGCGAGGCGGAGGTCCCGATCTGGGAGGCGAACTCGGCCCGGCTCAGTCCTGAACGCTTGACAGCTTCTCGGATTTCAGTAGCGACCGCTGCGCGCTCGCTTGCTTCGGCTCGCTCCCGGACGCGGGACAGAACCGTCTCCATGGCTTCGGCGACGCCATCCGGGCGTGTGTGGCTGAGCACCTCTTCTACTTGCCGTGCGGTCCTGCCCCATGGATCGGCCCCGAATTCGGCTACGATCCGGTGCCAGTCCGCGAGATCACCCCGTTCGAGTGCGGCCTGCACGGCTTCGGTCGAGGTGGCGTCCGGTGGCGCGTGGAATCTTTCACGCAATCAGATCGTGGTCCTGGTCAGCGGGTCATGCGGTCGGGCTGGCGAGTAGGGGCCGTGTTCGAGGTCGTCGATCAGCAGGGGATGGGTCGGTTCCCAGGACAGGCGGTCGCGAGTGATGGCGCTGGAGACCGGATTGTCCGCGGCAAGGAACATTGCCAGCCAGCCGAACTGCCTGGCCGCCTGTTGCGGTGAGGTCGTCGTGACCGGTACGTTCAGGTTCGCTCCGATGGCAGCGGCGATACCCAGCACCGGCATGCCCTCCTCGGCGACGCCGTGGTAGCGGGCTCCTGCATCGCCGTGCTCGAGCGCCAGCCTGAACAGGCGGGCGGCGTCGAGCCGGTGCACCGCGGGCCAGCGGTTGCGACCGTCCCCAAGGTAACCGGAAACGTTCTTCTTCCGAGCGATTTTCATGAGCTGCGGGATGAAGCCGCCGTGGTCGCCGTCACCGTGGACCACGGGCGGGAGGCGCAACACCGATGCGCGCACCCCGGCCGCAGCCAGCGCTTCCATGGCGTGTTCGGATGCGCCGCGCGGGCCGCCGGGCGCGCTGGGATCCACGGCATCCAGCTCCGTTGCCAGCCGCCCCGGGGTGAGCGCCATCGTCCCGAACGCCACGACGAGCGGGCGATCCGAACCCTTCAGTGCGGCGCCGAGGGTCTCGATCGCACGCCGGTCTGCGCCGACCGACAGGGCCATGAAGCGCAACGGGATGCCCGGCGGGCTGCCACCGAGCAGGACCCGCATCCGGGCCGGGACACTGGGATGCGAGAACGCGTGAAAGTACGCGGTGTGGATCACGCCGTCCGCCGCCGCGGCTCCGCTGCGCAGGCTTTCGAGGTCCTCGAGCGTGCCGCGGTGTACTGC
>Ga0302324_100012526_pt1 | contig 17288 bp, 13 predicted proteins | sample Palsa_T0_1_FD_201949 | JGI IMG/M metagenome (GOLD analysis project Ga0302324, IMG submission 201949) | Peat permafrost microbial communities from Stordalen Mire near Abisko, Sweden - Palsa_T0_1 | ecosystem: Environmental > Terrestrial > Soil > Palsa > Peat permafrost | place: Sweden: Abisko...
CCCCAACCAGCAACCTGGTTTACGTTCTGCTGAGCACCGGCACGGGGTTTAAGGAAACGAAGTTTCTTTCAAACGCTAACAACGTTTACTGTTCTGAGCCGGCCGCCGTGGTACTGGCTGACGTCAATGGGGATGGCTGGCCGGATCTTCTCTTGGAGTGCGCCGGAGGGCCCGACACACCGATTTTCTTGAATAACGGGAAAGGGGCATTTACCTATAGCACCGAGCTGGACGACAACTTGACCATCGGTAACGGATATCCGCTCGTGGCAGATGTGAACGGCGATGGAATAGCGGACGTTATGGTCTTATCCGGCTACGATATTGCGCTTTTCATCGGGGAGGGCTCGATGACCTTCGCCAGTCCCACATACCTGGGAACTTTGGGATCGCCGAATGACATTTTCGCGCTGGATGCACATGGGCGGAAGCCCAAAGCGGGACTGCCCGATCTGGTCATGCCGGACGGAAGCGGAGTCTTACAAGTAATTCTGAATGCTACTAAGTAAGTAGCATGTTGGATGTCGATAATGCCGTTTCGCGACCTACGCCGCTTCGCGCTCAGCCAAAGCGGTATTCGTCTTGGCAACTTTGACGGACTTCGCGATACCGAAGCGCTGCAAAATCTGAATCTGAATCCAGGATGGGTCGAACTCATACCATGCGAGGCCGTGCCGCGCCGAAGTCGGATGGGCATGATGGTTATTATGCCAGCCTTCGCCGAAAGTAATGAGCGCCACCCACCAGAGGTTGCGCGAATCGTCGTGCGTGGCAAATCGTCGCGAGCCCCACATGTGCGTAGCGGAATTGACCAGCCAGGTAGCGTGCAGCCCAACGACTACTCGCAGGCAGATGCCCCACAGCACCATCGGAAAGCCGCCGATCGCAAACAGCAGCACCGCCAGTAGAATATTGGGAAGCCAATGATAATGATCCAGCCAGACGTAGAAAGGATCCTTCGCCAGGTCAGGGGCATACTTCGCCATCAACCGGGTGTTGCTATGCTTGGCCTCTCCGACCATCATCCATACCATGTGCGACCACCAGGCCCCTTCGCGCGGCGAATGCGGATCGCCGGGCCGATCGGATTTCTGGTGGTGAACGCGATGTGTGGCCACCCAGAAAATCGGGCCGCCTTCAAATGTCAGCGCGCCGCAAACGGCAAACAGATACTCGAGGGCCCGCGGCACCTGGTAGGAGCGGTGCGTGTGCAGCCGATGATAGCCCATGCTGATACCCAGCCCGGTGGCGAACCAGAGCAGGAAAAGCGTGACGGCCAGGTTGGCCCAACTGAACATGAAGAGGGCGGCGACGGCCCCCACGTGCAAAATCACCAACACGATAATGGTTGGCCAATTCAATCCTTTGTCTCGAAGTTCGTAGAGATCGGGGATCACCGGTTGTTCCAATGTGGTAGGCACTATGATTCCACGCTAACAGGGATTCGGCGAGTGGTTTGTAAGACTTATGTAATTTCGTGGGGCTATCGGGGCTATCGTACACTGGCGCCGGGGGTAGGCCTTTCGGGGGTATTTAGTACGGAATCGAATGCGGACTTCGCAATTCTGGCGATCACTCTCTCTGTCGCGGTTTGTTCGCGCGTGCTGCCCTTCACGTAAACCGCGACGATCAGCCGGCCCGCGCTTTTCGGCAGCATGATCACGCCGACATCGTTGGTTGCGCCGTTCAGGCCCGATACGGTCGATGTGGTGCCGGTCTTATGTGCGACCGCGGTTCCGGCGGGAAGGAGTCCCTTGATGCGGGCGCTCCCGGTCGTCGTTGCCGTAAGGATTTCGATAAGACGGGTGGTCAGGCCCGCGGAGAGAAGCTCCCCGCGAAAAGCCTTCTGCAAGAGCTGGACGCTGCCATTGGGCATCGCCGTATCGCGCGGGTCCGCCAGGAATCGGCGCATGGCGGCGATGCGCTCGTGCGGCGTGATTCTGGCGGTTAACTCTTCGAACATGCCGGGAGTCCACTGAGAGACTGGCGGGATGCTCTGCACCCCTGCGGCATCGAGAGCACAGCGGCGTTCGCTGCGGTCGACTCGAATACCATCTATCTGCCACTGACGAAAGCGGGCGGCCATTCCCGTACCGCCGCCTCCCATTCGAAACAGTGTCTGCACGGCCGTGTTGTCGCTCTGCGCGACCATCAGTTCCAGGAGCTCGTCCAGCGGAAAGTGTTTTTGCTTGGGCCACTGCTCTGCGATGTTGCTGACGCCCGGAACCACGTCCTCGATCGGAATCTGGATATCGCTGTTCAGGGAGAGCTTGCCTTCGTCCACCATGGCAAGAATGTTTAGGGCGATTGGCAATTTGCATACGCTGGCCAACGGAAACCGGTCGCTGCCATGGAGGCTGATGGTTTGCCCGGACTCGATGTGCAAGGCGGCTGCTCCAACTACACCATCGGTATCCAGCGCAATGCGCCGCCACTGTTCGATGAGTGTATTCCCGGTGGCATTGCCAAGACCGGCAGCCATCAGCCCAAGATATTGTCGACGAGTGAACTCCACCGAAAAGCATTCTACCCGATGCACTACCCCGCGCAAAAGCCCGAGCCCACCCCCCCTAAGGCGGGCAGCATGACGACCCGGTGTTATGATGGGGCTTAAGTTCCTTTCCCGAGGTAAATCCGATTGGCTTTAGTGGAAGGTTGTAAGCACAGCCTGGAGATCACCGTGCCCGCCGAAGAGGTGGAAGCCGAAACCGGCATGGCGGTGGACAAGGTCCGGCAGCGCGCCAGGCTGCCTGGTTTCCGTCCGGGCAAGGCGCCCGCCTCGATCATTCGCAAGCAGTTTGCAGTCGACATACGGAAACAAGTGCTCGAAAGCCTGATTCCCAAGTACCTGCACAAGCAGTTCGAGGCGGAAGACCTGAAAGTGGTCTCACAGCCCGACATTACGGACGTACACTTCGAGGCAGGCGCGCCGTTGCGCTTCAAGGCCGAGTTCGAGGTGGCGCCGGACATCGAGCTGCAGGACTATAAGGGTCTCACAACGCCGTATCACGATCCGGAGATCTCCGAGGAAGATATCAACAAGCGCATTGAGGAGTTGCGGCAGCAGAAGGCCGAGTTCGTCAACGAGGACCCGCGTCCGGTCCAGGACGGCGATTTCGCGGTGCTGTCGCTCGAGAGCCTGGGCGGCGTGGATGGTCCGGCGGTCAAGCAGGAGGAGATGACCCTGGAGGTGGGTGGCGGCGACACGCTCGAAGGCTTCACCGAAAACCTGCGCGGTATGCACCCTGGCGAGGAGAAGGCGTTCGACGTCGTCTATCCGGAGGATTACGGTCAGGCTAAGCTGGCCGGTAAAACGGTGCGCTTCCGGGTACACGTGAAAGGTATCCGGCGCAAAGAACTGCCGGAACTGAACGACGATTTCGCGCAGGACCTGGGCGACTACCGGACCTTGGATGAGCTCCGGGAAGCGGTGCGCAAATCGCTGTTTGGACAGCGCCAGTTCGAAGCCCAGCAGGAGGCCAAGAACAAGCTGGTGGATAAGCTGGTGGACATGCACGAATTTCCGGTTCCGGAGGCGTTTGTCGACCGGCAGATCCAGAACCGTGTCGAGCAGCGCGTGCGGGCGCTGGCCGACCAGGGCCTGGATCCGAAATCCCTCAACCTGGACTGGAAAAAGTTGAGGGAGACGCAGCGCGACAAGGCTCTACGTGAGGTGAAAGCGTCCCTGCTGCTCTCGCGTATCTCCGAGCGGGAGGCCATCAACGCGACGCGCGACGAAGTGGACAAGGAAGTGGAGCGCATCGCCCGGCAGCAGCGCGAGCCGTTTGCCGCGGTGCGCCTGCGCCTGGAGAAAGATGGCACGCTGGGCCGCATCGCCTCGCATATCCAGACCGAGAAGACCCTTGATTTCCTATTCGAGCATGCCGGGAAGACGGAGGCGTAAGGGCGCCTTGCCTCAAACCGCCAGTACTTTTTGGCAGGCAGGTTTTGATTGCCTAGACCACTGCATTCAGGTGATAATAGTAACAAGCCTATTCTTGCTAACCCCCGGAGGGACTGGGACAGGCGAATTCCCCGGATTGTAGGCTGGGGGTATAGGAGGCCACTGCGTGAAGCGTGCCGGATCCGATGAGGCCCTGCGATGTTCGTTCTGCCACAAAAGCCAAGATGTAGTCGGGAAGCTCATCTCATCCCCCAGTGATTACCCGCGAGCGTATATCTGCGATGAATGCATCGCGGTTTGCAACTCGATTTTAGAGGATGACAAGGTCGCTGAACCCGCCAGCCTGCCTCATAAGATCCCTAAGCCTCTGGAAGTGAAGGAGCATCTGGATCAGTATGTCATCGGCCAGGACGCCACCAAAAAGAAGCTTGCGGTAGCCGTCTACAACCATTGCAAGCGGATTCACATGAACCGGATGAGGAACTCCGACGTGGAGCTTTCCAAGTCCAACATCCTGTTGATCGGCCCCACCGGTACCGGTAAGACCCTCATGGCACAGACCTTGGCGCGTATTTTGGACGTGCCGTTTGCCATCGTCGACGCCACCACCCTCACCGAGGCCGGCTATGTGGGCGAGGATGTGGAGAACATCATCCTCAAGCTCCTGCAAGCCGCCGATGGAGACGTGCAAAGGTGCCAGCAGGGTATAATCTATATTGACGAGATCGACAAGATCTGCCGGAAAGACGAAAACCCCTCGATTACCCGCGACGTTTCGGGCGAGGGAGTCCAGCAGGCGCTCCTGAAAATCCTGGAGGGCACCGTCGCGAACGTGCCGCCGCAAGGCGGGCGCAAGCATCCCCACCAGGAATTTACACCTGTGGATACAACCAACATTCTGTTTATATGCGGTGGCGCATTTGTCGGCTTGGAGAAGGTGGTCGGGCGCAGGGTGGGCAAGAAGTCCATGGGGTTCCTGAGCGAGGAAGACAAGAATCCCAAGACGATCGGCATCGGCGGCCATCGGGATATTAACCTGCTGTCACAGGCGCAGCCCCAGGATTTGATTAAATTCGGCTTCATACCCGAGTTCATCGGCAGGTTGCCGGTCCACGCGGTCCTAGAAGAGCTGGATAAAGACGCGCTGGTACAGATCCTGACCAGGCCCAAGAACGCCATTGTGCGGCAGTATCAGAAGCTGTTTGAGTTTGAGAATGTGCGGCTGAAGTTCAGCGACGATGCGCTGGAGGCGATCGCCGACCTGGCACTGGAACGGAAAGTGGGAGCGCGCGGCCTGCGTATGATCCTCGAGGATCTGATGCTGGATTTGATGTATTATTTGCCCTCGTATAAGAAGGTGCGTGAATTCCTGGTCACCAGAGAGATGGTGCTTTCCCAGAAAATCAGCCTTACAATATTAGAAAAGGCCGGCTAAGCCAGCCAGCGGGTGCTGCTTGTTTAGCGCCAGAGCCTGCCCGGCCGGCCATGGTGCCGGCCACGATCCCTAGCGGAGAAAAATGCTTACTTCAAAGGAAAAATCGGACACAAAACGTTTGCCGATGATGCCCATACGGGATGTAGTGATTTTCCCGTATATGATGACCCCTTTCGTGGTCGGGCGGGAATCCAGCGTGCGGGCGCTCGAAGAGGCCATGGCCGGAGAGAAGAAGATCTTTCTGGCCACCCAGCACGATGCCTCCATCGACGAGCCCAAGCCGAACGAGATCTACACCGTCGGCACGGTAGTCAATATCGTGCAGAGCCTGAAGCTGCCAGACGGCAACATCAAGGTGCTGGTGGAGGGTGTGGAACGCGCCAAAGTGGTTTCCATCAGCGACGATCAGGGCTATTTCCGGGCGGTGGTTCGCACCTTCAATTTCAAGGTGGAGGCCGGCCCGCAACTGGACGCACTGACGGGCCGGGTCACTTCTCTGTTCGAACAGTACGTCAAACTGAGCCAGAACCTGAATTATGAGACCATGATCGCCGCCGTGCGCGTGGACGATGCCGGAAAGCTGGCGGACACGGTCGGCGCAAATCTGCAGCTCACTATTGAAGAGAAGCAGGAATTACTGGAAATCTTCGATCCTATCGACCGGTTGACGCGCGTTGCCGAGATGCTGGACATCGAAATCGAAAAGCTGAACGTGGACCGCACCATACAGGGCCGCGTGAAGCGCCAGATGGAGAAAGCCCAGAAAGAATACTACCTGAACGAGAAGATCAAGGCCATCCAGAAAGAATTGGGCCGCGGCGAAAAGAGCGAGATCGACGAGCTGAAGAAACGCATCGAGATGGCCGGAATGACCAAGGATGCGCTCGATAAGGCCATGGCGGAACTCAAGCGGCTGGAAAACATGCCGCCCATGTCGGCCGAGTCCACCGTTTCGCGCAACTATCTGGACTGGCTGCTGGCGGTGCCGTGGAAGAAGCGCTCTAAGGAAATCCGCGATCTCAACTATGCCGAGCAGGTTCTTGAAGCCGATCACTACGGATTAGAGAAGATCAAAGAGCGCATTCTGGAGTTCCTGGCGGTGCGCCGCCTGGTGAAGAATCCGAAAGGCTCGATTCTGTGTTTTGTGGGGCCTCCGGGCGTGGGCAAGACTTCGCTCGGGATGTCCATCGCCAAAGCCACCGGCCGCAAATTCGTGCGCATGTCGCTCGGCGGCGTGCGGGACGAGGCGGAGATACGCGGCCACCGCCGCACCTATATCGGCGCGCTGCCTGGCCAGATCATACAGATGATGAAGAAGGCCGGCACACGCAACCCGGTGTTCATGCTGGACGAAGTGGAAAAGATGTCCATGGATTTCCGGGGCGATCCTTCGGCGGCGCTGCTCGAAGTGCTGGATCCCGAGCAGAACTTCATGTTTGTCGACCACTATCTGGACGTGGAGTACGATCTGAGCCAGGTCTTCTTCATCGCCACGGCCAACGTGCTGCACACCATCCCGCCCGCCTTGCAGGACCGCATGGAGATCATCCGGCTCTCGGGCTATACTGAGTTTGAAAAGCTGGAGATTGCCAAGCGCTTCCTGGTCCGTAAGCAGATGGAACAGACCGGGATGGGCAAAGACGACATCGAATTCACGGACGAAGGTCTGGCGGGACTGACGGAGTATTACACGCGGGAGGCCGGCGTGCGCAACCTGGAGCGGGAAATCGGCAATGTCTGCCGCAAAATGGCCCGCAAGGTGGTCAATGCGCAGAGCGCCAAGGAAAAGAAAACCTTAACCAAGCAGGTAATCACCGCCGAGGTGCTGTCGGACCTGCTCGGCCCGCACCGCTTCCGCGATCTGCAAACCGAAAAGAAGAATGAGATCGGCGCGGCTGTGGGGCTTGCCTGGACCGAGGTCGGGGGCCAGATTCTGACCACCGAAGCTACCCTCATGGAGGGTAAAGGAAAGCTGACCATTACGGGTAAACTGGGAGACGTTATGCAGGAGTCCGCGCAGGCGGCCATGAGCTATATCCGCTCGCGGGCGCATCAGTTCGGGCTGCCTCGGGACTTCTATCGGAATCTGGATGTACACGTGCATATCCCAGAGGGGGCTATCCCGAAGGATGGGCCATCGGCGGGTATTACGCTGGCAACCACGATTTGCAGCGCGCTCACACGGATTCCCGTTCGCGGCGATGTAGCCATGACTGGCGAAATTACGCTACGCGGCAATGTTCTGCCCATCGGCGGACTAAAGGAAAAGCTATTGGCGGCTCACCGCCATGGGATTACCGAGGCGATTATTCCGCTGGACAATAAGAAGGATCTACCGGATATTCCTGAAAATGTTCGCAACGTTATGAAGCTCCACTTCGTCGAGTCCATGGACGAGGTTCTCAAGATCGCGCTGGAACGCGAGATTGTAGCGCTGCCGATGCCGACCAACATTCCCGGCGTGGTGGAGATCGCCAGCCAACCGGAGGAGATCGTGGCGCACTAACAGCGGTGCGCAAACGCTTTTTTGGCCACAGCAAGTGTTTTTGTAACATCGTCGGCCAAGCCGGATCAGTTCCCCTCTGATGGCTTGCCTGAAATCGCTTTTTTAGGGAGAAGTAACGTAGGGAAATCCAGTCTGATTAACGCTTTAACCGGGCGCAAAGGGCTGGCTTTCACCAGTAACACTCCGGGTCGCACGCAAACGATCAATTTCTACCGCATCAACGGCGCGGCATACTTCGTCGATCTACCCGGCTATGGTTATGCCCGGGCTCCCAGGGAGCTGGCCCGGCAATGGCAGGATTTGATGGAGAGCTACCTGTTATCCAGGCAGACTCTGGAACTTTCCTTTTTGATCCTGGATGCCCGCAGGGGCTGGATGGATCAGGATTTGGAACTTAAGCAATGGCTCGAGTTTCACAACCGGCGATACCAGGTGATCGCCACCAAGACGGACAAACTGAAGAGTCAATCGGAAAGAGAGCAAGGTCTGGCGCGGATCCGCAAAGAAAACGTCGAACCTTTGCCGTTCTCGGCCCCCATGGGCCGGGGAGTGAGGGAAATTTGGCAAGTGATATCGAAAACACTCCAGAGGCGGTAACCACCACACCGCCGCAAGAAAAACAGGACAAACCCGTCGAGCGCCCGCCCGAACGGCCTGTCCGCGACCAAAGTGCGGCGCCCCCCCGCGACGGTGGCGCCGCTGCCGAGCCTCCCGTCGAAAGGCCGGCTGAGAAACCCGTGGAGCGCGCCGCCGAGGCGTCTCTGGCCGCTCCACAACTGCACGGCGGCCACCGGCGTAACAAGCCGCCCGCCCAGGCGAAGAACGGTTCTCCGACCCTGGACCTGGTAGAGCTGAAGGACATGAGCATCCAGAAGCTCAACCAAGTGGCTAAGGACATGAACGTGGCAGGTGCCGCCGGCTTGCGTAAGCAGGAGCTGATTTTCAAAATCCTGCAAACCCAAGCCGAAAAGAGCGGCCTGATCTTCTCCGAGGGTGTGCTCGAATGCCTGCCGGACGGCTTCGGCTTCCTGCGCGCGCCCGAGTACAACTATCTGCCCGGCCCCGACGATGTGTATGTCTCGCCCTCGCAGATACGCCGCTTCGATCTGCGCACCGGCGACACCATCTCCGGCCAGATCCGCCCGCCCAAGGAAGGCGAGCGCTACTTCGCGCTCATCAAAGTCGACGCCATCAATTTCGAGCCGCCCGAGGAAGCCCGCAATAAAATCTTCTTCGACAACCTGACGCCGCTCTATCCCAATGAGCGGCTGAAGCTCGAAACGGCCAAAGACAACTATTCGGGCCGGGTCATGGATCTGCTGACACCCATCGGCAAGGGCCAGCGCGGGCTGATCGTCTCGCCGCCGCGCACCGGCAAAACCATGCTGCTGCAAAGCATCGCCAATTCCATTACCACCAATCACGCCGAAGTCACGCTGATTGTGCTGCTGATCGACGAGCGCCCGGAGGAAGTCACCGACATGCAGCGTTCCGTGCGCGGCGAAGTCATCAGCTCGACTTTCGATGAGCCCGCCACGCGGCATGTGCAAGTGGCCGAAATGGTCATCGAAAAAGCCAAGCGCCTGGTGGAGCATAAGAAGGACGTGGTAATCCTGCTGGATTCCATCACGCGGCTGGCGCGCGCTTATAACACCATCGTGCCGCCGTCCGGCAAAGTACTCTCCGGCGGCGTGGACTCCAACGCCCTGCAGCGGCCTAAGCGCTTCTTCGGGGCTGCCCGTAACATCGAAGAGGGCGGTTCACTGACCATCATCGCCACCGCGCTCATCGATACCGGCAGCCGCATGGACGACGTGATCTTCGAGGAGTTCAAAGGAACCGGCAACATGGAGATACACCTGGAGCGCAAGCTGGTGGACAAGCGCGTGTTCCCGGCCATTGATATCAACAAGAGCGGCACGCGCAAAGAGGAGCTGCTTTTGCCCAAGGATGAGTTGAACCGCGTGTGGATTTTGCGCAAGGTGCTGAACCCGCTCTCGCCGGTCGAAACCATGGAACTGTTGCTCGACAAGCTCAGCAAGACGCGCAGCAATGGCGAATTCCTGGGCTCCATGAGCGGGTAGCGCCTTGAGAACGCCGCTTCTTATATCCGAGCGCAAGTATCTGACGTCCATCTACCATCCGGACCGCGAATACGATCAAGGGGAACTTCAGCGGCGCAATTGGGGAGAGCGGCCGCACAGCATCTTACAAGGCGAATTCGCTGCGTACCTTCACGACCTGAGGAAGCGGTGTGGAATCCAGGTTTTCATCGGGCAACGAATCTGCGTCGCGGCGCACAAGTACCGTATCCCGGACGTTTGCGTTTACAAGCAGCCCGCCCCACGCGACAACATTTTCAACACGCCGCCGTTTATCGCTATCGAAATCCTCTCGCCCGAGGACACCATGAGCCGCATGCGGAAGAAAGTCGATGAATACCTGGCCTTTGGCGTGGCATATGTATGGCTCGTCGATCCATACAGGCGGTGCGCAGACGTGTATACCGCCTTGCATATCTACTCACCCGTGGATTCGATCCTGCGCACTGAAGATCCCGCCATTGAAGTTCCTCTCGCCGAACTTTTCCGCGCCATTGATTAGTGATGAGTAGCGACGCCATATTGCTGGTGTCCTTCGGCGGCCCGGACGGGCCTGCGGACGTGATTCCGTTCCTCGAGAATGTGCTGCGCGGCCGCCATGTGCCGCGCGAACGCATGCTGGAAGTTGCGGGGCATTACCATCACTTCGGCGGCAAGAGTCCCATTAACGATCAAAACCGTGCCCTTATCGCCGCATTGCAGGAGATCCTTCAAAAGGAGGGTCCAGCCTTGCCAGTCTACTGGGGCAATCGCAACTGGCATCCACTGCTGGCCGACACCATGCGGCGGATGGCGGATGACGGCGTGCGCCGCGCGTTCGCTTTCGTAACTTCGGCGTATAGTTCTTACTCGGGATGCCGCCAGTATCGGGAAAACCTGGAGCGGGCGCGCGAAGCCGCCGGTCCCGGCGCACCCGAGGTACTGAAGCTGCGCGTGTTCTATAATCATCCGGGATTCATCGAGCCGATGGCGGAGCGCGTGCTGACCGCGTTTGAGCGCATACCAGCGGAAAGGCGCGCCGCGGCCGCGCTGGTGTTTACGGCGCACAGCATCCCGGTATCCATGGCCGAATCCAGCCGGTATGTGCAACAGGTCGAGGAGGCTTGCAAGCTGGTTGCACAGCTCGCGGCTCGTTCGCCGTATCGCCTGGTCTATCAGAGCCGCAGCGGAGCGCCGGGCCAGCCATGGCTGGGTCCGGATATTCTGGAGTATCTTCGCGGCCTCGCCGCCACTGGCGCCGCACGCGATGTGGTTATCGCACCTATCGGTTTCATCTCGGACCATATGGAAGTGCTCTACGACCTGGATACCGAGGCCCGCCAGTTGTGCGAGCAGCTGGGGCTGAACATGGTGCGGGCGGAAACCGTGGGGGCCGATCCGCGCTTTGCCGCGATGATCCGCGATCTGGTCCTCGAGCGCATGGGGGCCTTGGCGGAGAGGCGCGCGCTTGGTGTGTGGGGGCCCAGCCACGACGTCTGCCCAGAGGATTGCTGTCCTAATTCGCCGCGGCCCAATAGCCCTGCTTCGCCTTGATCACCATCTTGTTGTCCCGCAACCGTACCGAGATGGCGCGGAATTTCCCGTCCGCATTGGCATTGCCCGACACATACGCCAGCATGTAGTATTGGCGCCCGTCGGCAAAGGCGCGCTGCAGGCCGGCCAGAATATCGTTGCTATTCTGAAACGCCACACCGCCCGTGGCGGCGGCAATCTCCGACAGCGTGCCACCCGCTGCGCTGGCGTTGGAATCCATAACATTGGACACTGCCGGCATGAGTCTTGGCGAGCCGCCGGGATTGGACGCGTCGAAGAATGGCGAAGTGTACAAACCGCGCGAGTCGATCGTATAAATAGGGATGTTACTGTTAGCGGCAAGGTGTAGGACGGGATCAAGATCCGTCATACGGTCCAGGCTGCGGAGTGACATGGAACGAAACTCGGGAAAATAGGCCACCAACAAATCGAAGGCTTCCTTGCCGGGTACGAGTTGGAAGCCATCGGAGATAAAGACGATGGTGCGCCGGCCGGGGACCCGCGAGAGCGTTTGTGCCAGTGAACGAAACTGGCTCAGGAACGACTCGTTATAAATCTGGTCCTCTGAAGCGATATGACCTGCTTCCCCTGGCAACATGGCCTTTCCCGATCGGCACTCCGGCAGCCCTGCGTCGCAGGCGGCGCGCACTTCGTCCAGTCTGCGCCGGAATGCAACCAGGTCAAATTGCATCGAGCTCTTCTGACTGGCCAAAAACATCTTCTGGAAATCCTTGCTTTCGACCGCCTGCAGCACCTGCTGTGGATCCGGTGTAGTATTCTCGACCACCTGCGTTGATGCTCCCATCGCCAGTACGACATACTCCGAACCGCCCGGCTCCTCCGACTGGAACAGCTTCGATAGAGCTCGCCGGACATGCACCAGGTTTCCGAAGGCGGTGTGCAGCGAATCGATACAGATCACGTAGGTTCGCGGGACTGGCGCGGGCTTGGGTGGCGCCGGCTGCGACGCGGCTTGTCCCGCGGCATTCTCCGGTGCAGCCAAGGTAGCCGCGGGCCCGCCTGTCAGACCGGCATCTTCCACACTGAATGCCGAAATCCTCTGCTCTACGCCGTCTTCGAATACTTGAAAATCCGCCTGCGTCAGACCGGTGACGTGATGCCCTTCCTTATCGGTTACGATTACCGGAACCAGCACCTGCCGCACGTCCACGTTGATAGTCGTCTCCGGCGCGGACGTTGGCGGAGCGTTTGCCCCATGCTCAAACTGCTCGTAGCGGGTCTTGAAGGCGGCATTATCCGGCGCCAACTCCGAAGCAATCCGGTACTCTGCAAGCGCGCCGGTCCGATCGCCCGCCTTCTCCAAAGCCTGCGCCAGGTTGAAGTGTACGACGGCTTCCTTCGGCTGGAGTTGCGCGCTCTTGCGGAACTCCGCGACGGCGCCCGGCACATCGCCGCGCTTGGATAACACAATCGCCAGCAAGTTGCGTGTGACTCCGGAATCCGGAACAAGCTTAACCGCTTCGCGCAATTCGGCTTCCGCGCCTGCCATGTCCCCCGTATTACGGAGAGCGTTCGCCAGGTAAAATCGGGAAGCCGGCATTGCCGGATTGAGGCGCAACGCTTCGCGCAATGGCGCGATGGCATCCTCGGGCTTGCCGTCGTGAATGACGGCGATGCCGCGCGCAAGCAATTCATACGCGTCCTCTCCGCTCGCGGCAGCTACTGCCGGAATGCCCGGGCTTTTCTCCATCTCCGCCTGGTAATGCGAATACCGATGCACGCTGTGAACTTCCCCTCCCGCATACCGTGCCTGCACAGTCACTCTGGCCGGAAGCCAAAGCAGGCTTCCGCCGAAGTTCACTGGAGCTACGGCCATGTCCGTGGTTACGGTTTCGAGCGGAGAGCCCTCCACCGGTCCGACGTCCACACGGAGCCTCACAATCCGTTTGGTTGCGGCGTCGATCCACGCAATGCCCTGCAACTGTGCGGTCTGGCCAAATACCACGACAAAAGAATCCTGCCCATCGGCGTTCGACCGGCCCATGTAGCGGAATTGCGACTCTGGCTGATATTGCGGCAGCAGGTAATGCAGCAATTCGAGAAAGCGCCCGATCACCAGGAAGTCGATATGCGATGGCGGCTGAACGCGGGCCTTGGTGTTGGCATCAATTCGAAATTCGTCGAACTGCCTCTTGCCACCGTTCGCTGCCGGCGCTTTGACTACGTAACGAAAAGCTTCGTGGCGGCTCGTCCCGGCCATGCCGTCTTCGAAACGCATCTCATGGATATCTTCCGCGGCCGAGATGTCCACAAGCTTCGCGAACATGCTCTCGAGATTTTCCCCCGTGGCGCGCAGCAGCCCGTCCAGATTATCCTGATTTGAGTCGAACTGGATGCCTGCAAGTTCGGGGACGGCGCGCACCAGCTCGTCCTTATTGCAATCGATGAACGGCTTTTGAGCCGCCGCAGCGCCGTAAGCCACGAGGGCCAATACCAAGGCGACGCGCAACATACCGCCAATGCCTAAGTCAGGATATCGTCTTTCGCAAAATCCCACTCGACAAGACGCCGTTGCTTGGCGGACAGGTTGATCATGTGCGCGCAGGCCGCCGCGTGATGCCCGGCCGCGGCATCCTCCCAATATGACTGACGCGTGCGGATGGATTCGAAGAAGTGGCCGAAGTGCGCAAACGTCGGCTCCGGACCTTCGTCCTTGAAGTGTTCCGGATCTTTCCTGGGCCGCTTGGCAGGCTCGACCTCCGTCGCGATCACCTTGGGGTCCTTGTAATATGCATCCTCTTGCGCCTGCGACCAGGCGTCCACGATCCAGCGGTTGTCCTCAACGACATTCTCGGGATAAAACGTCAGCCCGTCACCGATCGTCAGGCTGCCTTCCGTGCCCAGCACCTGGAACCCCGCCTGGGCCTGCATCTCGTTGTTGAACGATGAGCTGAGGTTCACTGTGAATCCTTCCGGATACTCCAGAATCGCGTTCAGGGTGTCGGGCACGTCGCGGCTCTCCTTCCAGCGATAGAGCTCGCCCATTGCCATTACGCGCGCCGGCGCCTTGGCGTCCATCAGGAAATGTATGGTGGTGCAAAGGTGCACGAACAGGTCCGTGGCGATCCCGCCGGAGTAATCCTGGTAACAGCGCCAGCGGAAGAAACGCTCCGGACTGAAGGGGAGTTTGCCCGCGGAGCCTTGGAACATGGCCCAATCCACGGTCTCCGGGGAGGCATCCGGCGGAATGGGATAAATCCAGGCACCCGAAGCGGTGTTCCGATTATAGGCCGCGCGAATCATAGTGATCCGGCCAAGCCTGCCGGCGCGAATCATCTCTTTGGCCTTGCGTTGCACATCGGAGCTGACCCCCTGGCTGCCCACCTGCATCATGCGTTCCCCTATGCGCGCCGCCGCGATAATCTCCGGACCTTCCGACGATCGGTAGGTCATGGGCTTCTCGCAGTAGACGTCCTTGCCCGCGCGCAGAGCATCGATGATGATGGTCTTGTGCAGGTGGTCCGGCGTCGCAATTACCACCGCGTCGATCGACTTCAGCGCCAGCAGATCCTGATGCGTCTTGTAAATCTTGGCGCGCCCCTTGGTGCGCTGAACGGCGCGTTCCAGGCGGCCCTGGTAAGCGTCTACCACCGCCACTATCTCGGCCTGGGGATGCTGCTGCAGGGATTCCATCAATTCCTGCGCCCGTGCTCCGGTGCCGATCACGCCGACAGTGATCCGCTCATTAGGAGCGGCGCGTACGGCGGGCGCGGCGGCGGCCACCAACGCGCCTGCCTGAAGAAAGTTGCGGCGGCTAAGTTCCATAGTAGGGATCTCCTGTAAGTCAGATTATAGATGGCTTCATTATAACGGGGGCGCGGGCGCCTCCGCGGGCAAGAGCGCCTGCGCTACGCGCAGGATCAACGCTTCCGCAAACGGTTTGCCGACAATCTGCAAGCCAATGGGCAGACCGCGGCGGTCGCTTCCGCACGGAATGGAAATCGCCGGCAGCCCCAGTACATTGATGGCGCGCACCAGGCGCGTGGTGGCCAGCCGCACGTCTTCCGATTCGCCGCGGATGGCGGTGGCGGTTTCGCCAATGCGCGGCGCGGTAATTGGAATGGTGGGGGTAAACAGGCAATCCACGCGCGACCACAAAGCGTTGAACTCCGTCTGCATCTTCCGCCGCAGACGCTGCGCGTTCACATAGTCCGTGGCCGGAATCAAGCGCCCCTGGTCGAACAGGGCCAGCACATCCGCGCCGAACTGGTCGCGCTGCTCCAGGTGCGGCTCCATCAGCGCGGAAGCTTCGGCCAGCAGGATGACGCGGGCCACCGCGTTGATGGCGGCGATGTCCGGCACCCGTACCGGAACCACTTGCGCGCCGAGCGCCTCGGCCGCGGCGAAGGCCCGGACCACCGCCGCATCTACGTCCGGGTCCAGGTGCTCGCAGTAGAAGTTCTCCGCGAGGCCCACGCGCAGGCCGCGAATAGAAGGCTCCGGCTCCGGCACATAGTTCTCCACCGGGCGGCGGGAAGACGTAGCGTCACGCGAATCGTATCCGGCGATGGCGTTAAGCACGGCCGCGGCGTCCCGCACCGCGCGCGTCAGCGGACCCATGTGATCCAGGCTGAAGCCCAATGGAAACGCACCGTAACGGCTCACCCGGCCATAAGTGGGTTTCAAGCCGACCGTTCCGCAGAAGGAAGCGGGAATGCGAATGGAGCCTCCCGTGTCGCTGCCCATCGCCATGAAAACCATGCCAGCCGCTACGCCCGCGCCGGACCCGCCGCTCGATCCGCCTGGAATCCGATCCCGGTCCCACGGGTTGCGCACGGCGCCAAAGTGCGGGTTGCTTGAAGTGATGCCGTAAGCCAGTTCGTGCATTCCGGTTTTCCCTACCAGCACCGCGCCCGCATTCGCCAGCCGCTCCACTACCGCCGCATCGTGATCCGGCACATAATTCGCGAATAGTTTCGAGCCATCCGTGGTGCGCACGCCTTTGGTGAAAAAAAGATCTTTGACCGCCACCGGAATACCGTGCAGCGGACTCCGGCGCTCGCCGCGGCCCAACTCGGCGTCCGCCTGCCGGGCTTGCTCGCGGGCGGGCTCGGCCATAACGGTCTGCATGGCGTTGGAGGCGGGATTCAGACGGCCGATGCGCTCCAGAGAAGCTTCGGTCAGCTCTACGGATGAGACTTCGCGCCGGCCGAGCGCGGCTGCTGCTTCGAGTAGCGTCACTCGGCATCCTCCGCATCCGTGTGGAAAACAACGGCCAGATCCGTTTCCGGCCCGATGGCCCGCACCAGCGGACGGAAAGCCGTTTCCAGCGCATCGAGCGCCGGAGCGATGCGGTCCACATCCGCCGCCGGGATGGTCAACCCGCTAGCTCGTGCGATCTTGTTCCAGTCCTTCGTCATTTTTACTCTCCACGCGCGCCGCCCATTGCGCGCCAGTCAGAACGATCATGGCGGCGGCAAAGCTCCAGATCAGGATGGTCGCCGAGTTGTGGAACACCCCATACTCGCGCTCCAGCTTGTCACGCAACAGCGGCCAGATCAGCAGATTCACGTACTTCATTCCTTCGAACGCCAGTCCCACCAGAATGGCCACCGGGACCACCTGCGCCGGCGGGATTCGGCGGTTTGGCAGCAGCCAGAAAATCAGGAACAGGGCCAGAATCGAAATCAGCATGGCCGCCAGCTTGAATACTAACAGGTTGACCCACAGCTCCATCCTGCCGGGATGCCACTTTGAGTTCATGGCTGTCAGCACCAACGAAAGCAGCGCCAGGCCGCCGCATAGAAAAATCATGCCGAGGCTCACCAGTTGGTTCTTGAGATACGA
>Ga0302324_100012528_pt1 | contig 17288 bp, 10 predicted proteins | sample Palsa_T0_1_FD_201949 | JGI IMG/M metagenome (GOLD analysis project Ga0302324, IMG submission 201949) | Peat permafrost microbial communities from Stordalen Mire near Abisko, Sweden - Palsa_T0_1 | ecosystem: Environmental > Terrestrial > Soil > Palsa > Peat permafrost | place: Sweden: Abisko...
CAACCCATGGAAAATAAAAGGATTAAGTCAAGAAAAACCATTTTGACCAGTCGAAACAAAGCACTTACAAAAGGCCAAATGATTCCATGAACGGAACGCACATCAATCCCATCGCCGCAGCGCTCCTCGCAGCCCTGCTCAGCGTCCCCTGCGTGGCGCAGACCACCGGCTGGCCCGCCTACAACGGCGGACTCGACGGCGACCACTACTCGCGTCTCACGCAGATCGACCGCGCCAACGTCAGCCGCCTCACGCAGGCGTGGATCTTCGACACCGGCGAAAAAGGCGGCATCCAGGACAATCCGCTCATCGTGAGCCGCGTCCTCTACGCCTACACGCCCACGCAGAAGATTGTGGCTCTCGACGCCGCCACCGGCAAGCTGCTCTGGAAATTCGACTCCGGCATCGTGGGCACGCAGCCCGCGCGCGGCATGGCCTGGTGGACCGACGGCAAGGAAACGCGCCTGCTGGCCGGCGTGATGAACTTCCTCTACTGCCTCGACCCCGCCACCGGCAAGCCCATCGCGAGCTTCGGCGAGGCTGGCCGCGTGGACCTGCGCAAAGCCCTGCGCGGCAATTATCAGGAGCAGTCCATCACGCTCACCACGCCCGGCGTCGTCTACAAAAACCTCATCATCGTTGGCGGCCGCAACCCTGAGACGCACCCCGCGCCGCCCGGCGACATCCGCGCCTTTGACGTGCTGACCGGCAAACTGGTCTGGAGCTTCCACACCATCCCGCATCCCGGCGAGCCCGGCTATGAAACCTGGCCGAAAGACGCATGGAAGACCGCCGGTGCGGCCAACAACTGGGCCGGAATGTCGCTCGACGCGAAGCGCGGCATCGTCTACGTGCCCACCGGCTCCGCGGTCTTCGATTTCTACGGCGGCGACCGCGTGGGAAACGACCTCTACGCCAACACGCTGCTCGCCCTCGACGCCGCTACCGGCAAGCGCCTCTGGCACTTTCAGGGCGTCCATCATGACATCTGGGATCGCGATTTTTCGTCGGCCCCCGCGCTGGTCACGCTGCACCGCAACGGCAAGCCCATCGACGCGCTGGCGCAGTCGACCAAGCAGGGCTATCTCTACCTCTTCGATCGCGTCACCGGCAAGCCGCTCTTTCCCATTCACGAGCACGCGTATCCGGCGAGCACCGTTCCCGGCGAGGTCACCTCGGCCACGCAGCCCGCGCCTGACCTGCCCGAGCCCTTTGCCCGCCAGCGCCTGACTGAGGATATGTTGACCAATCGCACGCCCGAGGTGCACGCCTGGGCCCTCAAGGAGTTCCACACCTTCCGCAGCGACGGCCAGTTCATCCCCTTCTCGCTCGACCGGCAGACAGTGATCTTTCCGGGCTATGACGGCGGTGGCGAGTGGGGAGGGCCGGCGGTCGACCCCACCACCGGCGTGCTCTATGTGAACGCCAACGACCTGGCCTGGACCGGCGGCCTCACTTCGGCCTCAGGCGGCAGCCCCGGCGCGCGTGTCTACCAGAGCCAGTGCGCCATGTGCCACGGAGCCGACCGCAGCGGCGCGCCGCCCACATTCCCGTCATTGGTTGACGTACTCAAGCGCCTCACCGTCGACCAGGTCACAAACAACGTGAAGAACGGCAACGGCCGCATGCCTTCGTTCCCCAATATCGATGACTCCCACCTCAACGCGCTGGTCGATTATTTGCGCACCGGCGGCCCGCAGGCCGACGACCTCGGCATACGCAAGGAGCTGACTTCGGTGCCTGCGATGGCCTCGCAGCCTCCCGCCGACAAGGCCGGAGCAGCCGTTTACCAGGATCGCTGCTCCATCTGCCACGGCGACCACATGGAGGGCATCCCGCCGGCCTTCCCCATGCTGGTCGGCGTAGCAAGCCGCATGACCGCCGCGCAGACCATCGACCTGCTCAAGACCGGCAAGGGAGCCATGCCCGCAATGGACGACCTCGGCGGCGCCGATCTCGAAGCGCTGCTGCGCTACCTTGGGATGGACCCCCACGCCACTCAGCCGGCAGCTCAGGCTGAGGCCGAGACCGCAGCCGACCCCTACAACTTCACCGGCTACCGCCGCTTTCTCGATCCAGACGGCTACCCGGCCGTTGCGCCGCCCTGGGGCACACTCAACGCCATCGACCTCAAGACCGGCAAGTATCTATGGAAGATTCCGCTGGGCGAATATCCGGAGCTGGTCAAGCAGGGAATCAAGAACACGGGTTCGGAGACCTACGGCGGACCCATCGTCACGGCCGGCGGCGTGCTCTTCATCGGGTCCACCGTCGCCGACCGCAAATTCCGCGCCTTTGACACGCGCACCGGCAAGCTGCTGTGGGAGACGGAGCTGCCCTTTGCCGGCGTCGCCACTCCATCCACTTACATGGTCGATGGCCGGCAATATGTGGTGATCGCCGCCAGCGGAGGCCGCGATCCAAAATCCCCGCTCGGCGGCGCGTTTGTAGCATTCGCGCTGCCGCGCTAAATGACATTCAGAAGCGGATCGACTCGGCGCAAGGTGCCTCATCCGTCACTCTTGCTGTCATTCTGAGCGAGCAAAGCGAGTCGAAGAACCTGCGCTTCTTTCGCCAGCCCGATGTTGCAAAACTCATTCGTAGCGTATCGCCGTCATAGGATCGGTGCCGGCCGCTCGCCTCGCCGGCACCGCACAAGCCAACGCCGCCACCAGCGCCAGCGCGACAGTCGATGCGATCAGCAGCAACGGATCGCGCGAGCTGGCCTGGCTCTCTTCGGCCAGGTGTCCCATCACCCGGCTCAACGCAACCGACAGCACCACCCCCGCCGCTATGCCCGCGCCCACACTCAACACCGTGGACCGAAACACGATGCCCAGCACATGCCCCTTGGGCGCGCCCAGCGCCATGCGGATGCCGAATTCGTTGGTCCGCTGCACCACCGTGTACGACACCACGCTGTAGAGCCCCACCGCGGCCAGCGCCAGCGCCAGCGCGGCAAACGCGCCAAACAGCATCGCAATCAGCCGCCCGCGCGCCCATTCCGGCTCGTTTGAAATCCAGTGTTCCAGATCGTTCACCTGACCGTTGACCTGCTGATCGTGATCCACGGAATTCACCTTGGCGGCCACTGCATGAAGCAGCGCCAGCGGAGAGCCCGCCGACCGCACCAGGATCTGTGTATACATGCCCATGGACGACGTGAACGGCACAAAGCCCTCCGGCAAGATCGGCTTCGACAGCCCATCGTCGCGCTTGTCGGCAACCACGCCCACAATCAGCATTCCACCCTCAACGCCGGGTGAAACAAACCTGTACGGCGGCTGCGGCTTCACGACTTCTGGAAACTTGATCACGTGTCCCACCGCATCTCCGTCGGGAAAGAATCGCCGCGCCAGCGTTTCATTCACCACCATCACCCCCGCGCCGCGATGATTCTCGTCCGCGTTCCAGATGCGCCCTTGAAGCAGCGGAATCTTCAGCACCGGAAAATACTCCGGGCTCACCAGGTTGACCCGCATCTGGCGGTCCTCGGTGGCCGACGCGCCCACAATCACCGCCTTGGTGTCGAATCCGTTCGAGGGCGGCGTAGCGTTGCTCGAGATCGCGGTCATCTGCACGCCTGGGACCTCAGACACCGCGGCCTGCAGCTTTTCAAAATAAGCCGCCCGCTCGGCCCAGGACTTGTAAGTGCCGTCGTGCACCGGAATCCCTACCGACATTACGTTGTGCGGATCGTATCCAAGCGGCGCATGAACCAGCCGCAAAAAGCCTTCGATGGCCGCGCCCGCCGCCGCCAGCATCAGCAGCGTCAGCGCAATCTGCCCGGCGATCAGCGTGCTGTGTACGCGCCGCCCGGTCACGCCCGCCGTGGTCTTGCGCGTGTTCGACTGCAACACCTGGCTGACCTCGGGCTTGGAAAGCCTGAGCGCCGGCCACAGCCCGAACAACACGCCTGTGGCAACAGCTACCGCCATTGAGAAGATCAGCACAGGAAGGTTGATATGAATCGCAGCCTCGTGCGGGAACGAATACGCGGGCAGATTATCGACAATCAGGCTGAGCGTCTTGTAGGCCAGCAGCAGGCCCAGCCCCGCTCCGGTGACCGAGAGCAGCAGCGCCTCGGTGAGCAGCTGGCGGATGATGCGCCCGCGCGATGCGCCAATGGCCGCGCGCACGGCAAACTCATGGTTGCGCGCCGTAGCCCGCGCCAGCAGCAGGATCGACACGTTGCCGCAGCCGATCAGCAGCAACAACGCCACCGAGCCAAACAGGAGATAGAGCGTGCCGCCCAGCTGCTTGATGAAGTCCTCATTGAGCCCCACCACATGCAGGCGAAAAACGCCGGGAGGAAAGTGACTGACCGTGTCCTTTTGGAACTGCGCAATGAGTGGCTGCAGCGCGGCATCGGCCTGCGCGTGTGTCACGCCCGGCTTGAGCCGCACGCCCACGTAATAGCTCGACGCGGTGTCCTGCGTGATTTTTTTCGGCAGATAGACGTCGGCGTCCCCCCATGCGAAGCGCGGCGAGGTTACGCCAATGACTGTATAGCTCTTGCGCAGCAGTTGCACGGTCTTGCCCAGCACGGCAGGGTCGGAGTGGAAGTGCCGCTGCCAAAACTTGTAGCTCAGCATCACCACCGGCTGCGGGTCCTGCCCATCGATCGCGTCGGCGGGCTCGATGTTGCGCCCCAGCGCCGGAGCCACGCCGAAAAAGTCCATGGCGTTGGAGCTGAAGTAGCTGCCCTCCACGTCCTCGGGCAGGTCGTCGCCGGTCATGGTAAGGCTCCAGTCGTCTTCGACAAACGCGTCCTCGACCACCGGCGACTTGCGGATCTCCTGCCACTGCCCGGCGGTCAGCCCAAAGCCGCGCAGGTCGCCTTTGGGCGTAATCGCCCGCATGTGAATCATCCGGTCCGGCGCCTTGTAGGGGTAGGGGTCCATCAGGATGGCGTACACCACGCTGAACACGGCCGTAGTGGCGCCGATACCCAGCGCCAGCGACAGAACAGCGGTGAGCGTGAACCCCGGCATCTTGACCAGTTGCCGGATGCCGAAGCGTAAATCCTGATACACAGTCTTCATGGCGAACCCTCGGACAGGGAATAGCACGTGGCGCGCCATCCGCAACAGGCTTCAAATCATTGAATTTAAGGATATCGAGCGCCCGATTCTCCGGGCCCCTGTCCGCTTTCGTCGAAACCTGTTCGCAAATGAACAACAGCGCCGGTCAGCCGGCCAGTTCCACAACACCGTCGTCCTGAGTGGAGCGAAGCGAAGTCAAAGGACCTGCGTTTCGGGCGCTTCGGCACGGCATCCCAGGTCTCAGAATCGAGACCTGGGGCACCCCATCTCGTGCTGCGTCCGGATGGAGCTCTATCGTGCGGCCCCGCTCAGCAGCACCGTCACCTGATCGATCAGCGAAGCCTCATCGTCGAGCACTTTCGCCACCACCGGAACCTGCTCCCCGGCCTGCTTCCAGTTCTCCTGCTCCATGGCCTCGCGCACCGCGGGCAGTGTCTTCACTCCGTATCCCGTATACGCCCCGGGCGCGTAGATCTGATGCTTGTACCAGGGCCGCCCCGGCAGCCCGGCATCGCTGGTCAGCTTGCGCTCGCTCTGGATCAGCAGCGCGTTCACCGCGGCCAGGGTCTGCGCATTCAGATCGCCGGCAGTCCGCGCGACATCCAGCGCCTTGGCAAATCGTTCCGCGCTCTCGGTCAGCTTCGCATCCGCGGCCTCGATCGGCGCCAGGTTCAAGGCCGGCGGCACGGCTTTCCTCGGCGGAGGCACTGAAGTCCGTTTGGGATCGGCAACCGCCGAGAACAGCCCCTCATCAAGCTCGCGATTGGTCTCCTCCGCCTCGGCCTGCTGGTCTTTCAGCAGCTTCTTCAGCTGGCCCACATAAAGATGCACGGTGTCGGCAAGGCCGTGAAAATCAAACGGCAGCAGCTCGGCGTCAGCCATGCGCATCTCTGCCATGCCGGCAGTCTGCGCCAGCGCCCGCCCATACGCAAAATCCGGATCGCCAAAGTGCGTGTACCAATAAAAATCGTCGTACACCGAGTGATAAATCCCGCCGCCCGACTCGCCGGAATAACCCAGATTGATCGACGCAATCCCGGCAAAATCGAGAAACGGCGCGTAGTCCGACCCCGACCCCAGCGCCCCGATGCGCAGATCAGGCCGGCTTCGCAGCTCCTGCCGCCCCGTCTCGCTGGCCCGCGAAATATCGTAGAGCTGCGTGCGCTTCCAGGCCGTCAGCCCCGTCTCCGGATCCTTCACATCGCGCGCCACGCCGTTGATGAAGTGCTCCAGCGTATGCGACCCCTCGATGCCCAGAAACCCGCGCCCGTTGGTGTCGGAGTTGACATATATCACCGCCTTCTTGCGCAGCTCGTCCTGGTGCGTCTCCACCCATTCGGTCGAGCCCAGCAGCCCCGGCTCCTCGCCATCCCACGCGCAGAACAAGATCGTCCGCTTCGGCCGCCATCCCTGCTTCACCAGTTCTGCCATCGAACGCGCTTCTTCGAGCAGCGCCACCTGACCCGAGATCGGATCTTCCGCGCCGTTCACCCACGCATCGTGATGGTTGCCGCGGATCACCCACTGGTCAGGGAACGCGGAGCCCGGAATCCGAGCAATCACGTCGTAGATGGGCTTGATGTCCCAGTTGAATGCGACTTTGAGATGCACCTTCGCCGGCCCAGGGCCCACGTGATAGGTGATCGGCAGGCCGCCGCGCCAGTCGCGCGGCACGGTCTGTCCGCCAATGGCTTTCAACAGCGGCTCGGCGTCGCCATACGAGATCGGCAGCACCGGAATCTTGGTCAGCTCCGGGTTGTCCTTGATGGGCAGCCGCTTGGCGTCTTTTGTCGCGCCGTAGCCGGGCGTCAGTGGGTCGCCCTGATAATAGGTGTCGCTCACCGCGCCGCGCTGCACGCCATCCTGCGGCCGATACGGTCCCTCGGGAAACGTCTCGCCGGCCGCGTAGCCATCGTCGCGCGGGTCGGAATATATGATGCAGCCCACCGCGCCGTGCTCGGCGGCCACCTTGGGCTTGATGCCGCGCCACGCCCCGCCATAGCGCGCAATCACGATTGCGCCCTTGACCGAAACGCCCATGCGGTCGAGCTGCTCATAGTCCGCGCGGATGCCTTGATTCACATAGACCAGCGGCGCGGTTACGTCGCCGTCGATGCTGTAGGCGTTGTAAGTGGGCAGCTGCTCGGCCTGCTGATTTGAAGTGGGATCGACAGCCAGCGGCGGCTCCTCAAGTTTGGCCGTAAACTTGGCCGGCTCCACAAGCTCCAACGCCCGCTCCTTCGGCGTGGGAAAGAGCACATAAAATGTCTCAATCTCCGCCGCCAGGCCCCACGCCTTGAACTGCGCCAGGATCCACTCCGCATTTTCCTTGTCGTAGGGCGAGCCAACATGGTGCGGGCGCGCCGTCAGCCGCCGCATGTCTTCGCGCATGTTGTCGGGTGAGGGCAGGGCGCGAAACTTCGTCTCCCAGTCGCGCTCCGCGGCCGAAGCCTCCGCGGAATAGCCGGCCAGCGGCGCAACCACCGCACTCGCCGCAGCATCCTGCGCAGCCGCGGGCACGGGAAAAGCCACCAGCGACGGCAGCAGGGCAAGTGCAGTTCCACGAGCGGCAAACATGCGAGGTCCTCCAGGCAGGGAAAGGTGAGACCTCAGTCTAAATGACTTCTGCCTTGAAGAGGAGCGGCGGCAAAGGTGGTAAGCTCTTTGTTTCGATGGCTCGAAACGGATTTTTTTGACCTAACCCTTTTCTTTTTTGGGGGTTGCGGCAAAGGTGGGTGGGGGGTGGGGTATTTCTGCGTTGCGGGGCGCGGTCGGGGGCAGGTTTTGGACTCCCTGTGGCGGTGGAAAAGCGTGACCTGCATGGCGCATGGTGGTTGTCCCGTTGGGTCTTTTTCCGACTGCATCTACAATTGTGCGCCAAATGAGCGTAATTGTACGCAAATATTTTTTCGGGCTTGTGGCCTTTTGGAATGAGGTGGTTGCGGTGTTTTTGGCCCAACGGGAGCAGTTCGGCCTGATTTTTTTTGGCTGTCTTTCGTTGGCCGATGTCCTGGCAGGTGTATTGGAGCTGGCGGATCGATGTTCGTGGCTTCGCGCCCTCATTGTCGGGTGATTCAAGGGTGCAAGGGTGGGCGACCCGCCAACCCGGTTCCTCAACCCTCCCCGGTCCCCAAAGGCGAGGGTGGGCGCCCCCTGGGCAGGGCACCCTCAACGGGATTGAATTCCTCCTGAGATCGGGGCCACCCGCCAATGGGCTCAAAAGGGAGAAAGGCGGCTAGGAACCCTGATCATCTGGAGGTCGGAGCTCTGTGATTCGGATCGTCAATCTGTAGCAGAAAATCCCCAGACGGCCCCAGCGGGATTTTCTCAATCTCGAGCGGGCGTCCCCTGCGGGTCACATCCCATCTGCCTTTGTCGTCGTGTTCCACGATGTCCCGTGGAAGTTCCGGGAGCCAGTTAACCACTAAGTCGTATTTCTTCGGCGTCGGGAGGATGGAGAGAAGAGTGACGCCCATATAAGAGGCTCGTATCTGTGCTTCGCCATGTTCTCTTCTGGCCAGAAGGATGCATCGCGCGAACACGTTTCCGGAATCAACCGCATTAAGACGATTGATCATTACATCGTGGGAGGCACGGAATCTTGCTGCCATAGCGCGTACGAAATCGGCGTCGATCCGTTCGCAGTTCCCTAATAGCTCTTGATCGATTTCCCTCTTAAGAAGGTTTGTTGGGACGAGGATGCGCCCGGCGGCCCCGTCGCAAATCTTCTCTATTTCTGGTGGAATTATCTGAACCTTTCTGGCGGACGGTACCCCTTCTGAGGCTTTATAGAAGTGTGTGTGTGCGAGCTCGTGAGCGAAGGTAAACCGCTGACGGGGAGAGAGGGCGCCTTGTGGCTCCTCTGCCTCAATGTCCAGATCTCGCGGTTCCAGGTCGCGCAGAAAGAGTTCGAAGCCTCCTGAAACAGGGACGAGAACGCCGCGCTGGACCATTAGGCGAAAGCCTGCTCGAATTACGTGCCTACGACGGGCCACGGCAAAAAGATCCACTGGTAGCGCGTCACAGCGGGCCATGGAATGCACGCTGTCCGCCCATGAGTAGGCCCGCAGTTTCTCGGCCCGGATAGGGTCATTCGCCATGGTCTCTAAAGAGCCCGCGGGCGGGACCAACGACCGTCAGCTGGCCGAGTTTCCGAAGCATTTCGTCAACTAGCTCCAGGAATTGCCGAAACTTGGCTCCCTGGTGAGAGGGCGCCTTCTCGTCGAGCTGCTTTGCATTGTTTGCGGCGGTATTCAGTTCGGAGAGAAGAGCCTCAAATGATTCGGGGGGAAGCCGATTGAAGATGGTCGTATGGGTCTGCCGGAATGATTCGAGTTCCTCTTTCCCGATCCGCTTTATATAGACTCGGGCTGTTGTGATCACCCGGTCCATTCTGGGACGTGAATTAACCATTGGCGATTTGTCAACTGCTTCGTCTTCGGCTCCGTTAAGGGCGACGATCAACGCTGCCTCTAGTCGCTTGCGCCCCTCGTCTGTAAAGCCCGCTTCTCGGTCATATACCCCTTGTGCAATTGGGCCGAGCCGTCCCGAGCCTAGAAGCCCATCCACGGTCCGGCCTAGGTCCTCGCCAAATTCCGAAAGATCACTCTCGGCGCCGGGCGGGACGTATGCAGCATCAGTCTTGCGCTTGAGCTCGCTAACTAGATGCTCGTCGTTGGGCCAGCTGCCATCGGCCCTGTCTTTGCACGGATTTTCATTGAAATCAGCTGCCGCTTCAAAGATCGCGCGACCGGCAGCGTCGCTGATGTCCTTCCATCTTTCCATGTGCTCGGGAGCCGCATAGACTGTGAGGCGCCACATCGATTTGTACATGTCTTCCACGGCCTTGACGGCTACCCTATGTTTTTCGAATGTCTTTGGATCGAGCTCTGAAATTTCATTGAGCGGGTGGACTGGGTCCGTCTCGCCGTCCTCAGCTGGCTTCGTCAACAGCACGTTTGCAATTTTCTCGGCCGTGTTCCTCTTCGGGCAATGGATGGTGATCGTCCCTTTTGGAAGGTCAGCCTTGTTCTCGATTTCCCGTTCAGTCCTGTAGCGGAGATTCGAATCCGTAAAGATATCTGCCAGATCGTCTGCGTCTAATTGCAATATAGGCTCTTTCGTGCCTGGCGACGCCCGAAAAACGGGCCTGAAATATCGCCTTGAGGTCAGCCTGTCCAAGAGCAGTTTTGCTGCACTAAGCTCCTCAAAAAGAGGGCCCGCCGGTTTGCCGACCCGCAACTTGAGCAAATGGACGATGAGGCCATTGTGAAGGCTCTCCAACCCGCGGGTCTTTTCCATAATCTGCGCGTCGATCAAGCTTTCCTTCGGCACTTGGGAGAGGGTGCCGATCAAGAACTCGAGAGCTGCGCCAATGTCGTACAGAAATACGTCGTCACCAACAAATTCAAGGTTCTTAGGGAACCTCGGTGAATTCCCGGGATCCAATTCACGCCACCCCATGAGTTGAAGCGCCGCCCCGAGCATTGAGCCAGCGGCGCACTTGGTGGAGTGATAGATGACACGTTCGTACAAATAGAATCGTACGTTCAGGAGATTCATGAGCTCGCTCGGAACGTCGGTCCGGTATTTGTGCGAAACAAGTGAAATCGCCGTCCGGAGGCACCAGCCATCAAAAGGATTGTGGAGCCCTTCCGCGGCCATACCGTTGGTCTCTGGAGTCCCCAGCCCTTTCGGTTTCTTGCCAGAGGTGGCCTTCGTTCTGAAGGGGACCAATGTAAAGTTCTCGGCAATTCTTTCCGCGTCGTAGCCTAACTTGAGGCCGGCGAAGTGGCTGTCCCTTCGGGCATAGTCGAGTAGATCGGCGCAGACTGTGTTCCCCACTATATCGAGCATGAACGCATCTCGGTGCGGCTCGAATACGAACTCTTGATTGAGTGACGCGAATTGCGTACCCTGAAGGGCAGTACGAACAAGCTCCTGAAACTGATAATCGGTCGCTTCGGGCACAATTTCCCGCTTCAGCTCCTTCGCGTGCAAGACCTCAAGGTGGAGGAGCGCGGTCATTGCGTACGCGAGATCGGCAAACATCTCGGCAATGTACTTTGGCGTTAGTTTGAGGCAACGCCCCGCTTTAGGCTCGGCAATGCCGGTTATTAGTGTTCGCGCGACGGTTCCCACGGTTGCGGGCGACGGGGGATTCGGTGGGTAGCCTGGGCGCAGAAATGGCCTCAGAGAGTCTGGAAAACCGCTCCACTCCGGACCATACGCTTCCAAAGCCAGCCACGCGACAAGCTGGCATAAGAGCCTGTAGAAAGCTTCAGATTGGCGCTCCGGATGATCATGCTTAGTCTTGACGAGCAGGATCTCGTCTTCAATTGTGTGTCCGAAGGGGGCATGTGTCAGGTCATGGAGTAATCCGATAAATCTGATGACGCTCTTGCGCCTCCGGACATATCGGGCTTGGCTTTTCGCTGAAATCGTCTTGGTGTGACCATCCAGGGATTTGAACTGCAAATCTCTCTTACTTTGCTCCAGGTTGCTGATGACGGCGCAAACGATTTTGTCGACTTGGTGAAGAACACCCACGACGTGGTGAATTCGGGAGTGCGAAGCGTCGATGAAAACCCGGTCGGTCAGCCCGAGCTGCCGGAGGCCGTAGAGGCGCTGCATCGCAGGGGTATGAAGGACCTCTAGCTCGGCGCTCGATAGCCGCTGGTCACCATAGAGCACGGTCCGGATTCGCTTGATAGTTCTCATTTGGATCTGTCGACACGCAACACCCACATTATACATGTGATATAGTTTCCGGCGTACAATTCGTACCGTTAAGTCAGTGTCCGTCGATCGGCCAGCCATGATAGGTATGGGCGATTGATTGGTCTGCAAGGAACCGCAGGGAATCGCCCGAATGCGGCGGAGAGTGGTGGCGCGGTATACTCTGATTTATTATGGCGACCGAGAAAACTTTTTATCTTGAGACGTTCGGCTGCCAGATGAATGCCCATGACTCCGAGAAGGTGATTGGGACGCTGGAGCATGAGGGCTACCGGCAGGTGCTGGCCGAGGAAGATGCGGGGCTGATCCTGTATAACACTTGCTCGATCCGCGACAAGGCGGAGCAGAAGGTGTTTAACCGGCTCAACGACTACAAGAAGCTGCACAAGGCGGGCAAGCGCTTTGGGGTGCTGGGGTGCGTGGCGCAGCAGGAGGGCGAGCGGATCTTTGAGCGTGCGCCGTATGTGTCGCTGGTGTCGGGGTCGGCGAGCTACCGGAAGCTGCCGGAGATGCTGGCGCGCCTGGAGGCGGGGGAGACGCGGATCACGGGCCTGGACGACCGGCAGACGGACGAGACGTTTGAGACGGAGTTCACCGCGCGGCAGAACCCGTATCGGGGCTACATCACCATTATTGAGGGGTGCGACAAGTTCTGCGCCTACTGCGTGGTGCCGTATACGCGCGGGAAGGAGCGGAGCCGGGGGGCTGATTCCGTCCTTGCGGAGGCGCGGCGGATTGCCGACCTGGGGTATAGCGAGATTCAGCTGCTGGGGCAGAATGTGAACAGCTACCGCGATCCGGAGGGCAGGCGGACGTTTGCCGAGCTGCTGGCGGCGGTGGGCGAGGTGGGCGGGATCAGGCGGGTGCGGTTCACGACCAGCCACCCGAGGGATTTTACGCGCGATATTGTGGACGTGATCGACGCGGTGCCGACGCTGTGCGACCATGTGCATCTGCCGGTGCAGTCGGGGTCGGCGCGGGTGCTGAAGATGATGGCGCGGGAGTATACGCCGGAGTGGTATTTGGAGCGGATTGCGTGGATCAAGGCGGCGCGGCGGCCGATTTCGATTTCGACGGATATTATTGTGGGGTTTCCGGGGGAGACGGCGGAGGATTTTATTCAGACCATGGACCTGCTGGCGGAGGTTGAGTACGATTGCGTTTTCGGGTTCAAGTACTCGGCGCGGCCGAATACGCCGGCGCTGGTGATGATCGATTCGATTGCGGAGGGGGAGAAGGCGGCGCGGCTTCAAGTGTTGCTTGACCGGCAGAGGGAGATTCAGAGGGTCAATTATTCCAGGCACATTGGGCAGGTAATGGAAGTGATGGTTGAGGGCATGAATCCGGCGCGGGGGCAGGTGAGCGGGCGCAGCAGCCAGAACAAGCCGGTGAATTTTACTTGCGGGCAGCCGATCGCGCCGGCTCCGGGGAGCTATGCGCGGGTGAGGATTACTGCGGCGTTCCCGAACAGTTTGGTGGGTGAGCGAGTCTAAGGGGTTGTTGGGGGATGGGTTGTAAAGAGCTGTAGTTGTAGATATCCCACCTTAGGCGCAAGAAAAAAGACGCGCCGAAGGTGGGGCACCCAGGCTTGGCGGGGTAAGGAATTGGCTTGGCGCGTGGGGAAAGGGAACTGATGGATATCGAGGTTAGGATACGCGGGCTGATGATGGACCCGGCCACCAATATGCCCATCGTGGTGCTGAAGGACGTGGGGTCGGACACGGTGATGCCGATCTGGGTGGGGATCTTCGAGGCCAACGCCATTTTCATCGAGATTGAGAAGGCGGCGACGCAGCGGCCGCTGACGCACGATCTGACGCGAAACCTCATCCGCAACTTGAATGCTCAGCTGGAACGCGTAGTGATTACAGAACTTAGAGACGATACATTCTTCGCCGTGTTGTGGCTGCGGCAGGGGGATGAACCGTTGACTGTGGATGCGCGGCCTTCCGACGCCATCGCGCTGGCGCTGCGCGCGGATTGCCCGATCTATGTGTCGGAGCAGGTGATGCAGACGGCCAAGCTGAATACGTCCGGTCCGCCGGAGGGGCCGACGTCGGAGCAGTTGCGCGGGTGGCTTGAGGGGCTGAACGACGAGGATCTGGGGCGATACAAGATGTAAGGCTGATTTCTGCGGGGATTCACAGACAAACGGATGCGTCAGGCCCGGTGTAGGATGGAATGAACCGGTGCCCGATGAGCGTTTCAGGAGGAGTTCTATGGCCGCATCCCATATCCAGCTACCCGAACTTCCGACAGGGCTGATCAAGACCTTTGGGGGGGATCGGTCCCAAGTATGAAGTCGGTGACTATCTACGGCCCGGCCCGAATGGTGACTCGTACATCGGGATTCTTCTGGTCGAGACCGGCGAGCGGACCGAGTACTTGTATTCCCAAATGATGAACGATCCCGAGGCCGAGTAGTGTTCGCGATCGCATTTGATCTGGCCGTCGCGGAGACCCTTTGCAGGCACCCTACAAGGAGTTCCACAGGCATATCTCGATATTGAGTTCACACTCGCGAGACGCGGGTTCAATCGTGTGCAAGGAAGTCTCTACGTGACCGATAACGAGGACATGGCGAACCTCTTTCAGGCAATCGTAGACCTTACGGCTCGGCCGTGGTTTCCCGGTGCGGTGCGAGACTTGCGGGCTTTCCGGATTGAGCAGTGGCCGGATTTCACTGGCTTGATCAAATCCCAGCCCGTTCCGCTAAGACCAGGCCGACCGCCGGCTTGATCTCGTCTCAATTCACACTGAACCGATAGCCGATACATCTATCCTTCTTTCTCTCAGCCGACCAGCGAATCGACGCCATCAACAGCCGATTTGACAACCTGATGCGATGAGACTACGTTCATGAATGAGGCATATAGAAACAGTCACCTCATTCAGGTCCCCTGAAAAATAAGTACAGGCCATCTGAAGCACCCCCCGCTTATATACGAAACAACCTTTAGGAGGTTGATTTTGTACGCACGCAATGTAACTTTCAGCATTAAAGCCAATCATCAGTCGGATTACAACCACACCTTCGAAAACCAGATCCTTCCTTTGCTTCAAAAGCAGAAGGGCTTCAAGGAAGAGATCACGCTGAGCAATCCTGGCTCGACGGAGGCGGTTTCAATCAGCCTCTGGGAGCACAAGAGCAATGCAGACGATTACAACACGCGCACCTACCCGGAAGTGATGAAGATCCTGGGCAAGGTGATCGACGGAACGCCGCGGGTTCATACATTCGAGACGGTCGTCTCGACCTTCCACAATGTCCCGGCAACCGTGTAAGAGCTACAACGATGTCGTTACGAAGGGCGGCTCAGGCCGCCCTTCCTGGCGTTGCCAGGTAACGGTCTGTGGTGAAAGCCGAAACAGGCGAAAAGCGTCTCTCTGGTGCTAAACAGGCTGCGGAAAAAGGCCAAGCGCGGGACGAATTGCCCAAAGGCATGCCTCAGGGGCTAAAGCCTGGTGCTTCTTCTGCTGCCTTTGGCGTCGGGGTCCTACCGTAATACAGTACGACCTACCGCAGTACCGCAAGATTTCAGCCGTGTTGATTCTCCCTGCCTCAATTCTCCCTGAAGCGATAGCCGATGCAGCTCTCCGTCAGCACATAAACCGGGTTAGCTGGGTCTCTCTCCAGCTTCTTGCGCAGGTTGTTCATCATCACGCGCAGGTACTCGCGGTTTTGACTTTGGCCCTCGCCGCGCAGCGCCTGGAGCAGCGTGGCGTGGGAAAGGGGAATGCCGGAATTCTCCATGAGCAGGCGCAGCACGGTGAACTCGCGCGGGGTCAGGTGCACCGGAACTCCGGCTTTTTCCACGCGGCGGCGCGTCAGGTCCATCTTGATGGCGCCCACCTTGATCTGGGTGGAGGGGGTGTTGAGAGGCGCCCGGTAACGCCGCACCGCGGAGCGGATGCGCGCCGTCAACTCGCGCATTTGAAAAGGCTTGGTGATGTAGTCGTCGGCGCCGGAGTCGAGCGCCTGGACCTTGTCGTCTTCGCTGTCGCGCACCGTCAGCATCAGGATGGGCAGCCGGGTATAGGTGCCGCGAATCCTCTTGCAGGCCTCGATGCCGCCCATGCCAGGCATGTTCATATCGAGCAGTACCACTTCGAAATCCGAGGAGCGCAGGCGGGTGAGCGCGTCCTCGCCTGTACCGGCCTCGCCGGTGGCAAACCCCAGTGCCGTGAGCGTGGTCCGCAGCGCGGCGCACAGCGACGTGTCGTCCTCAACAATCAGCACTTTGCCGGGCTCTTCGCTCATCCATCCCTCCCCAGGGCACTGGGTAGCCGCAGATAAAAAGTGGTTCCGGTTTCTCGGTCGCTTTCCATCCAGACATGCCCGTGGTGCGCCTCGGCAATCTGCTTGACCACCGACAGGCCAATGCCGGTGCCTGAGGCCACGTGGCGCGACCCCGGGGAGCGATAGAAACGATGGAAGATCCGCTCCCGTTCTTCAGGAAGGATATACGAGCCGGTATTGTGGACGCTGAAAATGGCTTCGCTGTCGGTACCTGTTACCCGCAGCCTCACCGGCGAATCCGGCTCGGCGTACTTCGATGCGTTGTCAAGGAACTGCGCGAGGGCCATCTGTAGCAGCTTGCGGTCGGCCCATACAAACCGCACCGCTTTCTCCGCGTCGATCTGGAGGCCGTGATCGCGCAGCCCCTGGGCCAGCCGCTGCCAGTCCGACTGAAGAAAGGACTTGAGCGGAATGCGTTCGCGCCGGATTTTGATGCGGCTCTCGTCCATGCGGGCCGTTTCCAGGGCCTGGGTGGTCAGGGCCGAGAGGTGCTCGACTTCGTTTTGAATCATCGTGACCAGCTCTTTTTCAACGCGCGCCAGTTGATCGAGTTCAAGCAGGCCGGAGCTGGCCGTCTGGATGGTCGCGAGCGGCGTCTTGTAGGCATGGGCCAGGCCGTCGAGCACGGCCGAGCGCAGCCTTTCGCTTTGCCGGGCAGCTTCCGCGGTGCTCTCCGCCATAAAGGACCGTTCCCGCTCCAGGGCAATAGCCGCCAGCGAGGCGATGGCATCGGCGGTACGTTCGTCCAGCAGATTCCCGTCGCCCGCGGAGATGCCGATGGCTCCCAGCGTGCGGCCGCCCAGCAGCAGGGGGCGCAGGTACCGACCCGTCTCCGCGTCGTCCTCGCGGCGCCCGAGACTGTAGGCGTTGCGGGCTTCTTCCTCTGAAAACACCCGCTCGCCGGCATGAGAGATCCGGGCGTTCTGCGCGTCCCACAGCACCACCGCGCGGGCATTGAACGTGTCGGAGATCAGCGATGCGAGCTGCGCGCCCACCCGCTCGCTGCGGTCGATTTGCAGCAGTTCGCGGCTCATTTTGTAGAGCCGGTCCAGGCTGACCTGCTGAGCGGCGGTTTCGGCAGCTTGCCGGCGGAGGCGGCGGGCCAGCTCGCTGACCACCAGCACGATGGTTTCAAAGGCGAACAGAGCCACCCAGTCCTGGGGGTCGGTGGTACGAAGGGAATAGAGGGGCGGGGCATAGAGATC
>Ga0302324_100012529_pt1 | contig 17287 bp, 14 predicted proteins | sample Palsa_T0_1_FD_201949 | JGI IMG/M metagenome (GOLD analysis project Ga0302324, IMG submission 201949) | Peat permafrost microbial communities from Stordalen Mire near Abisko, Sweden - Palsa_T0_1 | ecosystem: Environmental > Terrestrial > Soil > Palsa > Peat permafrost | place: Sweden: Abisko...
TATTTTCGACACCTGATGATCCTTCGCGCGCGATTGGCGAAGCCCTGAAAAAGATCGGTGAATCTACAAGGGAAGTTGGCGATGCCGCGAGAAGCGGTGGCGCCGGGGCGGCGGTGGTCGCTTTGCTCCATGGGACCACGGTGGGGACAAACGCTCTTCTACAGAGAAAAGGCGCTCGAGTTGCGCTCGTTACGACCTCTGGATTTGAAGACGTGATTGAGATCGGGCGTCAGGCGCGTTCGCGCTTGTATGACTTCTTCTTCGACCGGGTGGCGCCGCTCGTTCGCCCTGCGCTGCGATTCGGAGTCCACGAGAGGACTGATAACGAAGGCAGAGTTTTAGAGCGGCCGTCAGACGCGGAGCTGACCCGGCTCCGGGAGGCGGTGCGGAGCGCCGAGCCAGACGCCATCGCAATTTCTTTTCTCTTCTCGTTTGCCAATCCGGAGAACGAATCGGCGGTCGCCCGGGCCCTCGAGGAACTCGGCATGCCACTTTCTGTTTCTCATCGCATACTGCCGGAGTTCCGGGAGTACGAACGCACGAGTACGGTCGCAGTGAATGCTTATCTGCAACCGCTCATGCAGCGCTACATGGGAAAGTTGGTGGAACGCGCGAAAGAGAACATTGAGAGATCGGGAAATGCTTCTGATGCCGGGCGGAACAAGAAATTCACGCGAATTTTCGTCATGCAATCGAGTGGCGGAATTACGGCGCTGGAGTCGGCTGTGCGGGAACCGGTTCGTACGGTCTTGTCCGGACCTGCGGGGGGGCTGGTGGGCGCCGCTGCCATGGCTGCTCGCAGCGGCTTACCCAGGATTCTTTCCTTCGATATGGGAGGGACTTCGACTGATGTGGCCGCGGTGCAGGGCGAGGTTCGACCGGGTGGTCAATCTGAAGTTGCGGGGCTCGTCATCGGTGTTCCAATGCTCGAGATTCACACCGTGGGCGCTGGCGGAGGCTCGCTCGCCCGCTTCGACGCGGGCGGGTTGTTGCGGGTGGGGCCGGAATCGGCGGGCGCTGATCCGGGGCCAATCTGCTATGGCCGCGGAACTGAGCCCACCGTGACCGATGCCAACTTGTTGCTGGGCCGGCTTCGCGCCCAACGTTTCTTGGGCGGCGAATTCACGCTCGATATCGAACGAGCGCGTCGAGTCACAACGGAATGGCTGAAGAAGAAGGGGTCGCCGCCAGGCCTGGAAAAATTTTCCGCCGGCGTGGTGCGCGTGGTGAATTCGAACATGGAGCGGGCTTTGCGTGTCGTTTCTATCGAGCGGGGGTATGATCCTCGCGAATTTGCGCTGGTCGCTTTCGGCGGCGCCGGGGGTCTCCACGCCTGCGAACTGGCTGAGGCGATGGCCATTCCTACCGTGATGATTCCGGCAAGACCGGGCGCGCTTTCGGCCTTCGGTATTCTCGTCAGCGATGTGGTCAAGGATTACTCGCGTACTTTGCTTTGGCGATTTTCCGATCGGGTACCGGAGGCGAAGTTGCAAATGGAATTTCGAAAACTGGAAGCCGTTGCGCAAAAGGAATTCCACGCGGAAGGGTGGCACGGGGTGCCCCAGTATGAGCGCACTCTAGATCTGCGTTATCGCGGTCAAGGCTATGAACTGAACTTGCCAGCCGGGAAGAACGTCATCGCGCGCTTCCATCGGGAGCATCAGCAGCGTTACGGCTATCATCACTCGGCGCGGGATATTGAGCTTGTCACCCTGCGCCTGCGTGCCCGGTTGCGCACGCCGCAAACCCAATTTCAATCTCCGGGCAAGGCGCGACGAAGAGTGCTGCGCGCACGTTCCTCGCGCGTCGAGCCGGTTGAACGCGCGCGCGTAATCTTTCAGGGTAAAGCGCTGTCCACGCCCGTGTTTGCGCGGGGTGACCTTGTCCCGGGCGGCGCCATGAAAGGCCCGGCTGTGATTACAGAATACAGCGCGACCACGGTGATTCCAGCGGGCAGCAGCTTCTGGGTGGACGCAGCAGATAACCTGCTAATTCAGCTAAAACGCAAAACCAGGTCATCGTAAGCGGAGGACGGCTCGAGCCACGCACTACTCTTCGTCCGGCTCTTTCTTTTCTTCAATCGCCATATCCTTCAATTCGCTCGACTCGAAAACCTCTCCGCATTCCTGGCATTCCACATATTCGGTCTCTTCGTCGCGGGAGACGATCTGAACCTGAGGATGCTTGCACAGTTCGGGACTGACTTTCTTTTGTGACGATTGGGTCGGCTGGCTACGCGTCATAGACTTCGAAACAGCGCTCTTTAAAGGGAATGGAATGTTCTATAGATTGGCGCTATTTTGCTGCGACGAGCCAAAGGATGTCAAGTGCCGGGAGTGTCTCAATTTCGTAACATGTGGGTAACGCATGACCACCAGGACTACGAAGGACCCCCTGGGATTTTCATCCGGGGAAGTCCTTCGTATCTCCTCGTGCCCATGCTATTTTAACGAATTCGCAAACTGCGACCCAACACCCGACCTACTTGACCACGTGGTTCGGAGAGACGTTCCGCAGGATCGTCAGCAAACGCCTGGCGGACGCGGGTACCGGCACTTTACCCTCGCGTACGATTTCTTTGGCGCTAATGTCTCTTCCGTATAGGGCTTTATTGGCGCCGTCGTCCGAGCGCAGCGTCGAACCTTCCAACGAGACACCCGCAAACACTCCTTGTGATCTCGAATAAGACAGAATCTCCGCCTTCATCACGATATCCGTGGCTGCGGCAGCGTCGCGCCCCTTGGGTCCGGCGGCGACCGCCGCGTCCGCTCCCAGCTTCACTTTGCTCGACATCACTGACCTGGCGCCCGAATCATTCATCACCAGCAGCACGAAATCGGTGGCCTCGGCGCCAATCTGGAAACCGAAACTGCCCGCTTCGAGCGCGAACATTGCCGGCGCACTCCAGCGGCCCGAGAAATCTTGACCTTTGCGACACGTGATCAACCCCCGCCCATAGCTGGCCCCAACGACAAACGCAGCCTTTTTTACCGACGGATAAATGATGACGCAATCTGCCCGGTTTAGCAGATCAATGGGAATCGTATCCGGCATGCCGAGAATTTCGTGAATCACATTCGCGGCTTCATTGATGCGATCGTCGACCTTTTCTTCCTTATCCGCGGCCACAACGGGCAGCGCACAAACCACCATCAGAACTGCCAGCAGGATTCTGTTTTTCATTAGCTGCTCCTTTTGAACGTGCGAGAGATTCAAGAACCGAGTCGACCGAATTATATCGAAGCTTGCCGCCCCTTACTTTTGTAGCACGGAGCGCGGCGCGACGTCCTGGGGAAAACTTTTCAGCGCGACATCACGCGAACTTGAACTATTCTTCCCCGATTTGTTTATTCTGTTCTCGAGAAGACTCCCCTTCAGCACGTAATATCCTTCATCGCCGCGACTGGCGCCGTCGCCTCGCTCAATCGTCCCGTGAAATTCAAACGACACGCCTTCGACGGTCTCGGTATTAAAAGCGATTCGATTGCTGTCCAGTTTGCCCGATTTGAGAAATTGATCCAGAAAGCCACCCTCAGCTTCCGGATCGGCATAGCGCGAAACAAAACCGATCACGTGTCCCTCGTCTTCGATGGTGATCTGCACAAATTCGCCTTCTCGCAGGAACTTGTACATACCCGAGTAGTCGCCGCCGGAGACCGATGCGTTTGAGGCCGTGTTCGGTCGCGGTTGGTTCTCGTCATTCTTGGGCGATCGATTAATCGCTGTGGCCGGGTTCGCCTGCGCCACAGGAAGCATCAAAGCAAAGAGAACGCAAAGCAAAAGTTCGAACGCCTGAAAGCGGGTGACGGTCGGCATGATCGCCTCGGAACAATCAGTATAGCGTTTACTGTGCTGGTCCAGGCGATGAACCAGTTATAGGCGAGCAAGTCTTCGACGTCGGTTATACTCTTGCTACAAAGTTCCGATCCGCGGCAAGTTCGAAGAACGCTTCGCATCTCTTCAGTGCGCCATCGCGGCAAGAAAAAAGAAAGTTGACTGGAGAACAGGTGGAGCAGGAGATGGAAGCTCAGGAGAGAAGACTGTTGAAACCATTGGTAGACCCCGATCCCGCGAGCCCTGAATTCAAGAACGAAGTGCACGCCACTGTTGCCGAAACTGGCCCCGACCATCGTCCTGAACTTTGCCCGCAGCAACTGCCTGGCGGAGCCCGGTTCGATCTCGGTGATGTTTTTGTGTACCGGCCGCTCCCTTGGGGGCGTTTTCTGCAATCTGCGTTGTTGCACGGGGTGGCGGCTGCTCTCATATGGACCATTTCAATTTCCTGGATTCGGCAACAGAAAATGCTGGATAATGCCCGCTTTGACCGGTCGTCACTGGTCACCTACACGCCTCAAGAGTATCTCCCGCCGCTCGACACTAGACCATCCCAAGCGCCAAAGCGGCAAGTGCGCGTCCCCGCTTACGCCCGGCAGCCGATCCTTTCCGTTCCTCGCGAAGCCGACAAGCGGTCTCAGACCATCGTCGCCCCTCCTGATCTGAAACTGAAGCATGATGTCGCTTTGCCCAACATGCTTGCCACGGGGGCGATTGCTCCGGCGGTCCCGCTCGATGCTGTTCGAACGCCATTTACGCGCATGGTTGCGCCCGAGACCCAAGTCGTGGCGCCGGCGCCGGAGGTCCAGTTTGCACGGGATCGAGTGGTCAGGTCGGCCATGAAATCGGACGTGATTGCGCCCCCTCCGGAGGTCGCGCAATCCGCAAAGGTGAGTACTGGCCTGGCGGGTGGGAGCATACAACCGGTCGGTCCTCCACCGAGTGTCGCCACGGCAGGCGGAAGCCCTGCGGCCGGACGATTGATCGCGTTGGGCATTAACCCCGTCGCGCCCTCTGCACCGGTCGTAGTGCCGTCGGGGAACCGGAGGGGAGCATTCGGCGCCACTTCGCAAGGGAAACCGGGGGCTTCCGGAATACCGGACCTGACTGGACGAGGCCTATCGTCACCAGGCACGCACGACTCTTCTGTCGTTTCGAGCGAGAAAGCCACGGAACTGGACCGCCAGGTGTTTGGCGACAAGGTGTTTCATACGATGGCGCTGAACATGCCGAACCTGAATTCCTCGACCGGCAGCTGGGTGATTCATTTTGCGGAACTCGACGGGGGACGCAAAGAAGGAGAACTCACAGCGCCTCGTTCAACCGAGAAATCGGACCCGGGCTATCCGCTGGAGTTAATTCGCGCCAACATTCATGGGATGGTGTCGCTCTACGCGGTGATCGACGCCAATGGGAAGGTAACCAGCGTGCGCGTGTTGAACAGTCCCGATGATCGTCTGGATTCCTACGCTGCGAGAGCTCTTTCCCTGTGCAAATTCCAGCCAGCGGAAAGAGCCGGCAAACCAGTGCCGCTCGAAGCCTTGGTTATGATTCCGTTTCGGGTCAAGCGCAGCTTCTGAAGTCCGCGGCCTTCGTCCGTGTTTCCCGAATTCAACGCGAAGCCGACGTCGATTTTTCTCCAAAGACAGCGGCGTAGACTGCGGGGTTCGCACAAACTTCGTAATAATAGCTGTCGGTCCAGTGCAAGATGGATAGATTGCGCACATCGACCTGGGCGATGCGATTCTTGCGAATGACAATCTTGCGAAATGCTCCATTGGCGATCGGCACGGTACCGACGAAAAACTCGCACTGTTTGTCGATCCAGGCACCCTTAAACGCAGGAAATCGCTCCTCCCCTCTCCAGGGCGAAAGCGAGATTTCTTGCTGCAGCTTGCGGAAAGCCACTTCGCTGAGACAGATTCCACCGACGTTGTAGTTAAGCCGCATTTCGTCCGTCCCGGCTTCCGTGCTTGTGCCACCATTGTCATTGCCGGGTTGGGCTCCGATCTGAACTGAGTAGACCTGAAAGATTCCGGCATCGGGCGCGAGTTTCTTGCGGACTTGCTTGCTACAGGACGAAAGACGGTCGCTCTCATTGATCGCGTCGGAAATCATGATGCGGTGCTCGCCGTCCATCAGGTAGAGCGGAGCCGAATCCTGGTAAGCCAGACCCAGGCCGACTTCCATCTGAGGCAGGCCGGAGCGGTCCAGAAGTTCGTTGTATTCGCGCAGCAGGTTCACGATCTCCCAAGCCAGAACGCAAGTGCGGCTCACGCCGAGCATGGTTTCGCCCTCGCGTTCGAGTAGCGCCACAATGATTGCGTCCCCCTCGAGAAACACTTTCGTGGCGTCGTATTTCGCCAACAATTTGTTTACCGGATCATAGAAATTAAGGCTGAAGTACGAGGCCGCATTCATGCCCTTTTCCATCAACGACCGGGTCAGGCGGGAAGAGTCGCGGACGTCGGCTTTCAGGATCACGTGATGAACAATACGATCCTCAGCGGGTTTCTGGTCTTCGGGTGGCAGAAACTCGTAGAGCATGCCATTGAGGGAGGATAGTTTGCGCACCTTCTCGTCAGAGACCAGGTTGATACTGTCGAAACCGGCGCTGAGGGTTTCCAGTCCGCGACGATCGCGGTGGTAACAGCAAAGGTCGTGCAGAAGACGGGCGGCAAAGCGGCTGCGCTCCGACCCGCGACAGGATGCAACACGCCTCATGGCCGAGAATAGACGGGAAGAATCAAGCCGGATTTCGGTAATAATTTTTTCGACTCGCACCGCCTCTTCGCGGAAGATCAGCGCGTTCTTGATCTGCTGCGGATTCACCTTGGGCGCGTACTCGGAGAGGAGAGGAACGGCTTCATAAGAGGCCACCACGTGAGCGAGGACGTCCTCGCGCTGCAGCATACGGGTCCAGACGTCCAACCGATCGGTGCGATTGCGATCCTCCGACGTCAGGTCTTCGCCGTTGCCCGTGCCAACCAGTGAGACGGCGTTTTCCGGAACATTGAGAGCCTGCTCCAGATGCTCATCGTCGAAGGCTTCCCCGTAACCGAGCTCGCGCAGAAAATTCAAGGCCAACTCGCGGAGGCTCTCGAAACGGTCGGGATCTTTTGCGAAGTTGCCGAACATGTAATAGTGCTCGGCGCAGAGATAGTCATCGCTGCCATCATCGGTAAGAATGAGTGGATTGAGGAACAATCGATAGCAACCGTGGTGCAATTCTCCAAGCAGCGAGCTCCGGGTGCGGCCGAGCGTTTCTTTTTCGATCTCGTGCAGAAGACGAACCAGTTCCTGCCCGGCGCGCCGGAGGATGATCTTCTTGTGGACCTGGAAATGGGAGACGCGCTCCTGCGTCTGCATCATCTTCAGCGGCCGTACCCCTTCAAGCGATTTTGATTTCGTGCGGCACTGTTCGAGAACCTTGCAAAACTGCGCTTGCAATTCCGTGCGGATGAACTTGATTACAGCGAGGCGGCCAAGCACATCGATCGATGGATTGCCCTCCATTTTAGCCCGGTTCAGAATGGCCAGGTGGATCGATACCAGGAGTGATTTCAAATCGACCCGTTCGGTTTTTTGAAGTTTGGCCTCGCCCGGCTTGGTGCGTATGAAATTATTTTGCGGTGCGGACGGAACCTCCATTTCAAAGAGCGATTCCACGTCGCCGAAATGGCGGATGTAACGTGCCAGGTGAAAACTCAGGTCGGCGGAAAGGCGAGGACTGAGAAAAACGTCGTAGCGGAGGTTGTCGACGCCAAGCTGCAATCCGCTTAATGCGAGCGTTGCTCCGAAATATTGAAGATCCGGCCGATTGGGCGGTTCAGAATTACGCAGCCGAAAAATCGGGAGCTTGGGCATCGGCACTCGTCAGGGGCTTGCAAATTACTGAAACTACGGCGGTAGGAGAAGGCTAGCATGGCCGACCGAGGGTCGAAAGTTACGCTGGTGCAGGCACGAGTAATTGCCGGTAATGAGTTTGGTCCCGCGACCGCGGGATCAGTTTTTCGAACCTCAGCCAGCGCGGAAATCGCTCACCGCTTCTCCAGGTCGGAAGATTGGGAGCGGCAAAGTTTGTTGCGAGGCTGCGAGCTTCTGATTGATCTCCTCCACTTCCTGTTTTACCCATCCGACGCTCGTTTGTTCAATCTTTCCGTCGGGTGCGATCAGGAACAATGTGGGGACGTTCGTGAGACCGTAGCGATTCGAGACCGCGTACCCGTTTGGATCGTCGATCAGGGTGCGGAAGGTCACACCGTATTCCTCCAGAAATCTTGCCGTATCGGTCTGGTTGTTCTGCGAGATGCCAACGATCGTAATTTTTTTGTCGCCGTGCGCTTTGTGCAAACGCTCAAGATAGGGAAATGTGTATTGGCACGTGGGGCAGGAGATTTTGAAGAACACGGCGAGTACGGGGCCCCGTTTGAGTGCGGCCGGCAAGGAAAAGTTATCGCCATCTTCGCCGCTGACGACTGTGGGCAAAGAGAAATCAGGCGCCATGGTTCCGGGCCTTAAAGCTGCCATATCGTTTGGACCTCCGAAAAAGCGATCGAGCCACTTCATAGAGAAATGCCTCACAAATATTAGATTATCCCGTCGGCCTTCAGGATTTTGCGCGTCAAACCGGTGATCGGGAGCCGAGAGATGTGGTTAATCGCGATCCATTTGCCTTTCGAAGGGCCGAGCGATGGACCCGCCCCTGACGGAGTTGTGCGTAACACATGAACCGTGTAGTCAGTGACGGTGATGGAATGGCGAAACGTGCGCCACTGCGCTGACTCCGGCAATGCGCGTGGAGGTTCGGAGGATTGCGGCAGTTCCCACATGCCTGGCATGAGCGAAGCTTTCATCGAGCGCCTCACCAGCCTGATTTTTCTGCCATCGCCATTGTCGTCACGCCGTTCGAGAGCGCACCAGATTTGTTTCTTTGTCTGGCGGGTGGTCCGCCGGGAGCGCAGAATTTCTCCCTGCGTCCTGCACCATTTCTGCGCCGGACAAGAGCGGCAATGGGGCTTGCGCGGCAGGCATACCGTTGCACCGAGCTCCATCATCGCCTGATTGAAATCCCCGGGCCTGGATTCGTCGAGAAGTGTCTGTGCATGCTGCCAGGTTTCGACCGTTGTGAGGTCGATACCGTTCAATCTTCCGAGTACCCGCTCGACATTGCCATCGGCCACGGCTCTCGGTTCGGCAAATGCGATGCTGGCAACGGCAGCGGCGGTATAGCGCCCGATGCCGGGCAGGGCGCGCAGGGCTTCCGCATTCCGCGGGAAGCCGCCATCGTGTCGCTCGACGATCTGCTGCGCGCACTGATGCAACATGCGGGCGCGGCGGTAGTAGCCGAGGCCGCTCCAGGCGGCGAGCACGGCATCCTCAGAGGCGGCGGCCAGTGCTTCGACGGTCGGGAAACGATCGATGAAGATTCGATAGTGGTCGAGTACGGCGGCAACGCGCGTTTGCTGCAACATCACCTCGCTGACCCAGATGCGGTAAGGATCGCTTGTTACGCGCCAAGGTAGGTCGCGGCGATGACAGTCGTACCAGCGGAGCAGTCCGCGGCGGAAATGGTTAAGATCCTTGCCCGACAAAAAGGCATTAACCCTGGCGGAGGCTAAAGCGGGTCGGGCTGGGGCAACGAGAGTCGGTGTCGGCTTCGTCGTTCCGATTGCGATAGCGTTTGATGCGCCGGGCATTATGGTTCGCTGCTGTGGGCGATGGCAACCCATCCGCGTTTTTGCTGCTGCCATACCGTCATCATGTGCTGCGGCGTCGGGGGAAGCGGTTCGGAGACGCCCGTTCCAGCGCCTGCATTTCCTCTTACGATTCCGTTCAGCGTGATGGTATAGGTCACGACGATCGTGTTTCCGTTCAATTCGGTCTTCAGATCGCCAATCGAAAAGTCTTTTAATTCCCATTGGTGATACCGTTCGATGGCGGCGTCGCGGTCGAAAGTTCCGGCAGGACTGATGCCGGTGTAATTCGAGGCGAGTGAGCGCTCGACTTCGACCCATTTTCCGGACTTTACGTCCTTCCAGAAGACGCGCTCCAGGCCCTCGCCCCCGGTTGCCTCGGACAAGGCACGTGCGGGATGTTCGCCGTAAAAGGTGCAACCCGGCGCGCAAAGTAATACTACAAAGATGAACCCGAACCACGGCAAAAGCGGGGAAGATTTTCGAGATCTCTCCAGGCGCATGGCGTGATTGTACCGTGACTGCGTTCGAAGTACGCGGCAAGTGCCAAAGGAGGCTCGTTCAGGTCCAATTGACCGAGCCCAATTGACCGATTGACCGCCGGGAACGGCACCGCGATAATGGATGAAAGCTGGTGATCGCAGCACGATCGTGAACCTTAAACCGAGTCCACAGGATGGGTATGACCGAATTCGACCGCAAGGTGGAAGACGCTTCCGCGCGGTTCAACCGCTCGGTGGCGAATATTGCCGAAACTTTGGAGAAAGAGACGGCGGAGCTGGTGAACTATCTGAACGACGAGGTTGTGCCAGCGGTGCGAAATCATTCCTCGAAGGCCTTACGAACGGCGGCAGGGAAACTGTCGTGGTTTGCGGACTATCTGGAAACGCAGCGCAAGAATTCTTGAACGGCCGCGCCTCCGGGAGCTCGCCCGACATTGAGCGCTTGTCCGACAATGCGAAGCGGAGCGTCTCGATCGGCGTCCTCGCTCGCTTGCTTTGTATTTCACTCCTTCTTCCTTTAATTATCGTTATCGACGGCTGTGGCCATAAGTCGACGCAGGCGCAGATTCCGTCAGCGCCGCCCCCTCCGCAGGAAAAGCCGGCGGTGAACGTACCTTCAACGGAGACGCCAGGCGCGGATGAAAACATCGACGTTCCCGCCGATGCGAAACCGATTTTTGAAGAGACTGGCATCGCCAGCTGGTACGGCGCTCCGTATCACAATCGGCGGGGATCGAACGGCGAAGTTTATAACATGCACGCCATGACGGCGGCGCATCTTACCTTGCCTTTGGGCTCGATTGTGCGCATCACGAATGTAAGAACCGGCCATTCCGCGCTGGTGCGTGTCACGGATCGCGGACCTTTCGTAGTAGGACGCATCGTCGATCTTTCGCTGGCCGCCGCGAAGGCTCTGGATGTGTATTTGCCGGGGACTGCAAAGGTGCGACTCGAAGTGCTGCGTTCGCCCGCGCCTCTCGATGCCGGTGGCCGCTGGGCAGTTCAGATCGGCTCCTTCACCGGGCAGAAGGCGGCGGCTGACCTTGCTGAGCACTTGCAGAGGCGTTACCAGACGGCGAAAGTGGTGAAGTTCGCAAGTCCCATTGGCGACTGGTGGGTTCGCGTACGCGTGCTGGACGATGACCGCGAGCGCGCAATCGCTCTGACCCGGGAGACGGAGACCGACGAGGGAGCGGTATTTCTGGTGCGGCTCGACTGACCTGACGTTCGCAAGATAGCGACGTCCATTGAATATCGATGACCATGGATATCGATGACCATGGATGGTCGCTTCGCTGGGTGCGGCAATGACTGAAATTGTGCGGCAACGATCGGAGTTGAATGGTATCGTTTCTTTCCAGAGATATTGACGACGTATCTCCGAAATTACTTGCCGGACGATCTTAATTCCAGGCGGGGAGAGACTGACTTATGGCGGACTGCCTGTTCTGCCGCATCATTCGTGGCGAAGTACCATCGAAAAAAGTCTATGAAGACGAGCACACATTTGCCTTTGAAGATCTGAATCCGCAAGGGCCAACACACGTGTTGGTCATCCCCAAAAAACATATTCCAGGATTGAAGGAAGCCGCGCCGGAAGATGCGGAGCTGCTCGGGCGATGTCATCTTGTTGCTGCGCACATCGCGCGCGAGCGGTCCATTGAAGATGGCTACCGCACCGTGCTGAATGTGGGACCGCGCGCGGGGCAATCTGTTTTTCATCTGCACGTTCACCTGATCGGCGGGCGCTCGCTGCACTGGCCTCCGGGATAGATGCCTCGATCTCGCCGTCTCGGGCGGATCCCGCGGAGCTGCATTGTTTCCGGCTGAGATATCTGACTTACAGTCCTGGCTTACAATCTGTGCATGGCAAATCTGACATTGGTGTACGGGCTGCGCCTGCTGCCCTCCGATGAAGTCGCGGAGGTGGGCGCGGCGACAGTCAAACTGAAGAGCGGGCGCGATGCGCACGTCACAATGCACACGCTGGAGGGCAGTAAAGACGAGATCGAGAAGCAACTTAAGACGAGTCTCTCGGCCTTCTTCGACATCTATCCTGAGATATAGCGGCACGCGCCACGCACTATAATCAGGCGGCGACCAAGGCCACTCGATGAGACTGATCCCGTTCGAGCTCGAGAGCAGGCTGCGCGATAAAAAGCTCTGGCCCCAGAGCTGGGTCGCATGGGCGGCGCTCTACGTCCTGGCGCTCGACGTGCTGCTGTTCGCGGTGCAGTGGCTGACGTGTCGTGCGAGCCCCGCAATCTCGTCGAGTCTGGGAGGGTGGGTAACTTTTCTCAGTGCGCTCGCGATTGTGCTGCTGGCGATTTCGGGGTTTCGGTGGATACGCTCGCAAGTGCTCTGGCGGCTTCGCAACCGATTGATCGTTACCTATATCTTTATCGGCGTGATTCCAGTCTTTCTCCTGGTTGTGATTTCTCTGATCACGCTCTATCTGCTCGCGGGGCAATTCGCGAGTTTTGTCGTAACCTCCGACATCACCACTCACTTGCGCACGATGGAGTCGGCCAACCGAGCCATCGCTCATCATTTGACGACGCAAATCTCAAACGGAAGGTTGGATTCGGCCGTTCTCGGACGCACCCGACCGCATCGCCAGGAGTGGGCACGACGGCAAGTGTGCGCGTGGTACGGAAATCAGCCCCAGCCTTATTGTTCCGGGCCGGAAGGGGCGGCTGGTTTCGATGATCCCAAATTTATCACCGCGGATTTTCGCGACATTGTGAACGACCACGGCAAGCTCTATCTGCGGACAGCGACCGTTCTTGCGTCAGAGCCCGAATCTTTGCGTGTGATTTTGAGTGAGCCGCTCGACAAGGAATTTGTCGAACAGATTGCGGGAGACCTCGGACGGATCGCGGTCTATGAAACGGCGAACGCCTCGGCAAATGCCAAGGCGAGTTCCAATACCTCCGCGGAGGCTAAGGCCTTCATCCCGTTTGAGGAAAGCAGACAGCGCGAGCAGACTTTTTCGGCGGGAACGATTCCGGCAGCGAACGGCACGCTCGATCACGAGATTACGTTTCCGATTCCGTTGCAGGTGGTGGATTGGGTTACGGGAGAACGGCTTCGCGCGGGAGCGCTGGCGGAGGTTGAGACGCGGCCTTCGGTCCTCTATGCGCGGCTCTTTGCGGCGCTCGGAGATTACGCCAAGGGCGTGGAATATATCCTGTTGTCGATTGCGATCGTGTTCGCCATCATCGAACTGGTGGCGCTTTTCGTGGGAACGAAATTGACGCGCACCGTTACGGCAGCGGTCGATCAACTTTACGAAGCTACCAAACATATCAATCGAGCCGACTTCAGCCACCGCATTGTGGTGCAGTCGAGCGACCAATTGGCGACTCTGGCAAACTCATTCAACTCGATGACCACGTCGATCGAGGCGCTGATTCAGGAGCAGAAAGAGAAGCAGCGTCTGGAAGGTGAATTGGTCATTGCGCAGGAAGTGCAGGCGCAACTTTACCCAAAGTTGATTACGCAACTGGAGACTCTCGAAGTGCATGGGTTTTGCCTTCCGGCGCGGACGGTAAGCGGCGACTACTACGACTTTCTGGCGCTGAATTCCGACAAGCTGATGCTGGCGGTGGGCGACATCAGCGGCAAAGGAATTTCCGCCGCGCTGCTGATGGCGACGATCCACTCGGCGGTTCGCGCCTACAGCATTGAAGATGTGCCAGTGCTGCGAGAACCGGCGCTGGTCAGGGCGAGGGGGGGCTCGGCGCTGATGCTGGCTTCGGAGTCGCGGGGCGCGGATGCTTCCCCTGCGACGCTGCTGACGCTATTGAACCATCAGCTTTACGAGAGCACTCCGGCGGCAAAGTATGCGACTTTATTTCTCGGAATCTATGACGGCGCTTCGCAACAGCTCACCTATGCAAATGGCGGTCATCTTCAGCCGATCCTGATTTCCGAAGATGGGTCGTCTCAGTTACTCGATTGCGGCGGAACTGTCGTCGGCCTGTTTGACAATTTGAGTTTTCCGGAAGCGACCGTACAACTTCGCCGCGGCGATCTGCTGGTGGCCTATAGCGACGGAGTGACCGAACCGGAAAACGATTATGGCGAGTTCGGCGAAGAGCGGCTGATTCAACTGGTGAGTGAAAATCGACATCTGCCGCTCGAGCGGATCACGGATATAGTCACGTCGGCTGTGCGCGACTGGATCGGCGAAGCCGAGCAGCCTGACGATATAACTCTGGTTTTGGCGCGGGCGCGATAGCCGTCGCCCCGCCCGCGCGTAGCTGAAACCTGCTTCCAAGATGAGCCAAGTAATAGCAGCACGGAAGCGCTGCGCCACCAACATCAGTTGCGAACCCGATTCGTTGGTGATCAGAACCATGTTCGTTTGCGGTAATCCCGATAGGCATCGCCGAATCGCGCTTCGAGGACGGCGGCTTCGCGGCGGGCACGAACGATTTGCACCGGAATGAGCACCAGCAGAATGGCCAGCAGTTCAAGGCGTCTTAGAATCAGGATCACTCCTATGAGGAAAATCATTCCGAAAATATAAATAGGGTTGCGGACCCGTGAATAAATGCCGGTGGTGATGAGCGCGGTAGCCTTGGGGGCGATGGTGAACGACCGGCCGAGTGTATAGCGAGAGAGAATTACGCCGGAGAACCCGATCAAGCCGATGAATAGGCCGATCAGACGCGTCAGTCCGTGCGGCCCCGGGCCGGAGTGAAAGATTACGCCGAGACCGAGGAGTCCGGCCAGCAATGGAAGCCAGACGCGCCATATCGCTCCTCGATCGATTTCCATAAACGGAACTGCTCCGTGAAGATCGTTCCACCGAGATCAATAAATTGAATATCAATGATCAATATCAATGTACCGGAACCACCGTTCGTCGGCGATCCTCATGTTCATCAGCGGTACAGATCTACGGAATTTGGTAGTTTTGCCAATTTTCATCTTCTGTTACTCATACATACGGTCAACGCTTACGATCGTAACTCTCTGAAATATCAGCAGGAAGCGATTTGGCGTTAGACGTGCCTTATACGTTCACAAGTAAACAGTGTTGTTTGTTTCCTGGCGCAGAGAACCCCGTCGATCAAAGCGCTATTATCCGCACTACTAGACAGGTTCGATAAGTTTAGTTTGACAAAAAGCAGTTTGAGGCGCAAAATTTCGCGCACTCGCATTCGCAGTTGGACGCCGGGTTTCGTGCATATTACCGGCTGATGTCTTCCGGTTTAATTTCGGTTTTAGGAGGCAGTTAAATGCAAGTCCGCAGCGTGAAACTGGTTTTGGTTCTCCTGTTGGTGTTATGCGTGGGCATCACCGTTCCCGCATGGGCGCAATCAATATCGACTGGTACTGTCGCCGGCGGGATTAACGACCCGTCAGGCGCCGTGGTGCCAGGGGCTACGGTCACGCTTACCGATCTTGCGACCAACACTCCGCGGACTGCCGTAACAAATACCAGTGGCCACTACACCTTCATCGATGTCCAGCCGGGTATCTATACCGTCTCTGTCACTAAGGCCGGATTTTCAACCACCAAGGCCGAGCATCAAGAAGTAGAGGTTGGAGCCAACCTGACCGTAAATTTGGCGCTGCAGGTGGGCGGCGGCAATACGGTGGTCGAGGTGTCGGCGGTTGGAAATGAACTGCAGACGATGAATGCCACGGTCGGCAACACGATCACGAATCTGACTATCGACAACCTGCCCAGCCTCGGCCGCGACGTCAGCACTTTCGTCGAGTTGCAGCCGGGTGTCGGTCCTGACGGCAGCGTCGGAGGCGCGGTTCTCGATCAAAGCTATTTCTCGCTCGATGGCGGCAACAACAGCAACGACATGGACGGCAGTATGAACGTCTACACATCGAGTTTCGCCGGCGACCCGACGGGCGGCGTTGCAACTCAGAATAACCTGGGAGCAGGATCGGGCGGTCCGACGGGTGTGATACCAACCCCGCAGGACAGCATTGAAGAAGTCAAGGTGAATACTGCCGGACAGACGGCCGACTTTAACAGTTCGGCCGGCGCAGAGGTAAAGATTGTAACCAAGCGCGGAACGAACGCGTGGCATGGCACGGGATACGAATATTACAAAGACAACAGTTGGTCATCTCAGAGCTGGGAGAACAATTTCGAGGGCGTTCCGCTTCCGAGCTTCCATTACAGCCGTTATGGTGGAGCGATTGGCGGTCCGATTATTCCGAAAGTGGTGCTTGGCGGCAAGACCTACTTCTTTATTAATTATGAGGGTTTCAACTTTCCTCTATCGCAAACGATCGACGCCAATGTCCCTTCGGCGAACCTGCGCAATGGGATAATCGCTACCGACCCCACAACGAGCAACCCAACGAGTACCCAATACAGCCTTACGGCCGTCGACCCGCTTGGGGTTGGACTCAACCCGTTGGTGAGTCAGATATGGAGTAAATACGAACCACAGTCAAATTCTTCCTGCCTTCTGAGCCTCTGCGACGGGGTCAACGTTCAGGGCTTCTCGGCCAACGTTTCTACTCCGACGAATAGCAAGTTTGTAGCTGGCCGAATCGACCATGATTTTTCACCCAAATGGCACTTCACCGGGACCTATCATTTTTTCAAGCTGACTTCGACGACGACTGACCAAATCGATATCGGCGGGTTCTTCAGCGGTGACAAAATCGGCGTCCCGGCGGCGCAGTCTGTGGATCCGCAACACGCATTTATGCTGGTAGGATCGGTGACTACCAACATCACCACCAACCTCACTAACGATTTCCACTACAGCTTTTTGCGCAACTTCTGGAACTGGGAGCGGGCAGGAGATACGCCGCAATTGACCGGGCTGGGCGGGGCGCTCGAAATCTTCAGCGGTGAGAGCGATGGCAGGCAACAGGATCTTGCTCCCTTTAATGTGAACACGCAGAATACGCGTACTCGTTATTGGGACGGACACGATCAGATGCTTCGCGACGACATCTCACTGCTGAAAGGCAACCACCTGTTCCAGTTCGGCGGTACCTATCAGCACAATTGGGATCAACACCAGCGCACCGATAACGGCGGCGGAATTAACTACGCGCCGGTTTATTTGCTGGGTGACGGTTCTAACGGATCGAATCTGTCCTCAGATATTCCGCTTTGCTCTGCCGCCAACACCAATATCGAAAACTGCGGCGCCCTCACCGCGGCAGCTCTCGGCATAGTTTCCTATTCGCAAATAGCTTATACCCGTTCTGGCGCAGGTCTGACTTTGAACGCTCCGCTTACACCGGCGAGCACTACTG
>Ga0302324_100012534_pt1 | contig 17279 bp, 12 predicted proteins | sample Palsa_T0_1_FD_201949 | JGI IMG/M metagenome (GOLD analysis project Ga0302324, IMG submission 201949) | Peat permafrost microbial communities from Stordalen Mire near Abisko, Sweden - Palsa_T0_1 | ecosystem: Environmental > Terrestrial > Soil > Palsa > Peat permafrost | place: Sweden: Abisko...
AATCTGCGCCGCGCGGGCACGTTGTAGAACAGATCGCGCACGTCGAAGCTGGTGCCCGGCGGATGCGCGGCAGGTTTGAGCGCCGACTGAACGCCGCCTTCGACCTCCAGTTCCCAAGCCTGCTCGAAATCAGCGTGTCGCGAGATCGCGCGCAGCCGCGCCACCGAGGCGATCGAGGGCAACGCCTCTCCGCGGAAGCCGAAACTGGCGATTCCCTCCAGGTCCTCGAGTGTCGCGATCTTGCTGGTAGCGTGGCGCTGCAGGGCCAGCGGCAGTTCTTGCGGCGCCAGGCCGCAGCCGTCGTCACGTACCCGGATCAGGCCCAGGCCGGCACGCTCGATGTCGATCTCGATGTGGCGTGCGCCGGCATCGAGTGCATTCTCGAACAGCTCCTTGACCACCGAGGCCGGTCGTTCAATGACCTCGCCGGCCGCGATTTGATCAATCAGATTCGGAGGAAGGACCCGGATCGGCATGCCGGCCCCGCGACTTCAAAGTGCGGGAGTGTACACGCACCGGCTTCAGGAGCGGCTGCGCGCCGGCGACTCCGTGGCCACGGCATCCTCGGCGCGCACATGCGCAAACAGGCTGCCTTCGGGCGGGAATTTTCGAAAATAGCTGCCGATACCGCTGAATATGGCATCGGCCAGACGCTGCTGATGCGAGGGCGTGCGCAGCATGCGCTCCTCGGCAGGATTGGAGATATAGGCGGTCTCGATCAACATCGAAGGAATGTCCGGCGACTTGAGCACGACGAAGGCGGCCTGCTGCACCTCGCGCTTGCGCACCGCCCCGACGCCGTCCAGGGCATTCAATATCCGATCGGCCGCCTCCGAACTCGCGCCGATGCTCGCGCTCTGCGACAGATTCAGCAGCACCGAGCGCAGCTCCGGCTTCTGGTCGGCCAACGAAATGCCGCCCTTGAGATCGGCCGCGTTCTGCTCATCGGCCAATATCTTGGCCGCCTGGCTCGAAGCGCCCCGTTCCGAAAGCACGTACACCGAAGCACCTGAGACCTCGCGGTCGCGGATCGCATCGGCGTGGATCGACACGAACATGTCGGCATGTGCGGTCCGGGCACGCGTCCTGCGCTCAACCAAATCAACGAAGTAGTCGCCATCGCGAGTCAGCACCGCGCGCATTCCCGGTTCGCGATTGATGCGCGCCGCCAGCGCGCGCGCGATCGCCAGGGTGACATCCTTCTCATGCGTGCCACTGTGACCGGTGGCGCCCGGGTCGTCGCCGCCATGGCCCGCGTCCACCGCGATGATCACGGCGCGCTCGGCGCCGCTCGGCGCATGCGCGGCGCGCACGGCGAGTACCGGCGCCTGCGCTGGGCGCGCCGCTGCGCTCGCTAAAGCGGCGGATGGCGGCGCGATGCGCAGGCGCCAATCACCGGCCGGCGCCGCGAGTTGCTGCACCTGCATCGGTGCGCTCAGTTCGAGCACCAGCCGCAGACCACTCTGCGGGTTGCGGCCCGAGCGTATGGCGGTCACCACCCCTGCAGCCGGCGGCGACGGCAACGCTGTCAGCCGGCGCGTACCGGGCAGGTCGATGACAACGCGCTCGGGATCGCGCAATCGAAAAACGTGTGGCGCGACCGGGCCCGAGAGCGAAAGCGTCAGCAGCGCACCCTGCGGGTCAGCCTGCAGATCCAGCCGCTGCAATTGCACTGTGTCGGAGCCGCCATGGCTGCCGGCAAAGGCGTTGTCGATCAGGCCCGGCGCGCCGAGCAACCCGGCGCCGGCCACCAGCAACGGCGCCAGTGCGGCAGACATTTTAGTTGGGCGCATCAGGACACAGCCTCTGCGGCTCCATGAGCTCGCTCCCCGTCAGACTTCGCGGCGCTCCGGAATTTAAGGCGATCTGATGTATATTTCAAGCTTTATTAGTTAGATACGTCACTAAGCTCATTTCAGGTCTGGCTTGGCATCTCGCGTTCGACCTGCGCCAGCCACTGCTCGCCGACGCCGGTACCGGCCTGGATCCGTCCGGATCGCCCCTCCCCGGCCAGTTCCAGGCGAAGCGTCAGATCGGCCGGCGGCAACGCCGCCGCGACGTGTTCGGGCCACTCGACCAGCCATAGGGTCTGCGCCGTGAAGTAGTCGCGCAGCCCGAGCTGCTCGAGTTCCCGAGGCTCGTTCAAGCGGTAGCAATCGACGTGAACAGCCAGGCCGGCGCGCAGATCATAGGTTTCGATCAAGGCATAGCTGGGACTGCGCACGGCCTCGTCCGCGCCCAGCGCGGCCAGCAGCGCCGCCACCAGCGTGGTCTTGCCCGCGCCCAGTTCACCGGACAGAAACAGCAGTCTTGGTCCCGCCTGCTGCCAGGGACAGTTGCGCGCCAACGCCGCTCCGAGCCGCGCCGTATCCGCTGCGGTGTGCAGCAGCCATACGCCTGTCACGCTAGAGATTGACCCAGCGGCTCATGGCCTCGGCCAGCTCGAGCGCCAGGATGCCGCGACTGCGATCACGCGCCAATTCATCGCCCGCCAGCGCGTGCGCCAGCACGCCAGCGCGCGCCGCGAGCCACAAATCATGGCATTGCGCCAGGATGCCTGCTATGGCCCCGGTCAGCACATCGCCCATGCCTGGCGCCGCCATGGCCGGATTGCCGCGCTCGCAGATGCCCGGAATCCGACCCGCGGCTCCGATCAACGTTCCGGCGCCTTTGAGGACAATGACCGAATCCGGATGCCGTGCCTGCAGCGCGCCCAACGCGGCCATGCGGTCGGATTGAACCAGCGCCGCACTGCTGCCCAGCAGACGGCCGGCCTCACCGGGATGCGGCGTGAGCACCGAGTGCGCCGGCGCCGAACGCGCGCTCTGTGCCAGCAGATTCAGCGCATCGGCATCGATCACCAGCGGCTTGCCGCAGCCGAAAACGCTCTCGAGCATTGCTTGCGCCCAGGGGGATTGCCCCAGTCCCGGCCCGACCGCCACCACGTCCGCCGATGCCAGCAGCGGCAGCAGCGTCGCCACCGCATCCACGGCGTGCACGATGAGTTCCGGTCGTCCGGCGACCACCGCGCTGAGATTGTCGCGGGCGGTGGCCACCGTCACGAGTCCTGCACCGACCCGCAGACAACTCTCGCCGGCGAGCCGGACCGCACCGGGCATACCGGGACCACCGCCGACGATCAGCACTCGACCAAAATCGCCTTTGTTGGCCTCGCGCCGACGCCGCGGCAGCGTGCGGGCGATCTCGCCCTCGCCGAGTCGTTCCAGTAGTGGACGAAAGCGCACTTCTTCGGGCGGTGACACCTCGAGATCGTCGAAAATCAGCCGGCCGACGAACTCGGGAGCGCTGCCCAGGAACAGACCGGTCTTGAGCGCCACGAAGCTGATGGTGCAATCGGCACTCACGGCCGCGCCCATGACCTCGCCGCTGTCGGCATTCAATCCGGAGGGCAGATCCAGCGAGAATACCGGCCGGTCACAGGCATTGATGGCGGCAATGACCTGCGCCAGCGCCGGCCGCACCGGTTCGCGCAGGCCCGTTCCGAGCAGTGCGTCGACGATGACGTCGCAGGCACTGAGCAGCGCCGGCTCGTAGTCGAGGATGCGCCCGCCGCTGGCGCGAAAATCCTCGTAGGCCCGTAGCGCATCAGCGCGCAACAACAGCGGTGGCACTGCAGCCAGTACTGCCGCGGTCAGTCCCGCCGCTTGCGCGAATCTCGCCAGCACGTAGCCGTCGCCGCCGTTGTTGCCGCCGCCGGTGACGATCACGACGCGCATGGCCGTGGGCCAACGGCTGCGCAGCGCACGCAGCGCCGCTTCGGCGGCTCGTCGCATCAAGGTGTAGCCGTCGGTGCCTTGCGCGATCGCGTAGGCATCGAGTGCGCGCACCTGCGCGGCCGAATACAGCACACTGGCGGAAGACATGAGGCGATTATACTGGGCGCATCGAGACCTCCATGCACCAGATCAATCCTGCAGCGCAGGCGCTGCGTACCGCGATCGAGCAGGCGGCGCGCTCGTTGGGCTTCGATGCGATCGGCGTTACCGACGTGGCGCTGAGCGAGGATGAGCGCCATCTCGAGGCATGGCTGGCGCGCGGCTGGCACGGGCAGATGAACTACATGGCTCGGCATGGCCGGCGGCGCAGCCGTCCGGCGCAACTGCTGCCAGGCACGCTGCGCGTCATTTCCGCACGCATGAACTACTGGCCCGGCGACGCGCGTGCGGCCGAAGAGGTGCTGGCGCAGTCACAGATGGCCTACATCTCGCGTTATGCGCTGGGCCGTGACTACCACAAGCTCATGCGCAAGGCGCTGCGCGCTCTGGCTGAAGCCATTTCGCGTCTCGCCGGTCCGCACGGCTATCGCGTGTTCGCCGACAGCGCGCCGGTGCTCGAGAAGGCGCTGGCGCGCAACGCCGGCCTCGGCTGGATCGGCAAGCACACCAACCTGATCGCGCGTGATGCCGGATCGTGGTTTTTTCTCGGCGAGATCTTCACCGATTTGCCGCTACCGGTCGATGCCCCGGCCAGCGCCCACTGTGGCAGCTGCACGGCCTGCATCCCGGCGTGTCCAACCGGGGCGATCGTGGCCCCGTACCAGCTCGATGCACGCCGCTGCATTTCCTACCTGACGATCGAGCTCAAAGGCCCAATTCCCGTGACGCTGCGCCCCGCGCTCGGCAATCGCATCTATGGCTGCGACGACTGCCAGCTGGTGTGCCCGTGGAACAAGTTCGCCCGCGCCGCGGCGCACCCTGACTTTCGCGTCCGCCACGGCCTGGATGCGCCGCGACTGACCGAGCTGTTCGGCTGGAGCGCGCAGCAGTTCGAGCAGCGCATGCGTGGCTCGGCCATCTTCCGCATCGGCTACCAGAGCTGGCTGCGCAACATCGCGGTGGCTCTGGGCAACGCCCACAGCAGCGATTCGGTTCTGGCTGCGCTGCGGGCGCGGCACGAGGAGCCCAGCATTCTGGTGCGCGAGCACGTGTTGTGGGCGCTCGAGGCGCATCGCGCCCGCCGCGCCAGCTAGGCGCCGCGCCATCGAGGGGCTTCGGCATTACGGCGCCGCAGTCCATCGCTTCAGCCAATCCTCCACCGACTGATGCCAGCGCATGGCGTCCTGCGGCTTCAGCACCCAGTGATTCTCGTCGGGAAAGTACAGAAATTCGCTCGCGATCCCGCGCCGCTGCAGGGCGGTGAAGGCCGCTATGCCCTGATCGAGCGGCACGCGATAGTCCTGGGCACCGTGAATGACCAGCATCGGTACTGCCCAATCGGTGACGTGATCCACGGGGTTGAAGCGCTCGAAGTTCTCCGGCTGATCAAATGCCGTTCCCTCGTGCTCCCACTCCTCGAACCACAGCTCCTCGGTGCCGTAGTACATCATGCGACTGTCGAAGACGCCGTCATGATTGACCAGACACTTCCAGGTCGCGGAGGCCTGCGGGCGCCAATTGCCCTCGATCCAGTTGATCATGTAGCCGCCGTAGCTGCCGCCCAGCGCACAGGCGCGCGTGCCGTCGAGAAACGGGAAGGCGCGCAGCGCATAGCTCCAGCCCTTCTGCAGATCTTCGAGCGGTCGATCGCCCCAGTGACCGCGAATGGCATCGGTAAAGGCCTGGCCGTAGCCCGCGGAGCCGTGAAAGTCGATCATGACGACGGCAAAGCCCGCCCCGGCGTAGGTCTGAGCGTTCCAGCGGTAGTGGAATTCATTCGCGAACGAACTCTCAGGGCCACCATGAATGAGAAAAACGACCGGGTACTTGCGCTCCGGCTGGTAGCCGACCGGTTTGACGACATAGCCGTACACGGGCTCGTTGTTCCAGCCCGGGAAACTGAACTGCTGGTAGTCACCCAGGGCCACACCGGCCAGCCGGTCCTGGTTGTGATGCGTGAACTGGACGATGCGGCCGGCGCGAATATCAATGCGAAACAGCTGCGTGGGCGCCCCGAGCGTGTCGAGTGCGTAGACGATCCCGCCGCGATCGACATCGAAGCCGCGCACCGTACCCGGGCCGGTCAAAGGCGCGGCGCGCGGGTGCATGACATCGATGGCGAACAGCCGGCGCTGTCCGGTGTCGTTGGCCACGGTGTAGAGGATCCTGCCATCGCTGGACCAGCGCAGCGCCTCGGCCGATCGATCCCAGTCGGGCAGCAGCTCTCGTGTCTCGCCGCCGGCCAGATCCTTGAGCATGATGCCGAAGCGGTCGGATTCCGCTCCGGCGCGCTTCATGGCGCGGTAGGCCAGTGTCTTGCCGTCGGGGGATACCGCCGGACCGGTGTCCCAGGCCGGATTCGCGGCGGTCAGATTGCGCGGCGCCGCCGCGCCGTCGATGCCGACGCCATAGAGATCGAAATTCGTGCTCCAGGGCTCGCTGGCTCCGGCAATCCTTGCGGTGAAAATCAGCTCGCGGCTGTCGGGCGTGATACTCCACTCGCCGTCATCGCCAAAGGGCTTGGAGGGTACGTCGCCATCGATGCCGCGGGTGAGCCACACCGGCGTGCCACCGGCGATGCCCTGTTCATCGAGCGCATAGGCAAACAGCTGCGATCGCGTTCCGTCGGCCCAGGCATCCCAATGCCGGATGAACAGATGATCGAACAGCCGTCCGGTCCCCTTCTGCGCGGCACGCTCATCCAGCCGGCGTCTGGTGCATTCGAGGTTGTCGCAGTCGGGGAATACGTTCATGGATACGATCAGGTGCCTGCCATCGGGGGCAAGCATGAAGCTGCCGACATCAAAGGGTGTGTGGGTGGCCGCTTGAGCTTCGCCGCCGGCCAGGTCGAGCCGCCAGACCTGCGTACTGCCCGATCGCGTGGAAAGAAAGAACAGCAGCTTGCCATCGCTGCGCCAGCGCGGCGCGAAACTGGATACGCCCGGGGCCGTCAGCCGGCGCGAGAACCGCGGCTCGGCACTCGAACCGCTCGCATCCGGCACCGGCGCGAGCCAGAGACTGCTCATGCTCTTGTTGCCCGCAAGATCCGTTTCGAGCAGCTGGTAGGCGACCCAGCGGCCATCCGGGGACAGGCGCGGATCGGACACGTGCTCGAGCAACACCAGGTCGCTGGCGTTGAAAGGCCGCAGCGTCGACGCCGCGCTCGCAGCGCTGGCCGGGTCGATCCATGCGCTGCATGCCAGTGCGCCGCCCAGCGCCGCCAGCCACCATGCCAAGGTCCACCCTCGGCGCTCGCGCATTCAGCCTCCCAGCGTGCGCAGATTGTCGATCAATCGTGCCCGGCCCAGCCGCGCGGCCGCCAACACGATCAGATGCCGCGAACCAGCCTCCGGCTTGGAAAGATCCAGCGAGCTGAGTATCGAGAAGTAATCGGGCCGCATGCCGGCGCGTTCCAACGCGAGCCAGCCTTCGCGTTCGAGCGTGCCGAAATCGCGATTGCCATCGGCAATGGCATCCACCGCCGCGAGTAGCGCCCGATACATCGCCGGTGCGCGCGTACGCTCCTCGGCGTTGAGGTAGCGGTTGCGCGAGCTCAACGCCAGCCCGTCGGGCGCCCGCACCGTGGGCGCATCGATCACCTCCACCGGCAGAGTCAGATCAAGCGTCATGCGGCGGATCACCATGAACTGCTGATAGTCCTTTTCGCCGAAGACCGCCACGTCCGGCGCGACGATGCCGAACAGTTTCGCCACCACGGTCGCCACGCCGTCGAAGTGCCCGGGCCGAACTCGCCCGCACAGAATCTCAGCCAGCCCGCGCACGCTCACGAGTGTCCTCTGGCTGCCGCCATCAGGGTAGATTTCTTCCACGCCGGGCGCAAACAGCAGATCGCAGTGCGCCTCGCCGAGTAGGCGCTCGTCCTCGAGCGGCGTGCGCGGATAAAGCGTGAAGTCCTCATTCGGTCCGAATTGCATTGGATTGACGAACACACTGGCGATGACGCGCTCGGCGCGCTCGCGCGCGAGCGCCAGCAGGCTGGCGTGGCCGGCGTGCAGATTGCCCATGGTGGGAACGAAGGCGACGCGCAAGCCGGCGCCGCGCCAGGCGCGCACATGCGCGCGCACCGCCTCGATGGTCGTCACGGTCTGCATGTCGAGGGGATTAGAAGCAGTGCTCGGGGGCCGGATATTCCCCCGACTTGACGGCTTGCACATAGCGCGCGGCGGCTTCCTGCGGCGAGGCGCTGCCCGCCATGAAATTGCGCACGAAGCGCGGTTTTCGACCGGATGTGATGTCGAGAACATCGTACAGCACCAGGATCTGGCCGTCGGTGTCCGGCCCGGCACCAATGCCGATGACCGGAACCTTGACCGCGCTGGCAATCGTGCGTCCGAGCTCCGATGGAATGCATTCCAGCAATACCAGATCGGCTCCGGAGGCCTCCAGCGCCAGTGCGTCCTCGAGCATACGCTGCGCGGCGGCGCTCTCGCGTCCCTGCACGCGAAAGCCGCCGGTCTTGTGCACCGACTGCGGCTTGAGGCCCAGGTGCGCGCACACGGCGATGTCGTGTCGCGCCAGAAATTCCACGATATCGGTCTGTCCCTTGCCGCTCTCGAGCTTGATCATGCGCGCCCCGCCCTCCTGCATGAGGCGCACGGAGTTGGACAGCGCGAGCTCACGCGAGGGATAGCTCATGAATGGCAGATCGGCCATCAGAAACGGCCGATGCAGACCGCGCGCCACGGCGGCGCAGTGATACACCATGTGATCCATAGTCACCGGCACCGTGGTGTCGTGTCCCTGGATCACCATGCCGAGCGAATCCCCGACCAGCACGACATCGACGCCGGCGGCGTCGAGCAACACGGCAAAACTGGCGTCGTATGCGGTCAGGCAGGCGATCTTCTCGCCGCGCTCCTTCATCTGATCGAGCGTACTGAGCGTGACCGGCGGACGATCGGAATCGCGTAGCTGCAACTGTGTGTACATGGCTGTTCAGAATGGAGCAGTTGCCGGCGCCACGCAACCGGTCGCAGCAGCCACGGCGCTAGAGCGCGGCATGACGCAACGGATTGTAGTAGAGCCGCCCACGGCGCATGCGGCGCACTGCGGCCAGCAGTTCGGCGAAATCGGCCTCGCTGTTGACGGGATCGATCGCCGCGGCATTGACGATCAGCAACGGCGCGGCCTCGTACTCGTGAAAGAATCGGGCATAGGCGTCGTTGAGCCGCTCGAGATAGCGCCGGTCGATGAACTGCTCGTAGGGGATGGCGCGCCGGCTGATGCGCCCGAGCAGCACATCCACCGGCGCCTGCAGATAGATCACCAGATCGGGCTTGGGAGCATCGATCGCCAGCCGCGTATAGACCTGCTCGTACAGCTGGTACTCCTCGTCCTCGAGCGTAGTGCGCGCGAACAATCGGTCCTTGTCGATCAGGTAATCGGCGATGCGCAGCGGCGCAAACATGTCCTGCTGCTGCAACCCCGCGAGCTGCTGCGTGCGTTGGAACAGAAAGTACAACTGCGCCGCGAGCGCGCCGGCACGTGGATTGCGATAGAAGCGCTCGAGAAACGGGTTGGCATCGGCGCGCTCGAGCACCAGTTCCGCATCCAGGGTCTGGGCAAGCTTGACCGCCAACGTCGTCTTGCCGACTCCGATCGGTCCTTCCAGCACGATGAAGCGGTGCGGCGGATTCTCTGCCGTCATGGTTATCGGGTTCCGCTGTCCAGGCGCCAGATGCCCTCGGAACTGACTCGAGTGACCAGTTTCGCGACGCGCCCGCAACCGGGCACCGACAGCTCGGGCGCCACCTCGGCCAGAGGATACAGAACGAAATTGCGCTCCACTATCCCGGGATGCGGCAGCTGCAGTTCCGGCCCCCCCATCCGCAGCTGTGCAAACAGCAACAGATCCAGGTCGATGCGACGCGGCCCCCAGCGCTCGCGGGCCGGGCCCCGGCCGAGCGCGTGCTCGAGCGCGCGCAGTTCAGCGAAGAACTCCGCCGCCTCCAGCTCGGTGAGCAGGCCGGCCACGGCGTTGACGAAATCGGGCTGCGCCGGGGGACCCATTGGCTTGGAGCCGTATAGACCGGAGCACCGGATCAGCCGCGTGCGCGGCAGTTCGGCCAACGCCACCATGGCGCGCCGTACCTGCATCGCCGGCTCATCCAGATTGCTGCCCAGACCCACGTAGGCCGGATGCCAGAGCATTCAAGCCGGGCCCCGAGAGCGCCGGCGCCGCCGTCGTCGGTGCGGCGCGCGCGGCGCATCGGCGGCATCGCCAGCGCTGTGCGCCGGCTGTTCGACATCGGCCGCACTGACGGCTGCGTTCGTGGACGGCTTCGCAGCCCGTGGCTTCGCCAGCGCATCGAGCATCCCCAGGCGCTGTTCGGGAGCTGCCTCCTGAAGCCGCGTCCACCAGGCGGCGATCTCGGCAGGTGCCAGACCGAGCTGCGCACGCAGCATCAGCAGGTCGAAGGCAGAGCGGAAGCGCGGCTGCTCGAGCAGCCGCAACGCGCGCTTGCCGCGCGGCTGCTCCAGCCGCGGCTGCAAACCGTACATTTCGCGCACGCCCAGAGCCACCCGGCGCGGAATCGTCACCCGGGTGGAGGCCGCGCGCAGCGTGCGGTCACAGGCCTCGACGATGGCAGCCAGTTCGTGCCAGCGCTGCGGTGGCAGCGATTCGATCGCGTGGGCGATGGGTCCATAGAGCAGCAGCGCCAACAGAAAGGTCGGCGAAACGGCTTTGTCCTGCGCCACGCGCTCATCGGTGTTGCGCAGGCCCTGGCGCAGAAGCTGCTCGACCAGACCATCGGGGTGCGCCGCCAGGTAGCGCTCGACCGCCGGAAACAGCACTTCGAGCAATTGCCGCTGCCGCAGTACCTCGAGACTGCGCTCACCGTGGCCGGTCAGAAACAGCTTGAGGGTTTCGTCGAACAACCGTGCCGCCGGTACGCCGGCCAGCAGCGTGCGCAGTCGCGGAATGGGCGCCGCAGTGGCCGGATCGAGCGTAAAGCCGAGCTTGGCCTCGAAGCGCGCGGCACGCAGCATGCGCACCGGGTCCTCGCGATAGCGCGTTTCCGGATCACCGATCAAACGCAGGCGGTGTGCGGCGATGTCCTCGCTGCCACCGACGTAATCCCAGAGCGAGAAGTCGGCGATGTTGTAATACAGGGAATTGACCGTGAAGTCGCGCCGCCACACATCCTCATCGATGCTGCCGTAGACGTTGTCGCGCAGCAGCCGGCCATGGGTATCCAGTACCCGTTCATGGTCGATGCCGTTGAGTTCCGCCTCCTCATCGAGTTCAGACTCCTCATCGAGCTCGGGTGCCTCGCCCTCTTCCGGATCGGCTTGCGGCACCGGCTCCTCGCTGGGCAGCGGGGCGCTGGCGGCCCGAAAGGTCGCGACCTCGATGACCTCGCGGCCAAATACCACGTGCGCGAGCCGGAAGCGCCGTCCGACCAGGCGCGAATTTCGAAACAGCTTTCGCACCTCATCAGGCAGGGCGTTGGTGGCGACGTCGAAGTCCTTGGGATGCCGGCCGAGCATCACGTCGCGCACACAGCCACCGACCAAAAATGCCTGAAAACCAGCCTCTTTGAGCCGGTAGAGAACACGCAGCGCATTGCCGGAGATATTGGAGCGGGAGACGTTGTGATCGGCACGAGCGATGATGCGTGGCACGGCGCCGATCGGTGTGGCCGGAAGAGTTTCGTTCAAATCGTCAATCCCGCTTGAGCAATCAAAATGGTCGCCTATAATACCGCGCCTTTTCGACGCCTCCCGCTTAAGCCCGCTCCCTTCGTCTAGAGGCCTAGGACACGGCCCTCTCAAGGCTGGAACACGAGTTCGAATCTCGTAGGGAGCGCCACGGAATCAATAAGTTATTGGTTCGTAATGCTATGGATATCGGCGCGTGGGAACGTGGTGGGCACGAAGCCGTCCCTCTCGACCGGCTTTTGCGGAAGGCTGAATGCGCGCGCGGATGCGCATCCGGGGTCGCAGGTGGCTCACAAGATTGGGATCTCAGCGCCGCACAACTGACGTGCGGACTCCACCAGGCGACGCCGTCGCGAGCATTACTTGAACATCACCATGCTCGCATGAGCGATGTCATGATCGGTAAACGCATTGTCTCGCGGAAGAGAAAATGGGTGTGCGGTTGATTTCGCTGGAAAAAAATGATGACGACTGCGAACCGTGGACATCATTGCCGCACGAGGCAATCGCGTGAAATAGGGGACAAGATAATCGCCCCGCCCGTCGTAATGCATTTATGTTGAGAACCAATTCTTCTATGTGCGTCTTTTACGCCGGTGAAAAACCCAAGTCCATAGCTACCAAAGGGATGCTACGAGCGGGCGATATACCAAAGGCTGAGAGTGCGCTCATCGTCGCAAGAATTAGGCTTTGTCGGCTCTCCGAGTGTACTTACGCTCTTACGATGCGCGCCCGGACCTTCACACGCAGTGATGATAGATTGCGAGCTGCCGCCCAAGTCTAGTTCGGGCTCGGGGCACGCCTGCCCCGAAAGCTCTGGTCGTGGAAGGCAAGCGGATCCGAAGTGCCTCGCAGATCGAGAAACGGGGAAGGCAGGCCGCGGCGCAGCTTCGGACGCGGCTCGACAGACCCGACCACCGGAATATGGTCGGCGTCGTCGCATTCGACTTCACGCCGATGCTCAACCCGCTACTGGAGCCGCTCGTGGGAGCCAGAATAGATGCCGCGATTCTATTAGGTCACGTCATGCAACTGCTTCAGCCAGTGATCAATCAGAATGCACGGCATTGGAGAGCATGGGAGCATCCGCGGATCGTGGCGGTGTTCAACCGGGTCCTTACGATCGGCGCGACCATTGGCTCCGACGCTCTTCTTTACCATCTCCTCGTCCAGTCGACGCATCCGCTGGCGAAGCGCCGATCGCTCAGCTACGGCTTTATTAGGGACTTCAAACGGGCGGCTCCGCGTGGAGCGTTCATGAATGGGAGCGTGGAGCGTAAATTCACACTGTGAAAATGGCGAGTAGCGAAGGAAAGTCTCGCGATCAGCACTTCCTCGAAGTCAGGGTCCCGCCAGAGAGCGATCTGAGTAAAAAAGGGTTGCTGCTCGCTGACTGCTGCTACTCCGCCGCAGTCCCTATAAACGCTTTCGCTGGCATGAAAGCCCATCAACTGCCTGCGTTGCGCGAGCGCTTGAAAAGATAATCACTGCACTGGCACGCTGACGGATGCGGTGTTGTTCAGCAGATCATAATCATTCGCGTGCTTGTTGACGGTCACGGTATCCGTAATCGTCGCGCCCGAGGCAGCCTTCACCAGCACATCGAGCGTCAGTGTGGCGCTCGCCCCTGGCGCGAGATTGAACCCGCTGCAGCGGACATTGCCTCTCTCGCCGACCGCGGGAACGGTACAACTGCCCGCTGTTACTGCGGCACTCTGAAAAGTCGTTCCCGCTGGAGTCTGCGCCGTGATGACCACGGCGTCGGCCATCGCCGTTCCGGTGCTTTCCGCCACGATCGTGTAGGTCAGCGTTTCACCGTGGATCGCCGGATTGGGCGACGGAGTGTCGCTGACGCCGACATCGGTGTCCGTGTTACGGAATGTGAAGGCCAGCGTGTCGTCTTGGCCACTGCCACTGCCGGTCTGGAACGCGCCCGGTGTGGTCGGGAACATGGTCGAGGCGGTGGTGCCAAAAACGTATGGGTTGCTGCTCGCGTCCATGGCAATGGCAGCGCCACAATCATCTGCCGCCCAGCCCCCCACTTCGTTAGACAGCAGCAGGGTTTTGCCGCTGGCCGAAAATTTCGTGACGATCACGCGGCTGGAATTACCGATCAGGATCCCCGGGATTTGGCTCACCAGAGGAAATGAGGTGCTGCCGTAGGGGCCACCGCCGTCGCTGGTGCAGCCCGTTACGATCGCTTGGTCGGCGCTGCCAACCGCAATCCCGGTGACGATGGTTGTATTGTTTGTGCCCGTGCCGCCGAGATAGGTTGCCCAGGTTTTTTTGCCGGCCGGCGACAGCTTGGCGACCCAGCCGGCGTCTGAGCCGGGGCAATCCCCGGGGCAAGTCGGCTGAAAGCTATCGGCCGTGGTCGGAAAGTCGGTCGATTCGGGGCCGTTTTCGAACACCTGGTTCCCGGTCCCACCGGCAACATATGCATTGCCACTCGAATCCACTGCAATCCCAAGTGCTGCCTCATCGCCGCTGCCGCCCAGGAAGGTACCGAATACCAGCGACGCAGTCCCGGACTTCGACGGATCGAAGCGGGCGATGAAAGCATCCTGGCCCCCTTTCAGCGCTGGCTGTGCGGCACCGGGGGTGGATGGAAACCCCGCGCTGCCGGTCTGGCCGGCGAGATAGGCGGTACCGTCGGACGGGTTGATGGCAATGGCTTGAGCGTAGTTCTGCGAGCTATCCGGCGTGCCATACAGTTCGGTGGAGTACAGAAGAGTCGAACCGTCCGCGCTCAACTTCGAAAACACCCACCAGTATTCCTCGTTGGGGATGCCAGCGTTAGCATCGGCGCGGGTTACGGTCTGGTAGGCGCCCGGAGTGGTCGGGTAGTTGAATCCGCTCGGTAAACAACCGCCGCAAACGGCTCCGCAGGTACCGTTCTCGTTGTTCGTCCAGCCCGCGACATAGGCGTCGCCCGCTGAGTCCACCGCGATGGAGCTGAATTGTCCGAAGCCCTGGCCGCCGATGAAGGTCGAATAGACCAAGGATGTGCCATCCGGGTTCAGCTTGGCCACGAAGCCGTTGTCGTCCGAGCCCACAGGGCCGCACGTCGCGATCACGGATTGACCGCAGCCGGCTCCGTACTGATAGCTGGGTGCGCAGAGGGTTTGAAAGGCGCCCGAGGTGACGGGGAAGTTGTTGTCGAAGGTGTTCCCTGTCACATAGGCATTGCCGGCAGCGTCCGCTGCGATGCCCGCAACAAAACTCTGGTAGGTCGGTGCACCGAGAAAGGTGATGTAAATGGGCGGCGCGGGATCGGTGCCTGTGGCTTTGCCTGACAGCGCGGCGAATTTGGCTACGAAACCGGCATAGGTGCCGCCATAGGGGCAATACCAGGGCGGAGACCCCGGCGGCGCTTGCTGATAGGCGCCTGAAGTCGTGGGTAAGTTGGATGAACAGGTGTCGCCCGCCACATAGAAGTTGCCGCTCGGATCGACCGCGATGGTACGGCCATAGTCGTTGCCGCTGCCACCCAGCAGCGTCGAATAGGCGAGTACCGGATCGATGACGAGCGGCTTGCCGTGGTCATAGGCCGCAACCTCGAATCCGGCACGTCCGGACGCGGTCAGCTTCCAGCGGCCCGCAACCTGCCGCCGGCCGTGCGATCCCTCCTGATAGATGACGGGCTTGCGGAACCGCATCTGTGCCGCGCCGGTCCGCACCGAGAGATCACCGTTGGGGGCAATCGCGGGCGTGGCGCCATCGAAGGCGATGGCGATCCTGGCCGGGTCGGCACCCGGGGCGAGCACGAAATCATATTCGAGCTGCCGATGGTTGCCGTAGTAGACCAGATCGGTGCCCGGATACACGTCGCGATAGCGCACTTTTCCAAAGCTTCGCACACCGGTGCGCCACTTTTCGCGGTCATTGCCGATCAGGTAATTTGTCCGCGTCGGCAGCGGCGCCTCGCCGGCGATGTTCGGATCGGCATTGGCGCCCACAAGCCTCAATCGGATCGGCGCCGCGGCGGCGGCGGTCGTGGTGGCGGACGCCGCGGATGGGATCGCCGGCGGTGGGCCTGCCTGCATCACCGCCTCGTGCGGTGTCAGCAGCAGCGAGAAGCTGGGGCCGCTGGCGGAAAACTCGGCCTCGCCGCCCCCCTCCTGGCGGGCGATGAAGCTTAAGGGGCTTCTCAGATAGGCTTCGGCGATCCGGGGCCGGTCGGCCGCCGACGGTCGGCTCTCGCTCTCCTGCAGCCCGGATACCACAGCCTGCCATTGTCCCGCATTGGCTCTGTGGCGCGCCGGGTCGGCAACGATTTTTGAGAGAAATTCATCCGCCTCCGCGCCGTACGCTGTCCGCTCGACTGCAGTGGCGAGGCAGGCGACGGCTACCGCGAATGTCAGCGCGAGAATGGCAATTTTGTTGTTCGAGGACATCTCCGTGTCTCCTCCCGATCTCTTAGCGCCAATGCCGACTCAGTAAGCCATTGTTCTGACAACGAAACTATCGACAAACCACTTGGTTCATCCAGCCGCAGATCGTGACCGCAGCACGATGCCGTCAAAGCCCAAGACGATCAAGGCTGATACCGTGACATCACGGTCTCTGGGCCGGATGTCACGGTTACAGAAGTACAGGGTTCAGCCGTAATCGTCGCGATGGGGAATGTGCAAACACGACCGCGAGCGGCGTACGATCAATTGGCTTTAGGTGCTCGCCCTGACTTCCGGCAGAGCGCGTGGAAATGGAAACGAGCAATCCTCAGCAGGCCGACGTCGGCGCCCCCTTTGCCCCGCACCATAATCTGGACGAGGTGCGGTCTGCGCTGGATCACATCCTGGCGACCCGGCACTTTTGCAATTCGGCGGTTCTAAGTCGTTTTTTGCGCTATGCGGTGGAACAGACGCTGCAAGGCAACGCAGAGCGCCTCAAGGAATACCTGCTCGGCATCGATGTGTTCGGCAGAACCGCGTCGTTTGACCCGCGCATTGAACCCGTTGTGCGCACTGCGGCGCGCCGTGTCCGTGCCCGACTCGAGGCCTATTACGAATCAGACGGGCGGTACAGCACGATTCGAATAGAAATCCCGAAGGGCGGGTACGCGGCAGTCATCACCGAGAAGGCGCCGGAGCCCGCCCCAGCCCAAGCCCAAGCCCCGCCCAGCTCTGTGTCATCCGAAGAGCCGCCGATTCCAAACTCCGCGCTCGGTAGGAGGGCAACGCTCTTTTGGGCGATTTTGTTGTCGCTCTGTGTTTTAGGCGTGGCGTGGTTCTTCCTGCGCAAGGGCGAGCGTCTGAGCTCCCAAGATGCCGTACTTCTTGCAGAGTTCTCCAACAGCACCGGCGATCCGATCTTCGATGATGCGCTGCAAACAGCGTTGCGAATTTCGCTACAGCAGTCGCCGTTTCTAAATATGCTCGCGGAAGAAAAAGTGGCAGCCACGCTGCAGTTGATGGGCCGCCCGGCGGGCGCGAGGATGACGGCGGCCCTGACGCGCGAACTGTGCCAACGAGCGGGCAGCAAAGCCTACATCGGCGGAGCGATCAGCAGCCTGGGAACCGATTACATACTGCAATTAAAGGCCGTCGATTGCCAAACGGGCAATACTCTAGCGGAGGAACAGACGGCGGCCTCATCCAAGGAAGGAGTCTTGCCGGCCATCGGCAGCATCTCTGCCAAGCTGCGCAACGAACTAGGGGAGTCGCTGGCGACGGTGCAGAAGTACGATGTACCGCTTGT
>Ga0302324_100012538_pt1 | contig 17277 bp, 18 predicted proteins | sample Palsa_T0_1_FD_201949 | JGI IMG/M metagenome (GOLD analysis project Ga0302324, IMG submission 201949) | Peat permafrost microbial communities from Stordalen Mire near Abisko, Sweden - Palsa_T0_1 | ecosystem: Environmental > Terrestrial > Soil > Palsa > Peat permafrost | place: Sweden: Abisko...
CGCCGTGGATCAACACCATCATCGTCGGCATCGTCGCCGCCGGTTTCGCCGGCTTCATGAGCTTGGACAAGCTTGGCGAACTGACCAACGTCGGCTCGCTGGCCGCCTTCGCCATCGTCTGCGCGACAGTGATCTACCTGCGGATCACCCACAAGGACATGGCGCGCCCGTTCCGAACCCCGTTCTATCCGGTGGTGCCGATCCTTGGCGTGCTGATGTGCCTGTTTCTGTTGATGAGCCTGATCAAGGTCGAGGACACGCGCAACTTCTTCCTCTGGTACATGGGCCTCGGCGTCGTCGTCTACTTCGCCTACGGGCTGTGGAATTCGAAGCTGGGCAGGAAGGGCGCTGTCACGCTTGAGGCCGAACTCGCCGCGATGGGCACGCATCCACCGATCGACTAGAAGCCGGGCCTAGAGGGCCATGCTGCCGATCGAAGAAGCCTTGCCGGCGCTGAAGGCGGCGCTGGCGACGCGCAACGCCGCCGTGCTGGTGGCCCCGCCCGGCGCCGGCAAGACCACAGTGACGCCGCTGGCCCTACTCGGCGAGCCTTGGGCCGCAGGCGGCAAGCTGATCGTGCTGGAGCCGCGCCGCATCGCCGCCCGCGCCGCCGCCGAGCGGATGGCTTGGGCGCTCGGCGAGAACGTTGGTGACACCGTCGGCTACCGCGTGCGGCTGGCCTCGCGCGTTTCGGCCAGGACCCGGATCGAGGTGGTCACCGAGGGCGTCTTCACCCGGATGATCCTGGACGATCCCGGCCTGGAGGGCGTCGCCGCGGTCCTGTTCGACGAATTCCACGAGCGCAGCCTCGACGCCGACCTCGGCCTCGCCTTCGCCCGCGACGCTCAGTGCCTGCTGCGGCCCGACCTGAAATTGATCGTCATGTCCGCCACGCTCGATCCGGCGCAGGTCGCGGCCCTGCTGGGCGATGCGCCGATCATCGAGAGTCTGGGCCGGATGTTTCCGGTCGAGACCCGCTACCTCGGCCGCGATCAGGCGTTGCGGATCGAGGATCAGGTGGTCCGCGCGGTGCAGAAGGCGCTGGCTGAGGAGACCGGCAGCCTGCTTATCTTCCTGCCAGGCCAGGGCGAGATCGTCCGCGTCGCCGAGCGGCTGGCGGAGCGGGTGCGCGACCCGGCCGTCGAGATCGCCCCGCTCTACGGCGCCCTCGATCCCGCCGTCCAGGACCGCGCCATCGCCCCCGCCGCCGTGGGTCGGCGCAAGGTGGTGCTGGCGACCTCGATCGCCCAGACCAGCCTGACCATCGAAGGCGTGCGGGTGGTGATCGACAGCGGCATGGCCCGCGTGCCGCGCTTCGATCCGGCCAGCGGCCTGACCGGGCTGGAAACGGTGCGCGTCTCGGCCGCCGCGGCGGACCAGCGGCGGGGCAGGGCGGGGCGCACCCAGAGCGGCGTCTGCTACCGGCTCTGGGACGAGCCCGAAACCCGCAGCCTGGTCCCGTTCGATCGGCCGGAGATCCTGGAGGCCGATCTCGCCCGCGTCGCCCTGGACCTGGCGCAATGGGGTTCGGGCGACGGCCTCATCTTCCTCGACCCGCCGCCCGCGCCGGCGATGGCCGAAGCGCGGACGCTGCTCCAGCGGCTGGGCGCGCTGGACGAGGGCGGCGCGCTCACCACGCACGGCCGGCGCATGTCCGCGATCGCCCTGTCGCCGCGGCTGGCGCACATGGTGCTGCGCGCCGGCGCCTCCGGCCAGGCCGAGCGGGGCTCGCGCATCGCCGCCCTGGTGGTCGAGCGCGGCCTCGGTGGCCGGGCGGTGGACCTCGAGAGCCGCCTCGATGGCTTCCAGCGCGACCGAGGGCCGAGAGCCCGCGACGCCGCCGGCCTCGCGCGTCGCTGGGCGACGGAAGCCGGCGGCGCGAGCGGCGCGGCGCCGCTCGGCGACGCGCTGCTGCTGGCCGAGGCCTGGCCCGAGCGGATCGCCAAGGCGCGCGGTCCGCTCGGCCAGTTCCAGCTCGCCAGCGGCCGCGGCGTGCAGATGGAGGCGACCGAACCCCTCGCTAGGGCGCCCTGGCTGGCGGTCGCCGAGCTGGGTGGCGGCGAGGCCCGCGATCGCATCCTGCTGGCGGCAGAACTCGACCTCGCCGAGCTGAGAGCCGCCTTCGCCGATCGGCTGACCCGCGAGACGCGGCTGGAGTCCGACCCCGGCGGCCGGTTGCGCGCCAAGGAGATCCTCGCGCTCGGCCGCCTCGTGCTCGAAGAGCGCCTGATCGCCAATCCCGATCCGGCGCTGATCACAGCCGGGCTGCTGGATGACGTCCGCCGCCGGGGTCTGGACGCCCTGCCGTGGAGCGACGGCGCCAACGCGCTGCGGGCGCGCGGCGGCTTCCTGCGCGGCGTTGGGCTGGATGCGCCCGACCTTTCCGATGAAGCCCTGCTCGCCGATCTGGACGCCTGGCTCGCGCCAGCGTTGGCCGGCAAGTCGTCGCTGGCCGCGCTCGGGGATCTGGAACCTGCGCTGAGATCGCTGATCCCGTTCGACGCCCAGCGGCGGCTCGACCAGCTGTCGCCGGTGAAGTTCGAGGCGCCGACCGGCTCGCGCTTCAGCATCGACTACGCCGCCGAGGGCGGGCCGCGGGTCGATGTGCGGGTGCAGGAGCTCTATGGCCTCGCCGTTCACCCCACCGTCGTCGGCGGCAAGGTCCCGCTGACCCTGGCGCTGCTCTCGCCCGCACACCGGCCGATCCAGCTGACCAAGGATCTGCCCGGCTTCTGGCACGGCTCCTGGGGCGACGTGCGCAAGGACATGCGCGGCCGCTACCCCAAGCACGTCTGGCCCGAGGATCCGGCGAGCGCGGCGCCGACGACCAGGGCCAAGCCGCGCACGTAGACCCGCTCAGCCCTTTTTCAGCACCGCGTCGGCTTTCTTGTCGATCTTGGCTTCCTCGGCCTTCGACATCCGACCGGCCTTGACCGCCTGACTGGCGCGGGCCTTGGCGTTGCGGGCGTGCGGCTTGTCCTCGATCGGGTACTTGCGCTGGTCCGGCTCCGCGAACTTCGACTTCGGGATGCGCTTGCGGGCTTTGGTGTTCAATTCGGCCATGAGATGATCCTCCTCAGGCCTAGAACGACTCTGCCGCCGGCAGGCTCCCTAAAACACGTCGACGCTCGGAAAGCGCGCCGAGCCTCGCAGGCATTCATGGAGAAAGCAGGCCAGGCCGATGTCGCCGGTCCAGAGCGAATAGCGGCCCCGACCGTGCTCGGTCCTCGCCGCCCGACATTGCTCGATCGCGTGCATGGCGAACCGCCGGGCGCGATCCAGCCAGATCGGGTCGCCGGTTAGGGCGCGCATCTTCAGGAAGGCGCAGCCGTTGCCGCCGGTGCCGTGGCAGAGGTTGGAGCCCTTGGCCAAGGGCCCGGCGCGCCAGGTCAGCTCGGCGCCCCCTTGCAGCAACACTAGGAGCGCGGGGCCGGCGATGTGGGGGTCGGCCAGCGCGGTGACCATCCCAGGCGCGCCGTGGCAGTGCTGCACCAAGCTCGGCGCGGGGTCGGACGAGACGACCGGCGGCCAGTTGACGCCCATCTCGCCACGCTCCGCACTCGCGTCGAGCGTGGCCGGGACCGCTTGCCGGATGCGGGAACGGTCAGCGTCAGAAAGCCAATCCCAGCCGCGGAGCAAGGCCAGCATGTTGCCGGCGTAGCCATGCACCGGGCCGAGGAACTTCACGCTCCGGCCGTAGAGGTGCTGGGTCCAGAGCGGCCCGTCGTCGGTGTCTTTCAGGTCGTCCAGCAGCGGCAGGGCTTGGGCCAGGTAGAGGTCGCGCCAGCGGGCCTCGCCTGTCATTTCTGCGGCGAACACACAGGCCAGCATATTGCCGGCGAAGCCCCACATCAGCTCGAGCACCGGCAGATCGAGATTGTCTTCGATGCGGCCGAACAGATCGTCCGCCGCGCCGGCGACGCCAGAGCGGATCATTATCAAGAGTACCGGTACGTCGCCGAACAGGTAGGACGGCCGCCGCGGCTCGATCTGCGACATCGGCGCGAGGAGTGCGTATTGCTGGCGGACGACCTCCAGCAGCCTGGGCAGGAACGAGGCGACGTCCAGCTCGTGCTCGGCGCCGTCTTCGCGCTTCAGGAAATCCATCGCCCACAGGACGCCCGCCGCGCCGAAGTAGAGGCTCGCGTTGCCATCAGGGATGCCATCGTCCTTCGGATGCGACGGCCAGTAGGTTTCAGGATCGAACCGCGTCGCCGCGTCGTCGACGATCTCCTGAATGGCCCGGTGCGCTGCGTCGGGATCCCAGTCGGTTGAGCTCAGGGCTATGTGCCGGCTCGGGTCGTACATGCTGCCCCCTCGCTCAGTTCGTCGCCGCGTAGATCATGACCCCTGTCGCGACCGCAAGGTTCAGGCTGTCGGCGCGGCCGCGCATCGGGATCTTTACGGTGGCGTCGCAGAGGGCGGCGAGCTCGGGCGTCAGCCCGGCCTGCTCGTTGCCCATCAGGATCAGCGTCGGCGGCGCATAGGCCGCGGCGCGGAAGTCGGTCGTGGCGGTGAGCTGGGTTCCGACCACAGACCCCGGCCAGGCCTCGCGCCAGGCGATGAACTCCGGCGCCGTCGCCTTGGCGATGTTCACCGCGAAGATCGAACCCATCGTCGCCCGGACCGCCTCGACCGAATAGGGATCGCAGCAGTCGCCGACCAGGATCAGCCCGCCGCAGCCGGCGGCGTCGGCGGTGCGGACGATAGTGCCGAGGTTGCCGGGATCGCGCACCGCCTCCAGCGCCACCCAGCAGGCGGCGCTGTTCGGCGCGAGGGACGAGAGCGGCGCGAACGCTTGGTCGAACACGGCCAGCACCGTCTGTGGGTTATCGCGGCGGGAGATCTTAGCGAGGATGTCGCGGCTGACCTCGATCGCCTCGCCGCCCGCCGCCTCGGCGGCCTTCACCGCCTGCCGCAACAGCGGATGCGCGGCCGCTTCGGCGCCGTACAGCAAGACGCGCGGCGCCCGGCCGAGCTCCACCGCCTCGGTGACGATCTTCAGCCCCTCGGCGAGGAACTGGCCGCACTCCTCGCGGGCCTTGCGCATATGCAGCGCTCGCACCGCCTTCACCGTCGGGTTGGACAGGGAGGTGATCGCGCGGCTCACGGCCCATCACTCCTAGGCGCAGCGCTCCAGCGGGCGAAGAAGGAGACGCCGACGCCGCGCGCGCCGCTCTCTTCCATCAACGCCAGTTCGCCCCAGTCGATCACGCCGCCGCGCCCCGCCAGCGCCTGGCCGAGCAGGCCGGCCAGCGCCAAGCCGGACAGGCGCTCGGCATAGGCGTTGATCAGCAGGAACGAGGCGTCCGGCGAGAGCAGGGCGGCGCAGCCGGCGATCAGCTCCGGCAGGTCGTCCAGCAACCGCCAAACTTCGCCGCCCGGCCCGCGGCCGAACTTCGGTGGGTCGAGGATGATCCCGTCATAGAGCGCGCCGCGCCGCGCCTCGCGCTGCACCCACTTGCGCGCGTCCTCGGTCAGCCAGCGCACCGGCCGGTCGCCCAGGCCGGAAAGCTCGGCGTTCTCGCGCGCCCAGCCAACCGCGCGCTTGGAGGCGTCGACGTGGGTCACCGCCGCGCCCGCCGCCGCGCAGACGAGGCTTGCGACGCCAGTATAGCCGAATAGGTTCAATAGCTTCAGCGGCTTTCCTGATGCGCGGACGCGTGCGTCGAGCCAGTCCCAGTTCGCCGCCTGCTCGGGGAAGAAGGCCAGATGTCGGAACGACGTGAACCGACCCTTGAACCGGACGCCACGCCAGCCCAGCTCGAATGGCGTCGCCGCCGGTCCGGAAAAGCGCCAACGCCCGTCGTCGTCCTCGCCATCTGGATCGAACACGGCGTCGGCGCTCGCCCAGGCGACGTCGGCCAGCGCCGGGCGCCACAGGCACTGCGGCTCGGGCCGCACCACGCGGTGCGGGCCGTAGCGCTCCAGTTTTCGGCCGCCGCCCGAATCGATCAGGCCGTAATCGTCCCAGCCGATGGTGCGCAACGCCATCGGTGCTTCGGCGGTTTTCGGTTCTGCGCGGCCGTTCATGGGGGCAGGCTTAGCCGTCGGCGCTCATTCACGTCCAGCGCGCGGCGCCGGCCTTGCCCGAAGCGCCCGAAACGCCTTTAGTGACGGGTCTGTAATCGTCGATAGGCGCAAAGCGTGGAAGCAGTCCTCAACAAGCCCGCGAAATCGGCCCGCAAGGCCAAGGGCGACGGACACCTGCGGCGAGTCGAGATTCTGGAAGCGGCCGAGCGGATCTTCGTCGCCGACGGCTACGAAGGCGCCACGATCCGCAAGATCGCCGACGAGGTCGGCGTCTCCTCGACCGCGCTCTACATGCACTTCCGCGACAAGGACGAGATCCTGCACGAGATCTGCCTGGCGGCGCTGCAGACGCTGCTGCAGCAGAACACTCAGATCGCCGCCATGCCGGCCGATGCGGTGACCCGGGTGCGGCTGGTGCTGCAAGCCTATGTACGCATGGGGCTGGAACACCCCAACGCCTACCTTCTGGTCTTCTGCGCGCCGCAGCGGCCGGGCACGAGCCCGACCCAACTGGCCACCGCCGAGATCGCGGGCCAATGTTATGACCGCTACGCCGGTGTCGTCAGCGAGATCGCCGCCGCCGGACAGCTGCGCCTGGGCAGCGCTGAGGCCGCGGCCCAGGCGCTATGGGCCGCCTGTCACGGTCTGGTGGCCCTGATGATCACCCGTCCCAACGTGGATTGGGCGCCGGCCGAAGAGCTGACCTCGGTGCTGCTCGAGGGCCTGCTCCACGGCCTCGTCGCCGACTAGCAGCTTGCGGGCGGCCCTGCTCCTGGCGGCGGCCGTCGCGCTGACGGCAAGCGCCGTCGCACACAGCGCGCCGCGTATCGTCTCGCTCGACCAGTGCGCGGACCAATACGTGCTGGCGCTGGCGCCGCGCGGCGAGATTGTGGCGCTGTCCAAGCGGGCGACGAACGACGATTCTTATCTGAAGGCCGCTGCGGCCGGGCTGCCGCAACGCCGCGCCACGCTGGAGGCGATCCTGGGCGAGCGGGCCACGATCGCGGTCACCTACTGGGCCGGCGACCTGCGGCTGCCGGCGGCGCTGTCGGCGCGTGGTGTGAAGGTCGTGCAGATCGACGAGGCGAGCGACTTCACCGGGGTCGAGCGGAACATCCGCCAGGTCGCGTCCGCCCTGGGCCAGGATCCAGACGGCCAACGCCTGATCGCCCGCCTCGACAGCCAGCTGGCGCGCAGCCGCGGCGCGTGGGGCGGGGCGCGGGCGCTTTATCTGACGCCGGGCGGCTTCACCGCGGGGCAGGGCACCTTGGTCGGCGCGATGATGGCGGCGGCTGGGCTGGTCAGCGCGACCCCGGCGGCCGGCTATGCGCCGGTGTCGCTGGAAGACCTGGTGCTTCGCCCGCCGGCCGCCCTGGTGCTGGGGTTCTTCAGCGACCTCGCTGGCGGGCGATCACGCTGGACCATCGCCGGCAACGGCTATCTGCAGAAGCTGAACCGGGACCGCGCGGTCGCCTCACTTCCAGGGTCGATCCTCGGGTGCCCGGCCTGGTTCGCCGCCGACGGAACACTGGCCCTGGCCAGGGCGCGGCCGAGCCGCTGATGCGCCTGACGCTTCTGCTGCTGGCAGGCCTCGCGGCAGCGCTCGCCCTCTCGGTCGCGTTCGGCGAGACCGGACTGACGCTGGCGCAATACGCCGACGCCCTCGCCAAGCCAGGATCGCCGGCGGCCGAGATCCTGTTCGGCATCCGCGCGCCGCGGGCCTGCGCCGCCGCGTTGGTCGGCGCAGCGCTGGGCCTGGCCGGAGCGGTGATGCAGGGGCTGCTGCGCAATCCGCTGGCTGAGCCCGGCGTGCTCGGCGTCTCGGCCTGGTCCGGCAGCGCCGCGGCGCTGGCGATCGTGCTGGGGCTGGGGGCGCTGCAAGGCGCGGTCGAGGCCGCGGCCCTGGCCGGGGCGCTGGCGGCCGGCGCGGTGGTGGCGCTGCTGGCGGCGCGGTTTCGCGAACCGGAGACCCTGATCCTGTTCGGCGTCGCCCTGGCGGCGCTGGGGGGCGCGGTGACGGCGCTGGTCTTCAACCTCTCGCCCTCGCCGATCACCCTGGCCGAGGTGTTGGCGTGGTTGCAGGGCTCAGTCGCCGACCGCGACTGGAGCGACCTGGCCTGGGCGCTGCCGCCGATGGCGCTGGGCGCCGCGCTCTGCGCCTACGCCGGGGCGGGGCTGCGCATGCTGACGCTGGGCGATGAGACCGCGGCGCTGTCCGGCCTGCCGATGGCGCGCTTACGGGTGGCCGCGATCGCCGGCGCGGCGCTGCTGACCGGGGCCTCGGTTGCGATCGCCGGCGTGATCGGCTTCGTCGGCCTGGCCGCGCCGCACCTGGTCCGCGGCGCCGCGTCGGACGATCCGGCACGCACCCTGGCGCCCTCGGCCATCGCCGGGGCGATCCTGCTTACGCTGGCCGATCTGCTGGCCCGTGTCATCCCCAGCGAGAGCGAGCTGCGGCTCGGTGTCGTCACCGCCCTGTTCGGTGCGCCGCTGTTCGCCCTGGTCGCCTGGCGCGCGGCGCGGAGCTGGCGGGCATGAGCGCGATGCTGGAGCTGCGCGGCGTCTCGGTCCGGCGCGGCGCGCGGACCATCCTCGCGGACGTCTCGCTCAGCGTCGCGGCTGGCGAGGTGCTGGGCCTGGTCGGCCCCAACGGCGCCGGCAAGACCACCCTGCTGCGCGCCGCGCTCGGCCTTCAGACACTGAGTGCCGGCGAGGCGCGGCTGGGCGGCCGGCCGCTGGCGTCGCTCGGCGAACGCGAGCGGGCCGCCATCGCCGGCTATTTGCCGCAGGAACGCCGCGTCGCCTGGAACATGCCGGCGCGGGACGTCGCCGCGCTGGGGGCCGCGTCGCTGCCGCCGGCCCAGGGCCACGCCATCGCCGACGCCTGCCTGGCCGAGCTGGAGGTCGCCGGCCTGGCGGCGCGCGGCGTGCTCGACATGTCCGGCGGCGAGCGGGCGCGGGTGCTGCTGGCGCGGCTGCTGGCGACCCGCGCCACCCTGCTGGTCGCCGACGAGCCGGCCGCCGGCCTCGACCCCGAGGCGCAGCTGCTGATCCTGGAGCGTCTGCGCCAGCGGGCGACGGACAGCGCGGCGGTGATCGTCACCTCGCACGACCTGGCGCTGGCGGCCCGCGCCTGCGACCGGCTGGCGGTGCTGCACGAGGGCCGACTGAAAGCGCTGGCCCCGCCGCTCGAGGCGCTGTCGCCGGGGGTGCTGGCCGAGGTGTTCGCCCTCGACGGCGCCCTGATCGAGACTGCTGCCGGCCTGACGCTGGCGGCCCGGCGGATCGGCGCGGCATGATCCTGTTGCTCGCAGCCTTCCCGGCAGCCCTACTGCTGGTCTGGGGGTTTTGGCGCTGGGATCGTGATGGCCAGCCGAAGCTGCTGGCCGTCTTACGGGGGAAGGGTCGGGCCGGCTACTTCGCGATAATCGTAAGTTTTTTGCTGCTGGCTTTGGCCCTTGCGCCTTTGGGCGTGTCGGCCGTCGAGATTTCAAACTGACGGGGGCGCGCCGGCTTGACGGGGATTCGGCTGCGTGGGCGGATGGGCCGTGGTTCTTGGGAGCGGCGGGTCTTCGACATCGTCAGGTAGCAAAAAACTGAGGCGCCGGCGGGACGGCGCCTCGGAATGGGCGCCGTTACCTGCGGTGGATTGCGGTTTCACGTGAAACATCGCCGCCCCGCGCGCCGCGCTGGCGTTGAGGAAAACTGCAAGCGAGGCCTCAGCGCGTCCCGGTGACCGGCAGGTTGCTGGCGACGGCGGCGCTGCCGGCGCTGTAGCTGTAGCCGCCCCGCTTCAGGTCCGGGGCGATCATCAGCCGGGCCGAGCCGCCGGCCAGCCGGGCGCGGTAGACCTCGGTCGCCTCCAGCACCCGCATCACGTAGTCGCGCGTCTCGGAGAACGGGATGCACTCGATGAAGTCGGCCGGATCGGTGGCCGAGGCGCGCGGGTCGCCGCAGAAGGCGGCCCATTCGGTCGGACGGCCCGGCCCGGCGTTATAGGCCGCTGCGGCCATCACGTAGGAGCCGCTGAACTGGTTCACCAGCTGGCCGAGGTAGGCCGAGCCCAGCGTCATGTTGTAGTCGGCGTCCTCCAGCTCGCCGCCGCCGTAGCCGAGCCGATGGGCGAGCACGTGGGCGGTGGCCGGCATCAGTTGCATCATGCCCATGGCGCCGGCGCCGGATCGGGCGTGCGGGTCGAAGCCGCTCTCCTGACGGGTGATGCCGAGCACAAAGGCGGTCTCGGCCCCGCCGGTGACGATGGGCGGCGTGCGCAGCGGATAGCCGCGCTCGGGCAGGATCAGGCCATGCTGGGCGGCCTTGCGGACCACCTTCATCGACAGGTCTTGGTCGCCGAGGCTGCGGGTCATGTCGACCAGCTCGGCGGCCTCCTGGACGCTGGGCAGGGTGTCGGCGACGCCCATGACGAAGCTCTTGAACGAGTCCTTGGCGCCGATCTCGGCCATCATCCGCGCCGCGCGGATCGGCTCGCGATCCTCGAACCGGTTGCGGTCGGCGGCGGTGATGTCCGGATCGCGGCCGAGCTCGAGCATGGTGTGGCCGGCCTTGGCGGCGGCGAGCTGGCCGTAGAAGGCGGTGGGGTAGCGCGCGCCGTCGGCGTAAAACAGTTGGGCAGCGACCGGATCGCCCATCGCATCGGCGGCGCGGCCACGCCAGTAAAGCGCGCGGCTGACCGTGATCGGCGAGGCGCCGATGCCCTGCAGCCTGGCGAAGTGCTCGTCGGCCAGCTTGGCGTCGTGCATGCGGCTGAGCGCCAGCCAGCCGGCGTAGAATTCGGCCTCGGCCCCGTCCGCGCCCTGGTCGACGCCGCTGTAGGCGGCGGCTTTGTAGGCGCCGCGGGTGTCGCCGGCCTTCAGCGCCGCGATCACCAGCTGCTTGCGCAGCTTCCACATCCGGGACTGACCGTCCTGGTCGGGCAGGGCGGTCGGCAGGCGTGGGATCAGCGCCAGCGCGCCGGAGGTGTCCCCGCGCCGCTGCGCCGCCAGCGCCAGTTCGTAGGCGACCCCTGGCGAGTCGCGCAGGTTGTCGGGAATCTCTCCGGTCACGCCGCCCTGGCGGATCGCCATCCTCGCCCGCGCCAGCAGCTTCTGGTCGGGCGACAGGAATGGCAGCAGGGCGCGAGAGGCGTCGCCCTGGACGCCGTAAAGCAGCATGTCCTCGCGGGCGGCGTAGTCGTCGGCGCTGAGCATCGAGCCGAAACGCGTCATCATCGCCTGCTGCGAGCCCACATCGAACGACTTGCCGCGCCAGATGCGGCGGATCACCTCGGCGGCGCCCTGCGGATTGCCGGCGGCCTGATAGGCCGAGGCCAGCGCCATCGCGCCCTCGGGGGTGGCCGGATCGGCGCCGGCGAACCAGTCGATGATCCCCTGCGGTCGAAGCCCGCCGCCCTCGATCACCTTCTCGGTGGCCGCCAGCCGCTTGGCCGCGCCCGGCCAGCCGGCCAGATCGCGCCGGGCGCCGTCGAGCTCGGCGTAGCTCATCCCATCCGAATTGGCCTCGATCAGCGCCCACAGCGCGATCTTGCGGGCCATGGGGTCGGAGAGGTCGTTGGTCAGGTTGCGGATCCGTGGCGCGTCGCCCAGCCGCGCGGCCTCCAGCACCTCTTCCAGAGTGCGACCTTCCGAATCACTCAGGGGCTGCTTGAGCGAATATTGATAGGTCTGGACCTGGGCGCCGCCCTCGGCCAAGGCGCCGCCGGCGGCCGCGATCGCCGCGGCTGCAAGAGCGCATCCGGCGCTTAGCAGGGCGCGGCGGAGGTGAAATTTCGATGCCAAGCGGCCTCCAGGGACTAGCGGACCAATCAAGGCGCTCCTTGCAGGCGCGCGCCTCGCCGACATATTGTCCGAAGCCTCCCATACAATCCGGTTAACACCGGGTGAATTCACGGCTTCTTGCACGCATGACTCGACCCTCGTTCCGCGGCGTTTTCACGGCGCTCGTTACGCCATTTCGTCGCGGGGCCGTCGATGACGCGGCCTTCGTGGCCCTGGTCGAGCGGCAGATCGCCGCCGGCGTGCACGGCCTGGTGCCGGTCGGCACCACCGGCGAGACCTCGACCCTGAGCCACGACGAGCACCGTCACGTGGTCGAGCTGTGCGTGCAAACCGCCGCCGGACGCGTGCCGGTGATCGCAGGCGCCGGCTCCAATGCCACCGCCGAGGCGATCGAACTGTCACAGCACGCCAAAGAGGTCGGCGCCACCGCGACGCTGATCGTCACGCCGTACTACAATCGCCCCAGCCAGGAGGGGCTCTACCGCCACTACGCGGCTATCGCCGAGACGGTCGACCTGCCGGTGCTGGTCTACAACGTGCCCTCGCGCACCAGCACAGACATCTCGAACGAGACGCTGCAGCGGCTGTCCAGGCTGCCGAATATCATCGGGGTGAAGGACGCCACCGGCGATCTGCCGCGCGCCAGCCTGCAGCGGCTGATGTGCGGGCCCGACTGGGTGATGCTGTCGGGCGACGATCCCTCGGCGCTCGGCTACGTCGCCCACGGCGGCCACGGCTGCATCTCGGTGACGTCGAATGTGGCGCCGCAGGCTTGCGCCGCCTTCTACGAAGCGCTGCTGGGCGGCGACTGGACCGCGGCGCTTGCCGCGCAGGACCGGCTGATTCGGCTGCACAAGGCGCTGTTCCTGGATTCATCGCCCGCGCCGACCAAGTTCGCCCTGGCCCACCTCGGCTTCTGCACCGACGAGGTGCGGCTGCCGATCGCGCCCTGCGCCGAGGCGGTGAAGCCGCAGGTGCTGGAGGCCATGCGCGAAGCTGGCGTCCTCAATTGACCAAGCTGATCGCCGACAACCGCCGCGCGCGGTTCGACTATTTCCTGGAGGACAAGGTCGAGGCCGGCATCATGCTGACCGGCACCGAGGTGAAGGCCCTGCGCGAAGGCCGCGCCAACATCGCGGAGTCCTACGTCGGCGTCGAAGGCCGCGATCTGGCGCTGATCAACGCCCATATCCCCGAATACGGTCCGGCCAACCGCTTCAACCACGAGCCGCGACGGCAACGAAAGCTGCTGCTGCACCGCAAGCAGATCGACAAGCTGATCGGCGCCGCCCAGCGCGAAGGCCGCACGCTGGTGCCGACCCGGCTCTACTTCAACGAGAAGGGCCTGGTGAAGCTCGAGGTGGCGCTGGCCAAGGGCAAGAAGGAACACGACAAACGCGCCACAGAAGCCGACCGCGACTGGAAGCGCGACCAGGGCCGGCTGATGCGCGAGCGGGGTTAGGCGTTGTCCCTGACACACCCAACTTCGGTCATAGCCGGGCTTGTCCTGGCCTTGTCCTGGCGACCCATATGTGGACGGCCCCCTATTGCAAGATGGGGCGTAGGTTGGGGACTGATCGGTTGCTTGCGGCCATATGTACGGTCTGAGGGTCGGGTTGACCCTCGCCAAGATGGTTTTCGCGGCGCGAGTTCCATTCAAGAACACGGGCTTGGGTCCCGTTGGGTCGCTCGGAGTGTCTCGCGCTTGGGATCGATCGATCGCACCACCTGTCCTTTTCTTGCAAGTTGCGGCATCGCCCAGATTGAGCCTGGGTGATTTCGTCAGGTCGTAGGCAGTTCGCGCATCAGGCGCTTGGGATCGTAGGCCTCGCCGGTGACCATCATCTTCCAGGCGATGCGCGCGACGCGGTTGGCGAGCGCGACGGCGGCCAGCTTGGGCTTGTCCTTCTCGAGCAGCTTCAGCAGCCAGGGCGATCTGAGACCGCCGCCCTTGCCGATGGGCTTCAGCACCGCGGTGGCCCCCACCACCAGGACGCTGCGCAGCGCCTCGTCGCCGGCGCAGGTGATCGCGCCAAGCCGCTGCTTGCCGGCGGTGGAATGGTCCTTCGGGGTCAGGCCGATCCAGGCGGCGAAGTGACGGGCCGACTTGAAGGCCTTCGGATCGGGGAGCTTCATCACCATCATCGAAGCGCCGATCGGCCCCAGAGAAGGGACCTGGGCCAGCCGGCGGCTCAGCGCGTCGGTCCGATGCCACGCCATCAGCCTTGCGTCGGCCTCCCTTCGGCTGACGCCGAGGCGATCCCACTCACGCGCCAGGGTGGCGAACATCTGCCTGGCCAGCTTCGGAACGCCCTCGGCGTCAGCCGCCTCCGCCAGCAGCGGCGCGATGTGCGCAACCCCCTTCGGCGCGGTCAGCCCGAACTCGGCGGCGTGGCCGCGGATCGTGTTGGCCAGCCGGGTGCGCTCGCGGGTCAGGCGCTCGCGCATCGACATCACCATCAGCGACGCCTGGTTCTCGGCGCTCTTGATCGGCACGAAGCGCATCGTCGGCCGGCTCATCGCCTCGCACCCCGCCTCGGCGTCGCGCGCGTCGTTCTTGCCCCGCTTGACGTAGGCCTTCACGTACTGTGCCGGCACGAGCTTCACCGCATGGCCCTGCGCCATCAGCTCGCGCGCCCAGTAATGCGAGGCCCCGCACGCCTCCAGCCCCACCAACGTCGCCGGCAGCTTGGCGAAGAACGCCACAAACTGATCCCGCTTCAGCTTGCGCCGAAGTACAACCTCTTCGGCTGCGTTCACGCCATGCAGCTGGAAGAACTGCTTCGACGTGTCGATGAAAATGCGCGTAATCTGCTCCACGGACGGTCTCCTTCGATTGAAGCTCAACAACCTCAATCTGGCACATCGCGATGCCGTACGCGGGCCGTCCACCCCATCAAGCACGCTGGCTCCGAGGTGGCCGCGCTTGGCGCGGCCAGAGCGGCGGCGGTGTTCATGGGCCGGAACTTACGCCCGGCTATGACCGAAAGAGATGTGTTGGAGCTTGGAAGGCGCGCGCCTAGGAAGTGCGCGGCGGGGGCTTCTTCGGCGCGGCAATCAGACCTTCGCGCTGGGCGCGCTTGCGGGCCAGCTTGCGGGCGCGGCGCACGGCCTCGGCCTTCTGGCGGGCGCGCTTTTCCGACGGCTTTTCGTAGTGCACGTGCCGCTTCATTTCGCGGAACGAGCCTTCGCGTTGCATCTTCTTCTTCAGCGCTTTCAGCGCCTGGTCGACGTTGTTGTCGCGAACGAAAATCTGGACGATGACACGTCCTCCTTTGGCGCCGTTACCCTTTGACGAGGGCGCGGCTGATACCAGAACACCCTTACCTTGTCCACAACGGGGCGAGACAGATGCGAGGTCCCAGGGCTAGATGGGGCCGATGAGCTATCCCGCCAATACCGCGACCCCCGACGAGACTCTTGGATGGACCGGCGACTGGGCCGCCGAGGCCGAGGCGCGGGTGCTGGCCGAGGCGCTGAGGCTGGCGCCCGGGCAGGGCTGGACATGGGCGATGACCAAGGCGGCCGGCGGCGCGGCCGGCTTTTCGTTGGGCGAGACCGAACTGCTGCTCCCCGGCGGCCCGCGCGACCTCGCCGCGCTCCACTCCCGCGCTTGCGACGCCGCGGCGACGGCGGCGCTGGCGGGCGTCGATCCGAAAACGCTGAAGATCCGCGAACGCATCCGCCTCGGGGCCATCGCCCGCATCGATGCGGCGATGGCGAGCGAGGCGGCGACCCGCCGCTGGGCCGGCTTCCTCGCCCTGCCGGGCAACGCCGCGCTCGGCCTGCGCCTGGTCTGGGAGAGCGCCGACGCGATCTGGTGCTGGGCCGGCGACACCGCCACCGACGAGAACTATTATTCCAAGCGCGCCCTCCTGGCCGGCATCCTGATGGCGACGCTGCTGGTGCGCCTCAGTCAGGGCGAGGCCGCCGCCGCGGCCACGCTCGACCGTCGCATCGAGGCGGTGATGGCGTTCGAACGCTTCAAAGGCCGGGTCGGCAAGCTACAGCTCGGCGCCTGGGCCACCGGCGCGATGGGTCGGTTGCGGTACGGTCTGCGAAACTAGGCTCGCTGGCTGGCGTCGAACTTGCAGTCGCTGGCCGGGGCTGATCAGGCGGCGCCCTTCACTGAGAGAGTCCCCCACCGATGCGGATTGCCGCCTTTCTGAAACTGCTGGCCAACATCGCCTCGGGGAAGACGCCGATCAGGACGGTCTATTATACCGTGATGATCCGGCTCAGCGGCTCCCTGGCCGGACGCCGCCGGTTTGAATTCGAGAAAATGTACGCCGAAGACGGCGACCCTTGGGGTTACTTCTCGCGTCCTTACGAGCAGGAAAAATATCGCCGCACGCTCGATTTCGTGCTGGATCATTGCCCCGGCAAGGCGACCGCCCTGGAGGTCGGGTGCAGCGTCGGCGTCTTCACCAAGATGATGGCGCCGTCGTTCGACAGCATCCTGGCGATAGACATCTCCACCGAGGCCGTGGAGCTGGCCACCAAGACCGTCGCCGGCGTTGGCAACGTCGAGGTCCGGGGGGACGATTTCCTGGCGCTGCAGGCCGAAGGCCGGACGTTCGACGTCATCTTCTTCGCCGAGGTGCTCTACTACTTGGCCGAAGCGCAGGCGCCGGAAGTTTGCGGCGCGCTGAAGCGATTGCTCAGCGATCGCGGCGTCTTCGTCGTCGTTCATCCCACCGAAGTGGAGAGCGGACCGTTGCCCTGGGACGGCATATTCGGCCAAGTGTTCGACCGACGCGCCGCCGTCACGATCGACGACTCCGAGCGCCCCTACGAGATCTCCGTCTACGCGAGGCGCGACGCGCAATCGGACGTCGACGCCCCAGGCAATGTTGGCGTCGCCGCCTGATCCAAGCGCGGCAAGCCGCTCTCAGGTCATGGCCTCCAAGGCGTCGACGAAGCGCTGATTCAACGTAGCCAGGGCGGCGAGGTCGGCCTCGCTCCATTCGGCCAGCGCCCGCGACAGCAGCCGCCGCCTGGCCGCAGTGATGGCCTGCACGATCTTGTCGCCGGCGGCCGTAAGGCTTGCTGTTCGCACGCGCCGGTCGGCCCCGCCGCCCTGCCGCGAGATCAGACCCCGGCGCTCCAGCTTGGACAGCTGCCGGCTGATGGTGGTGTGGTCGCGGCCGACCTGATCGGCGAGCCCGGCCACGCTCAGCGAGCCGGACCTTCCCAGCCGCACCAGCAGGGGAAACAGCGCCCGATCGAGGTCGACGCCGGCTTCGCGCAGCAGCACATCGTCCCGCTGCGGGCTGTTCAGGAAGCTGATCAGGTCGATCAGCGCCGCAGCGAGCTGGTCGACAGTCCGTGTATGATGCACCCTTTACGCCGCCGCGGTCTGGTTCCATAAAGGCTGCATGATACACGCTTCTCCCACCCTGGTCATCGCCGGCAGCCTGCGCCCCCGGCGGATCGCGCTGCAGATCGC
>Ga0302324_100012539_pt1 | contig 17276 bp, 24 predicted proteins | sample Palsa_T0_1_FD_201949 | JGI IMG/M metagenome (GOLD analysis project Ga0302324, IMG submission 201949) | Peat permafrost microbial communities from Stordalen Mire near Abisko, Sweden - Palsa_T0_1 | ecosystem: Environmental > Terrestrial > Soil > Palsa > Peat permafrost | place: Sweden: Abisko...
AAGCCGTGGCAACCGACGAAAGACGGTGCGGGAGGAATAGCCGTTCGCTTCCATCCATCCCGCGTAGTTATCAATTTGAGAGCCGAGCCAACTGTCACGGACTCGGTCGATGGTTGAAGGTTTGACGTAGTAGTGTTCGAGCATGACACTCTCCATTCGGAAATATCCGATGGGAGATAATCATGCACCTGGCGCTGGATACAGTGCTTTGCCGCCACCCGTTATACTGTTTTGCTGCCGCCACCAGTTCCGTTTGGGTCCTTCAGATAAATGATCAGCAGGTGAAGTGGACTCCGCCGATCCAGAATGCTTACCGAAGCGTTACTAACGGGTGGGCGACACTAACGGGTGGGCGACCAACCACTCCGAACTCAGTTCGGAGCCGGTTCAAATCGTGTCCGAACACCCGTAAGGCATAGAATGGAGCCGAATAGCAACCAGGGAGGTGGCGCTGTGAGCGACCTTGCAAAATGGAAAGTTCATGGGCCCGTGAAGACGCTCAAATCGGAGTTTGCCGAGTGGGATCTGGATCGACAGGACTGGCAACCGGCTAACCGCATCACAGTAGCATCGTTCAATCGCGACGGCACAATTTCAACCACCGATCACCACAACCCGGACGGGACAATTGCACATTCACGGTGGTTTCAAGACGACGCAGGTCGGATGATCGAGTCCCAATCCTGGATGAACGATGGGCCTATCGACAAGACTGTATACGTCTACGATGAGGGCGGGCGACTCATTCGAACCACTTATCTGGATCACAACGGAAGCAGTAGGGAAATAGAAGCCTGCAGTTACGATTCCGACGGCAGGAAAACCAAAGTGCGGTTCCTGCCTCGCCATGGAGCCGACTCGGAGTGCAGCGCGAGTGGCGCCTGCGGAGCAACCACCAGCTATTCAATTGAAGGAACGGATTCGGCTTACGGCGCTCCGGGTGCAACGACCATGACGGTCACTTACGACGAGAAGAACCTGCCAACGAAAGTCTTGTTTCACGATGCAAACCATCAACAGCTTGGCTACTTGATTCTCAGGCGAGACAGCGCAGGAAGACTAATAAGCGAGGAGTTCCACCAAGGTGAAAGATCCCCGTTACGAGACAATCTGTACGATAAGGCCCCGCTTGAGGAACGTGAGAGACTAGCTGCCCTGTTCGATTCGGTGTTAGGGAACGGGTTCTCAAGCACAACGTACGGATACGATGCCGAGGGCCGACTCGTGACGCGGGAGCTTCGAATCGGCAACCTCGGCGGATACTCTACAATCTACCGCTATGTAGATCGCGATGAGCCGGTTGAGGAAACGACGGAACATAGAAGTCGCGAGGCCAGCCTCGATGAGACCGGGAACGTGCGGTACTCCTCGGATCGGATCAACGTGCAGCACAACCAGCTTGAGTGTCTCTACGATGCGCACGCGAACTGGATCGAGCGGATTGTGTCATTTCGATCTGAATCGGAACCAATTTTTCAACGCTCTAATATTGAACGCAGGACGATCACCTACTATCCCATATAGCTGATTCACATTTTCCATTCATTCTCTTCCTGTGTCCATTTCATCGATTGATCCTGAATCACCGGCTACTCTTCAGTTATCAGTTGAGCAATATTCCCGCACGCCTTCGGCGTGGATGATGTTGTTCGGTCTCTCGACCTGCCCATGGCAGGATTCCTCTATACTGGATGCTTTTGCGTTCCGCTGATCCGTTATGTGTCGCTCGGAACGCGGACCGCTCGCTGCCAAGCGCCATTCGTGACGTTCGGCCACAAAACGGTCTGCGGAACAAAAGGCAGCTTTTGTGCCCGGCCACAAAATCTGCCAACTCTTGCAGCTTGCTTTCATCAAAGGTGCGCCGGGGGTTGGTGGTGGATTCGCGGATGATGTCGATGGCGAGGTACTGGAATGTGCTGCTGTTTTGCATGATGTGCCCTCCTTGGGCGGGTTGGAACGTGCGGAGTGGTTGGAGCGGGACGGCCTGAGCCGTCCGCTCTCATGAGGGAAGAAAAATTCGTTAGCTGGCTTGCACCATAGCGGGGTCAGCTTCGGCCTCGTTCTGCTCTGCTGCGGCGGGCGTTTCGATGGCGGAAAGGATCAAGGCTGATGTGCGCTGAATCAGTTCCAAGCTCTCGGCCAGAAGCGCTGCGTTGCCGTGGTACAGGTGGATGTAGTCGGCCGAGCTTTTTCCAGCGTCAAGGCCGATGGTCTCCGAGACGACAAAGGCGATTGCCTCGGCCTCGGTTTCGCGCACGGTCTTGGTTGTAGCGGTCCTGCGTTCCGATTTATGCAAAAGTTCATGCGCTTATGTAGCGCTCAACATAAGCGCACTTATGTTGTGTAGAAAATTATGTAGAGTGGACGATGGATTCCCGCACAACCGCGACGATCATTGATGGACCGACGCAACATAAATATGTCAATGACAGCTTTTGCGTAGAAGCGGCGCAACTCAGTGCTGCAAATGGACAGCCTTCCTACAGACTCAATGCTTCCCGGAACCTGATCGACTGCCTCCGAGACAACTCAACGTTCTTCCCGTTGCGCATTCTGGCAATGAGATTGCCGCCGATACCAGTCTCGACGCTTTCTACCCACTTCAGGTTAAGGATGCATTTCCGGCCCGCGCGGAAGAAGACCGTGGGATCCAGCCGTTCTTCAAGTGTCGCCAAGGACCGGCAAACCAGCGGTCTCTCATTTCCGAAATGCAGCCGGGTGTAATTTCCCTCGGATTCGAGGAGGAAGATGTCTGAGACACGAACTAACCAGCAGTGCTCCCCCTCCTTCACAAAAACCCGCTCCGGACGCACCCGATCCTGCCGTGGGCGCAGCTTTGTGATTGCGGCAGAAAGCCGCGCTGGCGCGACGGGTTTTACGAGATAATCGAGCGCACTCACTTCAAAGGCTTTCAGAGCGTACTCATCGTAGGCCGTGGTAAAGATTACCTGCGGCACATCGTCCAGGCGTTCAAGGAGCTCGAAACCGCTCATTCCCGGCATTTGCACATCCAGAAAAATAACATCGGGCCCGAGCTGTGGGATCAATTCCAGGGCCTGTTTTCCGGTATTCGCTTCGCCCACGATTTCGATGTCCGGGTGTGCCGAGAGCAGCCGCTTCAGTTCCTGCCGGGCCATTCGCTCGTCGTCGATAATAAGGGCGTTCATGAGCTCTGCGGAATTAGGAGAGTGGCGGCAACACGTCCGTTTGGACTGGGTGTGAGTTGCAGTGTCGCTCGCTCACCGTACAGAATACGAAGGCGTTCCCGCGCATTAATGAGTCCAATTCGGGTGGAGCTTGCATGAGGTTCGATCAGCACGCCCTCATTCTCGACCGCAATCCGCAACGAACCGTTGTCGAGGGAAGCTCGAATGGAAATCTCCGAGCCGGAAGGCAGATCTTCGACGCCATGTTTGATCGCGTTTTCGACGAGCGTCTGCAGCAGCATGGGGGGCACAGGGACTTCGCGAGCAGCATCGTCGATTTCAATCTGCACGCGAAGCCTGCTTTCGAAACGAATCAACTCAAGGGCTAGATAGTCGGAAACGATCTCCACTTCGGAGGCCAGGGGTACGGTATGGTGCCGGTCCCGCTGTAGGTTGTAGCGGAGAATATTGGCCAGGCGGGTGATCATGTCCTGGGCCTGTGGTGGATTTTCGCTGACCATGCCTCTGATCGAGTTTAGACAGTTGAAGAGAAAATGCGGATTTAGTTGCGACTCGAGGGCGCGCAACTCGGCTTCGCTGAGAGCGAGCTTCATCTTGGTTTCATTGCGCCGTACCTCCCGCGTGTGGCGCAGAGAGGTTATCGAGAAATAGAGAATCACCCAGATGTTGCCGACCACAGCCAGCCAAAGGAACATATATACGATGGAAGATGGCTGACGCCAAACTCCGAGGCTTCCCTCGATTGCGGTGTAGACCCCGACGACAAGCCCAGTCTGTAGCGTGGCAATGAGAATGGCACCTACCGACAACCGCGCAATCGCCCTTGCTGGGCCGAGAGTCGCCCAGCCTCGCTGGAGAGAGAACCGCCGGAGAAGATGGGTGAAGCCCACACTGTAAAGAAAGAACAACAGGTAGCCGATGACGACACTTGGCCGCCAACCGCTCTCCATCGCTGCAGTCGTTAAGCCAAGTGCGCTGAAAGCTGCCCATCCGCCAATCTGACAAGCCCAGTAAGACGTGTTCCTGTTTTTCATGGATCGATTCTTCACTATTCTGCAATCAACGGGTAGGTATTCTGACGAACGGCACCTCCGCCTGATGAGCGGTATCAAAATGGGCTGAGCACGTTCGGTCGTAGTGATGAACTCGGCTGCGCTCTCATGTTGACCATCGGGGGTGCTCTCGGCCATGGCTCATTCTACTGTGTTGTACGCCACCCGGCGTACAACACAGAAACCCTAAAGCGAACGCAGGAAACTGATCAGCGAAGGATCATCCCTCAGTGGCTGTGCCTGGAGCTAGCGGTCGAGAACGCCGTTGAATGCTTCAGAATCTCTGCTTTCCGCTGCAGATCAACTTCAGCGTAAATGTTAGTTGTATCGATCGAGACGTGGCCTAGCCAGGCGCGGATGGTGTTGATATCTACCCCGGAGCGAAGAAGGTGAGTCGCCGTCGTATGCCTGATCGTGTGCGGGCTGATCGACCGGCTGCCCAGTGTCGGAAATGAGCTTGCGGCGACCCTGATGTACTTGCGGATCATCCAATGAACGCCGTGCCGGGTAAGCGGCTGGCCCAGCCGGTTCAGGAAGACTGGATCATCGGGTGAGCGGTTGCGGATGAGCACCAAGACTTCATTACAGGTGGCTGGCCAGAGTGGACATCGACGCGTCTTGTTGCCTTTTCCTCTCAGTTCCACACTTCCAATCTGGTTCGCGCGTATGCTGAGATCACCGACCCTGAGCGTAGTCGCTTCGGTCACTCGAGCACCTGAGTTGTAGAGAAACAGTAACAGCGCGTGATCACGCATGCCTTGCTGCGTTCGGCGATCTGGAGCAGCAAGGAGGGCATCCATCTCGGGCTTATCCAAATAGGAGAGCTCTTTCCGGGCAAAGCGCTTGAACGGAACAGACCGAACTTGGCTACACCAACCGATGTGTTCTGGACTGCGTTCGGCAATGAAACGGGCCATTGCATGCAAGGCGGCCAGTCTCTGGTTCCGGGTGCGCACCGAACACCCACGGCTCTGTTCGAGATGATCGAGAAAATCCCTGATCTCTTCGCGCGAAAGATCGGCCACCTCGAGACGATCAATCCCCTTCTTCTTCCGGGCGCTTGCAAATGGCAGGAAAAGGGCCAATGTGTCCCGATAGCTCCGTTGCGTGTTGCTGCTGAGGTTGCGTTCTGAGACCAAGTGCTCAAGGAGAAACCTCTTCACCCAAGGGCCCAACAGCGCATCCTTAGACATGGGGCACCTCCAGCCGGGAATACTGCTCAAAGCAACGACTGGCGTGTTTAAGCAACTCGGTTGTCATGGTCAGATAGCGCTGTGTATCCAGGAGCCGCGCATGTCCGAGGTAGACGGATAGATGAGGCAGGAGTCGCTGTACGTTTTTGCCTTCGCGATACCAGGTAACGAGACGAACTACAGCAAAGGTATGGCGGAAGTCATGCAATCGCGGCTGATATCTGGCGTCCTTCGAGCGCGAGACCCCGGCCTCTTCGCGTAACCTCTTGAACACGAGTTCTGCCGTCTGGCGCAGAATAGGCTCACCTTTACGGGTTCCAAAAAGCGGGGTTGCGTCAGTGCGTGTCCGTCCTGACCACTGCCGCTTCATGTAGTCGCACAGTACGCGGGCGAGATCAGGTCCTACAGGGACAAAACGGCTCTTGAAGAACTTGGTCTCGCGAATGGTGAGTACGCCAGCCTCGGCATCGAAGTCGGCGATCCTCAGATGGAGTGCCTCACTGAGACGTAAACCGCTCCCGTAGAGCAGGAGCAACAGCGTTCGCACAGTCACTGGCTCGAGCAGCCAGACATCGCGATGGCGAGAATCGGCGGCATCGATCAGCCGTTTCATGTCGCGGTTGCTATAAATATAGGGCTGAAACTTCTCAGGCTTCACGGGAACACTGATCGGGAGTGGGTTTTCCGAACAGTAACCTCGGGCAATGGCGTAGCGATAGAACGCCGTCAAAGTGTGGTACTTCGAAAACCAAAAAGATGTGACCGGACCGGTGCCGTCAATGAACTGGCGCACCTGAGCGGGCTTGATGGATCTCATATCACGGTTGCCGATAGCCTTAAGGAACGCATGCAGGCGAACCGCTTCGCTACGAAATCCCATCCCCAGAGAGCGCTTGTGCGCAATGTAGCCCTCGACCGCTTTCGAAAGGTTCATGCGATGCCTCCCAGGTTCACGGCGGCTACAGCGCGAAGCGCCTCCATGCTCCCCCGCGGCAGAATCGGAGTTGCGCTGCGTTCGCTCTCCTCCGCGTACTTCACCAAGTGCTTGACGGGCAGGTTGCCAACTTCGCGCAATGCGAGCATGTCCACCTTCGCATAGATCTGTGTGGCGGCCAGGGAGACATGGCCGAGATGGTCGGCAATCTCCTTGAGCGAAACGCCTTCTGCAAGCAAGTGCATTGCACAGGAATGGCGAAGCGCATGAGGGCCGTAGCATACGGATGCGATCCCCAACCGACGCATACGGTTTTGCACCATTACACCAAGTCCGCAAGCAGTCAATGGCCGATACGGTTGTTTTGCAGAGAGGAATACCTCTCGCCGCTGACATCTCGGCCTCACGTCGCGGAGATAGCGCAGGATCGCGGTACCAACTTCCTGAACGAGAGGATAGTGCTGACTCTTCCGCTGCTTCGCGCGGCTGATATGAATGATCTCGCGTTCCCAATCGATGTCTTCGAGGCGCAGGTGGCGCACCTCACCGATTCTCAAACCGTAAACAGCAATCAGCAGCAACATCGCGTGATCGCGAATCTCGATCGGCCGAGCGCCAGCGCATGAGCTGAGCAGCTTCTGGACATCGCTCCACGCCGGGCCGCGCGGCAGGTTCTCCAGCCGGTAAATCCGGGGAGCGTCGAGCGCTGTCAAACCTGATCTACACCAGCTCCTGGACTCCGCGTAACGGAAGAAGTTGCGCAGCTTGGCAACATGGATAGCGATGCTGGTCCGCTTTAATCCCCGCCTTGCCAGTGTCTGAAAGTATGAGGAAAGATCATCCAGCGTCACGTCCGATAGCGTTTTGCTCTGTTGATCGACCCATCCAAGAAACTCACCAACGTACAGACGGTAGTGTCGGGTGGTGCTGGACGAAAGACCTCGTTCGCTAGCTGCGAACTGCAGGAATGCGTCACTTTCGGTGGCAAATGGCCGCCTTACTTCCGGTTCCCGTAGTCGACCGAGTAGCCGCATCCAGTTCGTTGCATGGAACACGAACTCCCTCTTGCCGATGTGAAGACAGGTGGCCGACCGGTGAGTGGTCATGGCCCATGTCTCTGCTGCGGCTTCGATCTCTGCCGGCGTGATCCCTACCTGATGGAGCGGAAGATGTCGCGCGAGATACATCAATATCCGCGCGATGTTCCGCAACGTCTCAATAGAGCGCCCCTCCTCCATCAGCTTGGATAAGTAAAGCTGACGTTCGGCCGCAAAGGGCGATTGGTGGTAGCGGGCCGCAGTGGCCCGACGTGGAAAGAGCTTCTCAAACATGGTGGTCTCCTTGGGCAAACGCAATCTGTCCAGTATCACCACCGCTTCCTGATTATGTTGTGTTCAGGACCACCATACCCAACAGGGCACGCACCGTCCGAGCCTCAACAGAACATAACTGGGAACACAACATAAATGGGCCGCCTCATGAACCAACGTGCCGAACTCTTCCGCTGCGGACTGTCCGGGAAGAATGGTGATTTTGCCCCCGTAGCTCATTCCCAAAGCGGGTGCGATGCTCTCCTTGAACTCAAGCTCGATGCCCTGCGCGACGATGAAGTCGATCAGCCGTTGGCGGTACTCACCTACTTCACCCTTTACACGCTCCTTCAATTCGGGAAGCTCGGCTCCGCTCGTTTGCTCCACATCGAATACATGGGCCGTTCTGAATCCGACCAACACAGGCTGATTCTGCTTGGTAATGTCCTTCTCGGCTTCGCTGTCCTTCTTCCTTCGAATGCCGATCATAGGAGCGAGGATACGAATGCCCTTCTCGCCTTTGTTGATCCGGCGGCCAAGCTGGTTCCATGCGTACATCCCGGCTACTCTGGTCGCCGCAGGTCGCTGTCTCGCGATTTCGAGAATATTGCCAAGAGAGTAGGTATGAAAGCGGCCCATTGCGGTGAGGTAGGCGGTGAGTCCTTCTGAGTGTCCAGCTTCCAACTGCTCGATGAGGAGCTTGACATTGGCGGCGATTACTTCCGTGGCGGTCTGCGTCTTGGGGGTAGAGGGAAGGGAAGTGACGTTGTTGGTTTCGTTCGTGGTGGCGTTGCTGCTCATTGGGTAGTTCCTCCGTTTTTGAAATGGCCGTGCTGTGTTTGCTCACAAACACGCCTTGGCCCTGGCCCACGCCAGCGGAGGCGGCAAGTGCAAGAGGAGGGTTCCCTACCCTCGGAACGGAGTGGAGAGGGCGGAGCGAAGCGGAGGTCTGCACAAGCGAAGCGCGGAAGATTAGGGTGGCAGTGTCGAGATCGAATAGATATGGAATCCGGTCACCGGTATTGTGACGAGGCCGCTCGGTCACTGGGTTTTCCTCGATCCATTGCTGCATGGCTCAACCACAGTGTTACGAACTCCTCTACAAAAGCAGCGGCCGAAGTGACCTCAGTACACGCGCTTTTTGGGCGAACTCGGCGAAATGAAACAGAAGAGGCACCCGGCGATGGACCGTTGGCCGAGCGTAACCGTGGGCCTCCATCCACTCCACGTAGCTCTCTATCTGCGATCCAAGCCAGCTGCCGCGGGTTCTATCGATGGTTGAGGGTTTGACAAAATAGAGTTCGAGCATGACACTCCATTCGGAAATATCCGATGGGAAATAATCATGCACCTGGTTGAGCCAAACTAACGTTGGCACTGTGGTAAATCAAAGCTGGAAGTGAAGGGCGAAATAGGGGCATCCGTTCATTGGAAATCAAATTTGACGATGATCATCCGGCCCGCCGTGGATTCTCCCAATTCGTCACCGCTGTCAACAGTGACAACACCAAGGCCAATGCTCGATTGTTGTTCGCGAGTTGTTCACTAAACGCCAAGAATCGTGTGGTTGCGGCGCCGCCAGGTCCCACCCAGCGTCAGTTTCCGAGTAGCCGACGCGGCCAGTGGCTGGCTCCAAAATACGTACTGCCCGCGATAGACTTGCACCCCGGACCGCATCCTGAATACGCAGGTAAGCCCGGGTCGTGAGAACTGCGCCGCTGCCGATAAACATCCTGAAAGAAAACGGAGGCGTGGCCGCGCTCGAACCTACATCCTGTTGCTCCTCGCCCGGCAACTGGCCAATTCCGAGGGACAAAAAGACATGGATTCTGATTTATACAAGCTTGTTACTGCAGCCGTAGTGAGATTCGGGGCACCAGCGAAGAGGGTGGCGGATGCCGTGTTGAGCTTGCTCGCGTCCGCTCAGTCTAAGAATCAGCGCCTCAATATCACGGGAGCCCTCCTCTCCTATGGCGGCATCTTCGCACAAGTCCTAGAAGGCCCGCGAAATTCAGTGGAACAACTCTTTGCCCGTATCCAGCTAGATGAACGCAATAGTGAAGTAACGGTAGCCCTCCGGTGGCGCAGAAGCCGAGCGCGATTTTCCTGAGTGGTCAATGGCGTTTGCAGATGAGGGAAAGGCGTTTGCAGATGGAGAAGAGACAAGTGGACTTTCACTGACACAAGCTGCCGTCAATGCTGTTTTTGCAAACCAAGGCGGTGCCGGAGAAAAACTGCTCACGGTGCTCAAAACTCTTTTCTAACAATCGAAGGGCTTTCGACCGAGGTTACCGCTAGGTGGCTATGATGAGAGACTTTAGACCTTGATAGGCGTCGGCTAGGAGCTAGAACAACGGTGAGTGAACCGGAGATGGAAGCGGAGTTGGAGCGCCTGCGGGCTGAGAATACCCAGCTCAAGAGCAAAGCCAAAGGTGGCATCGTCCTGAAGGCGACCCCGAAAGGCGCTGTTTCGCTCTACGGGATAACCCGGTCTCCGATCACGCTCAATAAGGGACAATGGCTTCGCATCCTGGCGAGTGAGGCGGAGGTCGAAGCGTTTATAAGCGAAAACGACTCGAAACTGGCCACGAAGGAATCGATGAGGTTGATTTCGCTCATGTACGCCAGTTCGGCGACCGTGCACTTTTCTGAACAAGACTTGGCAGCCCTACTGAATAAAGCCCGCGAGAATAACCTACGCCTGGGCATTACGGGACTGCTGCTTTATAAGAATGGAGAATTTATGCAGGCCCTTGAGGGCGAGGAAAATGTTGTGGATCAACTCTATTGTCGTATTGAACAGGACTCGAGACACACGGGTGCAGTATTGCTGCGGGAAATCATTGAGAAGCCCCGTTTTCCCGACTGGTCCATGGGCTTCACAAATCTCCAGAGCACCAACACACGGCAGCTACCCGGCTACAGCCCGTTCATGGACGAACCTCTGGCATGGCCAGGTTTTCAGGAAGATCCTTCAAAGGTGCAGAAGCTGTTCGCGGTTTTTAGTGGGCATCAAGCGGACAGGCTTGCGCAGTTGGAGCACCTGCGGGCCGAGAATACCCAGCTCAAGAACAAAGACAAGGGCGGTATCGTTCTGAAGCTGGGTGAGAAAGGCACTATTTGTATGTACGGGATAGGCCAGTTTGCGGTCACGCTCAACAAGGAACAATGGCTGCGCATCCTGGCGAGTGCTTCGGAGATAAGAGCATTTATTGGCGAAAACGACTCGAAACTGAGCACGAAAGAATAAAGCACCCTCTCTTCCCAGCAGCGGGGCCGCGATAGCGCGACTCCAGATGGTGGGGCCGAAATCCGAAGTACCCGGCAAGTCGCACGTTGATTCTGCTTGCCCTGCACAGGCTGCCGATAGATTCGTTATGGCGCAAACTCCACCATTTAGCTGTCACGGGTGCAAGGATGGCATCGAGCAGCCGTTTTCCCTTCAGTATGGCTTTCCAGCCAATCGTGGATGTCAATACCGGCAAAGTGTTCGCTTATGAGGCACTGGTACGCGGTGAACGCGGCGAGTCGGCGGGCTCGATACTAGGTCAGGTCACGAAAGCCAATCGTTATGCGTTCGACCAGAGCTGCCGCGTCAAGGCTATCTCGCTCGCGGCGCAACTCGGTCTTGCCGATACCGGTGCGCAGCTCTCAATTAACTTTATGCCGGGAGCAGTATACAGCCCCGCCGCCTGCATTCAACTCACGCTTGCCACCGCCCGGGAGGTTGGGTTCCCTTGTGATCAGATCATCTTCGAGATCACAGAGGCGGAGGAGGTGGTCGACCGCGCACATATTCGCGGCATCGTTGAAGATTACCGGCAACGCGGCTTCGAGGTCGCTCTGGATGACTTCGGTGCGGGCTACTGCGGCCTCAACCTGCTGGCCGACTTCCCGGCTGACTTCATCAAGCTCGATATGGATCTGACCCGTAATCTTGCTCAGCGGCATTCGGCACTAGCTATCGTGAAGTTCATGGTTGAGCTGGCGCGAACGCTTGGCAGCCAATTGATCGCCGAAGGCAAAGAAGCAGTTGACGAATACAACGCGCTTCGCCGCTGTGGTATTCACCTGATGCAGGGCTACCTCTTTGCAAAACCTGCATTTGAAGCCCTTCCACGCTTCGCACTGCCGAATGTGCGCCTGGACGCAATCGGGTTTGGAGAAAGCAATCGGATCTCGACCCCGGTTGCCGCGGATCCTTTGGGCAGCGCTGCCAAAACGCCGGACATACTGTTCCACTGAGCACTTTCTGCCTTCGCGAGTCTAGCTCGACCTTCTCAAGATTCATCACCGTGAGGAAGCGCAAGGGTACTTTTTCAGCCCGCCACTGCTTAGGAGTCATTGTGTCCCACAGCATCGACGCTTGTGAGATGAACAACAAGATCGCGGCTATTAGTTTTCCGCAGGTCATCGCCACAATGTTCAATGGGCGGGAAGGCTTACCCTCAGGAGAATGCCGAATGGGCCTGCTCAGTTCCTGAGAATTGCGGTAGCGCGAGCGCTGCAGCGTCGTGATCAGCTCGAACGTACTGAGCGCCTGCCTCACCGCGATTCCTTAGGCAAACTCGAAAGCTCGACGCACCCCTGGCTTCAGAAATTTCTCATCCCAGCGACGTGTCCAATTGAACACTATCTTCGGGAGAAACGCGGTGCGAAGGGTACGTACTCCTTCGACGCAATGTCGGCACTGCCCTCGGTATCGAGATTCGACGCAGTAGCGGGTGCTTCCGTTGGAGCGCACAACGACTCACCGCAGTCTGACAACAAACTTCTCCACTAGTTTGCACGCTGCAATTTGCCTTGCACGTTCCCCAGTCAACGCGTGACCCTTTAGGATGTTCCGTTTTGCCAGATTAAGGACGATCCTGAAAGCTTCTGTTTCGTCCAACTCAGTAGCTCTGGCCATGCCTATCTCTTCGTCTGTGAGAAATCTACGGGTCGTGATTTCCGCTATCCTACCAAATTGACCTATAAAATAACCCATGCCTATGGGACGGTGTGCGAGCCTATCCTTGCACTTTGCTGCGCTCTTTATTGTGAGGTGCTGATGACCACACCGCATTCTCAGCAGGCAGAACAGGGAGCCGCCCCTGCGCAGTACATACTCTTGCGGGTATCGAAATTCTACTGAGTACGCCACCGCTACTCACAACTTTCAGAGAGCATACAGATGGTCGCATGGCGGCGTAGCGCCAAGCCGTGATCGCCATCATACGCTAAGGCGTCCTAACCTGCCACAACGCGCCAGAAGGCTGGCCCTTGGCTGCGCCTGTTACACTTGCAAATTCAACTATCAGGGAGCGCTGTCTATCACTCCAGTTCTTTTTAATCTGGGCCGGACAAACTGACGCGTTCGTTTGCGAGGCAGCCTGGCCGTGTTTTGGTCTGACCCTTGCCCGACCAACGTGAGGAGTCCATGCCTGCGTTGATAGCTGGATAACTGGATAAGAAGTGAAGCTCCCCGCCTACCGCGTCGGCGACGCGACGAAGCTGGACACTTTTCAGATGTCGCTGCTTACGGGCGTTATGCCGTGGAGAGGCCGGGAAGAGAGGTACACCGGGCTAGAGGGCGATCACGATTCTTCAGCCGCAAGTGCATGGGCCAGATCACAAAGTACTATGGTTCAGATGTAAGCTCACGCTGGAGCGCCAGATCGGTCATACCGATGACGCCATTGAGCGGCGTCCGGATTTCGTGGCTCATGTTTGCCAGGAATTCGCTCTTGGCTTGGTTGGCAGCTTCTGCGCTCCCTTTGGCCAAGCGCAGTTCGACTTCCACTCTCTTGCGCTCTGTAATGTCGCGCGTGACGGTGGCCATGCACAGGGGATTGCCACTGCGGGGGTGGCGAACGATGAAGACGTTTGAATCCGTATCGATCGCCTGACCCGTCTGAAAATTCCGGAACTCTATCTCTCCGCTCCACCAGCCTGTCGCCCTGACAGTGGGCAGAACCGTGTCCTTCAAGACGCGCTTACCCGTCTCTGTGTAATAGTCGGTTATCTTGGTCGCGGTCTGATGCGCGCCCGGGCCGAGGTCGACCATCCCGCGCGCAGCCGGGTTGAACCGGCGCTACCGAAAACAGGTTGGCGGTCCAGGGGCCTTTTGCGCAGCTGCGCGAGTTTGAGACGAAGCCGGATGTCCTTAATCTCGGTGCGCCCACGAACACGGTGAACCGGGAGAGGGATAACAATCGAAGAACGTCAGTGGCGTCACTGCGGCAGGCGAGGAATACGGCTGCGGGAGCCGACGATACCAGGACGGGATTCTCTGCAATTGAGCCAAATGGCTGCCCCGCTGCAAGCCGCCGTGACGAAGGTCACTTTTTGACGGGTTCGCGGAACAGCCCCCGAGAAAGAACGGTGTATCAATGAGGAGAGCGCTCATCGTCGACGATTCTTGAACGATTCGCAAGATCCTGGGCAGGACTTTGCGAGAACTGGGTTACACGGTCCGCGAGGCAGTGAACGGAAAAGATGCTCTGAAGATAATCGAATCGGAAAGGGCTTCTGTTGATTTGGTTCTGGTCGATTGGAACATGCCAGAGATGGACGGTCTGGACCTGGTCACGCAGTTGCGCCAAGACCCGGAACTTGCGTCGCTAAAGCTGATTATGGTGACCAACGAAACTGAGATGAACCGCATCGTAGCCGCCTTGGAGGCGGGGGCCAACGAATATCTCATGAAACCATTCACGAAAGCATCTTAAGGGAAAAGCTGGCGATGGGAGGGGTTCTTTATGCACCCCAACAGGTAGATGAGCAGAATCCCGACAGGTGTAAAAGCTGACGGCTAGTTCGCCCTCACCAACAGTACCCTGCCTTCCATGTTCGTGGTACTGGAACCGAAAAGCTTAAGCGTCACGCCCGATTTTTGGCCCATATCGTAAGCTGGCCGAACTAAACCTGAGTCAGCAGCACACGCGTCGCTATACCCGCGTAAGCCTCGATCAAGCAGTTCTCCGCGACTGACCTGAGCACTCCGTGCTGGATGAGCCATACTTTTATCTCGTGGCGATCCTGGAATACCTTGTAGGGATGTTCTGCCGTCTTATTTAGGGTCACCCAGTAACGTCCGCTTACAAACTTTACGAAACGTGCCTCTGTCATAGTGTTTTTCTGCCCCTCTCGCGTATTCGCCGGTTAGCCAGCGCGGCAAGGGTACGGCTGCGCGCGAGCCCGGGGACCCGACACACCGACAACTCCTCTTTGTTCAACGTTAGAAAGGATTGGGTGATCGCTATCTGTAGAAGGTTCTTCGGTTGTCTTGTGACAGAACTTTAACTCGATTCTCTGCACCCCCGTAATCGGTCTTGGAGGATTTCGTGCAGATGGTTGCCGTGGCGAAGAACGGGTTAAATCCGGTGCGAACGGGCCTCCGGGTTTCTTTGTCGCGACTAAGGGCAATCGGACTTCGGCGTTGCCCACCACCGCACACTCTGGAGAGTTTCCACCTCGACGATGGCGTCAGGACCAATTTCCTGCAGCCTAGGCAAGCCTCTCACAGCGTGGCGGCACCCTCGCCACGTGTGGAACGATCTTCACCTTCTAGTTGCCGCGCACGTCCGGCAAATTCTGCGGGCCGGTCACAAGGCATCGCTGTCCGTGCGTAGCCTTCGCCTCTGGTGGTCGCTCCTTCAACCCTGACATCATTGAGCCTTCGGCCGTTACCGAACTCAGGGGATGAGCGAAGACAATCCACCAATTCTTCATTCGTGGTTGCGCCAGAGGAGCATGTGAAGGTTTATGCGTCCGTTGCCAGAAGTTGGGATGCGCATGTACCCGGCCCAGGCCGACGGCTTTACTCGATCAGCCATCACCACAAAGGCTCTGTGTGGTTTGTCTAGGCAGGCAAGACGCTGACAAGCCGCCATCCGGTCTCTAAAGGTCGCAAGAAGACCAACAGCGACTCTGGCTATGGCTTCCTGCCATGCTGGCCGTCTACCTTCGGTTAACCCTGAGCATCTGCGCGGTGCCCGCGCCCGAATGGCAGATCGGTTACGACTCATCGCCACAGAAGATCAATCGGAAGACGTGGCGGACGCTCATACGAAGGTCGCTTGAGTTCTGGAAAGCCGCCTGATTGGCAGTATATGTCGGATTTCGAAAGATTTGGCAGGCGCCTGCCCGGAGGCAGCAGGCAACGCAGATAGATTTGGACCTTGGGCGACTTCATGCCATGGGCTAACCGCAATCAACTGGGTGGGTCCCTCATCGTCAAGGCACTCGGACACTTTTTCCGGGACGATATCGCTTGTTAAGGGTGGTCTGCCGAGGAGAGGCCGGTACACCGGAGCCAGACGAGGCGATCACCATTCTTCCGGCGCAAGTTCATCGCCAGACCACAAACCACTATGACTCAAAAGCTTTCGCTGGCGGGTGTCGGGACGATGACATCCTTGTTTGTTCGACCCCCTTCGGTCCTTGGAGCGCCTCTGCAATGGCCATCTCCAGTTCAGAAAGCCTGATCGGCTTCGAGATATATCCTGAACCAATTTTCCATCCCCTGCGAAAAGATGAGGCTGATTCTGAGAAACGGCAACAGCTTCGAGGCCTCTCTGCCCGTAAATCCCTACTTGAAGGGCGAGGCGCGCCCAGTCATTTTGGTGCCGCTCGACGTTCTGCCGGAGCTGCCCATTGCAACTGATTGGTCAGATCTAGCTGATGCAGCGGAGAAAAACCGAGAGCTGAGAGATCGCGTTAATAAGCACATAGCTGACTTGTGGAAGTACAGAACCCTGCAAGACAAAGACAAAATCCGCCGATGGGCGCTCGCGAAAAAAGAATTCTTCATGGATTTCATGGAGATGATTCGCGGCGCAGAGAAAAGCTCCTACGATTCTGATGAAGACTCAGCGGGCGAGCTTTTCTGGCGTGGCCTGGCAGCCAAACTCCGCACCGAGGGATTGCAGGCCCTCAACGTTCCTGCCCGACTTGATCTCGACGGCGTGGTCAACGTTGTCGAACAAATCATCGAACGATTCCGATTTCATGTTGAAGACAGACGCCTTTCCGAGGAGCTGTACGCGAATGGAAGACCTCGCCCGGAAAAGGCAGCACAGCGACTTTTTTATGTAGTCGCGGACGCCTATTGCGCTGCAAACAATTTGGACATCACCGCCGAGGCGGATACCGGGAACGGGCCGGTAGATTTCAAGGTCTCACAGGGCCGTGGCGAACGGAGATCCAGGATCCAGGGTGAGGGTGGGCGTTCCCAATTAAAAACGAAGGAATTAGGCTTGCGATACGCAGGTGGAGGGAAGGGTCCTTGTCGGCATTAAGAACCTGACCGGCTGGTCTAAGATCCTGGAGCAAGTTGCACTTAAGCGTTTACCGTCTTAATGGGTGCGAAGGGGGCGAATATAGTGAACTTACCACCTTGGTAACCATCCACTAAGACGTTGAAATAGGTCCTGCGATCGGGCTTCTTGAATAGCTTTCCCGCGGCGCCATCGATTAAGGCTGGATCTACCACCATCCTCGTGAACACGGGCCGGCCTTCGTTGGTAACCACCGTCGAGGCAATGTTTAATACCTCATGAATTGCATCACGCAGTAGTTCCTCGATAGGGCTTACCGCGAGGTGCTCCTTAACCGCGGAATCGGGCAAGCCCACCATC
>Ga0302324_100012542_pt1 | contig 17273 bp, 13 predicted proteins | sample Palsa_T0_1_FD_201949 | JGI IMG/M metagenome (GOLD analysis project Ga0302324, IMG submission 201949) | Peat permafrost microbial communities from Stordalen Mire near Abisko, Sweden - Palsa_T0_1 | ecosystem: Environmental > Terrestrial > Soil > Palsa > Peat permafrost | place: Sweden: Abisko...
AAGCCTCCGGTTTCATCCTGCAGGGCTCGCAGCTTGAGCAGGTGATCGACGCGGTCCTCGTCGTTTTCGACGTGGCCGTAAAGCATGGTCGCATTCGACTTCAACCCGATCTGATGAGCGATCTTGGCGGTTTCCAGCCACTGGTCGCCGTCGATTTTGTGGTCGCAAATAATGTGGCGCACGCGATCGGCAAAAATCTCCGCCCCGCCGCCGGGGAGCGAATCCACGCCCGAAGCCTTCAACTGTTCCAAGGTCTCGCGAATCGACAGTTTGGCGCGCTTCGACAGATATGCAACCTCGACCATCGTGAAAGCCTTGAGATGCACCTGCGGAAAACGCTGCTTCAGGCCGGAACAGAGATCGAGGAAATACTGGAACGGCAAGTCAGGATGCAATCCGCCCACGATGTGAAATTCGGTAACCGCCTCCGAATATCCGGACGCCGCAGTTTCGAAAGCTTCTTCCAGCGCCATGGTGTAGGCACCGGGCGAGTCTTTCTTGCGGCCAAAAGCGCACAGACGACAGGCCGCTACGCAAACGTTGGTGGGATTAATATGCCGGTTGACGTTGAAATACGTCTTGTCCCCGTGCATGCGTTCGCGAACGTAGTTGGCCATCCAGCCCACGGCGAGAATGTCGCCGGTACGGTAAAGGGCGAGGGCATCGTCAGCGTCAAGCCGTCCGCCGGCCACAACTTTGGCATGAATCGGCTGCAGCCGCCGGTCGTCCGTCTGAAAACTGTGTAGAGCCATCCCCTTGATGATATCGCACGACAGTGCAGGTCTGCCATCATGAGCCGTGCTTAACGGGTGACTCTTTAGCGTGTAACGGTGATGCGGTCCTGAATCTGTGCGTATTCCTCTTCCGACAGCAGACGCCGGGTCACGAGTTGATGCGTGTCGGCATACGGTCGTTCGACGATAATTCGCCCAGCCTTTTGCGGGGAAATGCCGGGAAGAGACGCCAGATCATCTTTTGACGCTTTATTCAGATCGACCGCCGTTCTGGAATTGGATGCCAGGCCTTCTTTGACGCCTTCAGCCACAGCTTTGGTGTCACGCTTAAGGGTAGAGGTAGCCTCGGCCGTCTTTTCGCGAAGCTGATCCGGGCTTTGATTTGGCGAACAGGCCAAACCTGTTGCAAGCAAAAATCCAACCACCGAAGCGGTAATGAAACGCATCTGCATGTTATTTCGATGCCGTGCGGTTCCTTGCGGTTGGTGCCTGAATGGATTCCCATCTACTTCCCTGCAGAAAACCGCATCTACTGTAGTAGGTATCTGCGCGACTTCGATTCACGACGAGAGCGGTCAAAATGAGGAGAGAGTCAATGAAACATTTTCTTGCGGTCGCATGCTTCCTGGCCGCGGCAACTTGCGGGACCGCGGTAGCGCAAAGCACAGACCCATCGTCAGCTGATCTGGGCACGTCACAGGCGCAGCCCCCGGCAAATACGCAGAGCGCCCCGCAGCCTCAGCCTGCCGCTCCAGGCCAACTCGTACCAGCCCAGACAGCAGCTACTGCAAGTCCTGTAGGCCAGGGTCCGAAGATCGCCCCCGGCAGCGTAATCCCGGTTGAGCTGACTAAGACCGTCGACGCGAAAAAAGCCAAGACCGGCGACGAAGTGGTAGCCAGAGTCACGCAAGACCTGAAAACCAGCAGCGGCGAGGTGCTCGTGGCCAAGGACACGAAGATCATGGGCCACGTAACCCAAGCCCAGGCCCGCACGAAGGAACAGAAGGAGTCCGAGTTGGGCATCGCGTTCGACCGCGCCATGACCAAGCGCGGTGAAATGAACCAGCCCATGTCGATCCAGGCAATCATCGCTCCGCTCGACAACTCTTCAGCCGGCGACAGTGGCAATAGCCAGAGCGCGCCTGTCAGCGGCGGCGGCACGGCCACATCACCGATGAGCAGCCGTAACACTGCGATGGGCGGGGCGCCGCCACCACCACCACCGTCGCCCAGCGCTGCCGCTGGAACGGACGCGACAACGGGAGGCGGCGCGCGACCGCCCATCAACGGCCATACTCAGGGAGTAATCGGAATGCCTGAGCTGAAGCTCGAGGCCAACGCGCAGAACGCCGCCCTGGGATCGGTGATGAGCTCGGGAAAAGGCAACGTCAAGCTGGAGAGCGGTACGCTCATGCTTCTGCGCGTCAATCCTTGAGCAGCGGCCTCATGAGTTCAGGGCGGAGTTCAGAGCGAAGTTCAGCGCGCGCCCGCAGCAAACGTATTGAAGCCTTGCTTGCGCTGCTCGGCTTCCTTGGGATAGTCGCCCAGCCAGACGTACTCCGGCTTCGTTTGCAGCAGTGAGACCTTGCGCAAATAAACTTCCGGAACGCCCTTGACGAAGTTTTTCTCCTGCACAGCCTCGCGCATTTCGGTAGCGGAACGCTGCATTTTGTTGATGTAGGCTTGCAGTGTGTCGTCGTTGACGGGCTGGATACCCAGGTCAAGACAAACCTGATCGCGCATTTTCAGAAAAGCCTGCAGCAATTCCGACGTGCTGGCTTCCGGCATGCAAATGCCCAGCGCTTTTCGGCGGCGCAAGAGCGAACTGGCGGCCTGCGGCTTGCGGTCGGAAAAAGCGAGCGTCCAGCCGTTCTGCAGGCAGCTCTTAATCGAAGCCTTCAATGGAAGCGGAGTCTTCCCTTTCGGAAAAATCTGGCTGATCTCGCCAAAGCAGTGATGGCGGGTGTGCGCCATCAGCCGGCAGAAGCTAGTCGGAGTCGTCGCAGAATCCGACACCAGCGAGTAGTCCAGCAGCCGTGTAAAGCCCATCCCTTCGAACTCGCGAGTGTAGCGCTCCAGGGCATCGAGATCGAGCGCCGGAAATTGTGCCGGCGTGGCGGGCGGGAAAGAATACTGCGTTGGCATCTTTTTGAGCACTCTTCCCTTCATAGTGGCGAAGGTAAAGAGCACGTGGAACCAGCCCGCGAAGCGCCAGACAATCAGCGCCAGCACAATAAAGAGCCACGTGAACTGCATGGGGGGTTGGCGGCGCGCGCGGCCAAATTGCTGCTGCATGCGCAGATAATCGGCTTTTGAAATTTCCTGCCAACCGGTCTTGGACCAGAGTGTCTGCGGTCCAGAGGCAAGTCTCTCGCCAGAAATCCGGATGCTCTTGACCCCGAACGAAAGCACGTCGAAACGCATGGCCCCATCCTTCGAAAACGGAACGGATTGCAGCGTCAGGTTAAACGTGTTCGCGCCCATGGTGAGGGGCAGCGTGGCTTCCGTGCCTCCACCCTCGTAGCCGGTGAGAAACTTATAGTGCCAGCCTGCATCCTTGAACTGCTGGCGCTGCGCTTTGCTGAGAAGTCCCGACCCTGCGTCGTCATCGTCCGTGAGGTCGTCCGCACTCAGATTCGACCCGCCTGCGGCCTGCGGCTGAGGCTGTAACGCAGGCGCGGCAGGCACCGGGACAAACGTTTCGCCATCCCAGCGGGTCCCCAGGTGACGCCCGTCTACATTGCCAAAGCCACCCAGCGGCGTCAATTGCAATCGCCCGTCAGCCAGACTCCACGAACCATAGATAACGGTGTTCTCGGGAAGCGCGAAGCGGTCGAGTTGTCCGGAAGCCGCAAGGTGGTAGGCCACGACATCAGGCTTGGTAAAATCGGCGAACCCGCCCAGAAAAACCCCAAGGTAGCCATAGCGGCTGCGGCCCAGCACATCCTGGAAAACATTGTGGGAGCGGCCCGTCGTGCTTCCATTCAAAAACACGAAGGCGTCCTGCTCATTCCAGAAGACGATGGTCTGCGACACGCTCTGACCCACCATGTATTGCTTGGGCCAGAGCACAAGTGCGGCGACCGCGGCCCCGCAAAGCGCCAGAACGATCAGAATGGAAATGGCTTTTTGACGGTTCACAATCACGCCCCTTTCGGGGACAGTAGCATGTGGGGGAACGTCGAAGCAGAGTACTTTGGTAAGCGATTTTGCGCGGGCAATCGAAGTCGGTGATCTGGAAAAGCCACGCGTCTGCGCGCTAGCGCCGGAGCAGTAAATCTCCTGCGACAAAAACAAAAAACACCACCGAGATCACCCCATTCATGGTGAAGAACGCGGCGTTCAGCTTCCTCAAGTCTCCGGCTGAGATCAAGGAGTGTTCATAAGCCAGCAAAACCGCCACCACCGCCACTCCTGCGATCGCCAGCTTGCCCATTCCAAACGCGACCAGCAGAGCGGCCAGTAACAGCAGCATAATGACGTGAAACGCTCGCGCCACCCAGAGCGCGCGAGAAATGCCCAGATAGCGCGGGATGGAGTGCAGTCCGCTGGCGCGGTCAAAATCGAAATCCTGGCAGGCGTAGAGGACGTCGAAACCCGCCACCCAGAAAGTAACCGCGGCAGTCAGCAGCAGGATGCGCGGATCAAGCGAACCGCGCACCGCAATCCAGGCCGCCGAGGGAGCGATGCCCAGGGCGAATCCCAGCACAAGATGCGACCACCGTGTGAAGCGCTTGGTATAGGAATAGAGCAACAACACGGCCAGCGCGAACGGAGAAAGCCACAACGCGAGGCGATTGAGCTCTGCCGCCGCGACCATGAAGACCACGCTCGAAATCACCACAAAAGTCGCGACAAACGCAGGCGTAAGTTGCCCGGCGGGAAGCGCGCGCGCGCTGGTGCGCGGGTTGGCCGCATCAATCGTGGCGTCGGCCAGGCGGTTGAAGGCCATCGCTGCGGAACGGGCCGCCACCATCGCTATGATGATCCATGCGAGTTGATGGGCGGTGGGAAATCCTCCGGCAGCCAGCATCGCCCCGCAAAGCGCGAAAGGAAGCGCGAATACGGAGTGCTCCCACTTGATCATCTCCAGCGTCACACGCAGATTGTGCAGAAGGGGCACGAAAATATTCTAGCAGTACTTTCTCACTTGCTCCCCGAGACCAACGGCACAAAACGGCACGCACCGCAAAGCGTAACCACCGGTCTTCCCGCTTGCATGTGAATCAACTGCAACTGCTGAGACTCAGCGGGACCAACAGGAATTATCATGCGTCCTTCATCCTCGCGGAGTTGCGACAGCAGACCCTGCGGCACAGCAGCGGTGGCCGCGGACACAAGAATCGCATCGTATGGCGCGCCGGCCGCAAATCCCTGGCTGCCATCGCCCACTACCACATTGACATTGCTGTATCCGAGCCGGGAAAGCGTGTGCCTAGCTCCCCCCGCCAACAGTGCAGATCGCTCCACCGCAACCACCCGCGCCGCAAGTTCCGCCAGCAATGCGGTCGCATACCCCGATCCCGCTCCAACCTCCAAAACCGTGTCCGTAGGTTGAAGCGCCAGGGCCATCAGCATGATGGCAACGATATACGGTTGCGAAATCGTCTGCCCTTCCCCAATCGGCAGAGGATGGTCTTCGTAAGCCTGGCTGCGGTAAGCCTCGGGAACAAATTCGTGACGAGGAAGGCTCAGCATCGTCTGAAGCACTCGCTCGTCGGCGATGCCGCGGCCGCGCAGATCATGGTCGACCATCCGCTGCCGCAAACTCGCAAACGACCCGGCTTCGACAGATGCAGTCATTGGAATAGGAATATTTCGCTTCTATTTTCGCCTGCGGATGCGCAGGTCAAAGCTGACCACGCCATTCTGGTCCCGCGTCCCGACCACCGAAATATTCCGCGTGAAGTAATACTCGGCCTGAATGATCTGCTGGTTGCTTTGCGACACGTTGGTGCTGTAGGTGAGCGAAACGTTGTTGGCGAACTGCTGCTCGATCGTCACCTGCGGCCCGCGCGCGGTGGGATTGGTTTCTGTCGTCAGGCCCTGCGGATCGATCTTGATGCGGCTGGCGCCGAACAACTTCTGCATGCGCCCGCTGACCGTGGAGTTCATCGCCTGATTAATGATCAAGGCAGACGCTTCGTCGTTAAACGCTTCGGTGCCAGATTGCTCCTGCAATCGCTCGGATTCCTGGCTCGTACGGCCGAGCGCCAGCAACGCAATAATGTCCGACTTCGGCAGTGGCGGTTCCGAGCGATAATTCACGGCCAGGCGATCCGGTGTGCCAGTCACCATGATGTCGAGATCGTAGTTACGGACATGCGTCGAAGCCTCGAGGTTGACCTGCGGTTCAATCGCAACCGGGTTGGCAAACGTGATATCGCCGCGCTCCAGGCGGAATTTTGTGCCGTTGAACGTGGCGTCGCCTTCCAGAATGTCAACGCGCCCCAACACCGCCGGCCGGGAGATGGATCCCCGCAGCCGAAAGTCTGCGTCGCCCGAGAGTCGCGCCACCGCGGTCTTCATCTGCAGCTCCGGCGCGGTTTGCACATGAACGTCGAGCTTGACTCCATTGAGCGGCGAGTTGGCGTTCGCCAGCGCTGCATTGCGCCGGCTGTTTTCCAGATACGAGCTGAAGTCAAAATTCGGGGTCACGGCCAGCTTCGTCACCATGACGTCGCCAGTCAAGGTCGAGGCCGTTGGCGTGCCCACCCAATGCAATTCGGCACTTGCAGTCGAACTCACTCCCGGCGGATAGCGCAGCCGCACTTCCTTACTCGTGGCCGTTACGTCGAAGCTGAGCTGCTGATTGTAGTGAGTCGCGTCCCCTTTGAGGTCGATCGTGCCGCCGCCGGTGCGCGCCGTCATTTTGTCGATATGCAGCCGGTCGCGCGTGAATACCAGCGATCCATTCATCTCGCTCAGTCCGCTCGGCAGCCCGGAGTAAGAAACCGCGCCGTTGCTCACCTGCAGATGCCCTTGCGGCAGCGGATCGGATAGCGTGCCTCCCACGTTCATGTCCATCGAGAGCAATCCGGATCCTGTGAAATCCGCGTCCACGGTGTTCAACAGCTTCAGGTCAACCTTGCCATCCACAGTCAAGTCCAGGTCCCGGGAGCCCGCAAACTGCACGGAGCCGTGTGCCGTGAAATCGGTTCCCTCGCCCGCCATATGCAATTGGTCGATATGCAGAGTCTGTTTTGCGTAAGTGAAGCGCACCGGGTCCGCATTGTGAAGTTTGGCGTATTGCACATCCATCTCGATGCTGGAAAGGCTTCCATTCATCGTCCACACCCGAGGATCGCGCAGTGGACCCTGCACCGCCACAGTTCCCGACACCGCCGAGTGCCCGGTCAGTTGCCCCTTGAGATAGGTGCGCAGGAAGGCGTCGAGATCGACGTTATCCATTTGGAACGAGAGTGCAGTCGCGTAGTCGCCGCGCATCTGCACGCCGCCGTCGACGTGCAAAATGCCTTTGCCAAATTCGGATTGCCCACTCACATGAAGTTCGTTGCCCTTGCTCACGGCTTGCAGATCGACTGCGCCCGCCAGTTCGTGATCCAGCGTAAGACCGCTCACCTGCAAGCGGGCATTAATCGCGGGAGACTCCGTTGTCCCCGAACCCTGCAGCGTGAACTCGCCGCGCCCTTCAACCAGCAGGCCGCCCCGTTGGATCTGCGGAATCCGCGCCAGGTCGAAGTTCTTGCCGGTAAGGTCCAATCGGAAAGAATGAAGCGACGGGTTGTATGCGGCGCTGCCTTGAATCTCCGCATCGTCATTCGGCTGTTGAAGATGCAGCAGTTGAATGTTCGATAGCGCGGTCTCGCCCCCCGCGACCAGCACATCGGCGTCGAATTGGGCAATCGATTGGCCCCAGGCCGAAGCGTTCTTCACCTGGACCTGTCCTTGCGCTTGGGGATTGGCCCGGGTTCCGGACACTTGCAGCGTAACGTCCGCCACTCCAGTGATTGGATAGTCCACTCCAACCAACTCTTGAGTCGAGGCCACTTCCACCCCATGCAAGTTCACGTGCCCAGTGAAAGGACTGTCTACCGTAAGGTCGCCGTCTCGCAGGCTTGCGATGGCATCGAAGGTTGCAGTGGTGTCTCCCCGGTGCATACTGCCATCACGCAGGATCAGACCGTGAGTAGAAAACTGCACCCAGGTCGAAAGCGCATCCCATTGGACTGAATGCTGAGCTGTACCCTCCATCGCAGGAAGCGTAACTTCAAAATCCTGCGCCACCAGAGTTCCAGTCACTACCGGCACGTCAAGATCTCCCCCAACTACTCCGTTAAAAGTGGTTGTGCCATCCACGCGAAATGGCAACGGCCTCCCTTCCAGCGCCGCCACAATCGGACGCTCTTCTTCGAAATTCGAGGTCGTGACCGAAAAATGCAAATTCGAAGCGGAGGAAAGTATTCCGGATGCCTGGCCGTGCGACGCCGGCGTGGAAGCCGTGAACTGTGAAAACTCCAACTCGTCGTTCGTCCAGTGGTAGCCGCCCGTGGCGTGCGCGGTCAGCGGAATTTCGCCTTTCGCCGGTTTGGTGGGAGGTACTACGTCGGCCGCGAACTCGACCTGCGCCATATCCGGCGATCCCCTCCAACTGGCCTCGACTAGGCCGCCGGCCAATCCCGCGAGATGAGAATCTTTCAGATAAGGGCCGACCGGCTTTAGCGCGGCAGCCAACTCCATCGCGGAAACGTCGCGCACCCGAAGATGTAGCTGTGCAACCTGAACTCCGGGAAGTTTTTCACGAGGACCTTTGCCGGTCGGCCGGCCCGCCGTGATAATCGCCGTCTCCGGCCCGGCCCTTTTCTTCTGCGCCTGATTCGATTTCGACGGCGGCGGAGCAGGAATGCTATGCAGCCAGTTATCGACTTGAGCATCCCCCGTGAAACTCCCACCCAGCGCCTTCCCTTGCAGCTTCGTAAGCCTGATCTGTTGATCAGTCACTGCATAATCCGCGACCACGCTCGTTTTCTTAATCAAAATCCGGTCGTCCTGCCAGCCAAAATCGCGTGCTTCCAGCGCACCCGAGGCCGAAAAGTCTTCGACCGTCCACTTCCCCTGACCCTGGAACTCAACCACGCCTTCACGGATGTCTTGCCGCCGCATGATGGAAGCCACTTCCGCGAGGTCGACATGCGCGTCATAAGTGGCCGAGACCAGCGGATGGCGGAAATCGCGGATCAGCCCGTGCATTTCAACGTGGGTTCGGCCGGAAGTCAATTTCATCGCATCGATTTCCGCAAACGACGGCGCCAGCGTGAACTTCACATCCGTCATCCAGGCAAACGGACGGAAGCCATCATACTTCGCATCCACTTTGCCGAGCAGCAAGCGGCTTTCGTAGCGGCCGCGCAGAAACGAATATTCCATCTGCAATGCGGCGTCATTAGCTGCGAACTCCAGCGGAAGGGTCTTGTCGTCCCACAACAGTTCACCGTGACGAACGTAGAAATTATCAATCGATAGCGCGAACAGCTTCTCGACCGACGAAACCTGCGACGCTCTCACCACGCTCGGCCCGGGCACATTGCTGCTGCCGTCGGGATAAAAGCCAACGTGAATCACGGGATGATCGAGGGTGACTTCGTGAAATCCGAATTCACTGCGCAGGATCGAGACTATCTTTACCCGAGCCACCAGCCGGTCGACGTGGGCGAGCGGAACTTCCGTGGCCGCTTCACGTCCGTGCACCGTAATATCGCGTACCTCAACCTGTGCGTGGAACGGGACGGTGTGGATGCTGCCGATTTCCACCCGGCCGCCGGTGATCCGTTCCACTTCGGCGACCATACGGCGCCGGACCAGATTTTGAAAGGAATCGGTGGTGACATACCACAGGCCGGCAAGCAGGCACAGCAACCCTGCACCCGCTGCCATCAACAGGTACTTCCACCATGCGCGGCCTCGCGGCCTGGTGGCGGGCTCGGTCACTGGCTCTGGTACCCCTCCCGCGCGGATGCCTCCGCCCCGGGGATGCGCACATCACTTTCCGAACGTAGAGCCTGCAGCCAGGAGACCAGCAGTTCGCTCACTTTTTCCTGCGTGAGCAATTCCCGAATCTTGCCGGAAACATCGGCCAGCGGAACTTCGCTCGCCCCGGCCTGCTTCAATTGCGGAACGAACTTGTCGCGGTAATACGCTTCGATGCTTTTGGAATCGATCTGGACCGCCGGCCGCAGGCGGGCATCCACCAGCCGCATTAAATCGATTTGCATCTGCACGTGTGTAATCAGATTTTTTTCTCTGAGGCCATACTTCGCCAGCACCGCTTGCCATCCCTCGTCCGTGGCCGCTTCCGGATACAACTTCCTCGCCCCGGCAATCTGGCTGGCCGCCTCGGCTTCGGTGGCATGCAGAAACTCGGAAGACTTCAACTGCTCATGCAGAAGTTCCTGGTCAATTAACCGGTCCAGAACGGCGCGGCGGTCGTCGGCACTAAACTGGTTGAACGGCTTTCCATTCAACAGCGCTTCATAGCTCAGAGCTTCATCCAGTTCCGACTGCAAAATGATCTGGCCGTTCACCCGGGCGACAATCCGGTCGATCACTTGTCCAGCGCCCGCCGTCGGCATAAAAAAAATCGCCGACAGCAAAGCGACAATAACAGCGGTGGGCGTGAACTTCATGCGAGCGTTCATCAAAATGGCTGGCCTATGCTGAAAAAAACGTTAAAGTGCTTCAGCCGCTGAGTCTCAAGTAAGCCCGTCGGCTGCCCCTGGGGATTGACCGTTTCCTGGAAATACGACGTTGGGTTCAGATTGTACCCGAAGTCGAAACGTAGCGGACCAATGGGTGTCTTGTAGCGCACACCCACTCCGAGAGCATGCGATGTGTAATCATAACCGGACGCGTTGAATTGGTTAAGACACTGTTGGTTCGGTGTACCTCCGGACGATAGACATAGCCCTGGATCAGCCTGGTGCCAGCGCAGCAGCCCCTTCACCATGTCATGCCCCGCCGTGAATACGTTCCCCATATCGTGAAAAATAGCGAAGCCGAACCCCGGCCCCAGCCAGGGCAGAGTCATCGGCGGAAGACGCAATTCCAGGTTGTTGACGAACAGGGCCGTGCCGCCCACCGGAAAGCCGGAATCGGGATCGCGGGGCCCTGCCTGATTTAACCCGAATCCGCGATGCGAGTTGCCCCCGCCAGCGAAGAATTGCTCGGGCAACGGAATGGTCGCAATCGTGCACGTCGGCTCGTCCGCTGCATTCAGCGGGCAAGTTCCGGGAGACAAAACCTTGGTCCCGCGAAACGGCTGCTCCAGCCCGATCGTGGTCGACCGGGCGAACACGAACTGGTGCCCGGGTTTTCCGCCAAACGCATAGTAAGTGGAATGCTGCGACAGGGCACGCCCAAAGTCCGCTTCCGAGCCGAAGTAAGTGGAAGCAGCCGAAGCATCCAGCGTGAAGTAGGTCCCCCGCGTGCTCTCCAGAGGATTGTCGCGCTTGTCGCGGATATAGGTGAATCCCGGTCCGCTCACCCGCGCCGGCAACGACAACTGAGGAACCAGCGCCGGCGAAAAATCATTCGCGAAGTTGCTCGCCTTGACCCTGCGATAATCAAACCGGTAGACGATGAAGCTGGGTTTGTTGATTTGCTCCCGCAGGTCCACTTTGCCTTCCCAGCGCTGTGAGGTGAACGTGGAAATGTCCAGACTGTTGTCGTAAAAAATCGTAAAGATCAACTTGAACTTGTCACTGTCAAACAGTTTCGGAATCGTGTAGCTGATCAACCCGCGCTGCTGCAGCCGCCCTACATGAGATTGAAACAGAAGCGTCTGGTTGCGCCCGCCCATGTTGAGCCGCGTCACGTCAAACCCCACCCGCGGACTCACTCCGGTACTCCCTTGCGGCTCGCTGCTCCCCGCAGGCTGTCCCGTCTGGAATTCCAGTCCGACATCATACGTAAAGGTGTAGCGCTTGGCCTCCTGTACCTGCACCAGCACATTCTTCTGAGGATCCGTCCCCTCGGGATTCTGCACCGCCGTGTCGACCTCGTTGAAAATCCCCAGGTCGTAAAGCTTGGTCTGCGTGTCCAGCAGATCGGCCTGGCTCAGCGGATCGCGCGCATGCACCTGGATTTCGCGGTCCACGATATAGTCGCGAGTATGGTCCAACCCCGACACCATCACCTGATCCACCGTAAACCGCTCGCCTTCCTTGATGGTGTAAGTCACGTCTTCACGATCCTGCTGCCCCGGCGCAGGCTGAGTCGTGATATCGAGCGTGGCGTTGGGAAAGCCGCGGTTAAAGTAATACGTTAAAACTTTCTCTCGATCGTTCGCCAGATTCTGCTCCGAAAACGGTTGCCCTACCTTGGTTTCTAGCTCCGGCAGAGCGCTCGCCGGGATGATCTCGCTGCCCAAAACGTGCAGGCCGCTCACCAGAGTTTGCGGCCCTTCCACAATGTTCAGGTGGACCGCGAGGTGGTTCGTCACTCCCTTGTAGTTGTCGTCGACCTTGGTTTGAATTTGCGCCTGCCGAAATCCATTTGACCGGTAAAGCCCTTGCAGCGTGGCCACGTCGCTCTTGAGCAGGATTCCGCTATACCGGCCGTGCGGCAAAAGCGGAGTCGCGCTCTGGATCTGCAATCGCGACCGGATATCCTCCGGACTAAAATAGCTCTTGTTGGTGATGCCGGTAATCTCGATTAACCCCAGCCGGTGCAGCGGCCCCGGATCCACCTGGTAGATCACCTGGACTCTCTTCGGATCGCTTTCCTTCTTGAATTCCACCTTCGCATCAAAATGCCCCTGATTCTGCAAGTAGTCGAGCAGATTGCGCTTGCCCTCGTTGAGCAGATCGTCATCAATCGCGTTTTCTTCGTACACCGGTATTTCATGTTTCAGCACTCCCCGGCTCACATGAAAGCCCTGCACAGAAATCAGGACCACCGGCCCGCGATCGATCTGGAAGGTGTAGTCCACCGAGTTTGAGGCCGGACGGTATTGCTGCTGCGCGATCGACACCTGCGACAGCACGCGTTGCTGCTTCTGGAATTTTTTGCGCAGGTGCCGCAGCGAGTTCGACACCCGCGCGGCCGTAACCCGTTCCCCCGGTTGCATATGCGCAATGTCGCGGATCTGCTCTGCGGATAAATTCGCAGTTCCTGTAACCTTCACCTCGCCCACGTGCGCCGCTTCTCCGGCGACCACGTGAAAAGTAATGTCGACTTGCTGCGTGGCCGCTTTCGGCTTGGTGTCGGCGGTCACCCGCGCCCGGTAGTAGCCGTTTTCCTGCATCAGCCGGCGGATGTTCTCAATCGCACGGTCCAGTTTTTCCAAAGTGTGCAGTTCTCCCAGTTGCAGCTTGGAGGCATTGACGATCTGATTAAAATTCGGGCGCGAAGGGGCGCCTTCCACGCTGATCGCTCCTACAAAAAAGTTCGGCAACGTGACGAACGTCAGTGCCACGCCGCCGGCCGAGGGCTCCACTTCCGCCTGAATGTCCGCAAAACGCCCCGTCGCAAACAACGCGCGGATGCTCTCGCGAACCTGGTCCCGGCTCAACGGCTGTCCCGCTTTTTGCGTCAGCAATTGCAGCAGATGCACTCGATCGCGATCCGCAACCCCCGGAAGCTGAATGCTTTCCACCGGCTTTCCCTCATACTCCGCCATCATTCCGGAGGAGGTTTGAGCCTGTTCCTGCGGGGCCGGCTGCTCCACAGGAACCGATTGCGACTGAGGAGCCTGCGCAGCCTGGGGTTCCTGAGGGGAAACCTCTGCCGCTCCCGCCGCAGCCAGCGGGATCGACAGCAGTAGCATCGCAACTAGAACTGGCGCGCACCCTCTCACCAAATAGTGTCCTCAGGCCCCGGTAGTAATTTCAACGGAATTTGCTTAGATGCGATTGCACTCAATTGCGCTGGCTTCGGCCCTACCCTGTGTTCCCCTGTGCCCCTGCGGTTAAAGAATTTGGAACACTCCCCACTGTCGGGAAGCCGCCGTCTTCCGCCCCAGACACTTATAATAAAGGTTTTAACGCCTTACACCGGTGACCTCTTTGGCTCAGGAAAAAGCTCAGGACAATCTTTCCCGTAAACCCGCCGCGCCCATAGCCGCGGGAAGAGACGACCGCTACTCCCGCCAGATTCTATTCCGCGGCATCGGAGCGGAGGGTCAAGCGCGCCTGGCCCGCTCTCGAATCGCAATTGTCGGCTGTGGCGCCACCGGCTCCGCCCTGGCCGCGCTCCTGGCCCGCGCAGGCGTGGGCACGCTGCGCATCATCGACCGCGATTACGTGGAACCCAGCAATCTGCAGCGCCAGTCGCTGTTCGACGAGCAGGACGCAGCCGAGTCGTTGCCCAAAGCCATAGCTGCGGCCCGCAAGATCGCCGCGTTCAATTCGCAGATTGTGGTCGAACCAAAGTGGACGACGTGATCCCCGCCAACATTGCAGCTCTCCTTGAAGGAATGGAAGTTATCCTCGACGGAACCGACAACTTCCAGACCCGCTACCTGATCAACGACTTCGCAGTCAAGAATTCCCTGCCCTGGATTTACTCGGCAGCCGTCGGCAGCTACGCCGCAACCATGAATGTGTTGCCGGGTGAAACGGCGTGTCTGGCCTGCATTTTCCCGAACTCGCCGCGAGGAATCGTCGACACCTGCGAGACTTCCGGCATCCTGAATTCAGCCGTCAATCTCGTAGCCTCGATCGCCGCCACGGAAACGCTGAAGCTGCTCGTAGGCGATGGAACAAACGGAACAGACGGAACGGGCGCAACAAAGGACCCGCATGTGCCCAGCACACTGCGCAAGACGCTGCTAAGTTACGACCTGTGGACCAACGGGCACGCCGAGATTACCGCAGCCAAGCCCCGTCCCAACTGCCGCACCTGCGGCGAACGCGACTTCACTCATCTTGCCGGCGAAGGGCGCCCGCATATCACCCTCTGCGGCAGGAATTCCGTACAAATTCATGAGCGCCAACGCCCCATCGACTTCACCGAAATGGACCGCCGCCTCCAGCCCCACGGCACCGTCCGCCACAACGACTTCGTCCTGAAATTCTGGCACGACCCCTACGAAATCACCCTCTTCCCCGACGGCCGCGCCATCATCAAAGGCACCACCGACACCGCCGTGGCACGCAGCTTGTATGCGCGCTATGTAGGCAGTTAGCTTTTAGCTTTTAGCTCTTAGCTTTTAGCTTTTCAGCTCCTGGTCGCCAGGCGAACGAGCGTGTCCTGCAATTCTTAATTGGTGGTTGATGTCTATTCCAGGAAACGCCACCAGAACCTTTCCCATGCAGTGATAGGCCTCACCAAGAGGACGATTTCGCCCGGAGTAGGCCGAAGCTGGGAAGCCCATTTGCCGAACTTACAGCGGCAGCCCCGCCCAGTCTTAGAGCAGCTTGAAACACAACCATCGTGAACGACCTGTTGCGTGTCTTCTTGATACGGATAAACTCCGCAAAAGAGGTCTGCACAGAGGTAGAGGTGATTTGGGAACACCCTAAAGGTTGAAGGCGGCGACTCTGGCAGGCGAAATCTCGCCACGCCGTCAGCGCCTGTCGTGGCTTCGAGCGTTTCTTGGTGAGAGTTGACTCCTATTCCGACCCTAAATTGCAGACTCACAGGTTCGCCTGCAAAGACGCGCCCACTGCGGGAATCAATGAGCCGAACTGCGATGTCCTGTGCCGAGCAATCGCGCGGTTGCCCTAGCGCTGCAACGAACAGCGTAATGAGGATCCACGCGACCCGCTTCATGGAATGAATATCGCACAAGGCGGGTGCCCCAACGCCCGACCGAAGCGCCCCTCAGTAGAACTCAATCTTCTCAAACCCCAACCCCTGCAGCAGACTCCTCACCGTCGACGCCGCATTATCCTGCGCAGTTCGCAAAATGCCATCGGCCAGCGCAGCCTCTTGCAACTGATGCTCCCCTTCCTGCCGCACTTGCGTTTCCAGATTCGGGTCGCTCGGCACCAGCAGCCCGGTTTGCCGGGAATACACGCGCGTTCTCGCGCTGTCGATGCGCGTGCTGAACACCTGCGACACGGGAAGATGCAGGCGAATCTGCTTGCCCTCCACTTGAACATCGCCCGGCTTCAGATTCGCAAAATCAATTCCGGCGACCACTTCGCCGTGCACCAACATCAACAGGCGATCTCCCGCCAGAAAATCCGGGAAGATAGGGTTTGCCCGCTCGCCCGTCACAATCTTGTCCATGGTGTAAACCACGGTTTCCAGCCGCTGCAGCCGCTGAATGCGGTCCACCACCGTGGGCTGGCTCACATCGATGGTGAGGGTTCTTCCGGTCAACGCCGACCACATATGGCTCAACACAGCTCGCCCGGAAGTTCGCGACAGCATCGCCCATCCCGTCGCCCCCACACACACCACCCCAAGCAACAGCCCGAGGATGAGCGCCACCACAACCGCCGCAGACGATCGCGCAGGTTTGCGAACGATTAGCGGGCCCGCATCAGGATTGTGAGCCATAGCGCAAGGTTATCACCCGGAGAAGCGGTGCATGAGGGGAAACCGGGCCGCTGCTGAACCACTCTTAGACGTACCCGCGAACGGCCGTCAGAGCCAGCCCAATGGCGCACCCAGAGTACGGCGTTCTGCGTTCGGTCCGAAATGGGAGGGGGACCGATTTGGGACCCACCTATAGCCGCATCACGATTTAATTGGCTAATTTTAGCGCCCTTGCAGCAGATACTTACTGGATGAAAACTCCATTTCTTACCGAGATTGCAAGCCAGAAATACAGCAGTGAACGCGAAGCAATGGCGTCCGGGGCAGAAAACGGTTGCCCATCGCACCTGCTGCTGGTCGAAGATAGTCCCCATCATGTCAGGCTGATACAGGAGGCCTTCAGCGATGTGAATACGTCCATCAATCTGCACGTCGCCGACGACGGCGTCGAGGCGATGGCATTCTTGCGGCATGAGGGAATCAATGCCTGTGCACCTCGGCCCGATCTCATTTTGCTGGACCTGAATCTCCCTCGAATGGACGGGCGGGAGGTGCTGGCGCAAATCAAGAGCGACGAGAGTTTGAAGACGATCCCGACCATAATCCTCACCACTTCCGAATTGGACGGCGATGTAATCACCAGCTATCGACTTCATGCCAACGCCTACCTCAAGAAGCCGTTAGGGTGGGACGCTTTCGTGCGTATGGTGAGCAACTTGAATAACTTCTGGCTGGCCCAGTCCCAGTCCCAGTTAACGCTGCCCAATCACAACCGATCCGGGACATTGGACAAGCAGACGCTGCACTAAGAAAGCATGCCGCCGCGGCACCAAATGCTCGCGCCAGTGCGGCCCGCGATCTGCTGCCCAGCAGCCCACCCTGAACGCCGTCTGTCGTAAAAATAAAGCGTTCTCTGGTTGATGTTCTTGGGAAGTTCTTCGCAAGCAACTATCGCTAGCCGCTCCCGCGAACTAAACTTTTGTCGTTCACTGGAGCTTCTATGCGCCTGCTGCGCCTTCAGGACGTCGAGACTAGCCCCAACGACCGCTTATTCCGCCACGCCCGCCTGCGTGCTTTGATCGTCTGTCTTGCCGG
>Ga0302324_100012544_pt1 | contig 17269 bp, 15 predicted proteins | sample Palsa_T0_1_FD_201949 | JGI IMG/M metagenome (GOLD analysis project Ga0302324, IMG submission 201949) | Peat permafrost microbial communities from Stordalen Mire near Abisko, Sweden - Palsa_T0_1 | ecosystem: Environmental > Terrestrial > Soil > Palsa > Peat permafrost | place: Sweden: Abisko...
GATTACGGTGTACGACTCGCCGTTCATGTGGATGGCGGTTCCAAGCGCGCGGGCATCGCCCGCGAATTCGCGCCGCCAGAGGCCGTAGCTCAAAACGGCAACGTGGTTGTGATCGGCGGATTCCTCGCCCGGAAGAAATTCGCGTCCGAGCGCCGGTTGCAGGCCCAGGGCCGAAAAGAATCCGCGCGAAACCTCCGCACCCAGCAACTGATGCGATTCCCCGCCGCCGCGATAGTTGAAATACAGGTTGCGCATTCCGAGCAGCTGCTGGAACGAGTTGGTTTGCTTGCGCCATTCCAGGTAGTTGATGCCGGAAACCGCGGCTTCCTCGCCGTTGGGAGGCTTCTGCCATACCAGGACCAGGCGGCTCGAATCGCGATACGGCAATGGATGGAGCACCACCGCGTCGAACACGCTGAACATCGCGGTATTGGCGCCGATGCCGAGCGCCAGCGTCAAGATCGCGGATACGCAAAAGCCGGGTTGTCTCGCGAGCGAGCGAAGAGCGTATCGAAGTTCGTGCACTTATGAAAAATGCTAGCGCATTTCCCGGCGAATTGGATTTATTCCTCTTCTTCATCTTCGCCGGTCTTCGCGGCTTTAGCGGCGGCGATGACTTTCTCGGCTTGAAGCTGCGGCACGTAATCGTAGTGATCGAACTCCATTTGATAGGAGGCGCGGCCCTGCGTCATCGAAATGAGGTCGTTCTGATACGTGAGCATTTCCGACATGGGGACCTGCGCGCGGATAATCTGCGTGGCGCCCTTGATGTCCATGCCTTGAATGCGGCCGCGTCGGCTATTAAGATCGCCCATCAGATCGCCCGCGTATTCCACGGGAGCTTGGATCTCCACGTTCATGACCGGCTCCAGTAAAGCTGGCTTAGCCTGCTGCATCCCGGCCTTGAATGCCTTGCGGGCGGCGAGTTTAAAGGCCATTTCCGAAGAATCGACGTCATGATACGAGCCGTCATAGACCGTCACCTTGAAATCGACCACCGGATATCCAGCCAGGAAGCCGTTCGCGGCCGCTTCCACGATCCCTTTTTCCACGGCGGGAATGAAATTGCGTGGGATAGCCCCGCCGAAAACCTCGTTGGCGAACTCGAATTTCGAGCCGCGCGCCAGAGGCTCTATGCGAATCCAGCAATCGCCAAACTGGCCGTGGCCGCCGGTTTGTTTTTTGTGGCGCCCTTGCACCTCGGATTTGCCGCGAACCGTCTCGCGATAAGGGATCTTCGGTGCGTGCAGCTCGACATCGACACCGTAGCGTTTCTTCAGACGGCTTACGATTACTTCGACATGCTGCTGTCCGCTGCCCGCCAGCAGGAACTCCTTGGTCTGCGGATCGCGATAGAATCGGAGCGACTGGTCTTCTTCCAAGATGCGTTGCACGGCATTGCCCAGCCGGTCTTCATCCTGCCGGCTCTTGGCCGAAATCGCGAAGGCGATGGAAGGCTCCGGCAAGTGCACGGGGTAGTAGCTGATGAGCGACGGTTTGTCGCACAGCGTGTCGCCAGTAACGGTCTCCTTGAGTTTAGCCACCGCGCCGATGTCGCCGGCCCTGATATCGGTAACGGGCTGGAGGGTCTTTCCTTCCAGGCAGCCCACGTGCGCCAGACGCTCGGTAGCCCCGCTGCGGGCGTTCACCAGGTTGGCATCGTTCTTGATGACGCCCGAGATCACTTTGAAATACGTGACGCGGCCGGCGAAGGGATCGGCGATGGTCTTAAACACAAAAGCCGAGACCGGCTCGGTGTCCTTGATGGACCGCTGGACTTCGGCGCCGCCATTGATCTTCCCGGGGATGGGCTCGTGTTCGGTGGGCGCGGGGAAATTTTCAACCACGAAGTCCATCAGCAGATCGGACCCCATGTTGTGCAGCGCGGAGCCGCACAGCACCGGATAGATGCGGCGTTCCCGGATCGCCTGGCGGAGGCCATCCACGATATGCTCCACCGGAAGCGTTCCTTTTTCGAAGAACTCCTCCATCAGCGCATCATTGCCCTCCGCCACCATTTCCACCAGCGCTTCGTGAGCCTTCTGCGCGGCCTCGGCGAGATCGCCGGGAATCGCGCCTTCCTTGCCCTTGCCGTCGCCGTCCATGGTGAACGTGTAGGCCTTCATGCGAATCACGTCGACGATACCTTTGAATTCCTTCTCCGCGCCAATGGGAAGCTGCACGGGAATAGCGAGGCGGCCGAAGACCTGTTGCACGCTTGCCAGAGCGCGGTCAAAGGAAGAACGCTCGCGGTCTAGCTTGTTAATGAAAATGGCGCGAGGCAGATTGAATTCATCGGCGAAGCTCCAGACCTTTTCGGTTTGGACCTCCACCCCGGCCACGCCATCCACCACCACCAGCGCGGCGTCCGCGGCAACTAGGGAGGCTTTCGTGTCGTTGAGAAAGATATTGAAGCCAGGCGTGTCAATGAGATTGATTTTCTTCTTGGCCCATTCGGCGAAGGCGAGGCCGGTTGAGATGGTCAGCTTGCGCTGGATCTCCTCGTCGTCGAAATCGGTGACGGCATTGCCTTCATCCACGCGCGTCAGGCGATTGGTGGCCCCGGCGGTGTACAAAAATCCGGACGCGAGCGTGGTCTTGCCGCTGTGTCCGTGGCCGATAAGGGCGATGTTTCTGATGTCTGAACCTTCGTATACTTTCACTCAGTTTCACTCCACTTTCCAGATCAAGCAGCATCCTATCACATTAAGAATCGGTTAATTTGCTAACCTCTAGCTGCCATGGCTAGCACTGATTTCGCTGCACGCCGCGCGGCCTTCCGAAAGCTCCATGAGAGCGGCTCTTTCGTGATTCCCAACCCTTGGGACATCGGGAGCGCGTGCTATCTGCGTCATCTTGGTTTCCAAGCCCTGGCCACCACCAGCGCCGGCTTCTCGTTTTCGGCCGGTTTGCCGGACGCCGATTGGGCCGTGCCCCTCGATTTGGTCCTGAAACATATTGCGGAGATCGTGTCGGCAACCGATTTACCCGTGAATGCCGACTTTGAATCGGGCTACTCGCACGAGCCCGAGAGCGTCGCGGCAAACGTGCGGCTGTGCGTTGAAACCGGCGTGGCCGGGCTGTCCATCGAAGACGCCACTGGCGATCGCGAAAAACCGCTATACGATGTGCCGCTGGCCGTGGGACGAATCCGGGCTGCGCGTTCTGCCATCGGCGAAGCCTTGCTCACTGCCCGCGCCGAGTGCTTTCTGGTCGGGCATCCGGACCCGCTCCGAGAATCGATTCGCCGATTGCAAGCTTACGCCGAAGCTGGGGCGGACGTGCTGTATGCGCCGGGCGTGCGGGAGCGTGCGGACATCCAGGCGATTGTCGCGGCCGTCCATCCGAAGCCGGTGAATGTATTGGCGACTGCGGGCCTGACCGTGCGCGATCTGGCGGGGCTGGGAGTGCGGCGGGTGAGCGTAGGCTCGTCGCTCGCGCGCGCCGCCTGGACCGGCTTTATTCGAGCCGCGAAGTTGATCGCCGAAGAAGGCAGCTTCGCGGGGCTGGATGGCGCTGTACCATATTCGGAACTGAACGAATTCTTTCGAGGCGTTGCCAAGCTGGGGTAGATACAATGTTATGATGTAGCCACCAAGGTAGCCACTCGTGAAAACCGCACAAGTTCGAGAGTTGAAGAACAAGACCTCTGAGTTGCTGCGGCAAGCTGCGACGGAGGACGTTGTCATCACGTCGCGGGGCCGGCCTGTAGCTTGCCTAATCGGCATCCGTCCCGAGGACATCAGTATTGGTCCGCGCAAGCGGAGTGGGGACTACGCCGATGATGCGTATCGGAAAAGGGCGCTGCGAATTCTGGCGACATTCAAGAAGGCTAAGCCGGATAAAGGCAAAAAGTGGGTCGCGCAGGAAGACCACGATCGCGTGCTTTACGGTGAATTGCAGGAGTGACTTTCGTCGACACGGGCGCGTGGGTTGCCTTGTTCGTCGAGGACGATGACCGGCACGAGGCGGCCCGAGCGTGGATCATTTCGAATCGCGACAGGCTAGTCACGAGCGACTACATCGTCGACGAGGTGCTAACGCTCATCACAGCACGCTATCGGCGACAAACTGCCATTCGGGCGGGTTCTGTCCTCTTCGGAGAAGCTATTGCCGGGCTGATCCAGCTTACTGACGAGGACAAAGCACGAGCTTGGGGGACATTCCAATCGCACAGCGATAAGAGGTGGAGCTTCACCGATTGCACAAGCATCGCGCTCATGCAGCGGCTCGGGATTTCGACCGCGTTCGCCTTTGATCGACACTTTTCGCAGATGCGAGGGATTCGCCGCGTACCGCACTTGAGTTAGGATCGACTACTTGCCTAGCCAGTGCAGCGGCGCCGTCGTCAGCCACGGCACGTAGGTGATCAGCAGCACGCTTCCGGCCAGAATCAGCAGAAACGGCAGCGTGGCCCAAATGATCGTCCCCATCGGTTTCTTGAAACGATACGCCGACAAAAACAAGTTGATGCCGACCGGCGGGTGCAGGTAGCCGAGCTCGAGGTTCGCGATGAAGATGACGCCCATTTGTACCGGATCGATCGAATAGGCCGCGGCCAGCGGCTTCAACAGCGGGACCACCACGAGGATCGCGGCGAAAATATCCATCAGCGCGCCAACCACCAGCAGCGCGCCGTTGAGCAGCAGCAGGAACAGGTATTTCGACTGCACATGCGTCTGCACCCAGTCGATCAGGCGCGACGGCACCTCCGCGTCAACCAGGTAATTGGTGAAGCCGAGCGCGACGCCCAGGATCAGCAGGATGCCGCCCACGATGGTGGCGCATTCGACGAAGACTTCGCGAAGGTCGCGCGTCACCTTGAGATCGCGGTAGACGAACACCTCGACGAAGAACGCGCAGAAGGCGGTGAGGGCCGCGGCCTCCGTCAACGTGCCGAATCCTCCGAACAAGCCCACGATCATGATCACCGGCAGCGCGAGTTCCCATTTGGCGCTCCATACCGCGGCGCTGGCCTCACGCCACGAGAATGGATCGCGCACGGCGTCGCTCTTGATGCCCATGCGAATTCCCACGAAGGCGATGGAAGAAATCATCAGCAGCTCGGGCAGCGTCGCGCCGATGAAGAGCCGGTCGATGGGCGTCTGCGAATACACGCAGTAGAGAATCGCGGGAACGCTGGTGGGAAATAGCAGGCCGAGCGAGCCGGAGGCGGTGAGCAGCCCGATGGAAAAGTTTTCGGGATAGCGCGTCTTGATGAGCATGGGAACCAGCAGGCCGCCGAGCGAAAGGATTGTGAGACCGGAACCTGCAAAGGTGAAGACGGTGCAGATGGCGACGGTCGCGATCGCGAGGCCGCCTGGAATCCAACTAAAAAGCGCCGTGAACACGCGCAGCAGGCGTTTCGTCGCGCCACCATACACCATAAAAAATCCTGCCAGCGTGAACAGCGGAATGGATGGCAACAACGGCGACGCCACCAGGCGATACATTTCTACGGGAACCGACGCCACGGGCGTACCGCTGCTCCAAAAGAGCAAAAGCGCGAGGCCGCCGAAAACCGCGAAGATCGGGAGACCGAGAACTATGGCGAGAGTCAATAGCGCGAAGGAAAGTGGGAGTACGCCGAGGGTGCCGACGGGAATAACATAGCCGAACAGCGCCGGGATGAACAGGCCGAGAGCGGCGATGGCGCGGCCTTTCCAACCTGCGCTGGCATTCCAAACGGCGCGAAGTGCGATGACGGCGAAGCCGACCAGCATGATGGCGAGCGCGGTCCACTTGGGAAGGCCAGGGAGGAGATAGCTGCCGGATTCGCGTTCGGTTCGGACGAAGACCCAGCTCGCATATGCCAGGCACGTCGACACCGCGGCCAGCGCGGCGCTCCAGAAGACTTTCGCGGGTGCGATCCAAGATTCCGGAAGGAAGCTGCTGGAGGAGAGCCCCAGCAGCCGGCCCGATCGCGAGGCCAGCATTCCGCCCAGCATTCCGATCCACAAGGTGAGCTGCTGCACCACAACGGCCGAGCCTGGAATTCCCGACCAACGGAATTGCCGCGAGATCATTTCGATCACGGGCAGCGCCGTCATCAGCGACAGCGCCACAATTGAAAACGAATCTTCAAGAATCTGAAAGGGCGTGGCGCGTCCGGAATTCTCAGGCGGAGGTGCGGTTGCGCTCACGTGGTGGCGCTCACTGTATGGCTGCGACCGCCGCCGGGTGGTGCGTCTTGCGATAGTCGTCGCGCAGCCGCTTCACTTCATCAAAAAGATCGGCCGGCACCACCGGCCCTCGCAACTTTGGCCAGATCCCTTCGGCCAGCGTCCGCCACTCGGCCACCGCTTGGGCATCGGCGTGTACCACGTTGAGGCCGAACTGCTGCATCAAGGGAATGGAGCCGGCTTCCGACTTGCGGATCTCCTCGCGCAAGGCGACGCCGGCGATACGCGCCGACTGCATCATTTCCTTTTGCACGGGCGCTGGAATCGCGTCCCAAACATCCTTGGAAATTACGGTTGCGCCCACCAGCTGCGCAAACTGAATGTCCAGCATGTTCTTCGCGCCGCCGAACCACTGGTTGCCCAAGGCCACCAGCGGAGGCGCTTGGAAGGCCTCGATAAGCCCGGTCTGCAGGCCGGTGAGAATGTCGGTCGCGGCCAGTGAAACCGGGAGAAAGCCGTTGGCTTTGTAGAGCTCGAAGGTGGAGTTGTCGCCTTGCAAGACGCACAGCTTCATACGACGAATTTCGGCGGGCCGCGAGGCGGGCTGTTTGGTGAAGAAGTGGACCCAGCCGGCGTCGCCCCAATTCAAAACGATGAACCCGCGCTGCGCGAGTCCTTTTTCCAGGCGGTCCGCGATGTGGTCGCGGACGTAATCCAGCTCTTCGTACGAAGAGAGCATCATGGGAACCTGGAGCGCTGCGACGGCCGCGTCGATCCCGCTGAGCCCCGCGCCCGAGAGCGCCACCGCTTGCAGCTTTTTGATGCGCAGCTTCTGGACCATTTCGGGTTCGTCGCCCTGCTCGCCGCCGGGATAAATCTTCAGCTCGATTTTTCCGCCGGAGGCTTTCTTCCACTCTTCGCCCATATTCAGCAGGATTTCGTGCCAGCGCGAACCCTTCGGGACCAGGGTGCCGAGACGGATGACGGTTTGCGCGGGAAGGGATGCCGAGAGGAGAACAGCGAGCAGGACGACACGGACCATCAGAAGCATGGTAGCGCACTCGTCTGAGGCTTCACATCAATCAATGCTGGCTTCACACCAACTCACGTGGCCGATATAATTGCAGCAACATGTTCCCCCGAATGGCCCTCATTCTCGCGGCCGCCCTTGGCCTGCAGGCGCAGCAGGCGCAGGCGCCTTCCCACTTACCACCCATCACGGAAACCGGTCCCGAAGATGTCCGCCTTCCTAGCGGCAAATTGCAGCGCGAGGAAATCCTCAAAGCGGATTATCAAAAATCGCTCGAAGACGCGCGCGCTTTATCTAAATTAGCCGACGAGCTCAAGGTTGATATGGAGAAGAACGATTACAACGTCCTCTCCGTCGCCACCTTGAAAAAAGTCGACGAGATCGACAAGCTCGCCAAGCGCATCCACGACCGGCTCAAGCGGTTTTGATATGTTACGCTGGAGCGTTTAGCACATCATGGTCCCCACCCGCGAAAAAGCGCAGTTGATGAGCGCCTCCGAGATTGACCGCACGCTGGTGCGGCTGGCCCATGAAATTCTGGAGAAGACGGAAGACTTGCGCCGGCTGGCGTTCATCGGAATCCGTCGGCGCGGAGTCCCTCTCGCCCTTCGTCTCGCGGACAAGATCAAAAGCCTGGAAAACCTTGCGGTGCCGGTCGGTTTTCTCGATATCAACCTCTACCGCGACGATCTTTCCACGGTTTCGGAAAAACCGGTCCACAGCGCCACCGAGATCAACTTCCCGGTCACCGGCAAAGACATCATTTTGATCGATGACGTGCTGTACACCGGCCGCACCATTCGCGCCGCGCTGGACGCGCTGTTCGACCAAGGCCGCCCGTCGCGCGTGCAACTGCTGGTGTTGATCGATCGCGGCTGGCGCGAGCTTCCCATTGAGGCCCGCTACGTGGGCCGCATGGTCCAGACCAGCGCCAATGAGATCATCGAAGTGAAGCTTCAGGAAATCGACCAGAACGACAAAGTGCTGTTGGTGGAGAAGACGTAAGGACGCGCGATGCCCAGTGGACTGTTGGGAATCGAGCCGCTGGATCGAGTGGAGATCGAAGCCATCCTCGACCGCGCCAGAAGTTTTCAGCCGCAGCAAACGGCCCGGCGCAAATCGGACCAGCTCCGCGGCCGAATGATCGTCAATTTGTTCTTCGAGGCTTCCACGCGCACTCGCACCAGTTTTGAAATCGCCGCCAAGCGCCTGGGCGCGGACGCGATCTCCATCACAGCCACCGGTTCCAGTGTTTCCAAGGGCGAATCTCTGGTGGACACGCTCAACACCCTGGGCGCCATGCACCCCGACGCTATCGTCATGCGCCACGCGGCTTCGGGCGCTCCGCATTTTCTGGCGCGCTATCTGGTGGAGACGCCCATCATCAACGCCGGCGATGGGACTCACGAACATCCCACGCAAGCGCTCCTCGACGCGCGCACCATTCTCGACCGGCGTCCCACGCTGGAAGACCTGCGAGTCGCCATCATCGGCGATATCGCGCACAGCCGCGTGGCGCGCTCCAACTTGTATCTGCTGTCCAAGTTCGGCGCGCAAATCGTGCTGTGCGGGCCGGCGTCTCTGTTGCCGCCCGAGCTCGAGCGGCTGGCGCCGGGTGTCAGCCTGACCCACAAAATCGAGGACGCCATTCGCGGCGCCGACGTCATCATGATGTTGCGCGTACAGTTCGAGCGCCAGCACGAGCCCGCCTTTTCCGCGAACGAATACTTCCAGTTTTACGGATTGCGGCTCGAACACATGATCCTCGCCAAGTCCGACGCCATCGTCATGCATCCGGGCCCCATCAATCGCGGCCGCGAGATTTCGTCCGAGGTGGCCGATTCGCAGCGTTCCGTTATTCTCAATCAGGTGGAAAATGGGATCGCGGTGCGCATGGCCGTGCTGGAGCGAATCCTCGGGAATTGATCTTCGGAGTTGTCTAAAATGCCGAAACTTGTCATTCGCAACGGCCGCGTGATGGACCCGGCCAGCGGTCTGGACGCAATGCGCGACGTTGCTATCGAAGACGGCCGCATCGCGGCAATCGGCGAGGGTCTTGCGCTTTCAGGCGCCGGCCAGTTGGACGCCTCCGGACTCATCGTCGCGCCCGGCTTCATCGACATGCACGTTCATCTGCGCGAACCCGGATTTGAATACGCCGAGACCATCGAAAGCGGATCGCGCGCGGCCGCGGCCGGAGGCTTTACCTCCATCTGCTGCATGCCCAACACGTCGCCTGTGAACGACAGCGCCACGGTTACCAGCTACATCATCGGGCGCGCCGAGCGGCACGCCATCGTCAACGTCTTTCCCATCGGCGCCATCACCAAGAACAGCGCCGGCGAGGAGCTGGCCGCCATTGGATTGATGAAAAACGCCGGCATCGTCGCCATTTCCGACGACGGCCGCCCTGTTATGAACGCCCGCGTCATGCGGCGCGCCATGGAGACCGCGCGATCCTTCGGCATTCCCGTCATCGATCATTGCGAGGACTTGCACCTGAGCGCCGGGGGCGACATGAATGAAAGCATCGAAAGCGTGCGTCTCGGCCTGCGCGGCATTCCGGCCGCTTCAGAAGACGTCATGGTGGCCCGCGACATCCTGCTGGCCGAGCTTACCGGCGCGCGGTTTCACGTCGCGCACATCTCATCCAGGCATTCCGTGGAAATGGTCGCGTTTGCAAAAGCCCGCGGCTTGGCCGTCACCTCGGAAGCCACTCCGCACCACTTCGCTCTGGCCGACAACGCGATGCCGCCCTACGACAGCAACTACAAAATGAAGCCGCCGCTGCGCTCCACATGCGACCTAAGGGCCGTGACGGAAGGCATTGTCTCCGGCGCGGTGGACGCCATCGCCACCGATCACGCACCCCATGCCGGCAGCGAGAAAATGCAAGAGTTCGAGAAGTGCCCCTTCGGCATCCTCGGCCTGGAGACCGCTATCGCTGTCACGCTGGATTGCCTGGTTCACACCGGCAAAATACCGCTGATGCGCATGCTGGAGCTGTTCACCACCGGTCCCGATCGCGTGCTTAATCTGAATCGCGGACGCTTGGCTATCGGCGCACCCGCCGACATCACCATCTTCGACACCGATCGCGCCTGGACGTACGATGTGAATCGCTCGGCGTCGAAGAGCCGCAACTCGCCATTTCACGGCCGCAGTTTCCGCGGCGGCCCCGTCGCAACCATCGTCAGCGGCCAGATCGTCTGGGCCTTCGATGGCCTGGCCGTCTCCGGCGCCTCGCAATAGAGTACAGTTACTAGAGACTTGGACCCTTCCTATCGACACCGGGAGATTACCGGCCGCCGGGCTCGCAGCGGCTGCCTTTGGTACGCCATCGCCGCGGTGGTGTTGTTCGTCCTGGCGCGCTGGCTGTGTTCCTGGGCGATCGACTATCAATGGTGGAAGGAGATGGGCCAGCTGCGCACCTGGTTCAGCATCTTGGCCTATAGCCTGATCCCCACCACCGGCGCGACGATCATCGCTTTCGCTGTTTTCTGGATCGCCCACACGCTGGCGCTCAAGCATGCCCACACGCGGCTCTCCGATCACCCGCTATACGCGCGCCTGGCGGCCCTGGGAATGTTATTCATCGCCCTGGCAATTTCGCTCTCCACGCTGGACACTTGGACCGTCGTTCGATATTTCGGCGGCCGCGATTTGGGCGGAGCGGCCACTGCCTGGCGCGATCCAGTCTTCGACAATCCACTGTCGTTTTATCTATTCAAAATCCCGTTTTACTCCGACCTGCTCGGGCTGGTGCTCGGCATCGTCGTCCTGGGAGCCTTGATTTACTGGGTGGCGGCGCGGGGCTGGGAACTCCGCGGCCAGGTGGGCGATTGGAGAAACGTGCAGGAGATCAGCCTCACCGAACTGGGGCTCTCGGGTGCGCTGCGAAGCAGCTTCCTGCGGGGCCTGGGCGCCGTATTTTTGATCGCCATGGCCGCCCGCTTCTTCCTGGCCCGCTACGGCCTCTTGCTCAATGAGCACGGCAGCTTCATGGTCGGCGTCGACTACATCGATCAGAATATCGTCCTACCGTTGCAGTGGCTCGAAATCGCCGGCTGCTTGATCGCGGCGATTGCGCTTGCGGCTTCTCGATGGCGGACGGCGCTGGCGGTGCTGGTCGGCGCCATTTTGCTGCGCAATGTTATTCCGCCCGCCGTCGGCGCGGCCTATGTGCGGCCGAATGAGATTTCCATCGAGCGGCCGTTCATCCAGCGGCACATCGCCGCCACGCGCTCGGCGTTCGGCATCGATGACCGCACCAGCGAGGTGAACTTCGCCGCGCTCCCCGACGAGCGTATCGATTTCAAGCAGCACCAGCCGCTGCTCGATAACGTGCGGCTCTGGGATTGGCACGCCTTCCACGACGCCATCACGCAGCTGCAGCCCTATCGGCCGTACATCTATACCGATACCGACGTGGATCGTTATACCATCAATGGCCAGCTTCGCCAGATGATGCTGTCGCCGCGCGAGCTGGATCTCACGCAACTGGGCGAAGCCGGCGGGCGCTGGATCAATTCGCATTTCATCTACACGCACGGCTATGGCATCGTGATGGCGGAGGCCAACACTGTTTCGCCGAACGGCCTGCCGGAGCTGATCATCAAGGATGCGCCGCCCGTCATCAGCCTGCCCGGGCTGAAGCTCGCGCGTCCGGAGCTCTACTATGGCGAGAACGCGCAAGACCCGGTATTCGTGCACACCGCGCAAGCCGAATTCGATTATCCCTCCGGCGACCGCAACGTTGAGACTCATTACGATGGCAAGGGCGGCTTTCCGATTTCGTCATTCCTGCTTCGCGCCGCCGCCGCGATTTCGCACGAAGACTACAACATCCTGTTGACCGGCTATCTCACATCCGATAGCCGCATGATGATTCGCCGCAATGTTACGGGGCGCGTGAATGCACTGGCCAATTTCCTGACGTGGGATCCCGATCCCTATCTCGTTCTCACGGATTCCGGGCGCCTCATCTGGATCATAGACGGCTACATGACGTCGAACCTGCATCCCTATTCGGCGCACGTCAGCCTGGAGAGTCTCGGCGAAGTCAACTACATTCGCAACTCGGTGAAAGCCACCATCGACGCCTACGACGGCACGGTGCATTTCTACGTATTCGAGCCCGGCGACCCGCTTTTGCAGGCCTACCGGAATCTGTTCCCCGACCTTTTCGAGCCCGCTTCTGCGATGCCCGGCGATCTGCGCCGCCACGTCCGTTATCCCGAGCTGATTTTCCGCGTGCAGGCCGACATCTATCGTCTGTTCCACATGCGCGACGCCGACACCTTCTACAACAAATCCGATGCCTGGGACACGGCCAAGTTCACCAATGAACAGGGCGGCACGCCGGGACCGCTGGCGCCTACCTATGTGGTGGCGACTCTGCCCGGTGAAACAAAGCCCGAGTTTCTGCTCCTGACTCCGTTCACGCCGCGCAATCGCGACAACCTGATCGGGCTCATGATGGCGCGCTGCGACGGAGAACATTTAGGCGAGAAAGTGGTTTTGCTGCTTTCCAAGCAAGAAATCATCCTGGGTCCCATGCAGATAGAAGCGCGGATCAATCAAGACCAGAACATCTCGAAGGATCTGACGCTCTGGAACCAGCAGGGCTCGCAAGTTTTGCGCGGCCAGATGCTGGTGCTGCCGATGGGACAGACATTTTTGTATGTTGAGCCGATCTACATTCAGGCTTCGCAAGCCAAAATGCCGCAAATGAAGAAGGTCGCGCTGGCGATGGGCAACAACCTGGTTTACTCCGACACCTATCAGCAAGCGCTGGCCCAGCTGGCGGGCGAAAAATTGCCGGCAACACCCGAAGCCCCGCCGGCCGGGCAGCCCACGAGTACGTCAACCACGGCCGCGCCCGCGCCTGTGCCGCCCGACTCGCGCGGCCAACCCGACTCGAGAATTGGGCAGATCCGCCAGCATCTGGAACGGTATCGGGCATTGGTGTCGCAAGGGAAACTTTCCGAAGCCGGCAAGGAACTGGAAGCGATCCAGAGCCTAGTGGGTCAATAGCCGGTCCGTGAAGTCCCACAGCCGCTCGGCTATGGCGTCGTCCTGCGCGAGTTTCGAAGGCTCGACGGGCTTGCTCTTGTAGTAATAAAGGCCGCTGGTGTTGGCCACTTCGTTGGATGAGGCCAAATAGACAATGGTCTCCGCGCCTTTCTCGGGCGAGATCGCGAAGATCTTCATCAGTCCGATCACGCGCGCCATCGCGCCGCCGCTCGCGTCGCCGAAACGCGTATTCACAAATCCCGGATGTAAGCTATTAGCCGTGACGCCCGTTCCAGAGAGCTGCCGCGCCAGCACTCGCGTGAACAGGACGTTGCACAGTTTCGAGCGGCAATAGGCCGGGAACGATTTGTAGTCGTGCTCGTATTGCAGGTTGTTGAAATCGATGGCGCCGCGATAGTGGGCATGCGATGAGGTGTTGACGACGCGTGAGGGCGCCGAGGCAATCAGACGCTCCCTTAAGCCCTGCGTCAGCACAAAATACGACAGATGATTGGTGGCGAAGGTAAGCTCCAGACTGTCTTGGGTCAGTTCACGGTGGCCAAACATCGCGCCTGCATTGTTGATTAGTACATCGATGCGCGGCTCGGCCGCGGCGATCTCCTGGGCGACGCGCTTTAACTCGGTCAGGCGCGAGAGATCCCCGTAATGAATGCTGTGCTTCGCGCTAGGAGCGAGATCCCGCAGGCGGGCAAGGGCGGCCTCTCCGCGGCTTTGGCTGCGAGCCACCAGGACGATGCGCGCTCCCATCCCGGCCAGCTTTTCCGCGGCCACCTGGCCAATGCCGGACGTCCCGCCGGTAATCACTACTGTCTTTCCTTGCATGGCTTCTGGCTAGTGTACCGTATCATTGTTGGGGATGCGAATCGGAGCCATTTGCATGTCGGCATTGCTGCTGTCAGCGTGCCACAAGGAACCACCGAAAGCGGTGGTGGTTCCGGAAGTCTTTCGCGTCAAATTCGAAACATCCCAGGGCGATTTTGTCGTGGAGGCGCACCGCGCCTGGGCGCCGCGCGGCGTGGACCGCTTCCATGAGCTGCTCCGGATGCATTACTTCGACCAGGGCCGTTTTTTCCGCGTAGTCCCCGGTTTCATCGCGCAGTTCGGCGTACATCGCGATTTCAATGTCCACGGGAAATGGCGCGAATATTTCATCGTGGACGATCCTCCACAGCAGAAGAACCTGCGCGGAACGCTGGCGTACGCGATGTCCGGACCCACCACGCGGGCCACGGAAATCTTCATCAATCTGGCCGACAATCCGGCGCTCGACCAGCAGGGCTTCGTTCCCTTCGCTAAAGTCGCGCAGGGCATGGACGTGGTGGACAAGTTGTACTCAGGCTATGGCGAGATGCGGCCGGAGGGCAAGTACATCGACCCCAGCCGCGTGGAGGGAGAAGCCAACGAGTACCTGGTGCAGCGCTTCCCGAACCTGGACTACATTCTGCGGACCGAGATTTTGCCATAGACGAAACATTCTCGTGCGGCAACCATCCCACAAGAGATGAGCAGGCGTGCAAAATACATACTGGCTGGAGCGGCGGTTTTCATCGTCCTGGTCGTGGCTGGAGCCTTCATCGCGGCTTCGGTGGTCGCGAAGCGTTTCGAACCCGAGTTGCGCGCGCAGGCCATCAAGTACATGCAGGATCGCTTCCACAGCGAGGTGGAAATCGGAGCTTTGCACATCAACCGGCCGCGGATGTCCACCATCCAGATCCTGCTGCGGCACGGACGCGGAGCAATCGTGTCCGTGGAGGGCCAAGGAATCTCGATGCGATTCGGCGGCGACCGCAGCCGTCCGCCAATGTTCTTGATCAACAAGCTGTTCTTCACCGTCGATTTGGAAGTGCTAATCGCGCCGACGAGATCCGTCAACTTCGTCTCGATCGATGGCATGGAGATCAACATTCCACCCAAAGACGAGCGCCCGAAGTTGGAAGACAGCGAAAAGTCCAACTCGGCAATCGCCTTTGAGAATGTCCAAATCAGGGATGCAGTGCTGACGCTGCTGCCGAAGGACGCCAGCAAGCCGCCGCTGCGATTCCATATCGCGCGCCTGCATCTGCAGTCGGTGAGCTCCAATTCCGCTTCGCGCTACGATGCGGACCTCACGATTCCCAAGCCGCCCGGCACCATAAAAAGCAGCGGCAACTTTGGACCGTGGGACGCGTCCACGCCCGGCGATACGCCGCTGAAGGGTGATTATACTTTCGACAACGCCGACCTTGGAATCTTCAATGGGATCGCAGGCACGCTGTCTTCGAAGGGAACTTTTGATGGCGCGCTGGATTCCGTCAATGTGCGCGGCACGGCGTATGTACCGAATTTCCAGTTGAAGATGGCGCGCAACCCGTTGCCCCTTTCCACCACCTTTGAAGCCTTGGTGGATGGGAGCAATGGCAACACCGTGCTGCAGCCGGTTCGGGCCACGCTTGGCCACACCAGCTTCACCACCGCCGGCGCGGTGATCAAGAACGACCAATACTCGAAGGGCAGCATCACTCTGCGGGTCACCATGCCCAATGGCAACATGCGCGATCTGCTGCTTTTGGCCATGAAAGGGCCGCCATTCATGGAGGGCATGATCCACATGCAATCGAGCATCGATATTCCGCCGCTGACGAGCACGGTGAAGGAAAAGCTTGTGCTGGACGGTACGTTCGATTTGCACGACGCCAAGTTTCTGAAGTCCACCATTCAGGACCAGATCGACCAGTTGAGCCGGCGCGGGCAAGGGCAGCCGAAGAATGAAGAGATCGATCAGGTGATTTCCAACATGCAGGGTTCCTTCCATTTGGAAAACCAGGTGATGACCTTCCGAGCGCTGGCCTTTGAGGTTCCGGGCGCCGACGTTTCGGTGGCCGGAAATTACGATATGGCGGCTGACATGTTGGACTTTCACGGCGCGTTGAAGTTGGACGCGAAGCTGTCGGAGACCGTGACAGGCTGGAAGCGTTGGGTGCTAAAACCGGCCGATCCGTTTTTCGCCAAGAACGGCGCGGGAACGTTCGTGAAAATCAAGATCGACGGGAGCTCCCACCATCCGAAGTTCGGGCTGGATCACTGACGGAGTCAAAAGGACTCCATGATCTTAGCTGAAAGAGCGGTACTGATCCAGAGTAAGAGGGACACGCCGCCGATGAGCTTCGCGGGAATCGGGCGCGGAGCGGCATTTTCGGACATGACCTTGCGATGAACCGACCATTGAAACGCGATGGCCACCGTCAATAGCGCCATCTTGAACCAGAAGACCGGATTGTCGTACCACTTGGTGGCTTGCGCGGCGAACATCAGAGGCCCTGTGACTAGCAGCAGAACGATGCCGAAGCGGGTCCAAGGCAAGAGGGCAGCGGCGAATTGCGCGACGGGTTGGCGGCGCATGGCGAGGCCGAGCAGTCCCATGTTGATTAGGAAAAGCGGGCCGGCGAAAAGCGCCAGGCCAATCAGGTGGACACATTCGACCAGCGGGAAAAGCACGCGGGAGTTGCGCAGCAGTTGGGCGACCGGCGTTTGCTCGATCCACCAGAATACTTCGCAGAATTCCATGGTTCAGCGGCTCAACTCATAGCCGATGGCACGTCCAGCCGCGATCACCGAGATCCAGCACGCGATGGAAACGGCGCCGGCAAGACGCGCGCCGGCGGGCGTGAGCGTGGTGTTGTGAAAGAGCAAAGCATTCAGACCGGCGAGCGCGAGAAAGAGAAGTTTCCAGCGGAAGAAAACGCTGTGATAGAGCTTGACCGGCTCGGCCCAGGCCAACAGCGATCCGGTAACGAACATGAAGGCGAAGCCGAAGAGAGTCCAGGGCAGCACTTGCGCGATAACGCTCGAAATCGATTCGCGGCGCATGCCGAGACCAAGCAACCGCAAGTCGACGATCACGATGGTGCCAGCGACAAGAACGATGCCGACACAGTGCACCGCGTCGAGAATCGGAAAGACCCAGATAGACTCGCGGATGGACACGCTGACTGGCGTTTGCTGGAGCCATTCGCATATACGAAGGAGCGGGATCACGAAGCGAAGATGCGCTGGCTCGCATCGATTTTGGCGTAAATGAGCGCGCCGGCGACGCAGAGGGCGG
>Ga0302324_100012545_pt1 | contig 17269 bp, 11 predicted proteins | sample Palsa_T0_1_FD_201949 | JGI IMG/M metagenome (GOLD analysis project Ga0302324, IMG submission 201949) | Peat permafrost microbial communities from Stordalen Mire near Abisko, Sweden - Palsa_T0_1 | ecosystem: Environmental > Terrestrial > Soil > Palsa > Peat permafrost | place: Sweden: Abisko...
CGTACTTACTGTTTTGGCCGCGTGGTTTGGGCCCGCCAAGCTTGGCACAGACGGTGGCGATGCCTTCCATTGGAAGGGCAAAGTCCCCGCCGGACAACTGGTGGAGATCCGGGGAATCAACGGCAGTATTCATGCCGAACCGGCTATCGGGAACGACGTGGAAGTGGTGGCCCACAAGACCGGCCAACCCTATGACGACGTCGCCATTGAAGTGCAAGTGGTGGAACACTTGGGCGGTGTCACTTTTTGCGCCGTGTATCCCTCCGGGAACGGCCATCGTCCGGAGTGCCTTCCCGGCGCCAATAGCCCGTTGAATGCGATCAGCAACGACGTGAATATCGACTTCCTGGTGCGGCTGCCGAAAGGCGTTCGGTTCGTCGGCCGGACCGTCAACGGCCAGGTGGAAGCCAAATCCCTGCAGTCCGACACCGAGGCCCATACCGTCAATGGGAACGTGCGGCTGAGCACTGCCGGCGCCGCGCTGGGCGAAACCGTCAACGGATCTATCATTGCTTCGGTCGGGAAAATCAACAGTGCTTCCAAGTTTTCCACCGTGAATGGAGGCATTACGCTCGAAATGCCGCCGAGCGCCGCGGCGGAAGTTCATGCCGGCACCAAGAACGGCCACATCCATACCGATTTTCCCCTAGCCATGCACGATGAATTTGCCGGCCGTCATGCCGATGGTGTAATCGGGCATGGTGGCCCGGATCTAACCATCGTGACGGTGAACGGCACCATAAACTTACGCCGCCGTTTCTAGTTCTCTCTTTCGAGAGCGGCCCGGGGTGGCCCCGATGATCGCGTTAAGATACGAGTGAGCCCCACGTTTCTCGTTTCTCGTTTCTCGTTCCAACAGCTCCTCCGTGCGAACGAGAAACGAGAAACGAGAGAACCAGAAACGAATCTATGAAATCTTTTGCCGATTCAGCCCCGCGCATCCTGATCGCGGACGACCAGGCGGATGTACTCGAAGCCTTGCGCCTGCTGCTTAAGGGCGAGGGTTACCAGATCGAATCCGCTGCTTCCCCGGCGGCCATCATCTCCGCGCTCGAGTCTCGCGATTTCGATGTCGTGCTGATGGATCTGAATTACACGCGCGACACCACTTCGGGTCAGGAGGGGCTGGATCTGCTCTCGCGGATTCAAACCATCGATTCTATTCTGCCGGTTATCGTGATGACAGCCTGGGGCACCGTTGGGCTGGCTGTGGAAGCCATGCGCCGCGGCGCGCGCGACTTTATCCAAAAGCCCTGGGAGAACGAACGCCTGCTGAGTATCGTGAAAACACAGATCGATTTGAGCAACGCCATCCGCCGGGGTATGCGGCTGGAAGCGGAGAACCGCCTGCTGCGCGCCGAGGGCGTGCCCTCCCTCATCGCCGAATCGCAATCCATGCAGCCGGTGCTGCAAATGATTTCACGCGTGGGGCCCTCGGACGCCAACGTCCTGATCACCGGCGAACCGGGCACCGGAAAAGAAGTGGTGGCCAAAACGCTCTACGCCATTTCTCCGCGCAGCTCCAAACCAATGGTTACTGTCAATGCGGGCGGCCTGGCGGAGGGCGTCTTCGAGAGCGAGTTGTTCGGACACGTGAAGGGCGCTTTCACGGACGCCAAGGCGGACCGCGTGGGACGCTTCGAGTTGGCCGACGGTGGGACTCTGTTTCTGGACGAAATCGCCAACGTCCCGCAAAACCTGCAGGCCAAGATGCTGCGCGTCCTGGAAGTGGGGGAAATGGAGCGCGTGGGTTCTTCCAAGACCAAACGCGTGGATGTGCGCGTGATCTCCGCCACCAACGCAAACTTAGAGGATGAGGTGCAGGGCGGCAGGTTCCGCCAGGATCTCCTGTTCCGGCTCAACACCATCGAGATCCATTTGCCGCCGCTGCGCGAACGCCGCGAAGACATCCCGTTGCTGGCGGCGCACTTTCTTTCCACGCACTCGCAGCGTTACCGGAAACGCATCGGCGGCTTCGATCACGCGGCTATGCAACTGTTGCTCGACAATACCTGGCAGGGAAATGTCCGCGAGCTGAATCATGTGATCGAGCGCGCCGTCCTGATGGCGCTGGAGAGCCAAATCAAGCCGGCCGATCTGGCACTACGGTCCTCGCGCGAGGGTAGCCCGCGGCTGGAGGACATGAGCATTGAAGAAGTGGAAGCGTTCCTCATCAAGAAAGCACTGGCGCGCTACAACGGAAACGTGAGCCACGCCGCTAACGCCCTGGGGTTGAGCCGGAGCGCGCTGTACCGGCGCCTGCAGCGCTACGGTCTATGAGACGTGGCGCACGCACTCCTGCGTGCCGTGTTCACACTCATGTGAACACCTTTTGGTGGGAGTGTTCATGAAGCTCCACAAGCCAGAACTAGTCCACGAACAGCGCGTCCTCCTGATGGCCCTGGTCTCCGGCGCGCCGGCCGTCGTCACCTGCATGATCATTCTCTGGTGGATGGGCGATTACAGTTCCAAGGTCCAGTGGACGCTGTCGGTGCTTATCGTCGGCGTGTGGCTGGGCTTTTGTTTTGCATTGCGCGAACACGTTGCATCTCCCTTGCGCACGCTGGCCAACCTGCTGGAAGCCATGCGCGAAGGCGACTATTCCATCCGCGCGCGCGGAGGAAAGAACGACGACGCGATGAGCGAAGTAATGCAACAGGTGAACGCCATGAGCACCACCTTGCGCGCGCAACGCCTGGGAGCGCTCGAAGCCACTACGCTGCTGCGCAAGGTGATGGAAGAGATTAACGTGGCCGTCTTCGCCTTCGACGGCGATCATCGCGTACGCCTGGTGAACCGCGCCGCCGAGCGGCTATTGAACGAACCGGCGGAGAGGCTGCTCGGCGCCGAGGCCAAGACGCTGGGCCTGGAAGATTATCTGGAAGGCGAAACGCAGCAAACCGTGCAGCATCACTTCCCCGGCGGTATGGCTCGCTGGGGTATCGGCCGCAGCACCTTCCGCGAAGGCGGCCTGCCGCATCAACTTTTGGTGGTGACCGATCTGACGCGCCCTCTGCGCGAAGAAGAATTGAAAGCCTGGCAGCGCCTGGTCCGCGTGCTGGGCCACGAGTTGAACAATTCTCTGGCGCCCATTAAATCCATCGCCGGAAGCCTGGAAAACCTGCTCGCCCGCAATCCCCGCGCTCCGGATTGGGAAGAAGACATGCGCCGCGGCTTGGCCGTGATTGCGTCGCGCAGCGAAGCCCTGAGCCGTTTTATGGGAGCCTACGCGCGGCTCGCTAAATTGCCGCCGCCCACCTTGGCTCCGGTCGTGGTCAGCGATCTGGTGCGCCGCGTGGTTACCCTGGAAACTCGGATTCCGCCGGTGCTTGCTCCCGGCCCCGAGATAACCATCCAGGCGGATGCCGACCAACTGGAACAGTTGCTCATCAACGTAATTCGCAACGCTGCCGACGCCTCGCTCGAGACCCAGGGAGGCGTTCGCGTCGGCTGGAACCGGCAGGACGGCCAGTTGGTGGTATGGGTGCGCGACGAAGGCCCGGGCTTGCCTAACACAGCCAACCTCTTCGTGCCGTTCTTTACCACCAAGCCCACCGGATCTGGAATCGGATTAGTCTTGAGCCGCCAGATCGCCGAAGCCCACGGTGGAACCCTGACGCTGCAGAACGCCGCTAGCGGTCCAGGCTGCGAAGCGCGGCTCATGCTGCCGCTAGGCTGACGGCCGCAATGCCGCGGAGTCTATTTCTTGCGCTTCAACAACCCGATCACCGTGCCTTCCGGATCTGCCATCCAGGCAAAGCTTCCGGCCGGGATATCGATCGGCCCCACAATCTTCTTCCCCCCGAGCTCCTGCGCCTTGGCAAGATATGCGCCGATATCGTCTACTTCCACATAAACTGTCACGAAGTTGTGCGGTTCATGCCCTAGCGAAGTGATGTGCCCGTTGATTCCACCGGTCCCGCCGGTTTCGATCATCGCAGCCGGACCAGCTACCTGAATCTTCCAGTCGAACAGCTTCCCGTAGAATTCCTGGGTCTTCGGGCTGTCCTTGCATCCGATCTCGAAGTGCACTACTGGTTGTCCCATATGGCTCCTTGTACCGTCCAGTGTAACTATTGCAAGCCGGGCTAGTATACACTGTTTGGATCGCTGGGACGCGTTATTTTAAGTTCTGAACATTCCTGGAACCTAACTGCGCGCGCCAGCGTACGTCCAAGTGATGAGCAAGCGCTTCGATTAAGGAGTTGACGTGAATTCTGAAGGTAGAACACTAATATCGCTTTCGAGCGTTTCAAAAGTCTTTACCACCGACGAGGTGGAGACACACGCATTGGCGGGCATTGAGCTGCATATTCGCAAGGGCGAGTATATCTCCATTTCCGGCCCTTCCGGCTGCGGCAAGTCGACTTTGCTTGCGATCCTGGGGCTGCTGGACACGCCCTCGGACGGCAATTACGTTCTAAACGACACGCGCGTGGACCAAATGAAGCTCTCCGAGCGCGCCCGGGTGCGCAATCGCGAGATCGGCTTCATCTTTCAGGCCTTCAACCTCATTGGCGATTTGACGGTATACGAGAACGTCGAACTGCCGCTCACCTATCGCAACATGCCTTCGTCGGAGCGGAAGAACCTGGCACGGGACGCGCTGGAGCGGGTAGGCATGTCGCACCGGATGAAGCATTATCCGTCGCAGCTCTCGGGCGGCCAGCAGCAACGTGTAGCCGTGGCGCGTGCGCTGGGCGGGCATCCCTCCATCCTGCTTGCCGATGAGCCTACCGGCAACCTGGATTCGGCCAACGGCGAAGCCGTCATGACGCTGCTGAGCGAGCTGCACAAGGAAGGCGCCACCATTTGCATGGTGACCCACGATCCGCGTTACGCCCGTTGCGCCGAACGCAGCATTACGCTGTTCGACGGCCGCATTGTGGAAGAGATCGTGACCTCGCACGCATCCGCCTCGGCGTAATAGAGCATTTGGAAATTCCTCAGAAATACAAAACGCCACTTCCTCTTGCGAAGAAGTGGCGTGTGAAGAACGAGGAAGGTAAGGCTAGTTGGATGACTTCGCCAGACCCTGACGCACTTTCGAGCCTACCAACAGCGCCAACATCAAACCACCCAGCATCAATGCGTAGCCGCTGGGCTCCGGTGTGGTCGTTGTGACAAGCTTCAAATTGTCCACGCCAATAGCGGCTGGCCAATCCATGAATGTAATGGAAGTGGCACCCGTCAAAGTAAAGTTTCCGGAAGTACCGATGTACTGCGGAGCCAACTCGTGCGAGGAGTCGGGAGATGCGGTGGTGCTGCCATCCGTTGTGCCCGGCGTGACGCCCCAATAAGTGGTGCTAACCGGAGTGCTGCCGTTGGCGCTGAAAGCGAGGTCGGGCTGGTTGGCGTAATGACCAGTGCCCGAGTTGTATGCGCCACAGTAGGTTGAATTCAGGACTTGGCAAGAGATGTCGGGGAAAATCTCGTAGTCGAAACTAAACGTGCCAGTGAACGTGTACCCTTTCGACAGCGTGATCACGATTCCCTGGGACAGCTGATCATCGCTGGTACCATTCGAATTCGAGGCCATATTCGAAATGTAATTGTCCGTGCCATAAGTGCCGGGAGTTGCTGTATTCGACGTAGCGCCATTGCTGTTGCCGAGAGTGAGCGGGTTACCGCCCGAACCGACCACATTCCCATCCGCGTCATACTCCTGCGCCACTGCGACGCCACTGGATACGGTGACGCAACCCGAACACCCGATTATGCTATCCATGTAGTTCGCGATGTTCGTAGACTGATCCGAGGAGGATTTAGTCAGCGACGGTGAATCAAAAGTGAAAAGAAAATCAGCGCGTGCCGGAATTGCCGTGCCGACTAACCCCAAGATGCCCGCGCACAATGCTAGCTGATGCTTTATCTGAATCATTAGAGCCCTCCGAAGGCCAACGTCAGTATTGCAACCATTGGGGGAAATCACAAGTAGTACGGCACGCGGAAAGTACCATTGCTTCTGCACTCTCGCGGTCTATTTCATTGGACACGTAGTTGTGCATATCTCCGCCAAACTCTCGCGATGCCGGCTGCTTTATAAGGTTCGGAAGCCCGGTACAGGTAGTACCCGAGCGGGATCGAGACTCGAAAGAAGACTAATGCGCCTCGGAAGTAGCAGCGGATTTCTTGGAAGCCAGGGTCTCGTGAGCTCTGTCCAACAGCGCTTTTGACGAACTCAGCGATTCCACCCCTCGGAGCACCTCGGGATCGTTGCGCAACGCGATCTGATCGGAAACATCCTTGTTGAAGGCGGTGATCAACAGCTCTTCACGGAGCCGGTCCGCAATCCAGGAACGGTCCCGCTCAAAATCCTCCGCTGTGAACGGAATGCCCTGCTTGGTGAGGAACGCCCGGAAGCCATCCACTGCCTCGGCATCCGGTTTCCATTCCTTGGTGATGTGCGTGTTGGGGTGGGTGGCAAAAAAATGGGGCGCATAAAAGAAGAAGGCGGAGGTGTTGCCGGCCATCAATTCCAATTGCGCTTCCAGCTTGGTCAATTTGGGAGCGTCGTACTTTTCATCCGGGGTGATTCCGTCGCCGCCGAACACCGTCCGGCCGCTGTCGGTTTTCTTCATGTCTTTCGGATCGTAGTGCCCTTCACTGCGGCTCAGGTACTCGTAGAATCCCTGATGTTCGTAGTCGCGCTGGATCAATCGCCCGCTGGGTGTGTAGTATTTGGCGATGGTCAGCAGCAGCGCGCTATTTCCGTATAACGGGAACGGCGCCTGCACCAAGCCTTTGCCGAACGTGCTCTCGCCCAGTATCCAAGCCCGATCGTGATCCTGTAAAGAGCCGGAAAGTATCTCGGAAGCCGAGGCAGTGCCGTGGTCAACCAGCACCACCATGGGATACTCGCGCCCACGCTCGCCATGTTTGGCCACAAATTTGGTTTCCGCCGAGGCCCGCCCATGATGCGATACCACCAGTTGACCTTTACGCAGAAAATGGTCCGCCACGTTGACGCATTCCTGCACCAGGCCGCCCCCGTTGCCGCGCAGATCCAGAATCAGTCCCTCAATCTGGCTCTCGGGGAAACGCGCCAGGGCTTGATCCACTTCGTGGCTGGTGGTCTCGTTGAAGGCCTCGATCTTCATGTACGCAATGCCCGGACGCAGCCAAAAGGTGCTCACGCTGTCGCGCGGAACGTTGTCGCGCGATAAAGCGAAATGCAGCGGCTCCGGGCTTCCCACGCGGCGCGTGGTGACGGTGACCGGAGTTCCACGCGGCCCTTTCAGCATGCTGGAGACCTGCGGCACGGTGGCTTTCTCGGTGTTGGTGTCGTTTACCGCGATGATCTCATCGCCCGGTCTCAATCCCGCGCGATACGCCGGAGACCCGTCGAACGGCCACATCACGATGACCTTGCCCTGGGGTGCGCCCACCCACATTCCCACGCCGTAATAATGCCCGGCCTGGCCTTCCCGCAACAATGCATACGCTTTTGGATCGAAGAAATTCGAGTGCGGATCCAGCGTGCGCAGCATGCCCGGAATCGCCCCGCGGTAGACGGAGCGGTCCGGATCCACCTTGTCGGCGAAGTTTGTCTCCACTGCTTCGTAGATTTGGGTGAATTTCTTGATGCTTGCGTTCACATCGGCTTCCGATTGAGCCGCAAGATTGGAATGAATCGGGCTATAGAAAAGAGCCAGCAGAGTGAACCGCAGGCCCCAGCGGGAAATGCGCATTTTTGTGAAGACCTCTGAAGTTACCATGGTATCAGTAAACGATTCCGAACCGCGCGGCGCACGCTCCCAAGCGTGCCGTGTCGCACTCATGCGAACACCTCTTGACGAATTGCAAGCGTTCACAGGTCCTGTTCATCTGCTTGGTTGGCCGGATGGTCGTTACGCTCCCTTGCGGTCGCGGTTCGGTTACTTGTCTCCGTGACTTAATGACGTGTGGGTGGGCGATAGGTTTCCACCCACATTCGCCGGCCATCCGTCCGAACGGTGATGAGTCCCTGCAAATCGGTGCGCAGCGCGCCGGCACGATGTTCTTTAAGCCGTTCCAGCACCTGGGGATGAGGATGCTGGAACGAGTTCTCAAAGCCGTCCGAGATCAGCGCGAAGACGGGGGACACGGCGTCCAGAAAAGGATTGATGTTGGACGAATTGCTTCCGTGGTGACCCACTTTCAACACGTCCGCGCGAAGCAAGAGCCCCTCTGCGATGGCCCGCAATTCCATGGGCTTCTCCATGTCACCGGTTAGCAGGAAGGAGCGTTGTCCAAAGGTGAGACGCATGGCGAGGGAGTCATTATTTTTTGGACTCGCCGCCGGTACGTAGTCCGTGGGCGGCGAGAGGATCTCAATTCGAGCGCCGCCAAAATCGAAGTTTCTACCGCTGTGCATCGCGCTGATCTTGACGCCCTGGGCCTGCGCTTTCTCCCGGACGCGGGACCAGGCCTCGCTGGGGGGTGTGGCGCCAGTCCACAGTTCGCGCGGATGAAAATTCTCGATCAGAGCCGGCAGTCCGCCGGCGTGGTCGTCATGCGCGTGGGTCAGGACAACCACGTCCACTGTGCGGATGGAGCGCCGCCAGAGATAAGGCGAGACAACGTCTTCGCCAATGTCCAGCTTCGACTTGGCGTGTTGTCCGAAAGTCAGAATTCCTCCGCCATCCACTATCATCAGCTTGCCGTCCGGAAATACTACCAGCAAGCTGTCGCCTTGCCCGACGTCGATGGCCGTGAGCTCCAGTTCCCGCGGCCGGATTTGCGGTGGAAAAGGGTGCCAGAAGAGCAGGATGAATAATGCCATCACCGCCGCCCCGGCCGCACAGCGCCAGTGGGGCGGACGCGCGCGAACCAGGGGGTCCGGCCGACGATCCGGACGGAAACTGAATGCAAAAGCCACTAGCACCGCTGAAAATGCCAGGCTCAGCCACAATGGCGGATCCGGCACGCGCCAGGCAGGCTCAAACCGCAGATGCCAATCGGCCACTTTCTGCCCGGCAGCGAGCAGCCACTCGGCTATTCTGGCGACGAAATGCCAGCCGCTAAAAATCGCGGCGAAACCGAACGGGACAACCAGCGCCAGCAACGGAACAACCAGAACATTCGCCGAAAAGCCGGAGAGCGAAATGCGATGGAAATAAAATGCCATCGGCAGCGCCAGCGCGATTTGAATTGTGCTGGAGATCACGGCCATTTCGTAGGCATAGAGCGACAACCGCGCCAGAAAAGCCAGCGCTCGCGCCAGCCACGCCGTTGGGGTCCGGAAGTAGGCAGCGAGCGTTTCAGCCAGCAACCGCAGCTCGATACGAAACTGCGCGGCTTTGGGCGGCAGGCTGGGGTCGCGGCCAGTTTCCGTGATGCCTCCGAGCGTCCGGGAAAATGGCAAAGAGCTGGCTTCGAGCAGCGGAATGGCCAGCGCCGCGATGGCCGCCACGGAGAGAAACGACAACTGGAATCCGGCTTCGAACAGTTGGCCAGGGTCGACCAGCAGGTAGACAATCGCGACGCCGGCCAATAAATTCAGCAGCCGTCTCCGCCGGCAAAAGTAGCGGCAGGCCAAGTACAATGTGAACCCTCCGGCGGCCCGTACCGCGGGAGCGTTGCATCCGGAAACCAGCGCGTAGAGCCATGCGCCGCACGCCGCCAAGGCCAATGCGCCCAGTTCGGGAACAAAACAGATGCGCAGTAGAAACAGCAGAAATGCCGCCAGCACCGTAATGTGCAGCCCATCGATCACCAGCATGTGATAGGTGCCGGTGCGGCGAAAATGGTCGGTCCAAATCTTTTCCAGTTTGCTGGACTCGCCGATCAGGGTGGCTTCCATGATGCCTGTAGCGTACGGATCGCCCTGGTACAAGCGTTCAATGCGATTGAGCGCGGCCACTCGCAGAGCGAAAATCCCCTCCAGGAATTTCGATCCGCAACTGCCGGGTAGAATCGCGATCGGCCGATCCTTGCTCACCGACGCGTTCCAATAGATGTGGCTGCGCGCGGCATATCCTGCGTAATCGAATGCGCCGGGATTTTGGAGATTGCGCAGCCGCCGCACCCGGGCCTGGAATTCCACCTTCTGGCCGTAACGGAGATTGGGGGGAGTCTCGCCGTCTTTTACCGTCAGCGTCACACGAGCACGCGCTTTCCGCGCCAGTTCCACGGTAAATTGATCTCGCCCTGCATAGAACGCAGGAGGCTCCACCACGCAGCCGCTCAACAAAACCGTCTCGCGGGAATCAGCGTCGATTTCGGGAGTTCGCCCGGGCAGGTGCACCACTCCGTCCAGCGCACCGCACAGCAGCAAGGCCGCCCAGGATCCGAAGCAGGCGATGCGCCGCGAATATCGCACTGCCAGAAGTGTTAAAGCCGACAATAGAAAGATGCCGGCCGCGAGTTCGCCGATCTGGAACCGGACCCAATGCGAGGCCAGGATGCCGGCGGATAGCGCCAACAGCGGCGCAATGAGGGGGTCCTTCACGGGCTTTTGCTGAGTGAGTGGCTTTGTTACGCAATAGTTCTCGATTTACCGGGTCTTAAATCGGGGAATGAGTATCCTGTCACCACATTTGCAGGCTGCTAGCCGGTCCGTTTTCATCTATTTGCACAACTCTACCGGGTGCCTGGGATCGGCTGGTGTCTAGAATCCAGGTAGAAGGAGATCTAGTGTGGGTCAAAAGAAAATCGTGCAGCCGATGATCGATGATTTGAAGGAGACCAGGGAGCCGAGCGAGTCTGCGACGCCTCCCCTACAGGGGCCGCTGGCGCCGGCCGAGCTGGACCAAGACGCCGGTAGCGGCTACAATCCAGACGGTACCTATCCGCAAACCTGACCGATAGAGTGGGGCAAGCTTCCCGGCTTGCCCTGCAAAATCCGGCGAAGCTTGGCGCTGCACAGAATCTGGATCATAATGGGAACAGCACTCCGGTGCTTCACGTCGATTTATACATAGGCCAAGTTCGTAAAGGAAGGTCCCATGCAGAAGTTTGCCGCACTTGTTGTGGCGTTTGCGTGCTCATTTATCGTGTCCGCGCAGGAGCCAGCGCCCGTCCGTCCCAAAGCTGGAAAAGTCGAACTCTTCAAAGAAGCCGATCTGAAACCGGGCATGAAAGGCTATGCTTGGACCGTGCTGGCAGGCAGTGAGCCGGAACCTATTCCGGTGGAGATTGTAGGCATCCTCAAGAATCAATGGGGTCCCCACCAGGACATCATTCTCGCGAAGATGGGCGGCAAAGCCATTCGGACTAACGTGGCGGGCGGATTCAGCGGCAGCCCGGTTTATATCGACGGCAAGCTGGTGGGCGCGGTGGCGCTGCGCTTCAGCGTGTTTTCCCCGGACGCCATTTGCGGCATTACACCCATCGAGCTGATGCTCGAAGTGAACGATTTTGACGAATCGCGTCCCGTCGACGCGCGCACGCCAGATAAAGTCGCGCAGCGGGAATCGATCCAGGTTCCTTCCGGAATGCTCGCGCAAGTGGTATCGGCTGGCGGGTCAAGCGCTTTTCCCTCCACCAGCAGCATGGTTCCCATCGACACGCCACTCACCTTCGCCGGTTTCCACGAAAACGTGTTGCGCGAATTCATCCCGTTTTTCCAACAGATGGGCATGACGGTCGCGGCCGGTGGCGCCAGCAGCACGTTAACGGATTCCAAACCCGCGCCTGGCTGGGAGCATTCCCTGCAACCCGGTGACGCCGTTAGCGCGGTTCTGGTAACGGGTGACATGAGCGTCAGCGGGATGTGCACCGTCACCTACAACGATGGAAAGCACATGCTGGCCTGTGGACACCCCATCTTCAATCTGGGCCCGGTGGATATGCCGATGGCCAAATCCGAAGTGCTGATGACGCTGGCATCGCAGTTCCAGCCCAACAAATTCGGCAACGCAACGGAGATTGTCGGCGCGTTGCGGCAGGATCGCCACAGCGCCATCATGGGCGAACTCGGAGCCACGGCCGCCATGGTCCCGGTCACCGTGAAAGTCCGCTCCTTCGGCGACAACAACGTTGTCCGCAAGGAGAAGGATCTGCACTTCAACGTCTTCGTGCAGCAAAAGTGGACGCCCTACCTGATGATGCTGACGCTGTTCAATTCCATCTCCGGGTTGAACGACTTCGCTGAAGAGACCACTTATCGCTTGAGCGGCAAAGTGGAATTCGACGGCCAGCCGGGACTTTCGATCGCCACCATGCTCGCGCCGGGTGAAGCGCCTGCGCCCGCCCCTATCCAACTGGCCGGATGGTGGGGCGACAAGTTCAATCGCCTGTTCTTGAATCCGGTGCAGATGCCCAAGCTGAAGAGCGTGGATGCCACCATCGATATTCTTCCCGAGCGCCGCGTCGCCGTGATCGAGAACGCCTGGATTCCGTCGAGTGAAGTGGATGCCGGTTCCGAAGTTCCGGTCCGCGTATTTCTGCGCCCTTATCGCGGCGAGCGGCTGGAGCGCGAGTTCACCCTGAAAATCCCAGCCGGCCTGCCCAAGGGAGAGCACAGAATTCTCCTGAGCGACGCCGACACGCTGAATCGGATGCAAAGCGTAGCCGGATTGTCCGACCGTTTCATGGACATTCCACAAACCATCTCGTTGATCAATCAGGAACGCAGCAACAACAAGCTCTACATATCCCTGATCGAGCCGCGCCCCACGGTTTTCTATGAAGACAAGACGCTTCCCAGCCTGCCCGCTTCCGTGGTGAACGTGATGCAAACCGGCCGCACCGCCAGCCGCCATCTGGTAAGTTCGTCGGAGAGCGCCGTCGAGCAAGGCAGCATTCCGTTCGACCTTATGATCGACGGCGCCTATTCGCTTCGCATCACCGTGAAATAAACATTCTAAAGAACACACGTTAAAGAACACCTGGTAAATGAAAATCCTAAAATTGTCCGTGGTGGCATTCGCCGCCCTTGGCGTCTGCTTCGCCGTCGAAACCCGTTTCTGGGAGCAGGGAGACCGGTCCGATTTTGAAAAAGGGACCCTCCATCATCTTTCGCTGCGCAGCGACGGCCGTATCTTTCCAGCACCCGAATTCACAGAGATCTTCGATTCGTCCACGCCTTATTTGTGGAGCGTGGCGGCCGACGCCAAGGGGAATCTGTACACTGCGGGCGGCGGATCGGGTAGCGGATCAGCCAAGCTGTTTGTGATCGACGCAGCAGGCAAAAGCCGCACGTTGGCGGAGCTGGAAGGCTTGGAAATCCACGCTCTGGTGGTGGATTCAAGCGGCCAGGTTTTCGCCGCCACCGATCCCGACGGCAAGGTGTATAAGATCGGCGCCGACGGCAAGCCGAACGTTTTCTATGATCCGCACCAGAAATACATCTGGGCGCTCGCCTTTAATCGTAAGGGCGATCTGTTCGTCGCCACCGGAGATCAAGGTGAGATTCACCGCGTCAGTCCGGACGGCCAGGGCTCAGTGTTTTTCAAGACAGAAGAAACCCATGCCCGTTCGCTTGCCTTCGACGCGCAGGACAATCTGATCGTAGGGACGGAGCCGGGCGGTCTCGTTCTCCGCGTTTCGCCATCCGGCCAGGGATTTGTTTTGTACCAGGCGCCCAAGCGCGAGATTACTTCCGTGGCAGTAGCGAAGGATGGCGCGATCTACGCCGCCGGCGTGGGCAACAAAACGCTATCAGTTCCCGCGCCCGCTCCGCCACCGCTGCCCGCGCCAGCTGCTGTTAACTCCGGTGCCAGTGGGCCAACCATGACCGTGAATCCACAACGCGCTGCTCCTCCACCGTCATTCGCCACCGGGTCATCCGCCATCTCGGGAGGATCTGAAGTCTATCGCATCAACCCCGACGGATCGCCGCGCAAAGTTTGGTCGAACACACAGGACATTGTTTACGCCATCGCGTTCGATTCGAACGGACAGCCTTTGGTCGGCACCGGCAATCGCGGAAAAATATATCGCCTCGATTCGGACGTCATCAGCACGGAGCTAGTGGATGCCTCGCCCACGCAAGTCACCGGCTTCGGCAGAGGACCGAAAGGCGAGCTGTACGCTGTCACCGGAAACATCGGACGTGTGTATCGCGTAGGCCCGGGCTTCGAAAAATCCGGCTCGTTTGAAAGCGAGATTCTGGACGCGTCTTCGTTCTCGTATTGGGGACGAATCAGCTACCGCGGAAAGGGAAACGTCGCGGTGTTCACGCGCAGCGGAAATCTCAACCGTCCCGAAAGCAACTGGAGTCCCTGGGCGCGGCTTACGCCCGATTCTGGATCCGCCGTTCTTTGCGACTCTTGCGGCGGCGGTCGCACAAACTCTCCGGCCGCTCGGTTTTTGCAATATAAGATCGAGCTTGCCGGATCAACGCCGGAACCCGAAGTCTCCTTCGTCGAAATTGCCTACATCGCGAAGAACGAGCGCCCGAGAGTAGAGGATGTCGAAATCACTCCGCCGAATTATCGATTCCCGAGCCCGATTCTTTCTATCCCGGCTTCCAACAGCATCACGCTCTCGCCCATCGGGCAGCCTCATCGGGCTTCCTCTTTGTCCTCGATCGACATCGGAAGTTCGCAGACACTCAACTATTCCAAAGGCACGATTGGCGCGCGCTGGTCCGCGTTTGACGACGATGGAGACTCGCTGCTTTACAAGGTAGAAATCCGCGGCGTGAAAGAGACCGGCTGGAAACTTTTGAAAGACGCGGTGAAGGAAAAATATCTAAGCTGGGACAGCACTGCATTCCCGGATGGCGAATACGTAGTTCGCGTGACGGCTTCCGATTCGCCCAGCAACCCGCGCGATCAGGTGCTGGAGTCCTCGCTCGAGAGCGACCCCTTCCTGATCGACAACACGCCTCCGCAGATCCTGAAGCTGGCCGCCACGGTATCGGGAAATAAAATCGAGGTGAGCTGGAAGGCGCAGGATGCCCGCAGCAACATCGATAAAGCCGAGTACTCCGTGAACGGCGGCGAGTGGCTGCTGATCCATCCCGTTACACGGCTCTCCGATTCACCGGAAGAAGATTACCATATGGCGATCGATCGCGGCCAAGGCGAACAAGTGATCGCAGTCCGGGTCTCGGACGAATACGACAATCAAGCGGTAGACAAAGTAGTAGTCAAATAACTAAAAACCTAAGGCACCGGCTCCCTCAGGTCGCGGCTCGGAATGCGGCACCGGCTCCCTCACGGTCGCGGCTCGGAATGCGGTACTAAGTGTTACCGGAGTCGGTGATATACTTCCCCGCATGCCCAGCCTCCCCGATTACATCGCGAAGACGACGCCGAATCCGGTCTCGAATCGCGCGCCCTGGTATGCCAATACCGCGCCGAGCTACGCCGGAGTCTTCCTGTGGATCGGATTCTATCAATCCATCGCGCAGGGAACTGTGTCCCGCGGAGGGCCGCTGCTGTGCCTGGCCGCGCTCGCTGTCGCTGGATTACTGAGCTACGGCCTCTACTACTACGTCCCTGCAATGCTCGGCATGCGAACCGGCTATCCGCTCTACGTGGTGGGCAGTTCCACTTTCGGCACCATCGGCGGATACCTGATGCCAGGCCTGTTGATGGGCCTGTTGCAGATCGGATGGTTCGCCGTGAGCACGTATCTTTCAACGACGTTCATCCTGAGCGGCCTTAAGATGGACGCGAAGCCCGGCACTTTGAGCTTTGGAATCGTGGCGGTATTGTGGGGTTTGATCATGGGATACGTGGGCGTAAAAGGAATCCAATATGTCGCCAAAGCGTCGCTCTATCTGAACCTGATTCCGTTCCTGATGATCCTGATCGTGTTCCTGAAAACCTCCGGCGGACTTTCGAAATATACCGTGCCCGATCCGCAGCCCGCATTGGCTTTTGGAACCTTGATCGCGATCGTGATCGGCTTCTTTGCCACCGCCGGCGCCGCAGGCACTGACTTCGGCATGAACAGCCGCAACGCGTCGGATGTAAAACTCGGCGGACTGGTTGGCATCGCGCTGCCTATTTTGTACGCCGGCGGATTGCCGCTGCTGGCCGTGGCCGGCGCGAAAGGTCTGGATCCCTCGCTCTCGAGCTGGGATTACGGCGCAGTGATCGGATCCATCGGCGGTTGGCTTTCGAGCGCGACGTTCTTCTTGTTTGCGCTGGCATCCATCGCGCCCGCCTGCTTCTGCGCATTCATCGCGGGCAACAGCTTTTCCACCATGATCCCCGGCGTGCCGCGCATGTCGTCCACCATGACCGGCGTTACCGTGTCCGTTATTCTGGCGGTCACCGGAGTGGCCGCGAACCTGGTGCCATTTTTCCAGATCGTGGGCGCTTCTTTCGGTCCCATCTGCGGCGCGATGGCGGCCGATTATTTGCTCTCCGGAAGAAAATGGGCGGGTCCGAGGCAGGGCATTAACTGGGCCGGCTATTCCGCCTGGGCGCTCGGATTCCTGGTGGGGATCATTCCGTTCCTGCCGGTGCCGCCAGCCGTGAAAGAATACAGCCAGCCCGCAGTGGTTTATAGCTTCGTGGTCGGCTTTCTGGTGTACGCTCTGCTAGCGAAATTCGGCGCCGAACCAGAAACGGTGGAAGTGCGCGAGCCAAATCCGGTAGGAGCGCCGATGAAACGCGCCCGAGCGCAAGCGTCGCCGGAATAATTGTGGGGCGGACCCCCTGGTCCGCGCGGGTCCCCCTGGACCTGCATTCTCACGCACACTCACCAGGCCGACGAGGGCGTCGGCCGCGGACCAGGGGGTCCGCCCCATTACCGGCGCTTGGTCCTGATTTCGATCGGCGTTCCCTCAAAACCGAATCGCTTGCGAAGCTGGTTCATCAGGAAGCGCTCGGTGGAAAAATGCATGTTCTTGGCTTTATCGGTGAACACCATGAAAGTCGGCGGCCGCACGGACTGCTGCGTCATGTAGTAAACCTTGATGTCGCGGTCGAAATCCAGCATCTCGACGAAACGATTCAACTCGGCCGTGGTGACGCGTTTCGATGCCGAAAGGAACGCGTCGCGAATCATGCCGAACAGTCGATTCACGCCCTCGCCCGTCTTGGCCGATATAAATGCCGCCGGCGCATAATCCAAAAACTTGAGCTCGTCGCGCATGTTTTCGGTGAACGTGTTTCTGTTCTTGACCTTGGTGACGTCCCACTTGTTGACCACCAGGATCATCGCGCGGCCTTCTTCGTGCGCGTAGCCTGCGATGGTGGCATCCAGCCCTACCATGCCTTCGCTGGCGTCCAGAACCAGCAGCACCACGTTGGCCATGCGGATGTGGCGGCGCGCCATTACCACGCTCAGTTTCTCGGCCATTGCCTTGGTCTTGCCTTTGCGCCGGATACCCGCCGTATCCACGAACACGAACTCAACTCCGTTATGCATCACGCTCTCGTCC
>Ga0302324_100012546_pt1 | contig 17268 bp, 14 predicted proteins | sample Palsa_T0_1_FD_201949 | JGI IMG/M metagenome (GOLD analysis project Ga0302324, IMG submission 201949) | Peat permafrost microbial communities from Stordalen Mire near Abisko, Sweden - Palsa_T0_1 | ecosystem: Environmental > Terrestrial > Soil > Palsa > Peat permafrost | place: Sweden: Abisko...
GGCGGGGAGCTGGTGGACCATTCCAGGGTCCTCCCATTCCAGGGGTCGCCAGTAAGGTCACGACGGGCCTCACGCGTACGGATGCTCACCACGAGCTGCGCGATCGTCGCGACGATGCCGCCTAGGATGATCACTGCGCCAACTTCCGCGACGATCAGGTAGGGTTGCCATCTCAAGTCGGCGTAGTGCTGCATACGCCGAGTCATACCGAGCAGGCCCAGCGCATACAGCGGCATGAAGGCCAGATAGAAGCCAATCAGCCAGCACCAGAAGCTCACCGCGCCCAGGCGCTTGTCCAGCGTGAAGCCGAACGCCTTCGGAAACCAATAGTAATAGCCCGCCATGGCGCCGAAGAGCACGGCGCCGATGATTACGTTGTGAAAGTGGGCGACGAGAAACAGGCTGTTATGCAGCACGAAGTCGGCCGGCGGCACTGCCTGCAGCACGCCGGTCATGCCACCGATGGCGAAGGTCACCATGAACCCGATGGCCCAGAGCACCGGCACTTCAAAGCGGATGCGGCCCCGAAAGAGCGTGAATAGCCAGTTAAAAAGCTTCACCCCCGTGGGGATCGCGATGACCATCGACATGATGCCAAAGACCGCATTGACGTTCGCCCCCGCTCCCATGGTGAAGAAGTGATGCAGCCAGACCATGAAAGACAGCACGCAGATCGCCAGCGTTGCCATCACCATCGAGCGATAGCCGAAGAGGGCCTTACCTGAGAAGGTGGCGATGACCTCGGAGAAGATGCCGAATGCTGGCAGGACCAGGATATAGACCTCGGGGTGTCCCCAGATCCAGATCAGATTCACGTACATCATGAAATTGCCGCCGCCGTCGTTGGTGAAGAAGTGCATACCAGCGTAGCGGTCCAGCAGCAGCATGCCGAAGGTCGCGGTCAGAACCGGAAAAGCGGCCACGATCAGCATGCTGGAGCACAGCGCGGTCCAGCAGAACACCGGCATGCGCATGTAGGTCATGCCTGGCGCGCGCAGCTTCAGTATCGTCGTGACCATGTTGATGCCGGCAAGGAGTGAGCCAATACCGGAGATCTGCAGCGCCCATAAATAGTAGTCCACACCCACACCGGGGGAGAAGGCCAGCTCGGAGAGCGGTGGGTAGGCGAGCCAGCCGGTGCGGGCGAACTCCCCCACCACCAGCGAGACATTCGCCAGCAGCGCACCCGCGGCAGTGAGCCAGAAGCTCACAGCGTTGAGCACTGGGAAGGCCACATCGCGCACGCCCAGCTGCAGCGGCACGACGAAATTCATGAGCCCGACCATGAACGGCATTGCCATGAAAAAGATCATGATCGTGCCGTGCGCGGAGAATATCTGGTCGTAGTGCTCGGGAGGCAGGTAACCCTGAGCGCCGCCCGCGGCGATCGCCAGCTGTGTGCGCATCATGATGGCGTCGATGAAGCCGCGCAGCAGCATCACGATCCCCAGCAGCACGTACATCACGCCGATGCGTTTGTGATCAACGCTTGTCAGCCACTCGCGCCACAGATAGGGCCACCAGCCCTTGACTGTCACTAAACCCAGAACGCTGAGCACGCCGACGATAATGAATAAGCAGGCCCCCATCGCTATCGGCTGGTCGAAGGGGATGGCGGCCCAACTGAGCTTACCCAGCATCTACTGCTCCGCGCCGCGCGCAGCGGTTGCCTGCGCCATTGGCTGCACGATCCGGTCAAACAGCTGCGGATCCACGCCGCCGTAGGTCTGCACGCCGGTGTTGATGCTGGGCTTTGCCAGTTGCGCGTACGTATCGGCGTTCAGCACCGCGCCTGCCGCGCGCGTGTGCTCAAGCCAGGTTTTGAACTCAGCCGCAGACACGGCGTGCACCAGGAAACGCATATCCGAGAAGCCATCGCCGCTGAAATTTGCGGACAGGCCCGGGTAGTCGCCGGGGCGTTCGGCCAGTAGGTTCAGCCGCGTGGCCATGCCAGGCATCGTGTAGATCTGGCTGCCGAGCTGGGGCACGAAGAAGGAGTTCATGACGCTGGCCGAGGTCAGGACGAACTCGATCGGTACGCCGGCTGGAATCTCCAAATCGTTGACAGCCGCTACCTGCTGCTGCGGATAAATAAACAGCCACTTCCAATCGAGCGATACGACTTCAATGCGAATCGCTCTGGCATCGGACTGCAGCGAGAGCGCCGGATCGAGCTCATGTGATCCTATCCATGCGACCGCCGCCAGCAGAATCACCACCATCGTCGGGATCGCCCAGGTCACCAGTTCGATGTAGCCGGAATAGGACCAGTCAGGTCGGTATGCAGCTCGCCGGTTGGAGGCTCGATACCACCATGCAAAGGCCAGTGTGAGCACGATAACCGGCAGCACGACTACGAGCATGATAGTCGTGGCATTGAGCAGGATCAGGCGTTCGGCCGCAGCGATGGGCCCTCGCGGATCGAGCACGCCCTGCGCACGACAGGGGGCCACAAGGCAGAGCCCCGCAAGTGCCACGAAAATATCGGGGCGCGGCAGGCGCGTTTGGTGTCTCGCACGGGACGGGTTTGCTGTCATCCGTCTGACCCAAGGGATGAGGGGCAAATGCTAGCACTGGGAAAGCGTACTGCGCTCATTTATGTGCGATAGCGGACAGACGTGGCGTGTGCAAACACTAACAATGACGGCTAATCCTTCTACATAGGAGGGATCGTCGTCGCTGCGGTGTGGGTGGCCTTCACTTTCCCAGGCAATGGAGAGGCACGTATGGTTAAGACTTCAGCCGTCAGGAATTTTGCCGCGGCGCTGCTTCTAGGTGCCGTCGCGGTTGTGCCCGCACTAGCCGATCCGGTGGCCGTACAGCAGCAACTCTTGGACGCGCTCGCCCGAGGCGATGTGGCGGCAGCGCTGGCCTTGTACACCGACGATGCGGTAATCGATTCTGAAAGTGGTCACTGCGCGAAGGCCCCTTGCGTCGGCAAGCCCGCCATCCAGAAGGATCTGGAGCGCTACGTGGTGGACAAGACTCGCCGCGTGACCCTGCTCAATACGTATGTCACTGGCAACGTTCTGGTCACGCGCTTTGAAGCCCGCAGCGCCACAATTCAGCAAGCCGGGGTCGAGCGCATTATTCTCTGGGAAATTCGTGAGACGCGCGGCGATCAGATCGCATCTACCCGCTGCTGTATGCCCGAGCGCACCGATGCGCAGACGATGCGCTTTCTTGAATGGGATTATGCCCACCCCTCGAAGCTTTAAGGCCGAGTGGTGCGTGAGCGTTGAACAATGCATCCCTCAACTGAGAGATGCGCAGCGAAATCGAGGAGTCTAGTGATGCGTACATGCGTGGTTGCCGTCTTGATCCTCAGTAGTTTTCTGAGCGGATGTGTCGGCTTCATAGGTCCGGGGGGAGGGGGTTGGCGCGGTGGCGGTGGTTACTATCACCATCATGATTGGCGCTGAACATCTCTTCAAGCAAAAGTAGAGGTACGAATATGCGTGGATTTAATCTTCTGGTGCTGGCTGCAGCGGTGGGAATCGGTTCCATCGTAAGCGCCACAGATGCGCGGGCGCAGCTTAGCGTTAGTATCGGCATCGCCCCTGCGTGTCCCTACGGTTACTACGATCTGGCTCCTTATAGCTGCGCCCCGGCCGGCTATTACGGCCCGGAGTGGTTTAGTGGTGATGTGTTCGTAGGTGCCGGTCCCTGGTTTCATGGTCCCGGCAATTTCCGGGGAAACGTCAATAATGCATACCACCCCGAGCATGGCTACAAGGGCGCTCTGCCAAACCCTGGCGAGAAGGCTGAGGCGGCGAGGCGCGTCGATAAGGCGCATTTCTCCGGCAACGAAGAGCGCGACGGACGTGGACACGCAACCGAGACCAAGCGCTAGAAATTCTGATTTTCATCGGTCGGAAAAGCGCGGGCGGCGCCGATGCCGTGCCAAAACGCCATACCCGCGCATCGCAAGTAGGCGCAAGAGCACGTCTGCTTCGTCGAGCGCGGGAGCCAAGGCCGCATGCGACCGCAGTAGTCCATACTTCCGTTTTACTGCAGCGACTGCACGATTCATTGCCGAGGGATCATTTTACGCTCGGCTGGCTGATGCAGAGCCTCCAAAAGCGCTCTTACGGCATGATCATGCTGTCGCTGGCGGTGATCGCCATCGCTCCTGGCATCTCGATCATCGCGGGAGTGCTGCTGCTGTTTCCGGCATTCCAAATGATCGCTGGAAAATCAGCCGCCACTTTTCCACGCTTCATCTCCGCCCGCCCGCTTCCTACGCGCCCTCTTGCCGCGCTGATGCAGCGAGCAGTTCCCGTGCTGAGGTATCTTGAGAAAATCGTGCATCCCCGTTGGGCTCGGCCGCTCGCCGCCATCCGACCCATGGTGGGTATCGTCATTGCCCTGCTGGATGCTTTCGTGGTGCTCGCTCCAATCCCGCTGGCCCAAGTGCTTCCGGCCCTCGTCATCGCCCTTATCGCGCTCGCCTATCTCGAGGAAGACGGTCTGCTACTTTCACTCGCATTGCTAGCGGCGCTCGTTTTGGTAGCCGCCGGTTCTGCCGCGGCATGGGAGTTAGTACGCGGAGCTAAATGGCTTAGCACGCACTGATCACTCTCGCGCCTGGAAACGCACCTTGTGCGCCATTGCGCAGCGCAGTTAGTATTCACTTCGCGCTCCCACTGCTAATTTACCAAGACAGTCGCAGCACTGATCGCATGTTGCGAATCAAAGCGTCATCCGTCGTTATCCTCGGCCTGGTCCTTTGGCAGTCCCATTCGACTGCGATCATCGCCTTGGCGCAGGCAGAGGATCAAACCGCGGCAAACGCTGGTTTGAGGTTTCAGTTCGTCTCCGACGGCCCGCTATCGCAAGTCTGGGGCAGGGCCGAGGAAATTCCGCGGAAGTTCTTTCCCGAACATCTGCCGGCCTTCTTTTCCAAAACCATCGCCTTAGACAATAGTCTTCCGCGCGACGCGCGCTTGAGCTGGATCTTCACCGGCAAAGAGGGCGGCTTCACGGTTGAGATTAGCCAGTCGTTGGTGAGGGTCTATCAGAAGTTCTATGACTCCTACGGGCTTATTGACAGCCATACAGTGAACCCCGAGAGAGTCATTCAGGAAATGGTCGCAGCTGTACCGACTGAAATTCGCTCCGTCACAGTGGTTCTGGACGCGCACCTGTCGCTCAGCGTCCTCGTCAATGGAACGCAGCAGGTGCAGCAGAACTGCATCATGGACGTAAGCCGGCATCAGCTTTTGTTTCAGGGGCCGCGCACGCGCCACGTCGTGCTCACCGGCGCCCTTCTTCCCACGCCCACCACGGATGCCGCTGTGTCGGTGGATAGCACTCATCGCCATCAAACCATCTACGGTTTTGGTGGAAGTCCGAGCATCCCCGCCTACTTGGGTCTGAGCGAAAGGGGCAAGCAGCTGTATTGGCGTATCCTCGCGCGCTATAACCTGCTCATCGACCGCGAATACCCGATGGGGACAAATCTCCTCCCCGACATGTCGAATCTCGATAATCCGGCCGATGCCAAGCCCCATTACTACGGTGATGATTTCCCCAACGGTGAATTATCGAGCTTCGCCTACAACGCTCAGACCTTGAAGCTGGGCGGCAAAGTGATTTACGAGCAGTGGGCGCTGCCGGCGTGGGAAACCAGGGATTACACAGACGTGGACGGCAAAGAGCATAAAGGCGCCGCGAATCCCGCCGCGTGGGCGCGTGCCATGCTCACCTACGCGCGCATGGAGAAGGATAAGACCGGCCGAGCGCCAGACATCATCGGAATTCAGAACGAGGTTCAGCAACCGAAGGAAATCACATTTGAGATGGTAAGGACCCTGCGCCGCGAACTCGATGCAGCCGGATTCAAGGACGTCAAGATTCATATGCCTGACGCCAGCTTTGTGGCGCTGGGAGTCGAGGTTGCGAACACGCTCAGGTCCGACCCTGAGGTGTGGAACACGATCGATATCGCGGCCTCGCATGAGTACGACTATCAGGATCACTTTGCCGACCCTGACAGCTTCGATGATCAGCTCAAGGCATTGCGTCAGGCCTATGGCGACAAACCCTTTCTAGCTACCGAGATAGCCCTTAACAATGTCCGCCTGCAGTCTTCGTCCTATCGCGTCGCATTCAACATCGGCCAGCTTTACCACAAGAACATGACCTTGATGGATGCGATCGGGCTTGGCTATTGTTGGCTGATTCTGGACGTGGAGCAGCCTAACTTCGGCGCGACCCGCTCGTTGCTCGTGCCCGATCGTTTCCACGGCGACGTGCCGGTCGCCAGTAGCAATCAACTGCGCGTTCTTGGTGCTTACAGCAGACACCTTCGTGAGAAAATGGTTCGTGTTGATGCCAGCAGCAGCAACCCCGACCTGCTGGTGAGCGCCTATGAGGGCAAGGATAAGATGCGTACCGTCATTGCGACCAATCGTTCGACGAGTCCGCAATCGCTGACTGTGAACTGGCCCGGGACGACATGGAGCGAGATGGAGCTTGTTAGTCAGTACGAGGAGAACCAGAGGCAAGCCGGCTCCAATCGGACGCTCATTCAACCCGGTGAGATCGTCGTATTTAGCACTCTGGTATTGCCATCTACGGATTAGTAAAGCGGGACAGGAGAACTGCGTGAAATCCTCAACATTTTCGCTAACTCGACAGGCGCTGCTCGTGGCCATGCTCGAGGCATGTATCGGTGTGTCGTTCGCCGCCACGCCGAAAGAACAGATGGCGATCGTCCAGACCGGCAACGGTGGTCCGGAAGTGCTCAAGTTGCAGACCGTGCCTGTGCTCCAGCCCGGTGCGGGCCAGGTGCTGATTAGAGTGTACGCAGCCGCCGTGAATCCGACGGACTGGAAGGCGCGCACTGCCGGGCCAGGGTATGCGCCTATGGCGGCAGCCGTCATCCCGGGCAGGGACGTCGCCGGCGTGATCGAAAAGCTCGGCAGCGATGTCGACACGCTCAAAGTGGGCGATCCGGTATTTGCCGTGATCGCGCGCAGTCCCGGCGTTTTGAACGGGGGCTACTCGCAGTTTGCTGTGGCGGCCATCGCCGACGTGGTGCCCAAACCGCCGAGCACTACCTACGCCGAAGCGGCCGGACTGGGCATTGCGACCCTTACCGGAGTGCGGGCCGTCAATGAGACCGAGGTGTCCCAGGGCGAGCGTGTGCTGATCACCGGGGTCGCCGGTGGCGTGGGCAGCGCGGCGGCGCAGGCGGCCAAAGCCCGAGGTGCTTACGTAATCGGCACCGCAACCGCGCAGCACAATGCCTACTTGAAATCTATCGGCGTCGATGAAGTGATTGACTATAGCCAGGAGAAATTCGAGGACAAAGTAAAGAACATGGACGTGGTCATCGACACGGTCGGCGGGGACACTGCAGAACGGGCACTGACCACAATCAAGAAAGATGGCCTGTATGTCAGCGTTGCGGCCCGCGGCCTCGAACCCAAATGCGCCGCAGCAGGTGTCAAATGCATGCCCCGCGACGCCGCGGTAATGCCGAGAAGCGTCTATGAGGAAGTCACCACGCTGGCGCGCACAGGCAAGCTCAAAGTGAAAGTGGAAAAGACTTTCCCGTTAGTTCAAGCCGGCCAGGCGCAGGGCTTAAGCGAGCAAGGCCACACGGAAGGCAAGATCGTTCTGATCGTGAATGAAGCGAAAGCCAACCGCAGATAAGCGCGCAGACGGTCATTGAGGAGAACTTGGATGCAAGACCTCGCTACGAAAGACTTACCGGAGCAAGATCAGGCTCTCATAACCACGCGACGTCGCTTCATCACCGGTGCACTGGCGCTGGCCGCACCGGCGATGGGGCTCGCCGATGCCGCCGCGGGCGCAGCTCCGGCGCAAGTCGACCTGCTCATCTCCGGTCCCGACATCGTCACCTTCGATGATTTGGATACGGTTATCGCCGACGGGGCGATCGCCGTGCAGGGCAACGCCATCGTGTGGATGGGCAAGCTCGCCGACGCGCGCGGCAGATTTCAGGCCCAGCGGACGATCAATGCCGCGGGGCAGCTCGCGATGCCGGGCATGACGGACACGCATTTTCATACTGGGCAGCAGTTTTTGCGCGGTGTCGTACGCCTCTCGCACCGCAAGGGGCCGGTGTGGAAGACCTATCTGATCCCCTTCGAATCCGGACTCGATCCCGAGGATGTGTACAACAGCGGTTTGGTGGGATACACGTCCCTGATCAGTTCCGGAACGACCTGCTTTCTGGAGGCGGGAGGTCCACATCCCGACGAGATGGGTCGGGCCGCCGCGGAGGTGGGTATTCGGGGCCGGATTGCACTGAGCACCTGCGACATCGATGGCCCCGGCGGCCCGCTGATGAAATCACATCTCATGACGACGAGCCAGGCGCTGAAGGAGAACGAAGCGTTAGTGAAGCGCTGGCGCTCGCACCCACGGATCAATGCCTGGTTGTCGCTCAGGCAGATCCTGGTGAACACCGAAGAACTGCGCATTGACATGTCGAAGCTCGCGGACGAGCTCGACACCGGTCTACACACTCATCTTGCCGAAGAGACCGATGAGATCGACTACACCATGGAAAATTATTTTTTGCGCCCGCCGGCCTATTTCGAAAAGATCGGCATATTCAATAAGCGCATGCACTGCGCTCATTCCGTGCTGCTGACGCCGTCCGATGTCGATTTGTATGCCAAGCACGATGTGTCGGTGGCGCACTGCCCCTTTTGGAATTATCAGTTGGGGCCGCACCGGATGCTCGACATGATCAGGCAGAAGGTGCGGGTAGGACTGGGCACCGATGGGGCGGCGACCCGCGGATCGCTCGACATGTTTCAAGTGAGCCACTATGCGGTGATGGGACAGTCCATCGGCTATGGAATGCCCTTCCACGCTGACCTTCCCATCACCCATTCAGCGATGTTGAAGCAGACCTGTCGGGGCGGCGCCGCTGCGGCTCAGATCGGCGAGAAGACCGGGAGTCTGGAGCTAGGCAAGCTGGCGGACATCGTGCTCGTTGCACATGATGACTATGACCAGTTCACCAGCACTGACCCGACTATCACTTTGGCACAGAACGTCGTCGGCCAAAACGTGCGCACGGTCGTGGTGGATGGGCGCGTCGTCATGAAGGAGCGCGAATTTCTGACCGTCGACGTCCAGGCCATGCGGGCCAAGGTCAACGCGCGCTACCCGCTCATCATCAGCCGCTATGAAAAGGCCATCGGCTGATCGCGCTGCCGTCGCTGCTCGTGTAACATCGTCTGGCATAACGGAGGGGAATTTAGTTCATGAGAAATCTAATCCGTTCCCGAAATTTCCTGATCGGCGCCGGTTTCGTGCTGAGCCTGGCAGCGCTGGTGGCCTGCCAAACTATGCTGGATCACGGCGGCGCAGCTCAGGCGCACAGCCAGCAAGCCCCTCGATATGTGGTGGACCCGCTCTGGCCTAAACCGTTGCCCAATCATTGGGTTCTGGGCATGACCATCGGCGTGGCGGTGGACGCGGACGATCATATCTGGATCATCCATCGCGGCGCACCGACGCTTAGCGTTCACGAAAAACAGATTGATAACAATGCCGGCGACTGCTGCACCGCTGCGCCGCCGGTCCTGGAATTCGACCAGGCCGGCAATCTGTTGCGCCACTGGGGTGGGCCTGGCCCGGGCTACGAATGGCCGGACTCAAACCACGGGATTTTTATCGACTACAAGGGCAACGTTTGGATCGGCGGCAATGGGGGGCCCGACTCCGAAATCTTGAAATTTACGAAGGATGGCAAATTCCTGCTGCAAGTGGGTAAGAAGGGCGCGCGCCGGGTAGCGGGAGCGGCGGCGGGCACCGGTGAAGGAGCCGCCGCGGGTTTTGCGGGCGGCAGCAACGATCTGCTGAATTTCGGGCGAGTCGCCAAAATATTTGTGGATCCGAAGGAAAACGAGGCTTACATCGCCGACGGCTATCTAAACAAGCGCGTGGCAGTCCTGGATGCCGATACCGGCAAGATGAAGCGCTATTGGGGCGCATATGGCCACAAGCCCGATGACACGCCAATGCCGCCTTACGATCCATCCCAACCCCCCGCACAGCAGTTCCGCAGCCCGGTGCACTGTGCCGACATGTCGGTGGATCGGTTTATTTACGCTTGCGATCGTGCCAACGATCGGCTGCAGGTGTTCACGCCCGATGGCGTGTTTGTCAAAGAAGCCTACTACCACACGAACACCAAGGAGAACGGCTCCGTCTGGGACATTGCCTTCTCCAAGGACGCGCAACAAAAGTACATCTTTATGGCTGACGGTGTGAACGATAAGGTGCGCATCATCGACCGGGAGTCACTCAAGGAGTTGACGAACTTCGGCGACGGCGGGCGCCAGCCCGGCGAATTTCACGCGGTGCATAGCATCGCTATCGACCACGAGGGCAACCTCTACACGACAGAGACGTACGAAGGTAAGCGCGTTCAGCGATTCCTGCTTAAAGGCATGGCACCGGTGACCAAGATGGACCAGGGCGTGCCCTGGCCCGTCACCAACTGACCCGCATGGCGCTGCTGCGCTGGCTCGGTTTGCTGCTGGCGGCAATCATGCTGCTGACAGCGCCGGTGCGCGCCCACGACATTCCCATCGACGCCGTGGTGCGCATGTTCGTCAAACCGCAGGGCCAGGTGCTGCGGGTGCTGGTGCGTATGCCGCTCAAGTCCACCACCGAGGACGTGGAATATCCGCGCCGCGAGCGCGATTTCGTGGACCTGGCCAAAGTTGAGCCGTTTCTGCGCGATGCCGCCGAGGTCGCGTTGCTGGACAGCCTGGACGTCTATGAGGACGACAGGGTGTTGCCGAAGCCGCGCATCGCCTCGGTCCGCATGTCGCTGGAATCGGATCCCTCCTTCTATGATTACGATACTGCGTTGGCGCATGTGCTGGGTCCGACGCTGCCCGCCAGCGAAACGCTGTACTGGGAGCAGGGCATGCTGGACGTGCTGCTCGAATATCCCATCCGTTCTGAGCGCTCCTACTTCTCCTTGCATGCCGCATTCAACCGGCTGGCGCTACACGAGGTCACGACGGTCCAGTTTCTGGCCCCGAGCGGCGTCGCCCGCGCCTTGGAGCTCGAAGGCGATGCGGGCCTGGTGCACCTGGATCCCAGCTGGTTTCATGCGGCCGCTCGCTTCGTCATCATGGGCTTCAACCACATCCTGGAGGGCAGCGACCATCTGCTGTTTCTGCTTTGCCTGGTGATCCCCTTTCGCCGCGTGCGGCCGTTGATCCCGATCATTACCGCATTCACCGTGGCTCACTCCATCACCTTGATCGCCGCTACCTACCACTACGTACCCGACGTGCTGTGGTTTCCGCCCCTGATCGAGACCCTGATCGCGATGTCCATCTTCTACATGGCGCTGGAAAACATCGTGGTGCAGCGCCCGTCGCATCGCTGGATCATCACTTTCTGTTTCGGGCTCGTGCACGGCTTCGGGTTCTCCTTCGGTTTGCAGCAATCTCTGCAATTCGCGGGCTCGCACCTGCTGACTTCGCTGCTCTCCTTCAACATGGGCGTGGAATTGGGTCAACTGCTGGTGCTATGCCTGTTCGTGCCAGCGCTCAATCTACTGTTCCGGTATGTGATGCCCGAGCGCATGGGAATCATTATTATCTCGGCGATCGTCGCGCATCAGGCATGGCACTGGATGGTGGACCGCCTGGCGGTGCTCGAGCGCTTTCCCAGGCCCAGCATCACGGCTGCCGGCGTGCGTAGCGCCCTGGGCTGGTTGTCCGCGGCGGTAGTGATGGCGGCACTGCTGTGGGTGACTTCGATTGCTATCAGGGGTTGGACGGAATCGGAACAACAAGAGACGCCCAAATCGTACTGACGTCTTAAGGGGGTGACAGTGATAAAAGAATCGATGGCAGTAGCGCTCGCACTCGCGCTGAGCGCGGGTGTGATGGCCGGCATTGCGCTGGCTGCAGCAGCCGAGGACGGGGCCAACGTGGAATGGCCGACCTATGCGGGCAACTGGGATGCCAGCAAGTACAGGCCACTGGATCAGATCAATGCCTCGAACTTCAATCAGCTCGAGGTTGTCTGGCGCTTCAAGACCGATCACATCGGCAATCGGCCCGAGTTCAAGCTCGAGGGCACCCCGCTGGAGATCGGCGGCGTCATTTATGCCACGGCCGGCTCGCGCCGCGGCGTGATCGCGCTGGACGCTGGCAGCGGCGAGCTGCTGTGGGTTCACGGAGAGCACGAGGGTGCGCGCGGCGCGGCAGCCCCACGACAATTGTCCGGCCGGGGACTGGCCTACTGGAGCGATGGCAAGGAGGCGCGCGTCCTGTACGTGACGCCCGGCTATTTCCTGATCGCGCTGGATGCGAAGACCGGTCAGCGCGTGAGCTCCTTTGGCGACAACGGCGCGGTGGATCTGAAAGCCGATGACGATCAGAAGATCGAGCCGGATCTGATCACCGGGGAGATCGGCTGGCAATCCGCGCCGACGATCATTGGGGATCGGGTGCTGATCGGCTCGGCCTTCCGTGAAGGCTTCACGCCCACCAGCTACCGCAACAACAAGGGGTCGGCCCGCGCCTTTGATGTTCGCACGGGGCGCAAACTCTGGGAATTTCACACCATTCCGCAAAAGGGTGAACCCGGCTACGAGACCTGGCTCAACGGCTCGGCCGAGTACAGCGGCAATACCGGGGTGTGGACTGAGATCACCGCCGATCAACAGCTCGGCCTGGCCTATCTGCCGGTCGAATCGCCGACTTCGGATTTCTACGGTGGCAAGCGGCCTGGCAACGGTCTCTATGGCAACAGCCTGGTTGCCGTCGATCTGGATACCGGCAAGGTGAAGTGGTACTACCAGCTGATTCATCATGAGATCTGGGACTACGACATCGCGTCCGCACCGTTGCTGATGGATATCACCGTCAACGGCAAGCCGATCAAGGCAGTTGCCGAGCCGACCAAGCAGGGCTTTTTATTCGTGCTCGATCGCGTTACCGGCAAGCCGGTCTGGCCGATACCGGAGAAGCCGGTGCCGCGCGGCAAGGTACCGGGCGAATGGTATGCGCCCACGCAGCCCATCCCGAGTAAGCCCGCCGCGTACGCGCGCACCGGAGTGACGCCGGACGAGCTGATCGATTTCACGCCGGAAATGCACGCGCAGGCGTTGGAGCTGGTGAAGAACTATCAGCTCGGGCCCATCTACACGCCGCCGGTAGTCAGTGAGCAACCCCGGCCGCTCGGAACGCTAATGCTGGGACCGGCCGATGGCGGTACCAACTGGCCCGGCGGCTCGTTCAACCCGGAGACTCACACGGCTTATCTTTACGCCTGTAATGCCTGTCTGATTCCTATCGGCCTGGTGCCCCCGCCCGAAGGCTTTTCTGATCTGCCCTACGTCGTCGGCAGAGCCGGGCATCAAGTCGCCATGATCAACGCATCCGGAGCGAATCAGGGCGCAGATGCGCCACTGACGACGGCACGGGCGGCACCGGTCGAGAGCGACGCTGATCGGCCGCTGAGCGTCGCGGGTGTACCGATCATCAAGCCGCCATACAGCACTATCACAGCCATTGATCTGGATAGCGGCGAGATCAAATGGCAGATCCCGCACGGCGAAACGCCCGACTTCGTGCGTAACAGCCCGGCGCTCAAGGGTATGCAGCTTCCCCGCACCGGACAGACCAGCTATAACATCGGCACCCTGCTGACCAAGACTCTCGTGATCGCCGGCGACAGCATGGTGACGACCACCGCCGATCACCCGCGCGGCGCCATGCTGCGCGCCTACGATCAGCAGAACGGCCGTGAAGTCGGCGCCGTGTGGATGCCGGCTCCACAGAGTGGCTCGCCCATGACGTTCATGCTCAACGGCAGGCAATACATCATCGTGGCCGTCAGCGGCGGCACCTACTCGGGCGAGTACATCTGCTTCTCCCTGCCGAAACAATAAACGTCACACGACGGAGCATCGTATGCACATCTCAGTTTCTACTCGACTCGCGTCTGTCTGGATTGGACTGTGCCTGCTGGCACTGTCGTGCGGCGCCGGGAGCGCGCAGGATCCCGCCGCTCCCAACTCGCAGCCCAATGACTATGTTCGCATCGATAACTTCTTCAAGCCTTCCCCTGGTCGGACGCTGGGCTCGAGCAGCGCGGTGTCGGTGGATCGTGAAGGCAACATCTGGATCGCTGATCGCTGCGGCGCCAACGACTGCGCCGGCAGCACGCTCGATCCCATCATGGAATTCGATGCCAAAGGTAAATTCATCAAATCCTTCGGCGCCGGCATGCTGCTATTCCCGCATGGCATGTTCATCGATCGGGCTGATCACATCTGGTTGACTGACGGCCATGTCGGCGCAGGCAAGGGCGATGACGTGCTCGAATTCGATCGCAACGGCAAACTGCTGCGCACGCTCGGCAAGCCGGGCGTGCCCGGCAGCGGCCCCGACACGTTTCACGAGCCCAACGCAGTGCTGGTGGCACCCAACGGCGACATCTTCGTCTCTGACGGCCATGAGCCAAACGAGGGCAATGCCCGCGTTGTAAAGCTCGATTCGCAGGGCCGGTTCATCAAACAATGGGGGTCGCATGGCAGCGGTCCGGGGCAATTCGAGATGCCGCATACGCTCGCCATGGACTCGCAGGGTCGGCTATTCGTCGGCGATCGCGGCAACGATCGCATTCAGATATTCGATCAGAACGGCAATCTGCTGGGAATCTGGACGCAGTTCAGTCGACCAAGCGGCGTGTTTATTGATCAGCATGACACGATCTACGTGACGGATTCGGAATCGCGTGAGGCCGCAGGCTACGGGCATCATCCCGGCTGGAAGCGCGGCGTGCGTATCGGCAGCGCCCATGACGGGGTGGTCACGACCTTCATACCCGATCCCGCGCCCAATCAGGAGACGCGGATCACAACGGGCGGGGAGGGCATCGCGGCCGATGCTCATGGAGCGGTTTACAGCGCCGAGGTCGGCACGCCCGGGGTTGTCAAGTATGTGAAGCGCTAGCGCGTGGGAGAACTTCCGTGGAATCGACACGTAGAGATGCAATGAGCTTGATGGGAGCGACCGCGGCGACGATGCTCGCGCGCTCCACGCCGGCAGCTGTAATTCCCAATTTGGGCAGCTCCTCGAAGACGCTGTTCTGGATCGCCAGTGTCACCCCTTGCGATTGGAATCTGAAATTCGATCCCGCTGCATTCAGAGACATTCTCGCCTGGTTCAAGCACAACGGTGCCGACGGTATCGTAGTCCTGGGTACCACAGGTGAGTTCCCGTCGTTCTCTGTCGCCGAGCGCAAGCAGATCGCGGAGGTCGCGCTCAAAGACAAGCTCGGCATGAACATCATCATCGGTCCGGGCACGTCGAATTTCCCCGAGACGCTCGAGCTCGCCCAGCATGCCGAGGCCAACGGTGCCGATGGCTTGCTGGTGATACCGCCGTTCTACTACAAGCGACCGCCGACCCAAGGGTTGGTGCGTTATTTCTCGATGCTGTTCGAACAGGTCCACATCCCGATCAATCTCTATCACATACCGGAAACCAGCGGCGTCCCGATCAGTCACGAGTTGCTGCGCGCTCTGCAGCACTATCCGAATCTTGCCGGCATCAAGGACTCGAACGGACCGGCCGACGAATATGCGGCCTTCGTCAAGGCGTTCCCGGACCTGAATATGCGCACGGGTACGGAGAACAATCTCCTCTACGCGCTCGAGCACGGCATGGGCGCGATCTGCATGGACGGCAACGTCTACGCACGACCACTGGCGGAGGTGTTCGAGGCGTTCCGCACGGGTAAGGACTATCACGCCGCGTACAACCGGTATCTGGCCATGACAAAGGTGATGCAGGACCTGCACACCGGGGTCGATGACTATGGACCCATGATGTACGCGTTGAGCCTGCAGATGAAGAGTCCGCAGGCGTACCAGCGTCCGCCCTTTGTCGACGTCACCGAGGCGCAGAAGCTGGCGCTGAACAAGGCGCTCGTGCAGATCAAGGCCATGGGCTGAAGCGTTTGGCCGTGCCAACGTGGGGTCGAAGCATCGCCGCGGCGCTGTTCGTGGCGGGCGCCGCCGTAGGGGCGCAGGAGACCACGAGCTCGGCCCTGGATGGGGTCTATACCGTCGAGCAGGCCACCCAAGGGGAGCAGGACTTCGGACAGCATTGCGCGGTGTGTCACGGCGCGTCGCTCGGCGGCGTTGGCGAGGCACCAGCGCTGGTCGGCGCGCAGTTCATTTCGGATTTCGACGGCCTGACGCTTGGCGATCTGTTTGAGCGCATACGCACGACCATGCCGCTGAACAATCCGGGCGGCTTGAGCCGCGATCAGTACAGTGACATTCTCGCCTTCGTGCTGAAGTCCAACGGCTTTCCCGCCGGTGCGCGGGAACTCTATAAGCGCAGCGAATATCTCAATGCCATCCGCTTCGAGGCGCCCAGACAGCCTTAGACTGAGGTAATCTCGTGCGCGTGAATCCTTGAAGAGTGCCGATTACGGAGAGTGCGGATGAAGTTTGCGGTGCTGACTCTCGTTGGGCTTTTGCTGCCGGTGTTTGCTCCCGCGCAGGACACAGACTATTCGCGTTACGTGTCGCCATGGAAAACACCATGGGACTACGATGGATCGCAGGGTGAAAAGCACTGGAGCGAGCTTACTTCGGACTACGCTGCTTGCAACAACGGCAAGGAGCAGTCGCCGATCGACATTCGAAATGCCCTCAAGGCCGATCTGCCCGCGATTCGATTCGAATACAGTAGTGAGCCACTCAAGTACGTCATCAACAACGCTCACACGATCCGTGTGGACTACCACGATACACCGGAAAGCGGGAACTTCCTGATTGTCGGGGACAAGCGCTACCAGCTCACGCAGTTCCATTTTCACCATCCGAGCGAGGAGTCTATCAACGGCAAGCGCTACGCTATGGTGCTGCACTTGATGCATACCGCCGCTGACCAGGAGGTTGCCGGGGTCGCAGTGCTGCTGAAGCGCGGGCACGAAAACGCTGCGATTCAGCAGGTATGGGACCATATGCCGGCAACGGAGGCGCAGGAGGAAGTTGTCGGCACCGACCTCAACCCGGCGGGCTTGCTGCCCCACGATACCGGCTACTTCCTTTATACCGGATCGCAGACGGCGCCACCGTGTACTGAGGGAGTGAAATGGTTTGTCCTCAAGACGCCGGTGGAAATTTCAGCAGACCAAATCCAGCAATTCGCTAAGCTCTATCCGCGCGACGCTCGCTCCCTGCAGCCTCTCAACGGACGAGTCGTGCAAGAGAGTCGATGAGCG
>Ga0302324_100012547_pt1 | contig 17268 bp, 24 predicted proteins | sample Palsa_T0_1_FD_201949 | JGI IMG/M metagenome (GOLD analysis project Ga0302324, IMG submission 201949) | Peat permafrost microbial communities from Stordalen Mire near Abisko, Sweden - Palsa_T0_1 | ecosystem: Environmental > Terrestrial > Soil > Palsa > Peat permafrost | place: Sweden: Abisko...
ATCCACCGCCTCTGAAGAGGTGTCCATCTAGGGCTCCACGTGGACACCTAACTACGTGTCCACCTAAGCCCGCATCTTCGACCGCTCCCGAGTCCTTATGCTATGCGGCCGTGACCAGACGGTTACAGTTGTCCCTTATTATTTGTCCAAGCTGTCCCAGCGTAGTGTAGTCAATCATTCTCATCGAGCGTTGAGTCATTGCATTGTCGACTTCCCTGGTTACTAGCGCATTAACTTCCTGCCGCATTGACTGCTGTATTTTGTCGCTCTCCCACCAATCCGCACCCGCAGCCTTTTCCATGGTCTCAACAACGCGCTGACGGATCAGTTGCTCTACGCAAAAGAGCACCCTGTAATAAGGCGCATTCACAGCCGCTTGAGCTTTCACGACCGGATCGAACTGCGCGTATTCATCTACCGGATCAGTTGCTACTTCCGTTTTTGCGGCAAGGTTTGCTCTGGACAGTTGCCGAATGTCGGCAAACAGGAATCGGTCATTCCCCGTTTGCACCCATTCCCTTAAGAAGTACTGCCACGTTGAGCGAAAGCCGTCGTTGGTGTATCGAGTGTTCATTCGGCTTGTTACGACATATTCACTTTCCCCACACATTTTTCTTGCCCGGTCCAGGAGTTTCGCGATTTCTGGCGTAATAGGGACGGTAATTTTCTTCTTTGAACGATGATGCCGAAAAAGAATTGTTCCCGCTTGATAGTCAACCTGCGACCAGCGGCAGCCGATGATGCCGTCTTGCGTCTGCCCCGTGTGTAACGCCAACTCCATAACTAAAGCCGCCCTGGACCCACCAGCGGTTTTCGAAGCCAACTTCAGAGCGGATCGAAACTCTTCCATAGACAGTGCCGGGCTGCGCGTTCGTGGCTGATTGCGCTCCAAGAGCGTGCATGGGTTACCGTCAACCCAGTTCCAATTAATTGCATGAGCGAATGCATTCCGAAATACCGCAATTGCTTTAAGTCTATGGATCTTGCCGTGCGGCACTATCGCAAAATCTTTGACCTCTAGGCGAGTGACGGCGCGGACATCCTTGCCGCCGAACTTCTCGCGAAGTCGCTTGAGATGCCTGTGATAGCCTGCCCGCGTTCTCGCGGACAATGTAGGTAAGCGCTCGCGCTCATATCGGTCGAGCATTTCATTTACGGTGTGCATCCAATGCCCTAAGGACAGCGTTCAGATAATCGCTGTCACGCAGGGGGCGATTGTAGCAAAAGCGCGGATGGGACTCGCTGCGGTGCGCCATGACGCGCTGAGCAAGTCCGTATAAGGTCGCACGTGCCGGTTCAACGTTCGGTGCAACACATATGCCCAGACAGTCGTTATTACGCTTAATTAAGCGCTGGAAGCGGTACGTTCCTCGTAAGGATCGCGCTGGCACGGTGCGCAGAAATACGCGCGGCGTTTACGTGCTCTACAAGCTCCGAACGAAGAAGTCAGAACTCCACTATCAGGTTGTGTATATCGGTGTCGCGGGGGTGGGTAAAACAGGCGGCGGCGGCATACAGGGCCGTGTGAGAACCCACGATAGACGTATCGATGATTGGTCGCACTTCTCCTACTTTGAGGTGCACGACAACGTTACTAAAGAGGAGATCTTAGAGTTGGAAGCGCTGTTGCTAGGAATATTTAGCGACGATGGCCGAATTAAGCTCGCCAATAAGCAAGGCGGCTCACGTAAGTTATCGCAGTTGCGAAAACCAAGTCTTTGGAAGGACAACTAGTCCATGCCCATCGACATCGATTCCGACCCGCCAATCAGCCACGCCATCGCGGACGGGTGGGCGAACTTCTCCGAGACGGTAGCGCCCGGGATCGGCGGCAGCGCGCACGCCGAAGCGCATATCGCCTTTTACTTCTCCGCCATGTACGTGCTGCAGATCGTAAAGCTAATTGTCGCGGACCGCTCGGCCGAGGACGCGGCGCTCGCGCTGGGGACACTAGACGCGGAGATTGAAGATTTCCTGCAGGCGCACGCGGTGGCGATGCAATAGGAGCGAACGGTGCGCGCTGGCTTCCGGAACGGCCTGTTACAACGCAGTGCGTGGCGAATCCTTAGAACGCGCCACACCAAGCACCACTCCGTATTTCCTGAGCGTGTCTGGAATGTGCTGAAGGCTTCCGCCGGCCGGGTCGCGGCCGTCACGAACCCACACCAGCACAATGATGGCGATTTGATCCAGCATTGGAAGCAGCGCAACTTTTGCCGCGGACGGACCCTGTCCGCGGCGTTGCGCAAGCTCCTCGACGAACTCTAGATTGTGATCCGCCAACTCGTCCACGCACGCCTGTGGGACGAACTGTGCGATGCCGGATTTTTTGAGCTGATCGTGTAGATATAGTCGACTTCCCTTTCGAAGCGGAATCGCCCTGCCGATGGCAAACGGCACAATTTTCCACAGAATGCCCAGCGCCACGGTCGCCAGAAAGACGCTCCAGAAAATCGTCATAGGGTTGTTTTCCTCGCGATTGAGGTGGTGCGACAACCGCCTCCCGCCCCGATTATACTCGGGCTCTACCAGACCGCGGGCGAATGGCACGCCGGTTGGCCGCAGCGCATATCGAGCCCTCGGTCAAGTCGACAGTGAGGAACTTTGCCCAATTTATTTCGACGAATGCCGCATGGCCAATACAGACAATCTGCGCGCTGACGCATACCGACACGTCGCAAAGCGATACTTCATCACCGCAGTGTTGTGGGCGGCGATTGCCGCATGTGTGGGATATGAGTTCGGATACTGGGCGGTTGTACCTGCGGTGCTGGGGTTGCGCAGCTTCGCGCTCTGCGTGATCAGCCTATCTCGCGAGGCTAAGATGCGCAAAGAAGATTGATTTCGAGACTCTTCACATTGCAGGACGGACGGCACGGGGCGGCGCGTCGGAGTACTGTAAGAACCCCTGCGCGAACAAAGGAGTGTCGAGGACATGCGCTGTTTTTCACCCGAGTGGCTACTTGCCGCTTTCACCGCCCTATTGGCACTGATTACCGGCATCTTGGCTCGATATACCTTCAAGCTGTACAGCGCCACGGTCGGCCTCGGTCGCGATGCGAAGGAGAGCGGCGCGGAGCAGGCGAAAAAGATGGAACGCTCGGTAGTCCAGGCTACTCGCGCCGCGACTGCCATGGAGGACGTCGCGACAGCGACCAAAAATAACGCGGTATTGATGCAAGATGTGATGCACAAGCAGATGCGTGCCTACATATCCGTCGAAATTGGCCAAGCTATTTACCAAGATTCTGAGTTGCGATTCGAGGCTAAGCCGCTTCTCACCAATACCGGTTTCACTCCTGCCAGAAACGTTAGTTATGAAGTGAAGGCGGATATTGTTGACGCTACTACTACGCCCCTCAAGCTTCCAGATATTCACGATATGACAATCAATGACGCTGGACTCGCGCCAAGGCAATCATTCACCATTCATGGCCTAGTAAATGATCGTGTGCCAGACGCAGAAGTCGAGGCGATTAAAAAAGGTGCGACGCGAAGATTATTTGTCTGGGGCCGGGTTACTTACGACGATGTATTCGGGGGCAGTTGGGAAACGAAGTTCGGCCTCAGTTACACCTTCCCAACAGGACGCGACGGGGTGACAAGGGTGTATGGCTACTACTATCCGACTCATAACAGCTCAACGTAGAGGAGCTCATGGAACCCGCCGATCCGCGCGCGTTAGTCCTTTCCTACCTGACCGGACTGCCGACAACAATCCGCACGGAAGCGCTCCTATTCGTGATCATATATGCCATTGGAATCGCGCTGCCCGAGAACTCGGGCGAATTCGAGAACGTGGTCCGCGACTATCTTATGAGACCCGGTCTTCGGGGTGTGGGCGCCGTCCTATGTACGGCAGCGGCTATTGATTATTCGTTCGAAGGGCTTGTCAGCAAGCTAGGTAGAACCGACCGCGTTCTAAAAATAATGGCTCATAAACACCCTAATTTTCCTCCGGAGTCTCGCCTATCACTTCCACTTCGGGGGAAGCACTGGGAACAGGCGTGGGCTTCATGGAAGCTTCTAAGAAAAACGCAATTGACTCCTCAAAAACTTCAGGATTTTGAAGATAGTCAGATAAGGCCACCCCATGTGCGATAAGTATAAAACGCCCGATTTCCATTGAAGTTACGTAGCCTCGCTCGGTTAGATCACAGCAGCCGCTGATTCAGATAAATCCTCAGCGTTACTCTTCATCACTCGCCAGCCTCGGCTGCATGATCGAGGCGGCGTGGGAAAGCCAATCGAGCCAAACTAGCTGCAACGCGCCGTAGCGCGCGGCCATAGACTTTTCCCACACCTTTTCACTTATGCCCAAATAAATAGAAAAAAGCTGCGGCGCGGTGCGGAAAACCTGCGGGGAAGCGTCCTCGTCGAGGACGAGCTTAGCGAGGTGCGCGAGATAGGGGCGCGGAAGGGAGTGGAAGTCGGTCACCTCCGCGGGCCAATTATTGCGCTCGCGTAGGATCTGCGCCTCGCGGAAGAGCGCGGAGTGGAGTTTCCAAAGGTTGCCGCGCTCACCCCCGAAGGCGTAGCACGCCGCCATGAACGGGATCGCCGGAACTCCGGCCGCGGCCTGCCCCATTTCCGCGACGGTCCATGACGGCCTTACAGAGCTGCGCGTTGCTTTCCCATTAGCGCCATTCTTCCGCGGCGCGAGGACGCCAGTCGCCTTCCCGCGCGGCGGCGCCATCCGGGCCGCGCGCCCGAAGTCCACTCCATGCGCACCGGCCAATGAGATCAGTTGTTCCGCCCGCATTCGATCCCTCCCCCGGTAACTATTCTAGGAGTGCCCCGTGCTCCGCCGGTCTGTGCGGGTCGAGGAGCAGGTCACCAAAGCGAACACGTGCCTCGCTCTGATCGATGGTTGTCTCGTAACCTTACCGGCCGCTTCACCCCGGAGATCTGTTAGGCAGCGGCTGCTGTCGATTTTTCATGAAACGCACCTCGATCAGCTGAGCGCGTGGCGCGTCATGTCCGCGCCTATCCTCGCAAAAACTTTTCGCACGTTACCGGCGAGCGCGCGATGCCTCGACGGCGTCCCAATGCCGGGCATTCGCTTCGTTGATCCCGGCGACCGTCGTGCGCATCCCGGCCGCGGTGCGCATGTCGCCCGTGCGCAGCGGCGCGTTGTCGGTGCTCGCAGCGGCCGCGCGCGATTGTGCGGAATCGTTCGCCCAGAACGTCGCGTTCTTCGCGTTCATCTCCAAAATCGCGTCGGTCGAAGCACGCTGGCGCTGCGCGAAATTTGTCAGCCGCCGCCCGCTGCTGTCGCCGGTCGTAATCGCCGCGCCGCTCGCGTCAACTTTCCAGCCCTGTCCTTCTGCGTAGCTCATAAAGAGTTTCCCCACCTCATCGCGCACGGCCGACGGGAGCGACTCCAGCGCGCTAAAGACGCCATCCCAAATCTTGCCTGGATCGCAGATCCCGGAGATGGCATTTCTTGCGGGCACGTCGTTGGGATCTTCTGCAGAAAGGATGGCGTCGCGCGTCGGGACGCGTGAAAAGCGCGGGTCGAGAGCGAGCTTGCCGTCGCGAATGCACAATCTAAAATTTGAGTCGGTCGTTTCCTGATCGGGCACGCGCTCCAATACGCGCATGCGCACAGTTGTTGCACGGGTCATGATTGCAGTCTCCTATCTTCGAGTTGATAAACAAAAATGGCGGAGCAACGAGCGCCGCCGGCGAATAAAATGGGCGCCCCGCTGAGGAGCAGGGTGCTGACCGCCGCAGGGAAGGACATCGGAAAACCCGCGCGCCAGCCTTCACGTGTTTTTGAAGGACACACATGACTCGTCCCGCCGCCCCATGAAGCGCAGCGGCCGCGTTCTCGGAGCCCACCCGAAATTGCGTTCAGCAAATTCATTACGCAGCCTCCTCAGCGTCTTTCGCGTCGGTACCGTCGCCCGCGATCAGTAGGGCTCGCCTCGCTTCCCAATCTTTCCCATGTTGCAAAAGCCTTTGGCGGTGCGGCCCGTTCTCAGATGCCATTTGAAGCCCGCGGCTCACCGCGAAAAAGCCCGGCGGTTCCAGCACGCGGCTCACGATTTCTGACGCCGCATAAATTGGCTGTCCTCGTGGGCGCGAAACTGGCGGCAATGGGACCAATTGCTCCCGTAGCGCGAGCGCCTGCGCTTCTAGCCGCTCTATTTCTACGGCAATCGCTTCAGCCTCCGCGACTAGAAGCCGATCTACGGCGGTCGCCAGCGTGGCCTCCGCGCTCTTCGCTTCGACCGCGAGGAGTTCGCGTTGCCCCCGGGCGAGGCTGACGGCGTCCTCGGCTGCGACCAGCGCGTTTTCCTCGCGCGTCTGCTGTGCCAATAAGTTCGGGTCCAAGCTACTCTCCAGGCCGACGGGGGAGCGGTTCGCCGCGAGCGCGGCCGCCAGCTCACGGGCCAGGGCGGCTCTCGCGGCCTCGAAGTCTTCCCGATTGCGGTCGACGGCAAGCCGTCGAGATTGCGCAAACTTTTCGGTGCGCTCTAGCGCCTCTACGGCCTGGAGGAGCCGCGCGTCGGCTTCCGCGCGCTTGGCCCGCGTCGCTTTAACTTTCGCCAGTAACTCATCCGTCGATGCGTTCGTCATATCGTGTCCTCTCAAATAATCGAAGTTTGAATCGGTTGCTCGTGGCCTCGCGCAGCGCGATCCGCCGCATCTTTCGTGCGCGCCTGCGTGCCCATCCGGCGTAGCGTTTGCGCATTATCAATAAAGCCTTATGCTGTCGGCGCCCGCGACTTCCTGCTGCTGGGCGAGGCTTACCGGGACTGTCGCGTCTACCGAGAGGCAGGTTAGGTCCGTGTACCACTCCTCCCCGCGGGTGTCGCCGCTCTGGTTCGCGATCATTACGTAGTAAAGCCCGTCCGCGTTGGTCTTGATGGACGTCGAGAGGAGGGCGTTAGACCCCTGTGACAATTGATCTAAGCCGTAACGATAACGATTGACGGTGACGGAGCTGTCCAGCTTTACGCGCGTCCCAATCCTTATCGCCGGATTCAGTAATGTCCGCATGCTGATCCCATTTTGAATCTGCTCCGGGACGCCGATCAGCCCCGTAGTCGGGGAGAGGACCGGCACTGCCCCCGGGATATAGGAAGTCAACGGTATTAACGTCAACTGCCCATTTTGGATACTCCACGCACAGTCGTTATTCAGCGAAAAATTCCGCAGCTCGTCCCGGGTCATTCCGTAATAGACGCGGCCGCGGACGCACCCGTTTTTGCTAAAGGCAGGGCTGTAGCCTTCCGTAATCCCTCGCGAAGCCATGGAAGCGATAAAGGCTTCGACCGCGGTCGCGGGCTGAGTCCCGGCCGGAAGGGAAAGGGAGATGTTCGAATAGTTGTAAGCCTCGTCGCCGTCCGCCGCGGTAATATCGACGTAGGAGTCCTTCTGGTCCACCTTGCCTTTGCGGATCTGCTTTATCGTGCCGTTAAAAATTAGGCCGTAGTTGCCTTCGTAGCCGGCCTGGATCGCGACGTCGGTGAACTCGTTTTCAATCTTATTGACCGTCGCGTCCGCGAGGTTATAGATACGGATGTCGGCGGTGTTGGGAGCTTGAAAATCGCCACGGGTCACTTTGAACACGACGCGGAACGCGGAAAATTCTAATGCGGCCGCCTGCAGCGGGAAAATCTGCGGCGGGACGGTGACGCCTGCTTGCGGGAATAAATTCGGTATGCCGGTAGAGCCGACGATAAGGCTAAACTTCCGCGGGTATTGGATAACGCTCATGTGGTTGTCACCCCGCGCATCGTGCCCAGATTTCTAAGGCGCGGCGGCCGGGGTTAAAGCAGATCATTACAGCGTCGGCCAAATTTGGCGATCGGGTGCCATCGGGCATCTTGTCAATCAAGATCTTGCCGACAGTGTTGATTGAGTAGGTCGGTTGCGAGAGTTCCTGAGCGAGCGCGGTAAGCTCTTCCAGATTGGGGTCGATGGAGATAATCTCGTCCGGGTCAAACGGCATGCGCTCGACCACTGCGCGGTACGTCTTCTGGAAGCGCCCCCGTAACGACCACCAACTTTGCGCTTTGCAATTGGCGAAGAAATCCTTGTTCTTTCGCCGCGGGATCATCTCCCGTTCAGGTTCAAATACCGCGCCGCTGCCGCGGAAGGGCTCATCGCGGATTTCCGGCTTACACGCGGCGCGCCGCGCCTCGTTAATCGTCCGCGCGTCGCCCCGGCAACCCGCGCCCAGGCCGTCGGAGTCGTAATAGAACTCTTCAATTCCCATCTCCTCGCAGATACCGAAAGCGCGCACAACGCTCTGATAGATGTCGCCGCCCCGGCCGCTCCAAGACTTGAGGTAATTGAGTTCGACCCCGTGGCGCGCGGCGAACGCATTGAGGTCTTTACCCTGATCAGCTAAGTCGAGTGCGCCTAGCTTCGCGCCGGTAGGCCGGATGCCGAGTTTTGCGCAGGCACCGATGGCAGCATTCACCCACGCTGCCGGGATCAGCATCCCCTCAACGGACGCGGCATAATTAATGTCAATTTCCGCGGCGACCGTTACGGGGTCCAGTTCCGCGCATTTCTTCCGGTACCAAGCGTCATCCTTCCGAGGGTCGCTCCTCCAGTGCATCGTGAACACGCGGACGCTGCCATTGTGGCGCTTGATGGCAAAGGGGTTGGCACTCCCATTGACGCTCGATACGTCCTGCCGACAGTCGGTTGTTGCCGATAAAGAAGCCTCGTTGCTGGAGGAGTTCGGGATATGGGCGCTTTCGTCTATGAACGCGATGGCAGATCTTCCACCGCGACCAATATTGTCGCCCGCTTCGCCCGTAATCGCTGCGCCGGTTGCCGGTATGATGATTCGCATGTGAGGCGCGTGCTTTTGCGGGTCAAAGCCACCGCGCAGTTCTCGCGGGAGGTGCTGCAGAAAGGTGCGGCCCTTGTAGAACAGACAATCGGGATCGCCGATGCGATCGACCTTATCCTCTTTGGCGGAACCGAACCCAATGCGCATGTTTTCATAGAACAAACACAACGTGCACGAGAGCGCCATCGCGAGCCAGCTCACGCCTACGTCGCGGCTTTTTTCAGTTAGGCCCGGCACGCCGTCCCGCCAACACTGGAGGACGAACTCCAACCACTCCCGCTGCCGCGGGAACAGTATGAACGGCATTATTGGGGAGCGGCCGCTAGTGATGACGCGGGGATCAACGGTTACGCCCCAATCGTTGATGAATTCGATGGGATGGTCTTTGTAGTGTTGCTTCAGTGTCGGCAACGTTGCTGGATTGGCGCGCAAGCGCAGGAGCCGCTCAGTGCGGGCGGCGATCACGGGGAGGTAGTCCGGATGTTTGAAATCAAATGCCATGTTCTTTATTTCGCCAGCTTCTCCCAAATGGAAAGTTCTACGACGTTGGATTCGCGTGGGGCGTCGGGCGGCGTATCGGTAGCGGCAACGTCCGGCGGCAACGGCCGCGGGTCAATAACTGCCTCCCGCGCAGCGGGGGTCGTGAGCGCGGCCGGAGCTTCAAAGCGCACCGAGCCGATGTCAATTTCCGTCCCGCTCATCAACTGCGCGTAAACTCGCGCGGCCTCCGCTGCGTCAGTTATTGGCGCGTCGTGCCGGGCGAGCGGGGTGCCGTTAGCGCCCGTCACTTCCGTGCGCTGCAATCGGGGCATGAAGAAGTCAGCCAGCTTTACGAGCACGTCTAAAGCTTTGCCCGGATTTCGGACCGCGACCCGGTCGAGCCAGCGCTGGGCTTTTGGAGCGTTGTGTTCTAGGAACGCCGCGAAGACTTCGCGAGCGGATTGCGTGACTTTGTTAGGCACGCCGCGCTTGCGGCCTGGAGGGCGAGTTCCTTTTTTAGCGGGCATGGCTGCAGTCTCCCGGGGTTAATCGAAAGACGTTCCGCGGCTCAAAGATCACAACGCCGTTTTCACCGACCGTGCCGTACCACCAATTGCCAGCGCGGCAGGCTTGCCGAATGTTGCGTGCCAATAACCGCACGCCGTTGCGCGAAAGCCCCGCTGCCCAACCGCGTAATTCGTGCGCGCACATCTCATAGGTTGCCCATTTGGGTACGCGGTCCAGCGCCGCGCGGATCATGCGGCGTCCTCCCGAGCGCGCGGCATCACGGCACGAACGATATTTGGCGCTATCTGGAAGTCGGTCACTCGGTCGGTTTGCTCAGCGAGCCAAGCCACATAGGGTCCACCGAGCACGACAAGGTCCCGCCCGATGCGCACGAGCGCGCCGACCGCTAGAAGCTCGTCGCGATGCTGACGAACGATGTACTTGCCGCGCGCGGGGGTGCCCGGATAAATGTCGGGCGGCCAATGTTGAACCGCCCAGGATTGGGGCACGATTCTCGTCGCGGCTTGCGTTGTAATGCGGGTGTCCTCGCGTGAATACGCGAGAAATTAAACGCGAGCGGTTGGGCGGAGGAAACGTATGTGGTTCGTGTCGGAACCACGCGGGGGGAGATTGTTAGGGACGCGGCTTCTGCACAATTCGGCCTATTTGGGAAGGGGAAGCGCCCCGCTCATCGTTCATTACTTCTGCGATCTGCTCCAGCGTGTTGCCCGACGTGCGGAGATCGTGCATGCGACGGTAGCGCGTCGTGTTCGCCTCGCGGCACAGTGCGGCGCGGCGTCTGCCGCCCTGGCCCTGCCGCGCGCGCTTAGCGGCGAGCCTGCGCTCCTTATCGATGGCGAGCACGGCTAGCTCCGTCGCCTGTTCCTTGGCGCGCTCCTTTTCGCGCTCGTGCGCGGTCGGCTGCGACCAATAGGCGGCGTTCGCGGTGTTGATGGCCGCGAGCTGGGCTTGCAGTTCTTCCTTAGTCTCCATTCGGCGCTCCTCGGGTCGGTCGGTAACACCCCATAGGACCATGCCCGGCGATGCAGGCGCGGCGATCCACGGCGGCCGGGCCGTCCGGACTGATTCGGGTCGCTGTCGCCCGCGAGGGAGATCCCTGGGGTGGCGAGCCGGGGTTGGCGGGTTTTTTGGCGGGTTCGGCGATTCGAATGCGCATAACTTATTGAAATATATGATAGTTAGTGAGGCTCGACCTAGAGATTAAGTATCGCCGGGTGACGTTCTGTGGGCCGCGTGTGCGTCATCGTGAGTCGAGTCCCCGCGGCGGGCGTGTAGCGCGGCGAAAGCTTGCAGATGGTGACCGTAAAGCACGTCAACTATGTAGTTCGGGCAGAGCGCTCGCCTACGCGCGGCGTGTATTTCTACGTAGTTTGCAGCCACGCTGCGCGGTCTCTGATCGACCTTGTTGTCGTGGGTGTCGCGCGCCGGGGGAGTCCGGGGGAGTGGCCCGTTTTTCGCACGAAATGTTCGTGCCGAAAAAGCGGCTCGACTGACTTCCCCGGCCCTTAAGGAAAAACGCCCTCCGGGGAAGTCGCCCGGAGGGGCGTATTCCCGCTTTCCTCTGACTCCCCCCGAGCGCCTCCGGGGAAGTCCGGGGCAGTCGGGTAAGTCACATCGGATCGGGCTCATAACCCTCTAGAAAATACAGTTCGTGAGACGGACTGCGCGGCAGTTTATTCCCCTTCAGCAGCACGCCCTGGTGGACGCCATGAGCGACGACCGCGATGGCGCGCTCTCGTGCGATTTTGCTGGCGAATATCTCCTTGTGCATGTCACCCACAGCTGTCTTTCCGAACGGTTTGCGGTCGTGCTTGATCCACCATGCATGCAGCTCGGCCAACAACTTCTCGATTGCCACCTCCTTCCCCCCGATCTCCGGAACGAATTCTTCGAAGTCTAGCGCCTGCCGCCGGAGCCATATCGCGCCGTCCGGCCGCTTGAAGTCATTCGCCTTCACAACCGTCAGCTTCACAAGGTCGCCACGCGCCACGACGCCGGGTTCAAGATTCTTAAATCCTTGCGTATCGTTCTCATTGGCCGCGAGCATCCGCCAAAGCACTCTCGCTGCCGCTGGGACCGCGGTAGATCCGCGTCCGGAGAATTGATCGTCTTGTCGATTCTCAGCGGTGCTCTTCGACACGTGGTGCGAAATCATCACTGCGCAATTCACCTCGCGGGCTATTCGCTCGAAGGCCGTTACCATCGCCGTCCCCAATGCGGTGGTGTTCTCGTCGCACCCGTGGAGCCGCGCATACGGATCTAGAATCAATAGTTCCAAGGGTCTCGGCAGCGCCGCAATCAGCGCCGCGGTGTCGGGCATTTGCGTAATGACGCCCATTACCATCGATACAAGATGTACTTCCGTTCCGGCGCCAGCCACAAAATGAAAATTCTTCTTGAGAGCGTCAATCCGTCGATCAATCTCCTCTGGTGATGCATGGGCATCCTGCAGCGCTTTGATTATTCGTTCGCGAGTGAACTCGAAGCGCCTGCGCAGCATCGGCAACCGATCCTCCAACGCCACATAGGCCACGGTGCCTTGCTGGGTCTCGCGGCCCAAAAAATCCAGCCCCATGGCGACATGGAACCCGAGCTTTGTCATGAGCGAGGTCTTCCCGGCGGCGGGTTCGGCGATAGTGATTCCGACGCCACCGCGTGGGAACAGCCCCTCTACTAGGAATTCTAACGGTGGCGCGCGAGAGGTGAGCCACTCCTCCGGGTGCGTCATCAATTGGATGGGCGGCTTCTTCTGCTCCTCCGCGGGCAGTTCCAATCCGCACGCCTTTTGAAATTCCGCCACAATCGCTTTTGCCTTTGCGGCATTTCGTGTGTGGGCGGTGATGTGTTCGGTGAGCCTTGGAAGGCCAGGGACATGAGCGCCCTTGTCTAGTTCGTTCAGCGCCCGCGTCGAACGTACCAAGTTCGTGCCGCCCCCACCCCGCTCCAGATCGGCGACAATCGCGTCGGCCAGCGCCGGCTCGTTCAGCCGACAGAGATACCCCTGCACTGCGTACGACATTGGGTTACGCGAACCCGCTACCCAGAAGGGCCGCAGCACCTCCGCGGCCGCTGCTGCTCGTTCGCCAAGTTCGGCGTCAACGCCCCGAGGGTCTGGGGTTGTCGGCATTGGTGGGACTTGCTCCGCCGCGACCACCAAATCAGGGATCGCCGCCATACGCACGTCTTCAATGCGTGCCAAATATTCGTCTAACGTCAACTCTCGGCCATCCTCGCTGAGTGCCTTGTTTTGAGCAGTGCCGAAATACGGCAGATTGATGCCGTTGCCGCACCCCCAATCTTTAGGGTCGGGAGCGCTGAGGTTGATTGAATCCTGCTTCGGGAAAACCTCGGCACCCGCGTAACCTAACTCCGCAGCCACGGTCTTTAGCCAATCGCGCACCGCTTTCGCGCTCTGCGGTTCACGGAAGAAATACTCCAGATGCAGTCCGCCGCTCTTAGTGCGAGCGGGGACACACAGGCCGCCGCGGGGGGTGACTATCTCTCGCAGGAACGTTGCGAGGACAAGTTGGTAATCGTCAATATCGATAGCGCCGAATTGGCACCGGCCTTCGCCATCTACCGGGATGAACAGCAGCCCCACCTCACCCGCCAAGTGCCTGCGCACGTCTTCTGCCGTCGGTGCTTGGCGGATGGTGCTGTAGTCGGGCTCGACCTTGCCCTTGGCGTTCTTCTTAGCATAGGTGAAGTCAGCTATGGCGTGCGCGTGCCGCGCCGGGTGGAACGCGTCTAGCAACCGTTGTTCCATGCTCCTGCCGGCGGCACCCTGTTTCGTGGGATCGGTGCTCAAGGCGGTGCTCAAGGCGGTGCTCATGGCGCACCTCTATCTGTGCCGCCCTGCTCCAGAAGCACCCTCACGAACTCCACGGCCACGAGGTTCCTGTCGGCGTCCAGCAGGCGCAACGCGAGGCCAGAATCATTGCGCAGTGGGCGCTCGCACTTGACGCCGCAGTGGAACGCGGCACAGAGGAAATCGCCGACCTTAATGTGCGCGGCGAAGGGAAACCCCACCGCCGCCGCCCATCGCCGCGCGAAGAAAGCCAATCTGCCTGCGCTGGAGCCCCAAGGATCGCGACTCTTGCCGAGGCCGCCGTGAGAGATGAATGCGATTGCGACCGCAACCGCGGCCGCGTTCAGTGGCTCGGACGCCTCTTCTTCTACAGCATCAAACCCCGCACGACTGAGGGTCGGATATTTGCGCTTGGCGGCCGAGATCGCCGCGCCTGCCGCCCGGATGAGCGGCACAGGGATGGAAGCCATAATTGCTCTCCTCTAGCGCGGCGGGGCCGCGCTGTTGAAAGGGATGCGTTATGGCCTTTATGGGTGATGAAACTTGGCGTCATTTTTCGCTGCGGGGCGGCGCGTAGTCGGGATTAATTTTGCGGTTGAACGCGGCGAGTGCAGCACTACCGCCGGGTAGCACTTTGTCTAAACAACTCGGGCAGAGCCACTCTTCGTGGTGACCATTGAAAAAGGGCGCGTAACACACGAACAGATGGAATCTGTGTCCACACACTACGCACTCCGTGGCCATGTCGCGACTGTTGACCTTGAGCACGATGTTGACCCATTTGATGAACTTGACGCCCTGCGCTTTCAATTCCTTCAATTGCTCTTCAGCAATTGCCATGCGACGGTGTTGCTCCTCCACCGTCAAGCCCTCAACCGGCTTGTAGTGACCGTTGTTCGCCACTGCCTCAATATTGGTTACTGTCATGTGTCTTTATTCCTCATTTATGAGCCCGCAAAGAACCGCGTGCGGGTTCGCGTTCAATCAGGCGCCCGCCTTCCGCAGCGCCGCCTCGACTTCAGAAAATTTGAACCGCAGCGCTCTGCTGCCGACGCGGATGCTGGGGATGCGGTTGTCACGCGCCATCGCCTCTAGCGACGTGTCGCCGATGCCCGTCAGCTCCGACAGTTCGCGGCTGTTGAGCCAGCGCTCAGAGCCCACCGTGGAGGTCACGTTCTGCGTCGCCTCGACGAGCCCCATATCTGCCGCGCGGACGACGCCCGCCTTGACCTCCTCCGCGGTCAGCAAGAGCGTCGTCGCGCCACAGGCGATAGCGATGAAGGTGTTCTCCTTCATGCTCGGCGTGCAGGCTTCTGCGGTTTGGCCTGGGCCTTCTGGCGCTCCCGCCGTGCCGCGAGCTGTTGCGCGAGGAAGGCGCGCGCGGCCGTCACGTCCTCTGCAGAAAATTGCCGCCATCCGCTGTCGGACTTGCTCGGCGAGATGACGCCGCGCGCCTCCAGCAGCCGCATCGTCGGCGCCGAGGCGCCGATGCTCCTCAGGAATGTGTTCGTCCCCATTTTCGATTCCGTCATGGTCATGTCCTCGTTCGCGAAGTCGGTTTCGCTTCGGGAGGAATTCTCCCTCGAATCCAGCGACTAGAAAACAGGAAATAAATCACGAATAACCGTTCCCGACCACGCGTTCACCATGTAACTGTGTGGAAAGCCTGAATAAGTCGGAGGCGGTTTCGTTTCCAGCTCAGAAAGAGGATAATAGCGTTCTATGCTGGATCGAGAAACAACGGTGGAGTGGGCGAGAGCCCTGATCGCGTTTATCAATCGCGCGGGGCCGCGACAGTTTCCATTTCAACTCACCGAGAAAAAGAAGATCAGCCCGAAGGTTCTGAAACGTTTGCTCGCCAATGCGGACGAGGACGTGCGGCGGATCGCGGAGGGTGGGAATACCGTCGAGCAGTTTGTCGAGTTCATCAACCGAATGAAATTACCGTTTCAGCATCGCTCCGCTAAACACCTCGAAGGGTTGCGCTCCCGTGCTGAAGAGACAGTGCGCTGGCTGATCACGCGGGAGGAGATCGACGATTCAATCCGCCGGGGGATCGCCGCCGATTGGTTGGCGAACAGCGACGTGATCACTTCGTCCGACTACAACCACGTGCCGCTGGACGCGACGCTGGACTTCGATTCGAACGGACGCGTCGTGATGCGCTCGCCGCAAGTGCGCTCGCCGGAAGCATTCGTCGGGATAACGCTCGCCGAGCTGATCAGTCCCGATTGTCCGATTCAGGTTCGCGCCTGCGCGCTGGAGAGCTGCAATCGGCTATTTATTCGAGTACTCAAAAGGCGCGGCCAGCCGCGCCTGTGCTGCTCGGACGCGCATGCAGCTAAACGGCGTAAGCAAACGTACAAATATGCCCACGTTGAAAAAACTGAGAAGAGGAGACACAAATGAGACACCCCGAAAAAGTCACGACCCCCGGCGGCGTCCGGTGGGAGGTGCGGTTCCCCAAACCGAACGGCAAACTCAAACAGAAATGGTTCCGCACGAAGCACTCCGCCGACGCCTTCGCACGCGAGCTGGAGAACGTGCGGGCGGCGGGCGGAAAGGCGGACATGACGATTACGTTCGACGCGGTTGTGAAGGCGTTCGCGACCGCGCGGTACGGCGCCTTGAGCGCGGGGAGCGCCGAGCAGTACACGAAGGACTTCTCGCGGGCGGCCCCGTATATGGGAGGCAAGGCGCTGCGCGCGATAGCGGCCGCCGACATCGAGCAGTTCCGGGAATCCGAGTTACTCGCCATCCGCGGCCGCCAACGCGCCATCACCGCGGCCGCCCTCGCCCGGGCGGAACGACGGCTCGCGAAGGCGCAGGCGAAGAACGCCGACACTGCGCCCGCCGAGCGCAAGCTCGCCGAGATCCGCGCGCGCGTCGCGGTTTCCGAATCTGCAGGAATCCGCTCTGTGAACGCCGCGATCCGCTCGTTGCGCACCCTGTTCAAATTCGCGCAGAGCCGCGGCTACGTCTCTCAGAACGTCGCGACCTTCGTCCACAAGTTGAAGCCCGTGAAGGCGCCCGACAAGCCGATGGAGGCAGCGGTCCTGACGCCGGTGGAGATCACGGCGCTAATCGCCGCGACCGCGCCCGACTGGCGCCCGGCGATCGCTGTGCTGGCGTACGGGGGCTTGAGGATTGGCGAGCTGCTGGGGCTCACCTGGGGCGACATCGAGCTCAACCGCGGGCGGCTGCTGGTGCGGCGGCAGCTCTGTGGCGACACGGGAGTCCTCCGCGAACCCAAGACCGCCCGCAGCCAGCGGTTCGTCGAGTTGCCTTCAGCGACCATCAGCGCGTTGAAGGCGTGGAAGTTGAAGTGCCCGAAGGGGGAGCTAGAACTCGTGTTCCCGAATACCGAGGGCGGCCCGGCGAACCACTACAACTTCCGCGGCCGAGTATTCGTCCCAGCGCTTCGCCGGGCGGGACTGCGGCGCGTCCGAGTCCACGACATGCGACATACCTGCGCGTCGCTCTTGATCGCCGCGGGGTGCGACATTGGTAACCGTCTGGTCACGGCCGCATAGCATAAGGACTCGGGAGCGGTCGAAGATGCGGGCTTAGGTGGACACGTAGTTAGGTGTCCACGTGGAGCCCTAGATGGACACCTCTTCAGAGGCGGTGGATA
>Ga0302324_100012548_pt1 | contig 17268 bp, 15 predicted proteins | sample Palsa_T0_1_FD_201949 | JGI IMG/M metagenome (GOLD analysis project Ga0302324, IMG submission 201949) | Peat permafrost microbial communities from Stordalen Mire near Abisko, Sweden - Palsa_T0_1 | ecosystem: Environmental > Terrestrial > Soil > Palsa > Peat permafrost | place: Sweden: Abisko...
GAGCAGCGTCACGACCGGGTCAGGGGTGGCCGGGTCGAACTCGAGAGAATTGGCGCGCGTCAGCCCGAGCACGCTGCGGGCGTACTCGATCACCGCCATCTGCAACCCCAGGCAGATGCCGAAGAACGGGATCCCCTTGGTTCGCGCGTGGCCGATGGCGGCGATCTTCCCCTCCGTGCCGCGCACTCCGAAGCCGCCGGGCACCAGGATGGCGTGCACGCCGCCCAAGAGCTGCTCAGGCCCATCGGTCTCGACCAGGCTCGAGTCGACGAACCGCAGCTTGACCCGCACCCCGGCCGCCACCCCGCCATGCACCAGTGCCTCGTTCAAGCTCTTGTAGCTCTCGGTCAGGTCGACGTACTTGCCCACCACCGCGATCTCCACTTCGCCCTGCGGCGGGTGCTTGATGCGCTCGACGATCTCCTCCCAGGCCGCCAGCGAGGGGGCCCGCGACCAGATGTTGAGAATCTCGGCCACCTTCTGGTCGATGCCCTCCTCGTAGAGCTTGAGCGGGACCTCGTAAATCGACTTCACGTCGACGGCCGTGAAGACCGCCCCCGGGTCGACGTTGCAGAACATGGCGATCTTGTCCTTGAGCTCGCGCGACAGGACCCGATCGGAGCGGCACAGCAGGATGTCGGGCTGGATGCCGATCTCCCTGAGCTTCATCACCGAGTGCTGGGTGGGCTTGGTCTTCACCTCGCCCGCCGCGGCGATGTAGGGCACCAGCGTGAGGTGCAGATAGAGCACGTTGTCGGAGCCCACGTCGTACTTCATCTGCCGGATGGCCTCGAGAAACGGGAGGCCTTCGATGTCGCCCACCGTGCCGCCCACCTCGACCATGCACAGGTCGTAACCTTCGGCCGCCGCCTTGATGACTCCCTTGATCTCGTCGGTGACGTGGGGGACCACCTGGACGGTCTTGCCCAGGTATTCGCCGCGGCGCTCCTTGTCGATGACCGCCTGGTAGATGCGGCCGGTGGTGGAGTTGGAGAGGCGCGACAGCTGGGCGTGCGTGAAGCGCTCGTAGTGGCCGAGGTCCAGGTCGGTCTCGGCGCCGTCGTCGGTGACGAACACCTCGCCGTGCTGGTAGGGGCTCATGGTCCCGGGATCGACGTTGAGGTAGGGGTCGAGCTTGAGCATCGCGATCGACAGCCCCCGCGCTTCCAGCAGCGCGCCGAGGCTGGCCGCCGAGAGCCCCTTGCCGAGCGAGGACACCACGCCCCCGGTGACGAAAATGTACTTGGTCTTCTTGGAAGTCGCGCGCATTAGGGTTTCCTTGTCGGGGCGCTCAATGCAGCACCCGCTGGTCGACTGAAAGCAGCTCGCGAACGCGAGCCAGATCCTCGGCGGTGTCCACTCCCACCGAGACGTAAGGGGTCGGGACCACGCGCATCTTGAGCCCGTGCTCCAGCGCGCGGAGCTGCTCGAGCTTCTCGGCGCGCTCGAGGCGTCCCTGCGGCAGGTCGGCCAGCTGGAAGAGCGTCGCCCGCGTGTAGCCGTAGATGCCGACATGCACGAAGGTCAGGGCCCCCGGCGGCCGCCCGTCGCGAAAGTGGGGGATGGGCGCGCGCGAGAAATACAGAGCGTCGCCGCGCTCGTCGATCACCACCTTGGCGGTGTCGGGATTGGCCAGGTCCTCGCCCTCTTGCGCCGGCCGGCACAGGGTCGCGAGCGGAGCGCCGTTGCGCAGGGCCTGTCCGAGCTCCTCGATGGCGCCGGGCTCGATGAGGGGCTCGTCTCCCTGGACGTTGATGAAGAGGGTCTCTTCCATGCGCTGCGCCGCCTCGGCCACCCGATCGGTGCCGCTGCGGCAGTCCGGGGAGGTCATCTCGACCGCGGCCCCGAAGCCCTCGACCGCCTGGGCGATGCGCCGGTCGTCGGTGGCCACCACGACCCGGCTGATTCCGCGGGCGCGCTGGCAGCGCTCGACCACGTGCTGGATCATCGGTCGGCCCCCCAGATCGAGGAGCGGCTTTCCGGGGAGGCGCTGTGAGTCGTAGCGGGCGGGGATAACGACGGCGATCTTGAGCTCGAAGCCGGCCGGCATGGCGTGCTGGCCGCAGTCCGGTCAATCACCGAACCGTGCCTGGCGAGTCATCGAACATAGCGGCGCGCTTGTCAACGACGCGCTCAGCCACGCGCGCGGGGCCCACTGATGCGACGGGCTCAGTTCGGGTAGCAGATGTCGGCACTGCCGGCGTTGTAGCAGCCCTGACCCGCGGGACAGACCGGAGGGTTGCACTGATCCACGCAGAAGCCGTACGAGTTGCCCAGCGGGTAGCAAACCTTGTCGCCGGGGCAGCCGTTGCTCGGGACGCATAGGCTGAAGCAGGCCGGGCTGGTGGAGCCCTCACAGATCGAGGTGGAATCGCAGTAGCTGGAGGCGCCGCCCCCGACGATGCGCGAGGGCCCGCAAGCCCTCGTTCCGGCTGCCAGCGATCCGGCCTGGGAGCACACCTCGACCGTGGTGCCGTTGGCCCCATCGAAGGGCAAGCACACCCCGTCGGTTCCCTGCGAGGCCGTGCACCTCGAAAAGGCTTTGGCCGAGCTCTCGCAGTAGTTGTAGCCGCAGACCCCAGAAGCACAGGAGTAAGCCGGATTCGCACAGTCGGCGCTGGTCTGGCAGGAGATCTGAACTCCGACCATCGTGGACCCATACAGGTGGGTATCGTCGGTGGCGTTGAAAATCCAGGCGCCGCCGAGCAAGCCGCCCACGGCCGGTTGCCCCTCCGTCGCGGGAGGAATGTTGAGCTGCGCCATGATCTGCTCTCCGGGCGAGACGGTCTGGCTCGAGGTGGTCGGGTAGGTCTGGAAATCCACGCCGGAGATCGGCTCCTCGGCGACGACCGCCCACTGGGCGATCGGTCCCGAGGCCCACCCGGTGATCGGGATGTTGGCCGTCTCGCCCGGCGGAACGGATTGCACGGTCTCCGGTCCGAGCGTCTGAATGTAGACTTCGTCCAAGGGCCAGGGCTGACACGGAACCTGCCCGAGGCGGGCGGCGTTGTTGGACCAGAGATACTGGGAGGCATAGCGCCCGTTGGACGTGAGGTAGTGCGTGCTGTTGCTCTCGCACAGGTCGCCGACCTCACCCCCTCCGCTGAAGGCCCAGGGGCTCGAGCTGGAGAGGAAGGTCCAGCTTCCGCTGTAGGGGTCGGTGGCCGCCTCGGCGATCTCGTGCGAGCTCGAGACCTCGACGTTCCCCTCGAGATCGTCGGTGCAGTTGGCGATCACCGCATAGACCGGGTAGCTCCTCGATTGGTCATAGAGCACCGTGTGGTATCCGCCCATGCTCTTGCAGAACGACGCGCTGTACTGCCAGGAGGAGGGCATGGAGATCAGGTAGATGTTGTTGGGGGCGTTGGCTGGCATCGTGGAATCGGAGGCGAAGTGGTTCTCCAGGTAGGTCGGGAACGAATTCGGGTCCGGCATCGAGTCCTTCAGCCGCACGAACTGGATGGTGCCGTTCTGAACGCCGTACTGGCTCAGCGTGGTCTCCAGAATTCCTCCGTCCATGAACCAGACGCCCCATTGCTCGAGGGCCGCCTGGTTGGGGTCGCTGTCGAAGGTCATCAGCACGACGTTCGGCTGCGCCAGGACCCCCCCTCCGTTGTCGGGCAGTTGCGGGCCGCTGCCGGTGTAGCAGAGCGTGCCTTCGCACACGGAGCCTGCGTCGCAGGGCGTGCCGGTCTGGGCGTTGTTGGCCGTGAGCTGATCGAGGCAGCTGCCGTCCGCCTGCGTGCAGCCATTGTCGCAGATGTTCGCCGGCGTGCAGGGCGAGCATGCAGGCGGGGCACCAGTGGTCGTGCCGCCACCGGTGCTGCTGGCACCGCCGGAGCTCGAGCCGGGAGAGCCCGAGCCGATGCCGGCGAGGTCGGCGGAACCGCAGCCCGTGAGCCAGAGCGTGGCGGACACGGCACTGCACTGCAGCGCAAACGAGATTCTCAAGTACGGCCTCCGAAGCGGTGACTGCGATGAAGGGGGAGCCCAACCCCGCTGCGAGCGCGGGCGGGACCTTCGCATCGCGCAGGCATAACCGCAACGCCGGGCGGCCGCAAACCGGAGGAAGACCTCCGCGCGGCGCTTGTCAACGACGCGCCCGCCGACGAGCATGGTGTCGCCCGTGGAACGCCCGACCTTTTTTTACGCTCGCTGGATCTTCTTGCGGAGTCTCGGCGTCTGGTTCTTCTCGGCCTTCTACTCGTTGGCCTTCCAGATCCATGGCCTGATCGGAGCCCAGGGCATCTCACCGGCCGCCGATCTGCTGGACGTTCTTCGCCAGGAACAAGGGCTGTCGGCCGGACTGCACGCCGTGCCCAGCCTGCTCTGGCTCTCCTCGAGCGAGGGAGCGCTCACCGCGCTGTGGATCGTGGGAATGGCCGCTTCGGTGGCGCTGGTGCTGAACCTCTGGCCGAGGTTCAGCATCGCCATCGCCACCCTCTGCTTCCTGTCCTTCATCAGCGCCGCCCAGCAATTCTCGTCCTACCAGTCCGACGGCATGCTGATGCAGGCGGGCTTCTGCAGCTTCTTCTTCGCCCCGCGCGGAGTTCGTCCCCGGCTCGGCCTGTCCGATCCGCCGTCCCGGCTCGCCCGACTCTCGCTGGTGTGGCTGTGGTTCGCCATCTACTTCGGTTCGGGGGTCGTGAAGATCCTCTCCCACGACGAGCAATGGCGGAACCTGACCGCCATGGACCACTACTACGAGAACGGGCCCCTGCCTTCGTTCCTCGGTTGGTACGTGCAAGAGCTGATGCCGCAGTGGTTCCACGCGGCCACCGCCGGCGCGACCCTGCTGCTGGAGCTGGTGCTCTGCTGGCTGTGCTTTCTGCCCCGGCGCTTTCGCATTGTCCTCTTCTGGATCGTGACCCCCTTCCAGATCGGGATCATCTTCACCTCCAACTACGCCTTCCTCAACTGGCTGGTGCTGTCGCTGGGGTTTCTGTTGCTCGACGACCGGCACTTCGCGCGCTTCAAGCTGGGGCTGCCCGAGCGCGATCTCCGACCGGCTTGGCAACCGCCTACGCGGACCTTCAACGTCCTCGCGGCGCTCTCGCTCGGCGTGGTCTTCTATGTGTCGGGCCTCGAGCTCTTCGGCCGCTTCCTTCCGTTCTTGGATGTTTTTTCCACCGCGCCGGTCGAGTTTCTCGAGCCCTTCCGCATCGCCAACCCCTATGGCCTCTTCGCGGTGATGACCCGCAACCGCTACGAGATCGAGTTCCAGGGTTCGAATGACGGCGAAACCTGGACGCCTTATCCCTTTCGCTACAAACCCCAGGCGCTCGACCGCGGCGGAGCCATCTACGCCCCCTACCAGCCTCGCTTCGAGTGGAATCTCTGGTTTGCCTCGCTCGGAAACCCGCGCAACGAGGGCTGGGTGCGCTCGGCGGCCGAACGGCTGGTGGATGGCTCGCCGGCCGTGCTGGCGCTGTTTCGCGACGACCCCTTCCACGGCAATCCCCCCAAGGCCGTTCGCGCCGTGCGCTGGCAGTACTGGTACACGACGCCCGCCGAGAAGAAGGCCACCGGCAATTATTGGAAGCGCGACCTGAGGGGGATCTATGTCGAGCCGCTGGGGAGGCTGTAGACCCGCTCTGTTGCTCTGGAGAGATCTTGATTGGTTGACACTCCGCCTCGCGAGGGCGTGCCCGTGCCCGTGCCGGAGATTGCGCACCGAAGCGGCGGGTCGGACGCGCCGCGACCTCAGATTCCGTGAGCTTGCGGCCCGCGTGCGCGATCGCGATCGTCCGACGCCACCCGCAAGCCTTCGCAAACTCCGGGTACCGAGTCCGACCCTGGACCACGAGAGTCGATAATCTGGCACGCAGACGGGCACGGGCACGGGCACGGCTTCTTGTTGGTCACAACCTCGGTGCAGAGGGACTAGCCCGCTTCCGCCCTTTCCCTCCCTTCCCTTGACCGGCCGCGCCTTGCTCGCATAGCTTCCGGCGACTTTCAGCGTGGGATGCATCCCAGGCTGCAAAACGGAGCCTCCTCCCATGTCTCGCCTGCTCGCCATACCGCTGCTCGCCGCCTTTCTTCCCCTTGCCCCGACGGCCCAGGCCCAGACGAAGGTCGCCTTCGTCGACCTGCAGCGCGCCATGAACGAGGTCGCCGACGGGCGCCAGGCCAAGGCCAAGCTGAAGAAGGAGTTCGACACGCGGCAGAAGCAGCTGGATGAGCGCCAGGAGGAGCTCAAGCAGCTGCAGGCCGACCTGCAAGCCAAGGGCGATGCGATGAGCGACGAAGCCCGCCGCAAAGCCCAGACGGAAATGGATCAGAAGCTGATGGAAGTCAGCAAGCTTTATGCCCAGCTCCAGAAGGAGCTGACCCAGAAGGAACACGACGCCACCAAGGGCATTTTTGCCAAGATGAGCAACCTGATCCGGAGCATTGCCGAGGCCGAGGGGGTCGCGATGGTCTTCGAGAAGACCGACTCGGCATTGATGTATGCCCAGCCGTCTCTGGATCTGACCAACGAGCTCATCCGCCGCTACAATGCTTCCGGCGGGGCCAAGGACAACCCCTCGTCGAACGCGAGCCCGTGACTCCTTCGCGCCGGCTGGTCGAGCTGGCGACGGAGGCCTCGGCTCAGCTTCTGGGCGACGGCGATCGCCTGATCGACGGCGTGGCGTCGCTGGATGACGCCGGCCCCCGCGACCTCTCGGTCTTCCACCACCCCCGCTACCGCGAGCAGTTTCTGGCAACGCGCGCGGGAGCGGTGATCGTTCGCCCGGAGGTGGCCGAGCTGCGCCACCGCCCGGATTGCTCGCTGCTGGTGAGCGACGACCCCTATCTGTCGTTCGCTAAGATCGTCCGGCTGCTGCACCCGAGCCTAAGGGCCAGGCCGGGCTGCGATCCCCAGGCGGCGGTCCACCCCAGTGCCAAGGTCGACCCGAGCGCCGAGGTGCGCGCTTTCGCGTTCGTCGGCGCCGAGGCAGCCGTCGGTCCCGGCACGCTGCTTCATCCCTTCTCTCACGTGGGAGAAGGCGCCCGCATTGGCGCGCAGTGCGTCTTGCACGCCGGGGCAATCGTCGAGCGAGCCTGCCTGCTGGGTGACCGGGTCGTTCTGCACGCTGGAGCGGTGGTCGGAAGCGACGGCTTCGGCTTCGCCTTCGACCCTTCCGCGGAAACTTCGCCAGCGGGTTCAGGCGGCGCCGCCGACGATCCGGGCGGCGCCCATCTCAAGGTTCCGCAGATCGGAATCGTTCGCATCGAGGACGACGTCGAGATCGGAGCGAACAGCTGCGTCGATCGGGCGGCGCTGGGCGAGACCGTGATCGGGCGGGGCACCAAGATCGACAACCTGGTCCAGGTGGCGCACAACGTGAAGATCGGGCCGCTGTCGATCATCTGCGGGCAGGCCGGCATCGCAGGTTCGACGCGACTGGGCGTGGGGGTCCTGCTGGGCGGCCAGTCGGGAATCATCGGCCACGGCGTGATCGGCGACGGGGCCAAGATCGCGGCTCAGGCGGGGGTGATGAGCGACGTGCCGGCCGGCGAGACCTGGAGCGGGGCGCCGGCCATGCCGCGCTCACGCTGGCTGCGCCAGACCGCGGCCGAGCGACAGCTGGTGGAGCGGCTCAAGGATCTGAGCGAGCTCGAGAAGCGCCTGCGCGCGCTCGAGGAATCGCTCCTCCGGCGCGGGTAAGGCGTGCCAGGGAAAGCTTGCCAGGGAAAGCTTGAAAGGCCTGCTCGATCGGCGCTTGCTCGTCTTCCTCGGCAAAGGGGGGGTGGGCAAATCCACGCTGACCGCCGCGATGGGCCGCCTCCTGGCGGCTCGCGGACGGCGGGTCCTGCTCTGCGAGATCAACGCTCGCGCGGACGACGCCATCGGATCGCAGGCCCGCCTGCCGCCGGCCCTCGGTCTGCCGGCGGTGCCACCCGAGATCACCGAGGTCCAGCCCAACCTGTTCCTCTGCAACATTCAGCCCGAGGCCGCGCTGCACGAGTACGTGCTGCTGAAGCTCAAGCTCGAGCGCGCGGTGACGAAGCTCCTCGGCAACCGTCCGGTGCGGTCCTTCCTGCGCATGATCCCCTCGCTCTCCGAGGTCGTCACGCTGGGGAAGCTGCTGCATCACGTGCGTGAGCGGCGGCGCGGCAGCTTTCGTTTCGACGCCGTGCTGCTGGATGCCCCCTCGACCGGCTACGGCATCTCGCTCCTGGGCGTCCCACAGGTCCTGTTGCGCAGCCTTCCCACGGGGCCGATGCGCGAAGATCTTGAGTGGATGCGCGCGATTCTCGTCGACGGAAGCGTCACGGCAGTTCACCTGGTCACACTCTGTGAAGAGCTGCCGGTCAGCGAGACGCTGGAGCTGAGCGCCGCCCTGCGCGACCCGCTCGGCCTGCCCCGAGGCCTGTGCTTCGCCAATGCGATCTGGCCCTCGCGCTTCGATGCCAGCGAGCTGCGCGAGCTCGAGAGCCGGACGCCGTCGCCGGTTTTCGAGACCGCCCGCCGGATGCAAGCCCAGGCCGACGTGAACCGTCATCAGCTGGCCCGGCTGCGGGAAACGCTCGACCTGCCGATCGTCGAGCTTCCGCTGGCCTTCGACGCCCCGGACGCCGCCGCCGTCACCGCGCGGGTGCAGCGCCAGCTCGAGGCGCTGCTGTTGCATGAGGCGGCGGCGCAGGCCAGCCAATGATCGCCGCGCTTCCCTTCGCCAGCCGCCGACTCCTGGTGTGCATCGGCCCGGGAGGGGTCGGCAAGACGACCCTGGCGGCGGCCATCGCGCTGCGCGAAGCGCGGGCCGGCCGGAAGGTTTTGGTCTGCACCATCGATCCCGCCCGGCGGCTGGCGAACAGCCTGGGGCTGGAGCAGTTGAGCGGCCGCGAGACCGAGGTCTCGCTCGCCGGGCTGGGACTGGTGGCGCCGGCCCCTGTGCCGGCCACCCGGCTCGAAACCCCGGGTCGGCTCTTCGCGATGATGCTCGACCTGCGCCGGAGCTGGGACGAGCTCATCGACCGCACCGCCAAGAGCCCCGAGCAGCGCGATCGCATCTACCGCAACGCCCTCTACCAGCACCTCGCCGGGGCGCTGGCCGGATCCCAGGAATACGCGGCCGTCGCCCAGCTGGCCCAGCTGGCCCAGGATCGCGATTACGATCTGATCGTGCTCGACACCCCGCCCACCGTGCAGGCGCTCGATTTCCTCGAAGCCCCGACGCGGATCCTGGACTTCCTCGACAACGGCGCCGCCCGGCTCCTGCTCGCCCCTGCCGCCATGGCGGGCAAGGTCAGCCTGCGGATCCTGAGCCTTGGCTCGGGCGTCATCATGAAGAGCCTCAGCCGGCTCACCGGCCTGGAGCTGCTGCGGCAGCTGGCCGAGTTCATGCTCGAGCTGTCGGGGATGTACGACGCGTTCAAGGCCAAGGCCGCGGAGGTGAAGCGGCTCTTGGGCAGCGCCGAAACCGGCTTCGTGCTGATCACTTCTCCCCAGCCGGGTGCGGTCGACGAGGCGCTGGCGTTTGCCGAGATCCTGCGGCGCGGCGCGCTTCCACTGCGCGCGGTGGTTGCCAATCGCGTCAACCCGATGCCCAAGCTGGGTCTGCGCGAGTCGCCCGAGGCCCTGCTGCAGATCCTCGAACAGCTGCCGGGCGAGCTGGCGGGCCGGCTGCGCACCGCCGTCGAGGACGCCGAGTCGCTCGCCACGCGCGATGCCCGGGAGCTCGAACGCTTGCCCCGGGTCCTCCGGATCCCGCGGCTCGAGCGCGAGGTCTTCGATCTCGACGCCCTGGTCGAGGTGGGCGACCTCTTGGCAAGCGCGGCCAGCTCTGAAAAGCTTTCGGTAGCATGAGCCGCATGGCCCGCAAGCGCATACGGCGCGCTCCTCTCGCCCCGTGGATCTGGCTGTGTCTGTCGAGCCTGTTGGGCCAGGCGGGCTGCGCGCACGTGCCAAGCAGCTCCGGCGGCTCCAGTCGGGTCATGGTCTTTCCCCCGGTGGTCATCACCGCCGGCGACGCCCAGGACCGCGAGCTGGCCCAGCTCAACCCGAGCGAGCTGCTCGCCAAGGGGAGGGCCGCCTACGCCGCCCAGGACTTCACGACCGCCGCCAAGTGCTTCTCGCGCGGGGCGGACTTCTATCCCGACAGCCCGCTTCACGGAGCGCTCAGCTACAACGCCGGTCTGGCGCTGCTGCAGCAGCACGAGTGGGCCCAGGCCCTGGAGCGCTTCAAGGTCCTGGCTGAGCCCAAAGCGGGACAGGGGGACGCGCTCGACGCCGCCTTCCAGGAGGCAGCCTGCCTCTACTTCCTGGACGACTACGCCGAAGCCGCGGATCTCCTGACCCTCCTCGGTGGGCGCCACGACATTCCCGAGAGCGAGCGCCTTTCGGCCCAGGTCGACCTGGGCGTCTGCCAGGTCGAGCTCGATCAGTACAGCGACGCCGAGCACACGTTGCGCGAGGCGGTGCGCAGCTACCAGCGCGAGCAACTGAGCGAGCGCATGCCCGAGGAAGTCGTCGCCAAGGGCGAGTTCTTCCTGGGCGAGATCTATCGGATCTACTTCAGCGCCGTGAAGCTCGATCCGGCCAGCCGCAGCCTCGAGGAGCTGGGAGCCGACCTGGAGCAAAAGGCTGAAGAGCTGCTGTCGGCCCAGGGGCACTACCTGAGGTCGATCCGGATCGGGACGCCCCACTGGGCCACGGCCTCGGGCTACCGCATCGGCTCGCTCTACGAGGAGCTCTACCACGCCATGATCGAGGCCCCCATCCCCAAGGATCTCGACGCCGAGCAGACCGACCTGTACCGCGAGGAGCTCAAGAAGCGCATCCGCGTGCTGGTGACGAAGGCCATCAACATCTACGACCAGACCCTGGCGGCGGCCAGCCGCATCGGCGAGGACAACCCCTTCGTCACCCAGACCCACGAGAGTCTGGAGCGCATGAAGACCCTGCTGCTGAATGAGAACGTCGCGGGCGCCAAATGACGGGCGCGGCCCTCGCCATCGACCTGGGTGACAAGACCATCGGCCTCGCCGTGAGCGACGGTCTGGGGATCACGGCCCAGGGGCTCGACACCCTCGAGCGCCACGGTGGGCATCGCGATGTCGACGCGCTGCGCGCCGTGTGCCTGGAGCGCGAGGTGGCGCGCATCATCGTCGGGCTGCCGCGCAACATGGATGGAACCGAAGGTCCGCGGGCGGTGAAGAGCCGGGCCTTCGCGCGCGGCCTGCGGGAGGCTCTCGCGCTGCCGGTCTTCCTGTGGGACGAGCGCTTCACCACCGCCGAGGCCGAGCGGCTCTTGATCGCGGCCGATGTCTCGCGCGCCAAGCGGGCCAAGGTGATCGACAAGCTGGCGGCGCAGCTCATCCTCCAGGGCTGGCTCGAGGCCGGGTGCCCGGAAGTGGACCCGGCCTGACTCATGCTGCGGGTGCTGCGCGCGGTTCTGGTGGTGGTGCTGCTTCTGGCGATGGCCGGGGCAGCCGGGCTGTGGTGGGAGTACCGGCGGTTCACGGGGACGGCCTTCGGTGGACCAGACGCACGTGACATCGACGTGCCGGCGGGAGCGACGCTGTCGCAGGTGGCCAGGAGTCTCGAGAACGCGCGGGTCGTCTCGGACGGCGCGCGCTTCTTTCTCTTCGCGCGCCTGCAGCATGCCGAGCGCAAGCTCAAGCGCGGGGAGTACGCTTTCACGGGTCCGCTCACGCCGGCGCAGGTCCTCGACATGCTGGTGCAGGGCAAGGTGAAGACCTACCGGGTCACCGTGCCCGAGGGGCTGCGGGTGGACGAGATCGCGCCCTTGTTCGCGCGGGCCGGCGTCGCCGACGAGGCCCGCTTCCTGGCCGCGGCCCACGACCGGTCGCTCTTGCACCGGCTGGGAATCGAAGGCCCGAGCGCCGAGGGTTTTCTCTTTCCCGACACCTACGTCGAGCCCAAGGGGCGCACCGAGGCGGCCATCATTGACGAGATGGTGGAGCACTTCCGGGCGGCCTATGCGCAGGCCAAGGCCCAGGCCGATCCCGCCATCCACCTCACCGAGCTCCAGGCCGCCACGCTGGCGTCGATCGTCGAGAAGGAGACCGGCGCGCCCGAGGAACGGCCCCACATCGCCTGCGTCTTCCACAACCGCCTGCGGATCGGGATGCGGCTGATGACCGATCCCACCGTGATCTACGCCCACATCCTCGCGACCGGCAGCTTCGACGGCAACATCACCAAGGCCATGCTGCTCGCGCCCCACCCCTACAACACCTATACCGTCGCCGGCCTGCCGCCCGGCCCGATCGCCAACGCCGGCCAAGCCTCCCTGAACGCCGCGCTCCACCCCTCGGCCTGCGACGACCTCTACTTCGTCGCGCGCGGCGACGGCCACAGCGTGTTCTGCCGCGACTACGCCTGCCACAACGCCAACGTCGAGCGCTACCAGGTCGCGCCCTTCCGGCGCGCCCAGCGGTAATAACCCCTCCCCCTTGTGGCGCCGGCGGCCCTGCCGGCGCAGTCACGGGCCCCTCCTTGCCCGTCCGGACAAAGGTCCCGACCGTCTGAGGCTTCGCTCGACCTTCGAGATGACACCCGCGACCGTCCCGAGGTACCCCTTTGCTCGTAGCAGAAGTTTGGCTATAATTTTGGACAGATGTTTAGCATCCTCTACGAGGAAGCGGCCGGGAACGACCTCCGGACTCTTCGCGCGTTCGAGGTGCGGCGCGTCTTGGATGAGGTCGATGCGCAGCTGACCAGAGAACCCATGAAACCGACGCGGCGCCGAAAACTTCTCGAAGGTCTGATTCCGCCTTGGGATCATGCGCGCCCAGTGTGGCAGCTGCGGGTAGGGGACTTTCGCGTCTTCTACGATGTCGATGAAGTGCGGGCCGAGGTCGTTGTGAGAGCGGTTCGTCGCAAGGGAGTGAAGACCACGGAGGAAATCCTATGAAAGTCATCCCACTCGGACAGGCAAAGAATGAGCTCAGCGCCTATGTGGACGAGGCCCAGAACGAGCGGGTCCTGGTCACACGGCACGGAAAGCCGGCGGCCATCATCATTGGCGTCGCGGGCGAGGACTTTGAAGATTTGATGACCAGGTCCGACCCGGCGTTCTGGCAGATGATCGAGGCGCGTCGCACGGCGTCGAAGACCATCTCCTCGGACGAGATGCGCCGACGGCTTGGGGTCACGAAGCGACGCCGAGCCAAGCGGAAGCAGTGAATCGCGGAAGGTTAGCCTCCGGCAGGCTAAGCCGCCGTTCCAAGCCTCGCCGGCCGCAGGTCTCCATGAGCGAGGTGGGACTCGGAGCGGTTCTCCCGCGTGCGGGATCGCCGAGACCAGGCATGGAATCGCCTCTGCCGGGCATGGGGTGGCTTCTGCCGTCGATTGAATAGCCTCTGCCGTCGACGAGAGAGCTTCTGCCGTCGACGAGAGAGCCTCTGCCGGGCGTGGGATCAAAGATCTCATGCACGGGATCGGCGATCCCGAACGCGGGATCGGCGCTCCGGTCGACGGCATCGGCTCTGCTACCCACGGGATCGCCACTCCCGTCGGCGGCAGAGGCTCTTCCATTTACGGCAGAGGCTCTTCCATTCGCAGCAGAGGCTCTTCCATGCTCGGGATAGCCACACTCATTGCCCCGCGGCCTGAATTCCTCCGCTTCCGGAGGATTCCTCCGCTTCCGGTGCCCTCAATTCCTCCGCTTCCGGAGGATTGCTGGGCCGGCTCGGCGCTGCGATCGAGCAATTCCAGCCGCTTGAGGGCGGTGGCCCAGTTGGCACCCGCTTCGCAATTGGTCACCCCCGAAGGCAACAGCAGTAACCCCGCGGCGGATCGCCACGGCTAGGCCTTCCACCGGCAGCAACGGTGGGCGGTTCAATGCGGGCAACCTGAAAGGAAAGGAGGTGAAAAACCATGGCGAACGGAAATGCGATGCAGCAGCAGAAGCTCCAGCAGGTGCGCGACGCCGCGGCGAAGTACTTGCCCGCGACGGCCGAAGTCCTCCTGGGCGGCCAGAGCGTGAAGGTCCCGGACATGTTGAGTGTCCTGGACGCCGCGCTTGCGACCTACGCCCCGGTGACGGCGGCGCGGTCGACGCTGAAGCAGACCCAGGCCGATCGGACGCAGAAGGTTGCGGCCGCCCGCCAGGAGGTGGCGCAGTTGAAGGCCTACCTGCTGGTGGCCTGGGGCAAGGACAGCCAGCAGTTGGCTGCCTTTGGCTTCGAGCCCAAGGCCCGCACGCCGCTCACGAGCGAGAAGAACACGCTCAAGGCGGCCAAGGCCGTGCTGACCCGGAAGGCCCGAGGGACCAAAGGCTCCCAGCAGAAGCTGGAGGTCACGGCTCAAGGGCAGCCCGGGCTGGTGCTCGTCGACGCGAGCGGAACGCCGATGCCGGGGGTGCTGAAGGGCCCCTCGGCTCCCGGCCTGACGAACGTGACGGCGACGGCCCCGAGCAGCACTCCGAGCGGCAAGTAGCCGCGCGGCAACAGGTGCGCCGGTACGGAGGCCGGCGCGATCGGTTGGTGGCCCATCGGGAGAAGAGCCGTTCTCCCGATGGGTCATTTTTTGAGGGAGGGTGGGCGAGCAGTAGGTTCGATCCGGCGTTCGCCACGGGGCGCTTGGCCGCGCCCCGACTCCGGCAGGGACGGCCGGCGGTAAAAGGAAACTCTTCCGCCGGCACACGGCCGGGGCTACTGGCGGGGACGGCCGGTGGTATGCGGAAACTCTTCCACCGGCACACAGCCGGAGCTACTCGTCGTCCTCGCCCACCGCCGATCCCACTTCCTCGAGCTGGTAGTCGGCGAGCTTCTTGAGCAGCGTCGACTTGGCGATGTCCAGCTGGCGCGAAGCCGCCCGGCGGTTCCCCTTGAGCTGCCGCATCACGATCTCGATGGCGGCCCGCTCGATCTGCTCGAGGGTCATGTCGCGCGGATCGACGACCTCGTCCTTGCCGGTCGCGGGAGCGCTCGAACGCTGGTCGAACTGAATGTCGCTGACCTCGATCCGCGAGCCGCTGCTGGCGAGCAGCGCCCGCTGGACGACGTTGCGCAGCTCGCGCACGTTTCCGGGCCAGCCGTGGCCGACCAGCGCCCGGTGACCCTCCTCGCTCAGCTGCAGCTTTGCGCCGGGCGGCGCGAGCCGGGAGATGAAGTGATCCCAGAGCAGCGGGATGTCGGACTTGCGCTGCCGCAGCGGCGGCACGAACAGTGTGGCCACGGCGATGCGGTAGTACAGATCCTCTCGAAATCGGCCCTTGCGAACCTCCTCGGTCAGCAGGCGGTGAGTGGCGCACACGAACCGCACGTCGACGGTGATGGGGCGGGAAGCGCCGACGCTCTTGACCTCGCCGAGGTCCACCGCGCGCAGAAGCTTGGCCTGCAATTCGATCGGCAACTCGCCGATCTCGTCGAGAAACAGCGTGCCGCCGTCGGCCTCGTTGAGCGCCCCGCTGCGCGCGCCGGTGGCTCCCGTGAAAGCCCCCTTCTCGTGACCAAAAAGCTCGCTCTCCATCAGCTCCCGGGCGATGGCCGAGCAGTTCAGCGGCACCCACGAGCTTGCGGCCCGGGCGCTGCGCCGGTGGACCGCCCGGGCGACGAGCTCCTTGCCCGTGCCGGTCTCGCCGAAGATCGCCACTGGCGCAGAGGATCCCGCGACCTTGTCGATCTGGGCGAAGAGCGCCCGCATGGCGGGGTCGATCGACACGATTCCCTCGAACTCGCTGCTGCCGGGCGCGGTCGCGCCGCCCCGGACCTGGTTCACCACCACCTCGAAGGGGCCCACCCGAAAGCGTGCCCCGAGTGGCAGCTCGATCTCGTAGATGCGCAACCCGTTGACCCACGTGCCATTGGTGCTGCCGAGGTCGGTCAGGAGCAGTCGCCCCCCGTGCCGGTGCAACTTGCAATGGCGGGCCGAGACGGTCGGATGGTCCAGGCGGAAGGGGCTCTGCGCCCCGGACCCCACCTCCATTGAATGGCTCAGCTGGCGGCTCAACGGGGCTTTGCCATCGGGCCACGAGGCTGAAACCACCAGCTCACGCGGCAGGTCGCCGGCCTCGGGCTCCCCGGATTCGGTGCGAATGCGCGAGCGGCTCTCGCCCGCGTCGGAGTCGGCGAGCCCCAGCATGTAGGCCGCTCGGAACTGCCCGAGCACCACGTCCGCGCCGTCGACCAGCACCGTCGACTCGACCCGCTGCCCGGCGACCGGCAGGGAGCGCCCCGAAAGGTCGGTGATGCGATGGTTCTTCCCATCCCATTCGATGACCGCCTGCAAGCGGGCCACCTCGCCGTCCGGGACCACGATGTCAGCTTCCGAGCCCCTCCCCAGGGTCATGCGCGAGGCGTCGAGCGCGACGCGCATCAGCTCCTGACCCCGGCGATAGAAAACGAGATGAGCCAAGCAGCCCTCGGGAAAGGCACGACGCGGTCTACATGATCCGCGGGTTGCGCAAGCTACCACCGAGCGGCAAGCTGTAGAAACCGTCGTGATCGGGCGCCTTGAGCGCCGCGAGGCCCATCCCCAGGTAGGGAATGCGCTTCTGAAGGTCATCCCCGACGTGCACCCGGATCTTGCCATGCGGCAGGCTGTAGCCGAGGTTTTGATTGAGGGTCAGGAAGACCCCGTCCGACTCGACCGTGACGTCGGAGCTGTCGATCCCAAAACGATCGATGTCGAGTCGGCCTTCCTGAGCGTGGGCCAGCACCTCGATTTTCCCGAGATCGACCTGCGGGAGATCGATCTCCGCAACCGTGCCCCCTTTGAGCATGGCATGCTCGACGTTCAGCGCGAAGTGACCCTTGAGCGACATGAGGTCGCTGGGTTTGAACGACAGGTCACCCTTCAGGGTCGTGGCACCCGTGAGGTCGACCGCTCCCAGGTCGACCCCGCTTCCGACGCCAAAGAACCCCAGCAGATCCTTGGCCTCCGCGAGCTGCAGTCCGGTTCCATTGAGCGTGAGCGAGCTGAGCTGCTTGCTATCGAACAGCTCACCCGTGAGCTGCCCGCCCATCGTCTTGGCAGAGAAGGACAGGGACTTCTGGCCGCGCAGCAAGGACCAGAACGAGATCCGCAATCGCAATTCGGGCACGAGCGCCGCCCGTGGAGCACCGGTCGCCGGGTCGGGCCGTGAGAGCATCACCCGATCGAGCACCACCCCCGTGAACCAGCTCGAGCGCATCCCCCCGATGACCACCTGGGCCGGCGACAGCGGAGACGACAGGCTGCTCGAAAGGTCGGCTTCCAGCCGCTGCCGCACCGCGTCCCACGGAAAGGTGAGATAGATGAAGAGGGCGAAGAACCCGAAGCCGATGCTGGCGTTACGCGCCCAGACTTTCCAGGGAAGCTTGCCGAAGGAC
>Ga0302324_100012549_pt1 | contig 17266 bp, 14 predicted proteins | sample Palsa_T0_1_FD_201949 | JGI IMG/M metagenome (GOLD analysis project Ga0302324, IMG submission 201949) | Peat permafrost microbial communities from Stordalen Mire near Abisko, Sweden - Palsa_T0_1 | ecosystem: Environmental > Terrestrial > Soil > Palsa > Peat permafrost | place: Sweden: Abisko...
TCCGCACTTCTCCAGAAAGTATTCCAGAGGCAGGTCGAAAGGGTTGCGATGGCTGCGGAGAAATGCATAGAGCCAGAGAACGAGCGGGGACTTGCTGAAACCACTGCGTGTCTTCGGATTGAGATAGACGCGACGACGCTTTTCGAACAGCACCGCCATCTCCGGGTTCAGCGTGATGCTCACAACAAGATCAGACAAACCTTTGAGCCTTGCGGTCTCGTCATTGATTGATACTGGAACTCCTTCTATCACCACCGTCGCTGCGTCTATGAGCCGTCCATTGTAAGAGTAATCGAAATCACCATTTTTATTTACGGTCAGCGCAATCTCAAAATCAGCCATTCTTGCGATTGAGTTGAGCGCCGAGACTACCGACGCGCCGCCCACACTGTCGGTGGGCCGGCTTTGATCGGCGCCGGATCGAGGGCCTTTCCCGGCTCCGCGCAGATCAACAATGAAATCACGAAGCCGAAAACTGATCGGATCGCCCGCGCGGCCTTGATGCACGATGCACGCGAAAACGTCCAAGTCGTATTGAAGCAGGCTTTCTCCTGTCCCGTGCAAAACGACGTTATCGTTGGTGTTGATTTTCTCATTGACCAAGAACGTGCGGCCACGTTTTTGAGCGCTGAAAAGAGCGCCGGTTGCGAACTCTCTCGGGATCGCCCAACTATCAGTGCCCCACGGTTCAGCTACTTTGAAGCACGCCGCGACGGCGGTTTTAGCGGCATTGTCGGCGTCGATCCAATCGGCGGCGTCTTGAAGCCACGTATCCGGTGCACAGATGGCTGAGGTTTGGTCATGTTCGGTTTTAGATTTATCCACGGCGGTCGCTCCATTTGATTTGTTGACCATCAATGAAGCGCGTGGTGTTTATTCTTGTGTGTCGGCTCCCGACGATCAGCGTTTAAAGCTGGCGGCGGCGGATTCGGGAGCTGACACAGATTCTCGGGAGCCGACACACATTTTGCGGGAACTGACCGTATATTCACCCACCCCTGAACGCGCTTTCTGTCAAACAATATCTTGTAAAAACCGACAGTTACGTGCCGGTGTGTGGGAGCTGACACAGCTTAACCATGATTACTCTTTTCTTAAGAGAGCCGGATTTTTCGCTGGCGTCGCGGCGGAGCACTAATCCGCAAAAGGCACCAACCTGGCGCGACGAAGACAGCGCCACGATGCGGGGGCTAAAAAAATGCGCGAAGCCGGGAAACTGCCTAGCGCCGTCATCGTGGGCTACACCTTTGAACGCTCACGCCCAGGGGGAGATCTTCAAGGTAGCCGACGATGACCAACTCACTTACAGGCCCGTGGGAATGCTCTTGTGGCCGCAGCTATTGCCTTGTGCCGGGCGATCTCCTCGTCAGCGACGAGATCCTCGTGCCATTCGCCCACGGGCTGTGTGGGTGCGGGATATGCCACGTTTCGATCTGGAATGGAACCCGAGAGTGCATCGCTAAATGGCTGATGGATAAAAGCATGGCCATGTGGGGTGCGAGTTCCGCCGCAATCCGTTGGCGTTAGGAGAGTGCGCCTCACGGGTGGACCAACAACAGAAAAGCCGCCCTTTCGGGCGGCTTTTCTGGCGAAGCTGCGTCCCTTCGCAGAATGATTACACAGGGTGGCCACAGATTTCCAGATGGGTCCTTCTTCGTATAGCACCCGCGTCAGAGGGCGAGTGTTTCTTCGGTAAAGCCCTGAAAGGTCAGCGGCAGCGCATACCGCATTTTTACGAGCGTGATCGCGCTCGCAAGTTTATGACGTTCCGCGCGCGGCCTCTGCTGCCAAAGCTCCTGGGCAACCTTCCGGATGTACGGGGCGTGCCCTTGTGATGCATTGAAAGCGAAGGCAACGCCGCCGATCACATATTGATGATCTTCATCGAGCCAATGTCCCACCTTGTCAGCGATGGACAAAATGCGGGCTACTTCACTACCGGGCTTCCGCGCGGCCTCAACCTCGACCGCGATCACTGACTTCGGCGCGCTATCAGAGCCGCCCGAAGCCTGCCGAATCAGAATGCCGTCGCATGATTTCTTAAATCGGCTGCGTAGCAGGGCAGTGGAAAAGGGAGCGAAGCCGCCGGCGATGCCGTACTCGGTATAGCACTCGTTGCCGAGATTGCGCTGCTCAATGGCGTATCGCGAGGTAATCGCATGGTGAAGGAAAGATCCGCCAGCGTAGCTTCTCAGGTTGAGACCGTGTTTGCCACGCATGCCGTGCAAGAGAAGCGTGCGCGCTCCGACATGCGTGAGGACGAACGAGGTTGTGCCTACGCTATTTCGGACCGCGTGCACTTCGTTTGCTTCCGTCAGACGTTTTAGGCAACGCTGCGCGAGCTGCAACCCCGTGCGGGCCTTGGGAAAGCACCCTGCGCTGATTTCTACGGTCCGCAAATGTGAAAACTCGGCGAGCAATGCCAGGACGGACAGTCGCTGACGCATTGAGCGCGAGCGCGGCGGCTCGTGTGCGACCGGCGGTGCCGGCGGTCGCACAAGCCCCGCTAGATCTTCGGAAGTAAGCCGCATCAACACCTCCTACCGGTGGAACGAGGTGTATATGCATCGTCCGTTTATGCATCTGTCGATGCATCTGTCGGTCGCATCAGTCCGTACGTACGACGCCGTACGGTCTCATGCGATGCATCGACACCCGGAATGCTCTCGTGCCTCGGCGCTTATGCGCTCGCATTCCTGCGGTTTCCTGTACGTCAACGCGTGTCGAGGAGTCCTGGCCCCGCTGCTTCAGCTTCGCCGGCTATGGGCCGGCTAATGCTGACAGCAAAACCGCTCGCCGGCCCACCGTAAAGCCCGCATTGCGGGCCGTACGGTTTAGGGCTGGACGCCCTATCCGCGACCAGTTTTGCTGTCAGCGGCTTCCAGCGGGGGGCTACGCTCGCAGTGCGAGCTACAGCCCCGACCTTCGAGCGGTACGCCAGGCTGGCTACCCGTCGGTGGCACCGACTGCTCTCGTCGGCCCCCCAAGATCGCTGCGGCACCCGCTCTGGGAGCGGGGTGGCCTTCACTCTCCGACGAAGAGGCGGCGGCGGTCGCACATCGAAAGGTTCAGCATGTGCCCGATTTCCTCCGGATTGGGTTCGACCTCTGTGAGAACCCAATCCGAGGAAACCACATGCTTGAAAACCTTCCGACGCCGCTTCCGGCAATCCGCATCTCGATCGATGTCTCTGCGCCCCTGCTGGAAGCGCTTCAAAAGCTTTCGTCGGCGCACGACATACTTACGAGAGAAGAGCGATTTGAAGTCGCAGCCATTACGTTCCTGGTTGCCCGCGCCCTCGCAGTCAACAAACGCGCCGGCGCCGCCCGCTGACCGGCTTCGTCACACCTGTTGAGCCTGCCTGCAACTCGCGCACAGATCGTCAGCCGGCAGTAATGCGCGAACTTCCTTTCGCCAATGGGCTAGGCAGTCTCGGCCTCTCTGGCGGAGACCTTGGTGGATCCACCCTGCTCCGCAACTCCCAGATGCAGATGAGATAAATCGACACCGAGATAGACTATCTTGGATACCTCATCAAACAACGCAGTCAGAGGGTACTTGCCATACATTGCGCCTACCCCAGGGGTGGCGTGTCCGGTCAAATAATCATGCGCTTCCTGCGCCAACTTTGCCGAGCGGCAGGCATCTTTGTATGCATGGCGGAATGAATGGAAGGTGTAGCGTCGATCAGTAATCTTCAACTTCAATCGAAGATAGCGCATGAATAGCTTTGAAAATGAGGAGGTTCGCTTCAGATACCGATCGGGAGTGAGCTGGTCGAAGAGCCACTCATGTCCCAGTTCGCGTTGACGATCGACATATTTTAAGAACCCGCATCGAATGAGCTCGGGGTGCAAAGGGATTTCCCGCCGCGAGCTCGCCGACTTTAGGCGTTGATCTGGGTGTTCATCTGTGATACGTAAATACGGTCCGTAGCCAGGAAGTTCGTCAATGTCCTCGACCCTCAGTTGACCCAACTCTTCCTCGCGACACCCAGTCCAACATGCGAGCAATGGAAGCCAGAAGAACGCCTCACCTGCTCGACCGCGCGGCGGTCTCCAGCCGTCTAAATAAACTGGAGAAGAGAACAGTGCACGCAAATGCTCTCGTGTGAAAGACAATCTTGGTTTTCTTCCGGTATCCGGAACTTCGATACTGACACGGCTACATGGATTGCCAATCGGCAAGATGCGCTTGTTCGCAGCGAAGTTGAAAATGGTCCGAACTGTTCCCAACTTGCGCGACGCCGTCTTGGGGTGTCGCTCAGTTTTTTCCAGATGCACCGCGTAATCCAACCAATCGTCAACCGTCGTGTCTTCGACCCAGAGCTTGTTGCGTTCGTAGAGAAAAGACTCAAATGCCCTCATGTCTCCGCGGTACATTGCGATGGTTTTGGGCCGCTCCGCGAGCTTCGGCCTCTTGGCCCAAGCATCAACCAGGTCACTGAAGGGAGTTCCGGTTGAACGAAACTCGCGCAGAGCGGTGCGCGAAAGCGGCACAACCGCTTCTGAGTCGATGACCTTTCCTTGTTCGCGTTGCGCAATGAGTTCGGCTGCTTGGAGCATCGCTTGGACGAAACCATAGGCGAGTATCGAAATACCTGGAGCCGTTAGCGCAATGCGATAGCCATGCATCAACGCCTCCTCTCGGGCGGCTATATGAAAGGGTTCGGTATCGCCTGAAATCACACAAGCCCGCAAAGCCTTCATATGTTCTTCACGCTTTTCGGCCTCCAACTCGACACGCACGCGCTTGTCTGGGTCGGTCCGGTTTTCCATATCGGCGTCAAGGATTCTACGTAGCGTGCTGTATCGCACCTTGTCAGCAATGGGGTTCGTGACTTCTTTGACGTCACGAATGCGCTTGCGCTTCTCAGCAGCAAACAAAGCCTGACGCACTTCTGCCTCGCTAACTCTCTTGATGCCTAGCGACTCTTCCAGGCCGAGCTGTGTCTCTTCGCGTTTCTTCTTGAACTCCAGGCTCGTGATCAGGCTGTGTCCGTGCGCGGCGGTTTGTGCGTCACCAAGATCAGATGTTTCGAGCGCGATCACCAGCTCCTTGCGCAGCTTGCCCGGGTACTTGGGGTGATCAGGCGGTCGGCGATACGCCTCAAGCAAATCATGAGGAATGCGGACGCGGAAATAGTACTGACCGCCTCGTCGCTGAACGCGAGGGACGCGGGTTCCTGAACGATTGTCTCTAATCAAAAAAGCCTCCGATTGGCGGCTGTGCGTACCAGCCTAGTGTACCAATCGGAGCGTTATACCCTTTAAATCACGGTATTTCCGTGATTCAGGGTCATTTTCATTTTATGGCGGAGAGGGTGGGATTCGAACCCACGTGCCGGAATTACCCGACCATCCGATTTCGAGTCGGCGCCGTTATGACCACTTCGGTACCTCTCCGTTTAACCAAAAATTTGCGTTATTTTAATTCGCGTTAACTTAAGCCCAAAGCGTGAAATTAAGCTCTTTTCCGCGTTTACTTAATCGATCCCAGTAGTGTGATGGCCTAGACGACTCGACCATAAATCGATTTGTCAAGAGCCCATTGGTGCCCGTAAAGGTTTATTCTAGCGCATCGGCATTAGGCTCGCCTCTAGGACGGAACCGAGCTGCCTTCACGGAATCAAAGCCATACGACCGTGCGTAACGTGAATGAACGAATCTTGCTCCGGTGGTCAAAGCTCAGCGTCGCGGTATCCGCGGTCGTGCTGTTGAACACCTGTTCACCATTGCCGGGCTTGATCGACCAAGTCAAGACTCTCGGCGAGCTGCGCGTTGCAACACGGAGTGGCCCGCTCTCCTATTACCTCGCGGAAGACGGTACTCCGCAAGGCCCTGAGTACGAGTTCGCGCGCCAGTTCGCCGAAGAGCTCGGCGTCAAGCTCAAGATCACTCCGATGCGCACCTATGGGGAAATCTACGCGGCATTGAGCTCCGGCCGCGTACATCTGGCCGCAGCCGGTCTCAAGGTGCCGTCGCGGTCGATTCCCGGCATCGAGTTCGGCCCGACGTATCAACGTGTTCGTGAGCATCTCATTTATCGCAGGGGCGCGACGCGTCCTGGATCGCTTGCCGACATCGGCGACGGCGAGCTCGAGATTGCCGCAGGCAGCGCTCACGCGAAGGCGCTGAGCGCAGCGCGCGATCAATTGCCGGAGTTAGTCTGGGTCGAGGACGCCACCACGAACTCGCAAGCACTGCTCGAAGGCGTCGCCCACGGCACGATCGACTATACGATCGCAGACTCGACCGAGTTCGCGTTCGCTCACGATGAGCATCCGGATCTGCGCATTGCCTTCGACTTTCCCGGCAGCCAGTCGCTTGCCTGGGCGGCAAGCGACCGCTACCCCGAGTTCCGCCAGGCCATGGGGGCGTACTTCGCGAGCTTGCACCAAAGCGGCGAGCTGGCAACGGTCGTGAATCGCTATTACGGACACTCCGAGGACGCCGAATTCGCCGAGGCGCCGGACTTCATGCGTCACTTGCACAGCCGCCTGCCGCTTTATAGAAAGTGGTTCGAGGAGGCGGCGGACGAGAGCAGCCAGGATTGGCGCCTGCTCGCGGCCATCGGCTATCAGGAATCGAAATGGAATCCGCGCGCCGCCTCAGGGTCCGGCGCGCTCGGCCTCATGCAATTGACGGTGCAATCGGCGACCGCGCTCAAGGTGGCGAACCCGACCGATCCGCGCCAGAGCATCTTCGGCGGCGCACGCTATTTCCGCAGCGTCTACGAGAAGATTCCCGCGCACGTGCCCGAGCCCGATCGTACGTGGTTCGCGCTCGCGGCCTACAACATCGGCTACGGCCATGTCGAAGACGCGCGCGTGCTCGCTCAAAAAGCGGGCCGCGATCCGGATTCCTGGGACGACGTGCGTGAGTTCCTTCCGCTGCTCTCCCAGGAACAGTGGTATACGCAGACCGCAAACGGCTTCGCGCGCGGCTCGGAACCGGTGCGCTACGTCGACAGCGTACGCAGCTACGTCGACCTGCTCGAGTGGGCCGGTACGGGTGGCGTGACCAGCCGCAACGGACCCGCGTTGAACTAGCGCCGCGCCGCGAAGAAGCGGCGCAGGAGCTCCTTGCTCGCCTCGGCGCACACGCCCCCGAACACGTCCACACGATGCGTGGCGCGCGGCTCGCGCGTCAAATCGAACAGGCTTCCGCAGGCGCCCGCCTTCGGATCCCAGGCGCCGAATACCACTCGTGCGATGCGCGCATTGACGGCGGCGCCGATGCACATGGCGCACGGCTCGAGCGTCACGTAGAGCGAGGCCGACTCGAGACGGTAATTTGCACGCGCCGCCGCTGCCGCTCGCAAAGCGGCGATCTCGGCGTGCGCCGTCGGATCATGCGCCGAGACCGGCTGATTCCAGCCCTCGCCGATCACCTCATCCGCCATCACGACCACGGCCCCCACGGGCACCTCTCCGGATTGCGCCGCCCGCTCGGCGAGCGCAAGCGCTCTCTGCATGAGCATAACGTCGCGGGATGGACTGCCGGCGGGCATGGGTCAGCGCGTCCGGTAGCGCATGGCAAGCACCAGCGCGTATACCGCGAGGAGCGCCGCAGCGCTGTAGGCGAGGGAGTTGTGAATCCCGATGCGTGCACCGAGCAGTCCCACCGATAGCCCGCTGAACGTCCGCAGTCCGTTAGCCGACATGGAGAACACCCCGATGACGCGGCCGCGTATCTCATTGGGCGCGTTGATCTGCACCAGAGCCTGCGCCATCGAGTTGAATGCGAGCTCGACGAACCCTGCGACGAACAGCAGGGCAAGCGCCAGGGGATAGGCGTGCGCTCGGGCGAACCCGAACAGCGCGGCGGCCCAGACCATGGCCAGCACGAAGGCCGTGCGCGGCTCCGGTCTCAGCCAGCCTCGCGTCTCCAGGATCAGGCCGCCGAGGAGGCCCCCGGCCGCGTCGGCGCCGAGCAAGAGTCCATAAGTGAAGTCCGGCCGCCCGTGATGCAAATCGCTCGCGAGTTCGGGCATTTGTGCTTGATAGGCATTACCAACGAAAAAAGACGCGGCGCCGACCAGCACGGTCATGGACAAGAGCACCGGGCTTCGCGAGACCACTGCCATCGTCGAGGTTATGTCCGTGAAACCCCTGACTGCGGGCCGCGCTACTCGCTCCTCCTTGGCAGCCGCGCCGTACGGCGCGCTCACCAGCCAGATCAGAAGCGGCGTGTAGATCAGCGCATTGACGAAGATGCCGCGCGCCGGTCCGAGCCCGAGCAAGAGTCCCGCGCCCAGGAGAGGTCCCACGAGGAAACCGAGGTAACGGCCGGTGGCATTGAGGCGCACTGCGCTCGGCAATTGAGCGGGGCCGACGATCTGGTGGATCAGCACCTGCGCAGCCGGCATCCAGATCACGCCGGCGAGTCCGTGAACAATCAGCAGCAGCATCGCCGCCCAGAGGGTGACCGAGTCGGTCGCAAACATGATCCCCCAGCTGACGGAGACTCCGATGAACAGCAGCATCCCCACCTGTATGAGCCTGCGAACGTCGAACCGGTCGGCGAGCGCGCCGGTGAATCCGGCCAAAAAGAGGTAGGGCACCCAGTGCGAGATGACCGCGAAACCGGCCAGCGCCGGCGAGTGAAATTTGTCGTACATCACCTTGTACGAGATGACGTGCTCGATGTTGTCGGCCATCATCGCGGCGGTGCCACCCAGGACATAGATGCGAAAATCGCGATTGGCGAAAGCCGCGAACGCTTGATGCACGGGTGCGGCCGCGGGGCCGGCGCGGGTATCTGGGTTCAATGGGTCCTGGAGAAGGAATTAATCGATTGGTGCAATTGTAGCGGTTGGAGGTGCCCGCACAAGCGGTAGAATCTACGATGCTGTGAGGGGAGCCAAATTGCGACACATAGCTAAGATGATGCGCGCGCCGGGGTTCGTGCTGGCAATCGCCGTATCCGCGGGGGGGCACGCCGACGAGGGCATGTGGACGTTCGATCATTTTCCCGCGGCGGCGGTGAAAAAATCGTACGGGGTCGACATCACCCCCGAATGGCTCGATCACGTGCGGCTCTCCACGGTTCGATTGACTAACTGCACCGCTTCGTTCGTCTCGCCGGACGGATTGATGATCACCAACCACCATTGCCTGGAATCCTGCCTGGGCGAGCTGTCCTCGAAGGACGACAGCCTCATGGAGCGTGGATTCATGGCCGAGGAGCGCTCCGCCGAGCGGCGTTGCGCGACCCAGTTGGGCGATGTGCTGCTCGCCACGGAAGACATCACGTCGGCCATCGCCAAGGCAACCGCAGGGCTGAGCGATCGCGCCGCCAACGCGGCGCGCAAAAAGGCCCTCACCGAGATGGAGCAAGCCTGCGAGCAGGCGAGCGCAAGGAGCCGTTCCGGCCGGCTCAAGTGCCAGGCGGTATCTCTTTACGACGGTGGGCAATACTTCCTCTATAAATATAAGCGTTATGACGATGTGCGCCTGGTGTTCACCCCGGAAACCGACATCGCCGCGTTCGGCGGGGATCCCGACAACTTTCAATTCCCACGCTGGAGCCTCGACTTCGCGATGCTCCGGGCTTACGAGAACGGCAAGCCCGCGGCGACACCGAACTACCTGCGCATCGACTTTGCGGGGCCTCGGGCCGACCAACTCGTGTTCGTGGCCGGGCATCCCGGGTCGACGTCGCGCTTGGATACGCGGGCGCAGCTCGAGTTCGATCGTGACGTCGCCTTGCCGCTGACCTTGCTGCGCAGCGCGGAGCTGCGTGGAGGCTACATGCAGTTCAGCCGCGGCAACCCCATGGACCTGCAGCTCATCGAGGCGCCATTGAGCAATCTCGAGAACTCCATCAAAGTCAGACGCAAACTTCTCGACGCCTTGCACGATGACGCGCTGCTCGCGCGCAAGAAGGCCGACGAGGAGGCCATGCGACCCCGGGCGAAGTCCACGGGTCTCGACCCGTGGGCGCAGATCGAATCCGGGGTCGCACGCGAGCGGGAGTTGTACTTGCCCTTCACGTTCTTCGAAAACGGCGCGGGATTCAACAGCATTCTCTTCCGCTATGCGCGCCTGTTGCTGCGCGCAGCGGACGAGCGCACGAAGCCGAACGATACGCGACTGCGTGAATACACCGACTCCGCGCTGCCTCACATCGAGCAGCAGCTGTACGCTCGCGTGCCCATCTATGCGGAGGTCGAAACGCTGACCATGTCCTTTTCCCTGCAGCGAATGCAAGAATGGCTTGGCCCGGATGAGCCGCTGGTGCACCGTCTGCTCGAGAGGGATTCCCCCGAAACGCTCGCGACCCGGGTTGTCGCGGAGACGCGGCTCGGCGATGCGGGTGAGCGTAAGCGGCTCTGGGAAGGCGGGCGAGCTGCCGTTGCCGCCTCACGCGATCCGATGATCGAGCTGGCACGATCAATCGACGCCGACTCTCGCGCATTGCGCAAACAGTTCGAGGACGAGGTGGAGGCCCCAATCGTCGCCGCCTCGGCGGCGATCGCGAAGGAGCGTTTCAAGGCTTACGGTACGGAGGTGTACCCGGACGCGACGTTCACCCTGCGTCTTAACTACGGAACGGTGACGGGCTGGAAGCGGGATGGAGCGACCGTCGAGCCGTTCACTTACCTCGGCCGCGCCTTCGAGCGCGCAAACGGCGTTTCGCCGTTCAAGATCCCCGATAGCTGGATGAGGGCGAGAGGTCTCCTCGACATGCGCGCTCCGTTCTGCATCTCGACGAACAACGACATCGTGGGCGGCAATTCCGGCAGTCCGCTCATCGACGCCGAAGGCCGCATGGTCGGTCTGATCTTCGACGGCAATATCGACTCGATCGCCGGTACCTACTGGTTCGACCCGTCGAATAATCGGGCGGTCGCAGTCCATCCCGCGATCATCCGCGAGGCGCTCGAGCAGGTGTACGGCGCCAAGGCGCTGCTCGCGGAGCTCGGCGCGTCATGACGCCACCGGAGGAGACCTCGAAGATCGGCGGATTGAGCGAGCCGGGTGAGTATGACGAGAGCATGCTCACGCTCCTGCAGATCATCTGGGGCGATGGCTTCCTGTCGCCGGGCGGCAGTGAGGAGATCGCCAGATTGCTGGAAGGCAGCTCCATTGCCGGATGCAGGGTCCTCGATATCGGCTGCGGACTGGGCGCGATCGATGAGCTGCTGGTGCGCGAGCATGGCGCGGCCGCCGTGGTCGGGGTCGATATCGATCCCCAGCTCATCGGGCGCATGCAGGCGCGCATGGCGCGCGCCGGACTCGGCGGTCGTATCGAGGGCCGCCGCGTCGACGGCGGCGCCCTGCCTTTCGAGTCCGCGACCTTCGACGTCGTATTCTCGAAGGACTCCATGGTCCAGATCCCGGACAAAGCGGCGATATTCGCCGAGATTCTGCGTGTCCTGCGTCCCGGCGGTCGCCTCATCGCGAGCGATTGGCTGCGCGGCGGATCCGGCGTCTATTCGCCCGAGATGATGGAGTTCTTTCGCCTCGAAGGCATCGCCTACAACATGGCCTCGCTCGAAGAAAGCGCAGCCGCATTGCGCGCGGCGGGCTTTGAGGACGTGCAGATTCGCGACCGGCACGCGTGGTACCTCCCGCTCGCGCAGCGCGAACTCAAGTCCATGGAAGGGGCGCTCGGACCCATCATCGTCAGCCGTATCGGCGAGGCGCGAGCGCGCTACTTCATCGACGACTGGCGTCAGCTGGTGCTCGTCCTCGAGCGCGGCGAGCTGCGTCCGGGCCACTTGAAAGCAATGAAGCGCGCCTGAATCGAGATCATCGCTTCACGCACTGACGCTACCGCGGCAGCTACCGAAGCCGATGGTGACGAACCCCGGCGCACTGGCGTGCGCCGCGAATGAGATCTCATCGCCGTCCTCGAGAAAGCCACGCGTTTCGCCCGAGGGCAGTGTGATCGGTCGCCGGCCGCCTTCGGTGATCTCGAGCAGGCTTCCGTAGCCCGCAAGACCCTGCTCGGATATCGTTCCGGTGCCCAGGAGATCACCCGGCCGCAGGTTGCAGCCGTTCGAGGTGTGATGCGCGATCATCTGGGCAACGGTCCAGTACAGCGCCGTGGCGGACGCGCGGCTCAACCGATGCGCCTCCATGCGGCTTTCGCGCATGCCGGCTGTACGAATCGAGGCCTCGAGCGTGATCGCATAGGCGCCACGCGCCTGGTCCTCCGCGCTCCACAAATAATCGAGGGGTTTGGGATCGCCCTCGGCCCGCGCCGCCTGCGGCACTCGAAACGGAGCGAGCGCCTCTGAGGTGATGATCCAGGGCGACACCGAGGTCAGGAAACTCTTCGACAGAAACGGACCGAGCGGCTGATATTCCCAAGCCTGGATGTCGCGCGCCGACCAATCGTTCAGCAAGCACAAACCCGCGATGTGCGAGCCGGCCTCGGCGATCCCGATGGGCTCTCCGAGCGCGTTGCCGCGGCCGATCCACACCCCGAGTTCCACTTCGTAATCCAACCGGCGCGTGTGTCCGAAGGTGGGCGGCCCGTCCGCCGGCTTGATCTGGCCCTGCGGCCGACGAACGGCAGCTCCCGATGCCTGTACCGAGGAGCTGCGGCCGTGATAGCCGATCGGGATGTACTTGTAGTTCGGTAACAGCGGATTGTCAGGCCGGAACTGACGACCGACGTTGGTTGCATGGTGAATGCCGACGTAGAAATCCGTGTAATCACCGATCTGCGCCGGCAGATGCAGCACGCACTCCGCTGCGTCGTGCAAATGCGGCTCGACTTTCTGCCGATGGGTTTCGTCACAGAGGAGCGATGACAGCGTGCGGCGCAAACCGGCGCGCGCCGCGGGCGCAAGGGCCAGCATGTCGTTCAGCCGATCGCTCGAGAGCGTCGGCTCGATCTCGCGCGGCAGAAGGCTGACGACAGCAGGCAAGTCGAGAACTCGGTCGCCGATGGCGATGCCGGGACGCCGCTTCTCACCGGCGCGCGAGAAGATCCCGAGCGGCAGGTTTTGGATGGGAAACTCGCCGTGCCCGGCGGCAGACTCCACCCAGCTGTGAAGCGCCGGATCGTGCGTCGAGTCGATGCCGGACATCAGGGCACCTTAGCGCGCGGGAATCCCGACCAGACCGTGGCGTAGTCCGCTTGCCGGAGCGGCGTCTCCATGGCCCAGCGCGTCGGCCGGATCACGTGCCGGGTCTCGAACATGAAGGCCATGGTGTTCGCGATTCTCTCCGGCCTGAGCTCGCGGGCGACGGCGCGCTCATAGGTCGCAGCGTCGGGACCATGCCCGTTCATGCAATTGTGCAGGGAGGCGCCGCCGGGATTGAATCCGCCTTGTTTCGCATCGTAGGTGCCCTCGATGAGTCCCATGAACTCGCTCATCACATTGCGGTGAAACCAGGGGGGACGGAAGGTATCCTCGGCCACCATCCAACGCGGCGGAAAAATCACGAAATCGCAGTTCGCCGTGCCCGGCGCCTCGGACGGACTCGTCAATACGGTGAATATCGAGGGGTCCGGATGGTCGAAGCTCACGGTGTTGATGGTGTTGAAGCGCTTGAGGTCATAGCGGTACGGCGCGAGGTTGCCGTGCCACGCGACGACGTCGAGAGGCGAATGCTCGAGCTCGCTCGTCCACAACCGTCCGGCGAACTTTTGCACGACCTCGCAGCGCTCCGCTCTATCCTCGAAGTGCGCTCCCGGAATCTCGAAGTCGCGCGGCGCCGCAAGGCCGTTGGCTCCGATGGGCCCGAGCTCGGGAAGCCGGAATAGGCTGCCGTAATTCTCGAGCACGAAGCCGCGCGCCCGCGCCTCGGCGAGCTCGACCCGGAAGCGCACGCCCCGGGGAATCACGGCAATCTCGAGCGGCGACACATTGAAAGCGCCCAACTCGGTGATGATGCGAATCTGTCCTTCCTGCGGCACCATGAGAAGCTCGCCGTCCGAGGAGGAGAATACGCGCGCGCTCATGGAGCGGTTTGCCGCGTACACGTGAATGGCACAGCCGCCCGCGCCAGGCGCTCCGTTGCCGCCATACGTGGTCAGGGCATCGATAAAATCCACCGGCTCGCTGGGATGGGACAGCGGATCCCACCGCAAGCGATTCGGAGTCGGGGCCACTTCCTCGAACGGACCGGAGCGCATTAGCGTCGGCTTTGCGTAAGGCGCGAACGGCGGATGGTTGGCGCTCGGTTGCAGCCGGTATAGCCAGCTGCGGCGGTTCTCGTGGCGCGGGGCCGTGAATGCCGTACCGGAAAGCTGTTCGGTATAGAGTCCGAACGGCACTTTCTGCGGACTGTTCTGTCCGACCGGAAGCGCCCCGGGCACCGCTTCGGTGGCTACGTAGGATCCAAATCCGCAGAACATCGGACTGACCGGAGAATCACTGAGGCACGTGGTAGCAGACATGATGCCGCTCCATTGGTAACATTTGATACTAGTATGGGCGCTGCCCGTAAATGGTGTCAAATGTTACCAATCCAACCGACCGCTCTGTCGCTCGAGCGGTTCATGCCCTACCGGCTGTCTTATTCCGCCAACCTCGTGAGCGAGGCAATCGCACAGCGCTATAGCGTCAACTTCAATTTGACCATACCGGAGTGGCGTGTTGTCGCGCATATCGCCGAACAATCCGACATCACGCAGCAAGAAATTGGGTTGCGCACCCGCATGGACAAGGTCACAGTCAGCCGTGCGGCCATCGCGCTCGCCGCGCACGGCTTCGTCTCGCGCAACAAGAACCCTGTCGACCGCCGCTCCCGGCTGCTCAGTTTGACCGCGGCAGGACGGCGGCTCTACGCCGCCATCGCACCCAAGGCGCTCGAGCTCGAGCGCGCGGTCTTCGGCCAATTTTCCGCCGCGGAGATGGCGGCTTTCCGGAATTTCTTGCAACGCATCGACGCGGCGGCATCGGCCGCGATGACCGCGGCTCCCGACTGAGCCGGCCAATGCATGTCGCTCACTGTCGCACGATCGCGCTGTCGCGTCCGCGCAGGACGTATTTCTGGATCTTGCCGGTGGCGGTTTTCGGCAGCTCGCTCACCATGCGAAATACCGTAGGCACTTTGAAGTGCGCCAGGTGGGCCCGAGCGAAACGGGCGAGATCCTCCTCAGTCGCGCGCGCTCCGGATCGCAGCACCACGAAGGCATGCGGTGTCTCGCCCCATTTCTCGTGCGGCATGCCCACGACCGCCGCTTCGAGCACCGCCTCGTGCCGCAGGAGCATCGCCTCGACCTCGATGGAGGAGATGTTCTCGCCGCCGCTGATGATCACGTCTTTGAATCGATCGCGGATCTCGATGTACCCGTTGGGATGCACCACCGCCGCGTCGCCGGAATGGAACCACCCTCCTGCGAATGCCGCGGCAGTGGCCTCCGGATCGTTGTAATAGCCGCGCATCACCACGTTGCCGCGCGCGACGATCTCGCCAAGGGCCGAGCCGTCGCGGGGCACATCGAGCATATGCTCATCCACTACGCGCACCTCGCCCGAAGTGATGAGCTCGACGCCCTGGCGCGCCTTGATCACCGCTCGGTCCGCCGCGGCGAGCCCGTCGTGCTCCGGGAGCGGCTCGCAAATCGAGATGAACGGCGCGGTTTCGGTGAGCCCGTAAATGTGTGTGACTTCCCAGCCGAGCTCGCATTCCAGGCGCTCGATGGTGGCCGCCGCCGGCGGAGCGCCTGCGGTCAGAAGCTTCACGCCACGCGGCAATCGGCGCCGCTCGGGCTCCGGCCCGTTCGCGATGCCGATGAGCACGGTCGGAGCGGCGGACAAGTGAGTGATGTGCTCGGCCTCGACGAGCGCGTACGCTGTTGCGGCGTCGACCTTGCGCATGCACACGTGCGCGGCGCCTGCGGCGGTCACGGTCCAGGTGAATGTCCACCCATTCGCGTGGAACATGGGCAGCGTCCAGAGATATCGATCGCCGGGCGCCATCGGCCAATGCGTCAGCGTACCGATCGAGTTAACCCAGGCGTTACGATGGGTGATCATCACGCCTTTCGGGCGCGAGGTGGTGCCGCTCGTGTAGTTGATCGCAAGCAAATCCGTCTCGGCGATGGGATCGGGGCTCGACGCAACCGCTGCTGCAGCACCGAGGTGCGGCGCGAGCAGCGTCTCGTACTCGAGCCATCCCGGGCGCTCCCCCTCCAGGGCGACGTAATGGCGCACTCCCGGCATGCGCGAGCGCACGCCATCGATCAGTGCGAGATAATCGGCGTGTACGCAAAGTACCGAAGCGCCGCTGTGGTTCGCCATGTAGACGAAATCTTCCGCTGCGAGACGGTAATTCATTGGCACGATGACCGCGCCGCGTTGCGGCAGGGCGTAGAACTGCTCGAGGTGCTGATGAGTATTGGGAGCAATCGTTGCGACGCGATCGCCCTTGCCGACGCCGAGCATGGCGAGCCCCGCAGACCAGGCGTCGCAGCGCTCGCAAAACTCTGCGTACGTGAAACGCTGCAACCCGTCGACCACCGCTTCGCGGCCACCGTGGACTTTGCGGGCGCGGCGCGCAAATTCCAGGGGCGTTAAGGGCGTCTCCATTCGCGATCAGACCGGCAACTCGCGGCGCACCGCCCGGAGATACGCATTGATCTGCGCGCTCCACTCGTCACCGGCTCTCGCATCCTGGTCGGCCATGCGGGTGACCCATGCATCCGCACGAGCCTGAAGCGCGGTACGCTCGTACGACACCGCCACGTGCGTACGCTCACCGCGCGGTGTCAGATTCAGCGTGATGAGCGTGGTCATCGCGTCCTCGAGAACGTAAGCGTATTGCACGCGGCCGTTCTGCAGCTCGAAGCAGGTATTGATCCAGGTCGCGGTCCCGTGCGCACCGGATACGGTGAAAACCATACCAGGGCGATCTTCCGCGGGCGTAGGCCAAATGAAGCAGGGATCCCAGCTTGGCGCCCATGCCCGCTCTTTGTGGGCGCCGAATAGCGGCGCCACCTCGGACAGCGGCGCCTCGGCCATGAACTCGAACGTGCACTCGCTGTGGGCGCGCGCACGGCCGGAATGCGCTGAGGCAGGTGCCGTCAGGTCGGATCTCACGTCACTTCTCCTTCAAACGGTGACTATCGGCGGCACGTAAGGACAGACCGTAGATCTTCCTGAGCTCGGCGATCTGCGCCAATGTCTCCTTCGCAAAGACCGGTTTGCCCTCGAACGCATGCAGCACGATGCCCTCGAGTAAATCGCCGAGCGACAAGTCCTTGAGCTCGGCAAGCCCTTTCAGCACCTTGAGCAGCCGCTTCTCCATGCGTACGCCGGTCTGAACCCGCTCGATTTCGATCATTCGGATCTCTCG